>Ga0315274_10000012_pt1 | contig 348255 bp, 275 predicted proteins | sample YL17G02_20_MG_FD_203700 | JGI IMG/M metagenome (GOLD analysis project Ga0315274, IMG submission 203700) | Sediment microbial communities from Yellowstone Lake, YNP, Wyoming, USA - YL17G02_20 | ecosystem: Environmental > Aquatic > Freshwater > Lake > Sediment | place: USA: Wyoming | collected... | reverse complement strand
TTGGTGTGGATAATGGTGATAAAGTAGTATAGTATTAAATACTAAAAGAATGCTATATTCTCTAAAAGTTCGGGAGGTAGTATTGTGCTCGCTCGAAGATTGTTCGCGATGGTTTTCGCCATCGCCTAGTGGCGCCCGGCCTTGCGGCCGGATATTCAATGAACGCATCTCCGGATTCTGCCGCAGACCTGCCGGCAGCGCCTGAGAAGAATATTTCCCGGTTCGCACTGGCATCGCCCATCGGCGGTGAAATTCTGGCCGGAGGGGCCATCCTGGGCATTGCCTGGGACATTCCCGAAGCCATGGCCAGCGTCGACATCTATTACTCCGTGGACCTGGGAGATTCTTGGGTCATGATCGGGGAGAACGAGCCCAACGACGGCGCCTTCTCCTGGACATTGCCTTTCGTCACTTCGGACGGATGCCTGGTCAAGGTCATGGCCGAAGCTGATTCATTTGTGAAATACGAGGGCCTTTCATCCGGATTCTCGATTGACTCTACAGCGCCGACTGTCCGGCTGAGCATGCCGGAAGCCTCACTGGAAGCAGGCTCGGAAATTTCAATTCTCTGGACAGCCGCGGATGGGCACATCGCCTCAAGGCCGATATCGATATATTTCTCTCCCGACGGGGGCCTTACTTGGGCATGCGTGACAGAATGCGAGCGCAATGACTGTCAATATGACTGGGTTGTCCCGGATATCAGGTCGGAAACATGTCTTATAAAAATTACAGCGATGGACGAAGCCGGGAACATCGGCCAAGCCATTACCCCAGAATATTTCTCGATTTACGGAGAAACAACCGGGGACATTGCGATCCCCGAAGGCCAGGATCCCAACCCCCTGGCAACACCCATTCAGGATAGCCCGGATGCTGTCGACCACATCCTCGTATCCCCCAACCCAGCGACCGTTACTGTCGGCACCCAGCAGTTGTTCACGGCTATCGCATATGACGAATTCAATGTCCCGATCCCCAACGCCACATTCTTCTGGACCACCAACATGGGTGTCGTCAACTACGGCGGATTGTTCACGGCCAGGACCACGCCCGGCACAGGCTGGGTGAGCGCAATGTACGAGGGCGTCACTGGCTCGGCCGTCGTCAACGTCGTCCCGGGCCCGCTGCACCACATCACGGTCTCGCCAGCATCGGCCTCGGTTCCGGTGGGCGGGACTCAGCAGTTCACTGCCACCGGATACGATATTTACAACAATGTTTTGACTGGACTGACTTTCGCATGGGCGACCAATGTCGGCACTGTGGATGCGACCGGCTTCTTCACGGCTATGACCACTCCGGGCACCGGCGTCGTAACGGCGCAGAACGGCACCGTCACGGGAACGGCCAATGTCCAGGTGACCTCTGGCCCGGTCGACCACATCATCGTTTCGCCTAATCCAACCTCGGTCGTTGTCGGGGAATCCAGGACGTTTTCGGCAATAGCCTATGACTTTTATGGCAACCTCAAGAGCGGCGTGACATTCACCTGGACCACCGATGTCGGTTCCATTACCTCCGGCGGATTCTTCACAGCCCAGACCGCTCCCGATACTGGGACTGTCACTGCCACCGTCGGCCTTGTCAGCGGGTATGCCAGCGTCACGATTCTTGTAGGCAGCACTTACAGCATCTCTGTCTCACCAGACCCTGTCAGCATCACTGTCGGCGGCACCCAGCTCTTCTCAGCGGCAGCATATGACCAGTACGGCAATGTAATCACTGGGGCGACATTCGATTGGAGCACCAATGTCGGAATCATAGATGGTGCAGGCCTCCTGACAGCGCAGACGACACCCGGAACAGGCAATGTCCAGGCAACATACGACTCGGTTATCGGCACGGCAGACGTGACAATAACCATCGGGAGCCTGGACCATATCACTGTCACGCCGGGAACAGCAAGCGTGGCAGTGGGAACATCCCAAACATTCAGCGCCCTGGCTTACGATTCCTTCGGCAACATCATTCCAGGCGTCCAGTTCGCCTGGAGCACGAATGTCGGCACAATCGACCAGGTCGGCTTCTTCACAGCGCAGACCATGCCAGGAACAGGATTCGTCGAGGCCAGGAACGGAACCTTCGCAGGACTGGCTTCAGTGACTGTAATCACGGGAGAGGTTTACCGCATCGACCTGACGCCATCATCGATAACACTGAAGGTCGGGGAAACATATCAGTTCACAGCGCTGGCTTATGATTCTTACGACAATCTCATTGTCGGCGCCATGCTGTTCTGGACATCGAACTGCGGCGTTGTAAATTCCACTGGGTTCTTCACAGCCCAGACCTCGCCGAGCGCAGGCACCGTGACCGTTACATCGGGCGCGGTTTCCGCACACTCGGATATCACCATCCTAATCGGCGACATCCATCATATCAATGTCACGCCTTCCCCGACAAGTGTGATTGTCGGCGGAACAAGGGCTTTTACTGCCCTGGCATATGACGCTTACAATAATTCAATCAGCGGAGTTACATTCACATGGACCACGAATGTCGGTTCGGTAACCTCCGGAGGGCTGTTCACGGCCCAGACTGTCCCAGGAGCTGGAGTTGTTTCGGCGACTAACGGCACCGTTACAGGCTCGGCATCCGTCCAGGTTACTGCCGGACCAATCGCGAGCATTGCAGTGACACCCAATCCGGTCACGGTCGTAGTTGCCACAACCAGGCAGTTCACGGCAACAGCCTATGACGTGTACATGAACGTCCTGACCGGGGTCACTTTCACATGGACCACGAATGTCGGCACTATATCGGGCACCGGATTGCTGACAGCGCGGACCACCATCGGGACTGGCAATGTGCAGGCCACATCGGGCGGGATAACTGGCACGGCCATCGTCACACTGGTCCCGGCCGCACTCAACCACATCACTGTCAATCCGAACCCTGCAAGCGTGTCGGTCGGCAGCCAGCAGCAATTCACAGCGAATGGATATGATGTTTACAACAACCCAATCACCAACATCACTTACGAATGGACGACCAATGTCGGTTCGGTGACGACAGGAGGGCTCTTAACGGCCCAGACGGTTCCGGCGGCGGGCTGGGTCAGGGCAAAGTTCGGAGCCATCACCGGCACTGCCACAGTCTATGTGGTCATCGGGACAGTGGACCATATAATCGTGACCCCAGGGACACTCACACTTCCTGTCGGGGAGACACAGCAGTTCTCTGCCGCCGCCTACGATGCATTTGACAATCTGATCACTGGCATCACATTGGCCTGGACAACGGACCTGGGAATTGTGAATTCCACCGGATTCTTCACAGCCCAGACAGTCGCCAAGATAGGATTTGTCAACGCCACTTACGGAGGCGTCACCGGCTCGGCCAATGTCGAGATATTGCACGGCGTATTGCATCACATTTACGTCACTCCGTCCCCTGTCAGCGTGGAGGTCGGTTGCTCCCAAGCCTTCACCGCAACTGCATTCGATGCCTATGAGAACCCAATCACTGAAGCCGTGTTCCTCTGGAGCACACCCCTTTACCTGGGTGTGGTCGATTTCACAGGCCTGTTCACAGCGCAAACAACCACAGGGACTGGCTGGGTCAATGCCTCGTACGGAGGCGTCACAGGCTCTGCAATAGTGACTGTTGTCCCGACATTCCTATACACGATTGTCATCACACCCAGCTCTGCAACGGTTGCAGTGGGGGACGATAGGCAGTTCACAGCCGCTGGATACGACCCTTACAACAATCTGATTCCCGGGCTGAGCTTCACATGGACCACGAATGTCGGGTCTATCGACTCGACAGGCCTGTTCACAGCCGCCACAGTGCCTGCAATAGGCTGGGTCAGGGCAACCTGCGGTTCAGTGAGCCGTTACGCGGCAGTCAATGTCATACCCGGGGCCATAGACAGAATCGTTGTCACGCCGAGCCCCGTCTCAGTGGTCGTGGGCGGCATACAGGCATTCAATGCAACCGCTTATGATATTTACAATAACATTGTCACGGGCGCAACATTCATCTGGAGCACGAACGTGGGCATAGTCAGCCCCAGTGGCGTGCTCACTGCCAGAACAACGCCCGGCGTCGGTGTGGTGACAGCCTATAGCGGGACCATCTCAGGCTCGGCGAGCGTCACAATTATCGTGGGACCTCTGGACCACATCTATATCGTCCCAGACCCGGCAACACTGGTCGTCGGCACGGCCCAGACATTCAGCGCCGTAGCCTATGACGCATTTAACAATGCCATATCCGGAGTCGGATTTATATGGACAACAGATGTGGGCACTGTCGGTCCGACAGGCTCGTTCGTTGCCCAGACAGTTCCGGGAATAGGTGAGGTAAGGGCCTCGAACGGCACTGTTTCAGGCTTCTCCGCAGTCACAATCGTTGTCGGGCCAGTGAATCATATTACCGTCACCCCAAACCCGGCCAATGTCATCGTAGGCTCTGTGACTGCTTTCACTGCTGTGGCTTATGACAGCTACAACAATGCAATCACCGGTGTTGTATTCACCTGGAGCACGAACGTGGGTTCGATAACCTCCTCGGGGATATTGACAGCCCAGACAGTCCCAGGCACCGGATACGCGAGGGCCAGGATCGGGGCCATTATCGGCAGCGCAACAGTGAATGTCATTGTCGGGCCTGTTGCCCTCATCGTTGTGACCCCAAACCCCAAAACAGTGACTGTCGGTGCAACCCAGACTTTCACGGCCGCAGCCTACGACGCCTACAACAACCTGATCACGGGAGCGGCATTCGCATGGAGCACTAATGTCGGGACCATTACATCCGCGGGCCTTTTCACGGCTCAGACGGTACCGGGCATTGGCACTGTGACCGCAACGAGCGGCTCTGTTTCCGGCGTCGCCCAGGTCACTGTCGCAGTCGGGCCGCTCCATCACATATCAGTCCTTCCAAATCCTGCGACTGTCGCCGTGGGCCAGACCCAGCAATTCACTGCCGCGGCCTATGACATTTACAATAACCTCATCACAGGCGTCTCGTTCGCCTGGGCCTCCAATGTTGGGAGCGTGAACTCGGCCGGGCTGTTCACAGCTCAGACGACTCCGGCCGTGGGCACCGTGACAGCCACCAGCGGTTCAGTCGTTGGGCAAGCCGTGGTCAATGTCGTGCCAGGGCCTGTGGCCATACTGATGGTCCTTCCAAATCCGGTCACGCTAATTGTCGGAGGGACGCAATCGTTCAGCATCATGGCCTTCGATGCATATAACAACCCCATTCCGTCGGTGAATGCCGTGTGGACAACGAACATCGGAACTGTGGATTCATCGGGATTCTTCACTGCCAGGACAACGCCCGGAACAGGCACGGTGACGGCGACGAACGGCACTGTCTCGGGCACGGCGACCGTGAACGTAATCAAGGGACCGCTTCACCATATCACCGTCCTGCCCAACCCATGGACCATGACTGCGGATTCCGAGAAGCAGTTCACAGCCACTGGTTATGATCTGTATAACAATGTGATTACTATCTCGCCGACATGGGCCGTCAGCGGTGGCGGCACGGTGAGCGCCACAGGCTACTTCGTGGCCAACGCTGTCGGGGCCTGGAGGGTATTTGCCAATTATTCCGGAATATCCGGGAACGCGACAATAAACGTGATTCACGGGGCTCCGGTTCTGATAAAGGTCACGCCAGCGAACGCAACAATCACCGCGGACGACACAGTCTATTACATTGCAACGGCGTTCGACTCCGACGGCAATGGATGGAATGTGACTTCGGGAACAGTGTTCTCGGAGAATGACCCGCTGGGCACGATGGTCTTCAGCGTCTACAGCGCAGGTCAGGTCGGAACCTGGACAGTGACAGGCAACTATGCCGGGCTCGAGGACCACACCTCAGTGATTGTGCTTCCGGGCCTCGCGGCATACATAATCCTGAATTCGCCAGCATCGGTGGATGCCGGCCAGCAGTTCAACGTGACAGTGACTGTCTACGATTCGGACGGCAATGTAAAGACAGATTACACGGGCACGGTAACGCTCTCCAGTTCGGACCCGTACCCGGCCACACTGCCTTCGCCGCACACGTTCCTGGTTTCGGATTCCGGAAAATACACATTCACCGGCCTGAGGCTGTTCACGAGGACGATCCAGACAGTCTCAGCCGAGGACACGGGAAATCCTTCCCTTGTCGACTCGGACGCCATCACCGTGAGGGCGCCGAGCGTGGAAGTGGCCAAACTCGCGCCGGAGAAGGCCCAGCCTGGACAGGTCATCACGTACAGATTATACTTCAACAATACCGGAGAGATAGGCGCGACCAGGCTATGGCTGAATGACACCCTGCCTTCGGGCGTGACATTCGTCAGCGCCACCGGCGGGGGAGTCCATACGGCAGGAGTTGTCAGATGGAGCTTCATGAACCTGCTCCCTGGAATCTGGACCGTGACGGTGACAGTCAGCCTCAATGCTGGCCTGGCCAACAATGTCATTCTGACCAACAGAGCCTTTGCAAATTACACGATTCCCTCCGGGCACAAGATGCCCGAGACTTGGGACTATGCAGACACCAGGGTGTTCTACCTGCCCCAGGTCAATTCAGACAAGACAGTCGAGAGGATATTCAAGGACATTGTAGTGGACCCGAACCAGTGGGGCTCCTGCACAATCAGCAAGACAATTTCCTACCTGGTGAATGTCACGAACCTCCAGCCGCTGGCCGATTCAGTGGACATTGACACCCTTACAAGGCTTGGATGGGGAGTCCAGATTCTGCGGTCCAACTGGGTTCCACTTACAGACACCAACGGCAACACGCTTCCGGACACAGGAGTCCTGGTCGCCGACGGCGGAATGATAAGCCTGTGGGTCAACATCACTGTTCCGCCGAGTGCCCAGGTCAACCAGGAGGAATTCACATACATCATCGGCACTTCCTATAACGACCCCAGCGTCATAGACATAGCGCAGATTAACACTACTGCGATCACCACCCTTCCGGTTGACTTCGTCCTCACGATCGACACGACCGGAAGCATGGGCGGACAAAAAATAATCGATGCCAGAAATGCGGCGAAGACCATGATCGACCAGTTCGGCGACCTGGACAGATGCGCCCTGTTCAGGCTTTCCTCGGATTACACAGGCAACACACCTCCGTACAGGATCCTGCATTATACCTACATGACGGCGGGCAACAAGGCAAACTTCAAAGCCACCATTGATGGATTCACTGCGAACGGAGGCACCCCGCTGTGGGATGCCGCAGGGAGTTCGATTGCCTATTCCCTCAATCCTGCCGGTTACGGAGGCACTGCAAGACCCGGAACCCCTGGCGTAGACTACGTGCGTGCCGCAATGTTCATGACTGACGGCGACGACCAGTATTATGCTGATACTTATGAGTCAGGAAGCATAACCTATTGCCCGGGTTCTCTTCCCGGTCATACCTCTGCCCAGTTCACGTGGGCCGTGATGGGAGGCAACGCCTGGGGCCAGACCTTCAATTACAACAACCAGGGAGGCAACAACAGGGACGTGCGAAGATACCGACCATCCACAACTACTGTGCAATGGATGGACCTGATGTGGCACTGCGACAACCAGGGCTGGAACGGGGCGGCGAGCACGGGCGGCACCGCAGATCCGACGCGTTCGGGACTGGCCGATGCGCCCATCCCGATATTCACGGTCGGCCTTGGCATAACCCCGCAGGCCACGAACTCCTCGGCTGGCGGATACATGGGGGAGACCGATGTCCGGTATCCGTTCACCTCCGAGTACGCCATCAGATACATCTCGAACACCAGCGGCGGCCAGTATGTTTATGCTCCTTCGAGCTCACAGCTCGTGAAAATATTCCAGGACATTGCCCAGGCCGTCATCAGCCTGGGGGGCACTGCGTCGACCGGAACCAAGGGAACGATTTCCGCGGGGGACAGCCTGCTCTACAAGCTGTACTACAACAACACGGGCATAGGCATTGCCAGCGATATCTGGGTGAATGACACATTGCCGTCATCCGTCATCCTCATCGACAACAATGCCTCTGTGCCGTGGACCTTGATCGGCGATACATATTCATGGCATTTCCAGAACGTTGCTCCTGGCAGCCATTGGTTCTGGATCGAGGTGGAGATCGGCAATACGGTGGTCGAGGGCCAGGCCCTCGTCAACCAGGTTTCGGTGGATTACACGGACTCGGAAGGAAATCCCCTGCCGGAGACCAATTCCACGGCTTCTGTGAACATATCTGAGCCGAACCTCGTGCTCACCAAGAAGGCGAGTCTGGCTTCGACCCAACCGGGCTCACTTGTGAATTACACTGTATGGTACAACAACACTGGCTCCAGCATGGCCCTGTATGTCTGGCTCAACGACACCTTCGATTCTCACCTGGCCTTCGTGTCCAGCTCGGCGCCTGTCTCGCCCGTTATAAACGGCCGGACATATTCCTGGATGATCCCCGGGGTGATGCCAGGGAGTTACTCGTTCAATATCAGAGTAAGAGTGTTAAACGGCACGGCCGGCGGGACAGTAATCTCCAACCGGGCAGTGGCTGAATACTCGAACGACAACAACATCAAGCATCAGGGAACCCCCATTTCGAACTACGCCAACTTCACCGTGTACAACACCAGGATTGTCTTGAGCAAGGCAGTGAGCCCTGGAATTTCCGACCCGGGAAACGTGCTCACCTACCCGATCTATTTCAACAACACGGGAGCGGACACAGCGACCAGCGTCTGGATAAACGACACGCTGCCTGCTCAGGTGACATACCTCGCTGACACATCCCAGACCTCGCCCACTTCCGCGCCGTACTTCGTCAGCAAGACAACTGGACAAACTTGCAGGTTCAGGTTCGCGAATGTGCCGCCTGGCAACCACATGTTCCAGATAACCGCGACCATAGCGGCGGGCATCCCGCAGGGCACATGGATAGACAACTGGGCCAGCCTGAATTACACCGACGATCTCGGATTCAAGCTCCCCGCTTCCATGGACGATGCGCTGTCTGTTTGCGGGGCGCTCAACATCACGAAGACCGCGGACATGTCCATCATTCCCGCCGCAGGCACGACCAATGTCCGCCTCACCATGACCATCGTCAACAGGCATCCGAGCCTGGCCATAAACCTGATCACGGTCAACGACACGCTGCCGGGAGGCATCACCTGGATAGGAAACATCGTGGTGTCCAAGGGCAGCGCTGTATGGCTCGGCGACCATCTCACTTGGGCAATGAGCGGGCTCCAGCCCGGGGAATCGGCCACAATCAGCTTCACGGTGGCTGTCACACCGACCGGAGTTGGCACCTATCAGCTGAACAACGGCGCCACAGGCTACGGGACTGCGACCAATGGTTATGTCGAATACGCCACTTCGAATGCGGTTTACGTGACAGCGCAGAACGCGCCCATCCTTGACTTCTCCCTGTTCCCGACTGACATGGTTTCCAACGCCCCGGTGACCATGCTCTTCAATGTCACAAACATCGGAACCGACGGGTACTTCTACAATGCTGGGAACGATGTGATAAACATCATCATCCCCGCAGGCTGGGGAACGCCTTCGGGCATATCAGTGCCCGCAGACTGGACCTCCCAGTGGATATCGGCCAGCTCTACGCTGCGCTTCTCTTACTCTGGAGCGGGGAATTATTTCTGGGCCGAGGACCTGATTCTCACGTTCTCGTTCGGGCTCCAGGCACCCGCGAACCAGGCGACCTACACGTTCCCTGCGTCCGGAAGCATCCACGACTCGGGCGCCGTGAAGTACTCCTTCTCGAAGCAGCTCCAGGTTGATGTCGACGTGGGCGCACTGGACCATATCCTGGTCACGCCTAATCCTGCAAATGTGGCCGTCATCGGTCACATTTCCTTCGCGGCCGTGGCATATGACTCGTACAACAATGTGATTCCGGGCGCGACATTCACATGGGCTACGGACATGGGGACTGTCAACTCGACCGGGTATTTCACCGCCGGAACGGTCGCTGGGACTGGCTTTGTCAGCGCGACATCTGGTGCAATAACAGGCACCGCGACGGTGACAGTCCAACCCGGACCTCTCTTTGAGATTCTGGTGACGCCCTCGCCGGTTTCCGTCATTGCCGGCAGCACCCAGGCATTCTCCGCAGCAGGATATGACTCTTACGACAACGCAATCACTGGGCTGACTTTCACCTGGACGACCAATGTCGGAACCATAACCCAGGTCGGGATTCTCACTGCAAGCACGTCAACAGTCTCCGGAACAGTCCAGGCGACATCCGGAGCCATCACGGGCACTGCCCTGGTGACAATTGTACCTGCGGCGCTGAACCGCATCTCCGTCACCCCTGACCCAGTGAACGTCATTGTGGGGGCGAACCAGCAATTTGTTGCCACTGGCTATGATGTTTATAACAATGTGATTGCCGGTCTGTCATTCACCTGGACCACCAATGTCGGGACAGTGAACGGCACAGGCATGCTCACGGCGCAGACATCGCCCGGCTCGGGAACTGTCACGGCGGCCATAGGCCCGATATCGGACCAGGCCATTGTCAATGTCATGGCAGGCGCCCTGCATCACATTGCGGTGTCTCCCAATCCTGCAATGGTCTTTGTGGGCCAGCTGCAGCAATTCACGGCAGTCGGATATGACATTTACAACAACACGCTCCCGGCAACCGCGTTCACATGGGCCACGAACATGGGCACAATCGACTCGGCCGGCCTGTTCGCCGCAAGGACCACGCCCGGAACCGGGTTCGTAAGCGCCAGCTCCGGCGCGATAACGGGAATCGCTACAGTCTATGTGACAGAAGGTGCCATCAACACCATCATTGTGACGCCTATCTATGCATCCGTCCCGGTGGGCACCCAGTTTGCCTTCACAGCGACAGCGTATGACATTTACAACAATCCTATAGTGGGAGTCCAGTTCGCCTGGACAACCGGAGTCGGCACCGTCGATTCCACCGGGCATTTCATGGCCCAGACAATACCGGGCAGCGGATTCGTCACGGCCACAAACGGAACCAAGAGCGGCTTTGCCACGGTCGACGTGGTGGTCGGACCGCTGAACCATATCACTGTGACTCCCGACCCGGCCACGGTGTCTGTGGGCGCGACCAGGCTCTTCACGGCAACGGCGTACGATTCATACAACAACCCGATCTCCGGCGTTGTATTCTCATGGTCCACGAATGTGGGCTCGGTGAATGCCGCAGGGCTGTTCCAGGCGCAGACCACTCCGGCGACAGGCATAGTCACGGCCGTCAACGGCACATTCTCGGGCAATGCGACCGTCAATGTCGTGCCCGGGCAGGCTAACACGATAATAGTCACCCCGAACCCGGCCACCGTGACAATAGGCGACACACAGCAATTCACAGCCCAGGCATACGATGTCTACAACAATCCCATTCCCGGGGCGACTTTCGCTTGGACAACAGACGTGGGCATAGTCAATTCCCAGGGCCTCTTCACTGCCCAGACAGTGCCCGCGACAGGAACAGTCACCGCGAGGATAGGCATGGTGACGGGTTCTGCTGTCGTCAATGTTGTGTTGGGAACGCTGCATCACATCCAAGTTACACCGAACCCCGTATCAGTCCAGGTCGGCGGAGCTCAGGCATTCACGGCCATCGCATACGATTCCTACAACAACGTGATTCCGGGAGTAACATTCTTCTGGAGCACCGATGTCGGTTATGTGGATTCATCCGGGCAGTTCACGGCCCAGACATTCCCCGGAACAGGCACGGTCACCGCGACAAACGGCACCGTCACAGGCACGGCTAATGTACAGGTCGTCACCGGGCCGGTGGACAGCGTCATAGTCATCCCAGCCACTTTGACCATACCTGTCGGAGAGATATTCAAATTCAATGCCCAGGCATACGATTCTTACGGAAACATAATCCCAGGAGCGCCATTCGTATGGACGACCGATGTCGGAACAATGGACGGCGCGGGCTGGCTCACTGCCCAGACATTCCCCGGAGCGGGAACAGTAACAGCCACCAGCAACGGAATCAGCGGCACGGCCGCAATCAATGTCACGGTTGGCGCGCTCGATTACATCACGATATCGCCCTCCACGGCCATATTGACTGTGGGAGGCACCCAGGCATTCTCGGCAACGGCATATGATTCATGGGGCAACGAAATCACCGGCGTGGGATTCACATGGACAACGAACATCGGAACAGTGGATTCCGCGGGCCTGTTCACGGCCCCGACATCCCCGGGCACAGGTTCTGTGACAGTGTCAAACGGCTCAGTATCAGACTCGGCGACCGTGCAGGTCATCGCAGGCAGCATCGACCACATCATAGTGACGCCGAACCCTGTGAACGTCATCGTGGGCACCCAGCAGCAGTTCACTGCGGCAGCATTCGACTCCTATGGCAACGCCATCACCGGAGTGGGATTCACATGGACCACCGATGTTGGCGCTGTGAACCCATCAGGCCTGTTCACGGCCCAGGCAACGCCAGGCTCCGGAACTGTGACGGCGACCATCGGCTCTGTCTCCGGTTCAGCGAACGTGACAGTGGTCATGGGTCCGATACACCACATCGTAGTGACGCCTAACCCGGTCACGGTTCAGGTCGGAACCACTATGGCGTTCACGGCCGTGGCTTACGACCAGTTCAACAATGTCCTGCCCGGTGTGGACTTCATATGGACCACCAATGTCGGAACCATCAATTCCGCTGGTTTATTGACAGCCCAGACGACACCGAAAGTGGGCACCGTGACCGCGAGAAACAACACGGTTACCGGTTCAGCCATCGTCACAGTCGTCCCGGGCCCGGTCACCAGCATCGTCGTGCTTCCGGGCAATGTCGTTCTCGCGACAGGCGCTACACAGCCCTTCGCTGCGACCGGCTATGACAGCTATAACAACGCCATATCCGGAATGACATTCACCTGGGCCACCAATGTGGGCTCGGTAACCTCGGGCGGCATGTTCACGGCCCAGACAATACCCGGCATCGGAATAGTCACGGCCACGAACGGAACAGTCACAGGAGTGGCCATTGTCCAGGTCATTGTCGGACCTGTCCATCATGTCACCGTGTCGCCGAACCCGACCACCGTGACTGTCACCCAGACAAGGCAGTTCACTGCCCATGCCTATGACCAGTTCAACAATGAGATTGCAGGTGCGATATTCATCTGGACATCAAACGTGGGCGTCGTCAATTCTGCCGGGCTGCTGACTGCGCAGTCGACCCCGGGAAACGGCTGGGTAAGGGCCACGGTCGGAACGGTGGTCGGCCAGGCAAACGTGAGCGTTGTGCCCGGCGCCATAAACAGCATTGCGATTTCCCCCGCATCGCTCATCATCGGCGTGGGCCAGACGCAATTATTCATTGCAATTGCATACGATATCTACGGAAATGCCATACCCGGAGTCGTCTTCACCTGGAACACCAATGTCGGCTCAATAACGAGCGGCGGCCTGTTCACAGCACAGATAACACCCGGCTCGGGAATCGTCTCCGCGACGAACGGCTCAGTCTCGAAAACAGCCCCTGTGACAGTGACAGTTGGAGGTGTGGACCACATCGTGATCGTGCCAGACCCGCTGACGATAATGGTCGGCGGCACACAGGCATTCACGGCAGTCGCTTACGACTTCTACAATAATGTAAAGGCAGGTGTCGGTTTCACCTGGACAACAGATGTCGGCACAATCACGGCAGGTGGATTCTTCACTGCCCAGACAGTGCCCGCGATAGGGTATGTGAGGGCGGCAAACGGCTCTGTCAGCAAGGATGTCACGGTGACAGTAGTGCACGGCCCCGCGGCCAGCATCACGGTTTCCCCGTCTCCCGCAACCGTAGTTGTCGGAGAGCAGCAGGCATTCAGTGCCAGCGCGTTCGACCAGTACGCAAACCCTGTCCCGGAGGCAGTGTTCTCCTGGACCACAAATGTCGGGACTGTGGATTCCTCGGGAATGCTCACTGCCCAGACAGTGCCCGGTTCAGGGACTGTCACCGCAACTTCGGGTTCAGTTTCCGGTTCTGCTTCCGTAACAATCGTCATCGGAGCCATGGACCACATCATCGTGGTTCCGGACCCGGCAACGGTTATGGTCGGACAGACGCAGCAATTCACTGCAGTCGCGTTCGACATCTACAACAATGCAATCCCGGGAATCGGATTCGTCTGGACAACCGATGTCGGAACTGTTGGTCAGACAGGCCTCTTCACAGCGCAGACGACACCTGGCTCGGGAACCGTCACGGCTGCGAACGGCACCGTAAGCCATTCCGCGGCTGTGAATGTCGTCGCGGGCCCGATACATCACATCACCATTGCCCCGGCGTGGGCCAACATCACCGTTGGCGGCCAGCAGGCATTTGTCGCAACAGCTTATGATTCATATGGGAATGTAAAATCAGATACAATATTCTCATGGACGACCACCGTTGGCACGGTCACATCCGGCGGGCTGTTCACGGCCCAGACAGTGCCGGGTTCCGGAACTGTCACGGTGCAGGCAGGCTCCTTCATCGCTGTCGCCAATGTCAATGTCGTCATAGGCCCCATAGACCACATCCTGGTCGCCCCGGACCCGGCATGGGTCGTCGTGGGCGCCCAACTGCAGTTCACTGCCCAGGCATACGACCTGTACAACAACCCGATAACGGGCGTGGCAATGACCTGGACCGCGAATGTCGGCTCCGTGGACGGCACAGGCCTGTTCACGGCCCAGAAAATTACAGGAACCGGATGGCTGACTGCGACTGCCGGGGCAATATCAGGAACCGCCGTAGTAAATGTCGTGCCCGGCGCGATTGCAAACATCCTGGTCTCGCCTAACGGCGTCTGGGTCATCATCAACGGCCAGCAGCAATTCGCCGCTACCGCATACGATGCCTACGGCAACGAAATTTCTGGAGCCGGGTTCATATGGTCCACCGAGGTCGGAACAATCGATGCGGCTGGACTGCTCTCGGCCCCGCCAACCCCGTGCAGCGGCAATGTCACGGCAACGAACGGGACTGTTTCAGCAAACGCATGGGTCGTCATCATAGACATCTCCGTCGACCACATCCTTGTCATCCCCGATCCAGCGTCAGTAGTTGTAGGTCAAACGCAGACATTCACGGCGATAGCCTATGACCAATGGGACAACATTATCTCCGGAGTGGGTTTCGTCTGGACCACGGATGTCGGGACTGTCGGCGCTAACGGGCTGTTCACGGCCCAGACAATGCCAGCGGTTGGCTTTGTCACAGCAACGAACGGCACAATCACCTATTCCGCAGATGTCACGGTCGTCGTCGGAACTGTCCATCACATCACAATATCCCCGACGACTGTCTCTCTGGCGGTCGGCGCGTCCAGGCAATTCACCGCGTCGGCATATGACATTTACAACAACACGGTCGCTGGCGCTTCTTTCGCCTGGACCACCAATGTCGGAACGATAACCAGCACGGGCCTCTTCACGGCCCAGACAGTGCCCGGCACCGGTATTGTGACAGCGGCAATAGGCGCTGTCAGCGCGTATGCCAACATCAATGTTCAGATAGGTGCCCTTAACCACATCGTCGTCTTGCCGAACCCGGCAACCGTGACCGTTGGAACTTTCGCGCAATTCACAGCCGCTGGATATGACATCTACAACAACCTGATTACAGGGCTTGGGTTCGGCTGGACGACGAACGTGGGCCTGGTCAACTCCACCGGATACTTCACCGCGCTCACTTCCCCGGCGGTCGGCTGGGTGAGGGCGACAAGCAGCGCCGTCTCCGGACAGGCGACCGTGACTATCGTTGCCGGCCAACTCCATCATATCGCTGTCTTGCCCAACCCTGTGAGCATCGTGACCGGCAGCAGCCTCCAGTTCACGGCCACGGCCTATGATATTTACAATAACGAACTTGCGGGCATCGGCTTCACTTGGACGACCAATGTCGGTTCTGTGAATGCCACCGGGTACTTCACAGCCCAGGCGATGTCTGGCTCTGGAACCGTTACTGCCACAAGCGGCGCTGTCTCAGGTTCAGCGATTGTCAACGTCGTGCCCCTGGCCATCGACCAGATAGTCGTATTCCCGAACCCCGCGGATGTGGTGGTCGGCGGGGACCAGCCATTCTCCGCGACTGCCTTTGATGCATTGGGCAATGCGATATACGGCGTCGTGTTCGCATGGTCCACAGACATGGGCACCATCACCCAGGCCGGGTTGTTCACGGCCCAGTCGACCCCAGGAACAGGCTCGGTATGGGCGACAAACGGAACAGTAACCGGAACAGCCGTCGTCAATGTCATCAGCGTGGTGCTGGACCACATCATCGTGACCCCCAGCCCCGTGACGGTCACTGTCGCCGGAACACGGGCCTTCACCGCAGTCGCCTATGACCAGTTCAACAATGTCATTCCGGGAGTGAAGTTCATATGGACGACAAATGTCGGCACCGTGGATGCAACCGGCTTCTTCACGGCCAGAACCCTGCCTGGACTGGGCGTCGTCACGGCCGCGAACGGGACTCTGAGCGCCTCCGCCACAGTCAATGTTGTTCCGGGCCCTGTGGACCACATAGCCGTTCTCCCTGACCCGGCCAATATCGTGGTCGGCTACACCCAGCAATTCATCGCTATAGCCTTCGATTCTTACAACAATGCGATATCAGGCGTCGGATTCGCTTGGACCACGAATGTCGGAACCATCACGCAATCAGGACTGTTCACGGCGAGTCTGGTCACTGGAACTGGCGTGGTCACTGCCACGAACGGTTCTGTGAGCCATTCAGCGACCGTCAACGTCATGCCCGGGCCTCTGAACCATATCGTCGTGGCTCCGAACCCAGTAACCATGGCAGTGGGCGGGACCATTGTATTCTCCGCCACAGCCTACGACACGAATAACAATGCAATCCCCAGCGTCACATTCACATGGACCACCAATGTCGGAACCATCCTTTCCACAGGCCAGTTCACGGCTCAATCAACTCCCGGGACAGGCTACGTGACCGCGACCAGCGGCTCAGTCTCCGGTTCCGCGAGCGTCACATTGCTCATAGCGAACATAGACCACATCATCGTTCTGCCGAACCCGATTTCCATCGTGGTCGGCGGCACACAGACATTCACTGCAACCGCCTACGACCAGTTCAACAATATTATTGCGGGCGTAGGCTTCGCATGGACCACCAATGTCGGCTCCGTTGCGGGCGGACTGCTCACAGCCCAGACAATTCCGGGAACCGGGTACGTCAGGGCAACAAACGGGACAGTCCAGGGAACAGCGAACGTGCAAGTATTAATCGGCGCAATCGACCACATCGTCGTGGTTCCGGACCCGCTCACCATCATAGTCAACGGCGTGATGCAGTTCACTGCCCAGGCTTATGATATCTACAACAATTTGATAGTCGGCGCCGGAATCGTTTGGACCGCAGACATCGGCACGATCGACCAGACAGGCTTCTTCACGGCCCAATCCTCGCCCGCGACAGGCCTTGTCACGGCGACCAACGGAACAGTTTCCAGAGACGTCACTGTCAACGTTGTATCGGCAACAGTCGACCATATCGCAATCACCCCGAGCCCCGTTTCAGTGGTCATCGGAGAAAGCCAGCAGTTCACTGCCACTGCATACGACAGTTTCAACAATATTCTGACAGGCGTGGTCTTTGTCTGGGCCACGGATGTGGGTTCAGTTGACGCAACCGGCCTGTTCACGGCGCAGATGTTCACCGGGACAGGAATAGTCACGGCCACGAACGGCACAATCACCGGAACTGCCAATGTCGACATTGTCAGCCCGGTGGTCCACCATATCACAGTGACGCCTAACCTGGCAACCGTGGTCGTGGGCCAGGTGCAGACATTCACCGCAACGGCATACGACCATTACGACAATGTAATCACAGGCGTGGGATTCACCTGGACAACAAACATGGGAACTGTCGACCAGACAGGCATATTCACTGCCCGTACAACTCCGAGCAGCGGCTATGTGACAGCGGCCAACGGCACAGTCCAGGGCCCTGCCATTGTCAATGTGATAGCCGGCCCTGTCAGCTTCATCGCCGTGCTGCCGGACCCGGCCACGGTGACCGTTGGCGGCACCGTGAGCTTCATGGCCATAGCCTTCGACCTCTATTTCAATGTCATTTCGGGCGTGGGTTTCACCTGGACCTCTGACGTGGGCACCATCAGCCAGTCCGGCCTGTTCACCGCCCCCTTTGTCTCGGGCACCGGACATGTCACTGCTGCCAACGGTTCTGTCAGTCACTCGGCTACAGTGAATATCCTGCCGGGGGCGGTCGATCACATAATTGTCATCCCCAATCCCATCACCATCGTGGTGGGTGGGACCCAAGCTTTCTCCGCGGCCGCATACGATGCATATAGCAACCTTGTCACGGGCGTCACATTCACCTGGACGACAGATGTCGGAACTGTGCAGTCCAACGGCCAGTTCACAGCACAGCTATCACCTGGAGCCGGCACCGTCACGGCCACCATCGGCGCCATTTCGGGTTCCGCTGCTGTCACGGTCATCGCAGTCAGCCTGCACCATATAATCGTCCTGCCAAGTCCCGTCTCCGTGCAGGTCACGGGAGCGCAGCAATTCACTGCCACGGCCTATGACCAGTACAATAATATCCTCACTGGAATCACTTTCACTTGGAGCACGGACGCCGGCACGGTCGATTCGACCGGACTGTTCACTGCGGGAACAGTGGCCATGTGGGGCTCGGTCACGGCCACTGCCGCCGGGATATCAGGTTCGGCCATCGTGAACGTCATACCCGGGCCGGTGGACCATCTAACTGTAATTCCGGACCCGCTGACAATCCAGGTGGCCGGGACAAGGAACTTCGTGGCAATCGGCTTCGACCTCTACGGCAATGTCATTTCCAATCCGCCAATCACATGGACGACCAATGTCGGAACGATAACCAGCACAGGCCTCTTCACGGCCCAGACGACGCCGGCGGTTGGGACAGTCACCGCAACAAGCGGCTCTGCCATCTACTCAGCGGGTGTGACCGTCATACCCGGTCCGATAAGCTATATCATACTACTTCCTGTTGGCGTCACACTGGCTGTCGGAACGGCACAGCAGTTCACCGCTACCGCATATGACTCTTACAACAATCCGATTCCCGGCACGACCTTTGCCTGGACCACGGATGCAGGAACAGTTTCAGGCACCGGGCTTTTCACAGCCCAGACAGTACCTGGCTCGGGAACTGTGACAGCATCCAGCGGCGGGTTCAGCGATTCCTCGGATGTCACGGTTACAGCCGGAGGCGTGCATCACATCACAGTGCTGCCGAACCCGGCAACTGTGACAGTGGGCGCAGGCCAGGCATTCGCAGCGACCGCCTATGACGCTTTCAACAACCCGCTTGCCGGAGTCGGATTCGCATGGTCCACAAATGTCGGGACAGTGAATGCCGTCGGACTGCTCACCGCACAAACCACTCCCGGAACCGGAACCGTTTCCGCATCCAACGGGACGGTCACAGGCATATCGGCTGTCACCGTAGTTGCGGGACCGCTCGACCACATAATCGTCCTGCCGAACCCGGCCAATGTCGTGGCGGGCGGAACGCAGGCATTCACCGCGACAGGGTATGACCTGTACGGCAATGCACTCACAGGCGTTCCATTCACCTGGACAACCGATGCCGGCTCAATAACGAGCGGCGGCCTCTTCACGGCCCAGACATCAGTCGGAACCGGAACCGTGACTGCGCAGAGCGGTATTGTATCAGGCTCAGCGACTGTCAATGTGATTCCCGGCCCCGCGGCCAGTATTGTCGTGACACCCAACCCAATCACAGTCCAGGTCGGCGGTGTGCAGCAGTTCTCGGCTGCCGCATATGACGCATACGGCAACGCGATTTCGGGGGCCGTGTTCACATGGACCTCAGGCGTGGGATTGATCGACTCCACTGGGAGGCTCACTGCCCAGACATTGCCCGTGACAGGGAATGTCATGGCGATTATCGGCTCAGTCTCCGGTTCGGCTGCCGTGACTGTGATTGCCGGTTCCCTGGACCACATAATCGTGCTGCCTGACCCCGTCACAGTGCAGATCGGCGGAAGTTTCACCTTCATGGCTTCGGCCTATGATCAGTACAATAACCTGCTGGCGGGCATCGGATTTGCCTGGACTACGAATGTCGGCACCATTGACCAAGCAGGAAAGTTCACTCCCCAGGCCACTGTGGCCACAGGCTGGGTTGCAGCGACCAACGGCACAATAACAGACCAGGCGACGGTCACATTGTTGCCTGGGCCGCTTGACCATATCTCTGTCCTGCCGAATCCAGCGACCATCATTGTCGGACAGACACAGCAGTTCACTGCCCAGGGCTATGACCAATACGGAAACGGAATCACGGGCCTGGCATTCACCTGGAGCACGGACATCGGCTCAGTCGACGCGGCCGGGCTGTTCACCGCGCAGGCATTCCCCGACACAGGAGTTGTCAACGCCACCTGCGGGTATGTCAGCGGTCACGCAAATGTCAATCTGATTTCCGGGGAAATAATCTACATAACAGTTCTGCCCGGTCCAGTATCGGTTGTCGCAGGCCAGACCCAGCAATTCACCGCCACGGCCTATGACATATACGACAATGTCGTTGTTGGCGCATTGTTCATCTGGTCGACAGATGTGGGAATTGTCAATGCGAGCGGTTTCTTGACAGCCCAGGGTCTGGCGGCTGTCGGTTCGGTCACGGCAACCAGCGGCTCTGTCCAGGGCAGCTCCGTCGTGACTATAGTACACGGCCCGCTCCACCACATCATCGTATCCCCTGACCCGGTCACCGTTGTCGTGGGCCAGACCCAGGCTTTCCTTGCCATGGGGTATGACCAGTACAACAATCCGATAACCGGATTGACATACACCTGGACCACTAATGTCGGCACAATCAATTCCTCGGGCCTGTTCACGGCCCGCACATACCCGGGCATGGGCTCTGTCACGGCCGCTGTCGGTCCGATTTCCGACTCGTCCCTGGTCACGATAATCACCGGCCCGGCCAGCTCGATTGCGATTTCGCCCGCTTCGGCCTCGGTCCAAGTCGGCGGCACGCAGTCCTTCATGGCAGTCGTCTATGACCAATACGGAAACGAGTTGGTCGGGGCCCCAGTAACCTGGAGCACGAATGTCGGTTCAATAACGTCCTTGGGCGTGTTCACCGCCCAGACAGTCACCGGGCTTGGAACCGTGACTGCGACCAGCGGCGCTGCGTCAAGTTCCGTACCGGTAACTGTCACGCCCGGGCCCGCATACAGTATCCTGATAGCGCCATCCACATTGATTATCGAAGTGGGTGACACTCAGCTATTCACCGCAACAGCATACGACCAGTACAACAACCTGATTCCGGGCGCACTGTTCGTCTGGACCACAAACATAGGCTCCGTCGATTCCTCGGGCCTGTTCACTGCCAGGACCACGCCCGGCACGGGCATTGTCACGGCCACCAGCGGCTCGGTGAGTAAGAACGCGGACATCGAAGTGATCGTCGGCCCGCTCCATCACCTCCTGGTCACCCCGAACCCCGCATCGGTCCCGGTTGGCACGGCCCGGCAATTCACGGCTTCAGCCTATGACTTTTACGGAAACCCGGTGGCCGACCCAGCCTACTCATGGAGCACAAATGTCGGCACAGTGGATGCGGGCGGATTGTTCACGGCACAGACAGTGCCTGCAGCGGGTACGGTCACCGCGACAAGCGGAATATTCATTGCTTGGTCCAATGTCACTGTTATACCCGGACCGGTAGACCACATAGTCGTGTTCCCGGGCACTGCAACCGTGCCAGTCGGAACCTCCTTGGCATTCACGGCCACGGCTTATGACTCCTATGGCAATGTGATACCCGGAGCGCCGATGGCATGGGGCACCGATGTCGGCTCTGTCACGGGCGGACTGTTCACGGCGCAGACAATACCCGGCTTCGGAACCGTGACTGCGACCAGCGGCGGCGTTTCATCGTTCGCTGACGTGGAAGTCACAATAGGGCCGATCGACCACATTATTATCACGCCGAACTCTGCGACGCTCAAGGTGGGCGAGTCAATGTCCTTTACGGCGGCTGCCTACGACTATTACGCCAACCCGATAACCGGCGTGGTCTTCACCTGGGGCACTGATATAGGCGCCATCGACGCCTCGGGCTGGTTCACGGCCCAGACTGTGCCCGGCACAGGTTCGGTCACTGCCGGCAACGGCGCTGTGAATGCTGCCGTTCCCGTAGATGTATTGGCGGGAGACCCGTGCTTCGTCGTGGTCACGCCGAATCCTGCATCAGTTTACGCCACCAAGACCATGCAGTTCAGCGCCGCAGTGTTCGACCTCTACTGGAATGCCATCCCGAGCGCGACGGTGGTATGGTCGACCGACATCGGAACGATTGATTCTGCAGGCCTGCTGACGGCGCAACCGTTCCCGGGCACAGGCCTCGTCACGGCAACATGCGGAACAGTCTCCGGTTCCTCGAATGTCCAGGTTATGGAGCTGTACGTGGCTGACATAGTTATTACACCGAATCCGGGCACGGTCGAAGCCGGAGGGTCTCTGCAATTCAGCGCTGTCGCATACGACCCGCTCGGGGACCCGATGCCCTGGATCACTTTCACATGGGACTCGAATGCCGGCATCATCGACTCAGCCGGCCTGCTTTCTGCGGCGACGACGCCCATGACCGGCTGGGTCACGGCAACTTCCGGGCTCACTAGCGGATTGGCCATGGTCACGGTCGTGCCAGGGCCTGTCCAATCAGTGGTCATCGCTCCCTCTTCAGTCGTGGTGCCGGCCGGAGGAACGAGGACATTCATGGCAACAGCCTTGGATGCCTATAACAATACGATTCCGGGCGCCGTGTTCACATGGACCACCAATGTCGGAACAGTGACCTCAGCGGGCTTCTTCACTGCCCAGACAGTTCCGGGCATCGGCTTTGTCATGGCAAGCTGTGGCGGCATAAACGGCACGGCTTCGGTCACGGTGGTTCCGGGCCCGATAGTGCTCATTGTCGTAAGCCCGGCATCGGTCAATGTCCCTGCCGGCGGCACCCAGCAATTCACTGCGACTGCCTATGACTCCTATGGCAACATCGTCACGGGCGCAAGTTTCGCTTGGACCTCCAATGTCGGCTATGTCAACAGCATGGGTCTGCTGACCGCGTCGACCACCACGGGCGTAGGCTGGGTGAGGGCAGCGGCGACAGGCCACAGCGCCTTATCCAATGTCACTATCGTTCCTGGACCTGTCGTGTCTGTAACGATCTTGCCTTCGTCAGTCACACTCACGGTCGGACAGACCCAAATCTTCGTGGCTACGGCGAGGGACACATACGGCAACGTGATAACGACTGCCGTGTTCACCTGGACCACAAACCTGGGAACCGTGGACCCTGACGGCACGTTCCACGCGCAGCTCTTCCCCGGAGTCGGCTATGTCAGGGCAAGCTATGGCGGCCTGAACGGCACAGCCTCGGTCACGCTCCTTCCCGGCCCTGTCGATCATATAGTGATTTCACCCACCACAATCACATTGACTGTCGGACAAAGCCAGCAGTTCACGGCAACTGCGTACGATTCCTACGGCAATGTCATCCCCGGCGCCACCTTCACATGGACCACCAATGTCGGCTCGATAACGAGCAGCGGCCTGCTCACCGCGGCCACGGTGCCGTGCTCGGGCTGGGTGACGGCGAGTTTCAGCGCCCATAGCGCAACGTCAACCGTCTTCGTCCTGATCGGACCTGTCGCCACGATAACGCTCAGCCCCTCGCCGGCCGCGGTCGAGGTCGGAGGCATGGTCTCGTTCACGGCGGCAGCATATGATTCATACGGCAACCAGATAACAGCAGTATTCGTCTGGACCACTACCGTCGGCGTCATCGATGAGACAGGCCTCCTGACCGCGCAGACAGTGCCAGGCGTCGGATTCGTCAACGCGACCTTCGGGAACATGACGGGAAGCGCCATGGTCACGGTCATGCCGGGAGTTGTCGACTATGTCATCGTCACGCCTTCCTCCCTGACCATACCCATATCAAAGACGCAGCTGTTCACTGCAAAGGCATACGATGCCTACGGAAATGAGCGGACCGGCTTCCCTGTCTCATGGGCCACCGGCGTCGGCTCCATAACACCGGGCGGGCTGTTCACGGCCCAGGCATTCCCAGGAACAGGCACGGTCAGCGCCACAGTGTCGGGCGTGACAGGTTACGCGACCGTGGTAGTCGTCCCGCCTGTCGTGGCCTGGATAATTGTCATTCCGAACCCGGCTACAGTGCCAGTAGGCGGAACACAGCCGTTCACGGCATCGGCCTTCGACGGATGGGGCGACCCCATACCGGGCGCTTCGTTCTCCTGGACAACCAATGTTGGAACCATCGACGCGACAGGCTTGCTGACGGCCCAGACCTGGCCCGGCACCGGGATTGTGACTGCATCCAACGGCACAGTCTCGTCCGATGCGACGGTCAATGTGGTCCCGGGGCAGCTCAATTACATCACAGTCCTGCCCAACCCAGTCACAGTTGCAGTGACAGGCACCATTGCCTTTACTGCGACAGGCTTTGACATATACGGCAATGCAGTCAACGTGCCGGCCTTCAACTGGACCACCGATATGGGAACAGTGGACGGCACAGGCTTCTTCACCGCGTCCACCATAGTAGGCACCGGAACCGTGACAGCCTCGTTCGGCGCTGTCTCGGGCTTCGCGACCGTGACACTTACGCCCGGACCCTTGGCCTCAGTGATATTCGTCCCTGACCCGGTGATACTCGCCGCCGGAGATTCCGCCCTCATGAATATTACGGCTTATGACGCTTACGGCAACGAGATTCCTGGCGCGCAGTTCGTCTGGAGCACGGATGCCGGAACAATAGACCAGTACGGATTCTTCACTGCATCGACATCCGTTTGCTCGGGCATCATCACGGCCCAGAATGGCACTGCCACCTTCACAGTGGATGTTACCGTCACACCAGGGCCCGTGGACCACATTCTTGTGTCTCCCGATTCCATTGTCTTGACGGTCGGAACGTCCTGGCCGTTCACGGCCGCTGCTTATGACGCATACAACAATCCGATAACCGGTCTGAGCTTCGCTTGGTCAACCGATGTCGGCACCGTGGACGGCACAGGCATGTTCACGGCGCAGACCGCACCAGGCACGGGAACTGTCACTGCCACATACGGTTCAGTCAGCGATTCTGCGGACATCACGGTCGAGATTGGCGGCTTGGACCATATCATAGTCACTCCAAGCCCTGTGACTGTCATGGTTTCTGGCAGCGTGCTGTTCACGGCGACAGGTTATGACATGTACGGCAACGAAATCACAGGAATATCATTCTCCTGGACCACGGATGTCGGCACCATTGCCGATGGCCTGTTCACGGCCCAGGCAATGCCCGGCACCGGAACCGTGACCGCGACCAGCGGAATCATCAGCGGTGCTGCTGCAGTGGATGTGGTGGATGTTCCAATTGATCATATATTGGTAACTCCGGCCAACGCTAACGTTATTGTGGGAGCGACACAGCAATTCTCTGCGACGGCCTATGACCAGTTCGATAGCCCGATCGCGGGCGTGGTCTTCACCTGGACAACTGACATAGGTTCGGTTGATGCGACCGGCCTGCTCACCGCGCAGACAGCTCCGGGCAGCGGATCCATCGCTGCGGCGAATGGCGCTGTTTCAGGCTCCGCAACTGTCACCGTGGTCGTCGGTCCGATAACACAGATAATCCTGGATCCAGATACATTGACCATCGCCGTGGGCAACTCTCAGCAGTTCTTCGCCTTCGCATACGACGCCTATGGCAATCCTATTCCAGGCGCAACCTTTACTTGGTCGAGCGATGTCGGAACAGTTTCGGGCACAGGGCTTTTCACAGCCCAGACAGTACCCGGGACAGGCTTGGTTACAGCCTCGAACGGCACAGTCACAGGCACAGCGACCGTCACTGTCATTCCCGGACCGGTAGACCATATCCTGGTCATGCCGACCACCGTGAGCGTGATGATCGGAGGAGGCCTCCAGTTCACGGCTGCGGCATATGATGCATACAACAATGCGATTTCAGGAGTAGCATTCGGCTGGAACACAGATGTCGGAACTGTGGATGCCACAGGATTCTTCACAGCCCAGCTGATGCCCGGCACAGGATTCATCTCTGCTGCCAACGGCACAGTCACAGGTTTCTCGACCGTGCAAGTCGTGGACGTTCCGGTCGACCACATCACCGTCGCCCCTAACCCGGCAACATTGGTCGTCGGCCAGACGCAGCAGTTCTTTGCCATAGCATATGACATGTTGGACAACCCCATCGCAGGCGTCAGTTTCATCTGGTCCACCGATGTCGGTGCAATTGACTCTTCAGGCCTGTTAACGACCCAGACAATGCCCGGAACCGGGACTGTCACAGCCACGAGCGGCACGGTCTCAGGCGCGGCTAACGTGAATGTCGTTGCCGGCCCGCTGGACATTATTGTCATCGCCCCGGACCCGGCCACGGTAGTCGTGGGCGGTTCCCAGGCTTTCACAGCCACAGGTTACGATGCCTACAACAATCAGATTACCGGCCTGACATTTATCTGGAGCACGAACGTAGGCGTCGTCACTTTCATGGGACTGTTCTTCGCCCAGACCACTCCGGGCACAGGATTCGTCGCAGCCACTTCAGGATGGGTCACAGGTTCTGCAACCGTGAACGTGATAGTCGGTCCGATTGACCATATCACTATTACGCCGAACCCTGTATCCATGGTCATCGGAAGCAGCCTACAATTCTATGCGACAGCCTACGACATGTTCAACAACCCGATACCTGTCGGTTTCGTCTGGACAGCGACAGGAGGCACAATCAACCAAACCGGATACTTCACGCTCCTATCCTCAAGCGGAACAGTCACAATCCAGAACGGCACATTCAGCGCAACTGCCATTGTGATTGGCATCGTTGGAGCAGTGGACCACATCATTGTCCTTCCGAATCCTGCCGTGATAGTGGCAGGCGGGACCCAGGCATTCACTGCCACAGCCTACGATGCGTATGACAACATGATACCTGGAGTCGCCTTCGATTGGGCATACAATTTCAATAACACTGAGGCGGGAACAGGAAACGTGACTGCCACCAATGGAACCGTCACCGGCGTCGCAATCGTGACAGTAATTGCCGGTCCAGTGGACCACATCATTGTTACTCCGGACCCGGTCACCGTCATCATCGGCGGCACTCTCCAGTTCAACGCAGTCGCCTACGACGCGTATGACAACATCATCACGGGTGAAACATTCACCTGGAGCACCGATGTTGGCATGATTAATGGCACTGGCCTGTTCACCGCCCAGCCAGTTCCGAGTTCCGGAACAGTCTGGGCAAACGTTGGTTCAGTATGGGGCAGTTCCTCCGTGGATGTCGTGGATGTGCCCATCGACCACATTATCGTCACACCCAACCCAGCCACAGTGACAGTAGGCGGCACACAGCAATTCACTGCAACGGCATACGATTCGGGCAACAATGAGATTCTGGGAGTCAGCTTCATCTGGTCAACCGATATCGGAGTAATATCCGCAACGGGATTGCTCACCGCGCCGACCATACCAGGAACAGGAACGGTCACGGCAACATGCGGATTGATTGCCGGGACTGCCAATGTCAACGTAATCGTGGGCCAGGTTGACCACATAATCGTCACGCCTGACCCGGTGAGCGTAACGGCTGGGACCTTCCAGCAATTCACAGCGACTGCATATGACCTGTACAACAATCCGATTCCGGGCGCAATCATCGTTTGGGGCACCGATGTCGGTTCTGTCAATTCGACCGGATACCTCTGGGCCCAGACCAATGTCGGTACAGGATGGGTCAATGCGGCATGCGGTCCGGTCACAGGAAGCGCGGCTGTCCAGATTGTTGCCGGCCCACTGCATCACATCATTGTCACGCCCGACACTGTCAGCATAGTGGTGAACGGAGTGTTCCAGTTCCAGGCAGACGGATTCGACATTTACGGGAACCCCATAACCGGCGCAATCTTCACATGGACCGCAAATATCGGCTCCATTTCAGATGGACTTCTCACAGCGCAATCAACGCCTGGCAATGGCATCGTTACCGCGTCAATCGGGCCCGTGTCAGGCTTCGCAAATGTCACAGTGTTCATTGCGGCTGTCGACCACATTGCAATAAGCCCTGTCACGGCCATTGTGGTAATCGGAGGTTCAATGCAATTCACTGCGACCGCATACGACCAATTCGACAATGTGATAAACGGAGCCACCTTCACCTGGACGACCGACATAGGCTCTGTTGATGCCGATGGCCTACTGACGACCCAGCTCACCCCGGGCAGCGGAACTGTCACTGCCACGAACGGAACGTTCAACGCAGTCGCTTCGGTCGATGTTGTCAGCGATTCCTTCCAGATTAACGTGCACGCAGGCTGGAACCTGCTGTCCACGCCCCTTGTGCCATTGGACACGTACATACCCAACCTCCTGGTTTCGATAGACGGACAATGGGACAGAGTGCTCTGGTACGACCCGCAGGAGACAAACCCCTGGAAGAGCTTCCGCGTGGGAAGCACGAGCAACACGCTGACCGATGTGGACAACACCATGGGATTCTGGCTCCACGCCCTCGTCGACACGACCCTGACCATATACGGTTCCCTGCCAGGCAACACGAGCATCCCGCTCCATGTCGGCTGGAACCTTGTAGGATACCCCTCGATGACGCCGGCACTGGCCTCGGATGCCCTTGCAGGCACCGGTGCTGACTGGATCGCCGAGTACGACGGTGTTTCCCCTTACTACATCATCGATTACACGGACCTGGCCAACGTCACGATGGTGCCGGGCGCCGGCTACTGGGTGCATGTGAACAACGAGAGCTCGTGGAACGTGGTGAACAGCTTGCCTGGCAATGACGATGAAACATGCTCGACCCTGCCACCCCCGAACCCTGTAATCATGGCAGCGACAGTCATTCCCTCGAAGGAATAGGCAATACACCCAATCAGCGAAAACGTTAAGTATGAATTAGGTATACCTAACGATTAGGTAAACCTAAATGTCCGATGTCGCAATAGCGCTCGGTTTGACATTGCTGGCCGGCCTCTCGACGACAATAGGAGGGCTGCTGGCTTTCGTGATAAAACGCCCCAGAAGGTTTTTCCTTCCCCTTGCTCTCGGAATATCGGGCGGCGTGATGCTGTACATCTCGTTCGTTGAGCTATTTCCCCATGCCCTCGGCGAAATAGGAGAGGTGAAGACCGCACTGGCTTTCTTCGCTGGAATGGTGTTCATAGCCATAATCGACCTGATAATCCCGCAGATGGAGAATCCCCATCATTTCTCGGACCACAGGAGGAAGCATGGCGGGAACAGGGGTTCAACCTGCACGTCCGCATTGATGCGCACTGGTTCGTTCACGGCCCTAGCCATCACGATACACAACTTTCCGGAGGGCATAGCCACATTTGCCTCTGCCATGAACGACGTCAACCTGGGCATGGTCATTGCCTTCGCAATCGCGCTGCACAACATCCCGGAAGGCATATCCGTCTCGGTGCCCATATACTGCGCCACGGGTTCCAGGAAGACAGCATTCAAGTATTCCTTCATCTCCGGAATCGCTGAACCTATCGGCGCGGTCGTGGCCTACCTCATCCTGATGCCGTTCCTGAGCGATTCGTTGCTGGCGATCATGCTTGCCGTTGTCGCCGGAATAATGGTTTACATTTCGGTGGACGAGATAATCCCGGCCGCTTACAGCTACGGAAAGAGCCACATAGTGGTGGTGGGCGTGATATTCGGAATGGCGATAATGGCCCTGAGCCTGCTGGTTCTCTGAGGCGACCTGATGAGAAAACTGACAAAGGAAGAATATATCGAGACCATCCATGTCCTGCAGAAAGAATGCGGGCGCGCCAAGACCGGTCAGATTGCCGGGCACATGGGCGTGCGGCCTCCCTCGGTCACTCAGATGTTGGCAAAACTCCAGGACGAGGGCCTGGTGGGATACGAGCCGTATCTCGGGGCGAAGCTCACTCCCGCGGGAATGAAACTGGCGAGGGAGCTTATGGCCAGGCACAAAGCCATCGCGGATTTCCTCGAGATACTGGGCATCGATCGGGAAGTCGCTGAGAAGGACGCATGCGCGATGGAACATCACATGACCAGGGAATCGGCAGCGCGGCTCAAGCAGTTCGTGGAGTTCGTCCAGTCCACGCCCAGGGAGAAGTGGATGGAGAGGTTCAGGACTTATTGCGAGACCGGGGAGAGGGAGTGCGAGGTCAAGGGACGGTAAAGGACCAGGTCCAGTCCAGCAAATTCCCAGCGTAATCCCGGGCCACGATCCTGCAGCTCACGACCGTGCCCGAGGTGAAACCTGCCTCATGCCAGTATGATACCTTAAAACCTCCGCCAATGGCCTCCAGGCTGTACATCACGCTGAATCCCTGGACATATAGCCGGATTGTGGAGGCATTGACGCCTGACTGGAGGTCTGTCACGTCAACTGAAATCACCGGTGTGCTGTTCCCGGATGTGCCATTGTTCGGCGGGCTCTCGTTGGCGTGGATTGGTGCGGTCGTGTCGGGTGTCTCATTGACCGCCAGCGGGTAATCGTCCTGACTGCCGGTGAAAACATATGGCGTGTCCCCGATTCCGTCACTGCCTGGGATGTTTTGGCCCGGTCCGGAGAATACATCTATGCCGTTGTAGTCTGACCAGAAATTGCCTCCCGACGGATAGCCGTTGTCCCACTGGTTGGAGCCATCGTCGGAGGCCTGGTTCGTGTTGTTGAGAATCATGTTGTGATAGATGGCGTTGCCATTGCAAGAGGCCGTGAGGAAGAAGCCATACTCCAAATTGTTTGATACGGTGTTATTGATGATTGTGTTGTTGTGTGAAGCGTATGGGTAGATGCCATACACTGAGTTCATGGAAACCGTATTATTTTCGATCAGGTTGTAATTGCAGGTGGTTGATAATACGATACCATACTGGTTGTTCATGGCAGTATTATCTGAGATTGTGCAGTAGCTGGAAAGATAGAGAGTTATGCCGCCCCGGCCGTTCGAGGTCACTGTGTTGCGGAGGATTATATTGTAATGACTGGAGGTATGAGCATAGATTCCATCATAACTGTTCGAATAAGCGTTGTTGCCGGTCAGATTGTTGTTACAGGATACGTCGAGGTAGAAGCCGCCGTAATTAAATGAGGCTGAATTATTGAATAATATATTATTGTCTGAGTATCGAAGATGGAAGCCATTGTCGGAATTCGAACTGACTGCATTGCCGACCAATGTATTGCCGTCGGAGTAGTAGAGGGAGATGCCAAAGTTATTGTTCATAACGATATTATTCCCGATGAAGCTGCCTGTCGATGAATAAAGGTTTATGCCATAGTCGCAATCCGAAATCGAGTTGAATTCGATGGAGCAATTGCTGACACTGTCCAGAATGATACCATTTCCGCCGGAGTGCACGGTGAAGCCTGAAAGGCTCACATAATCTGATAAGATTTCCACTCCGTTATTTATAATTGCAAAGGCTGAGCCAGCCCCTTGAACGGTGAGCTGTTTATCGACAACCACATTTTCGTTGTATGTTCCTGCTGCCACCGTTATCGTGTGGCCGTTCTGCGTGTCCGAATCATCTATCGCTGCCTGGATTGTGTCGAAATACTCGCCCGTGTTCAGGTTGCGCACTGGACCTGTGTCAATAATAATCAGGGTTGTAGCGGTCGCCCATATCTCGGGGAAGGGGAAGCCCGCGCCATTCTCATATTCCAGGCAGGCAGAATTGTTGACCAGTGTGCCTTCCAATGTTCCCGCGAGAATTCCGACAGTAACATTGATCGACCCACTGCCTCCCGGACCGACTGCAGGGATGATCCAGATGTTGTCTCCAATACTGGGAGCCGGAATTGATAGGATGAAATCCACCTCCTGTGGATACGTTTCGGTGATTGTGACATTGTACGCCCAGGCTACGCCGAGATTCATGTAGGTCAATGTGTAGTTAATCACCTCGCCTGGCTGGGCAGTAGCAGGAGCACTCTTGTCGAATTGCATGATGATTGGAGATAGTACCGTGGTCCAGTTCGACCATACCCTGCCGTAGTCATAGTCCAAGTAGGCGCAGTTGGTGATAGAGCCTGACGCGCCCGGGTCAATCATGACTGTGACATTTATGGAACCGGAGACTCCTGGGGCTACATTTCCGATGAACCACATGTTGTCCATGATGCTGGGCGCGGGAACAGCCGAGACGAAGTAAGTTCCAGCAGGATAGATGTCTGTGATGACCACATTATTCGCCACATCGGTTCCGATGTTCTGATAGGCCAGAGTATAGGTAATATCTTCTCCGGGGCTGGCCGTTGCCGGCCCTGTCTTGGTGAATTCCATCACCGGGAATATCACAATTGTCGAAGCTGTGTCGGAGACAGGGGTCTGGGGTGTTCCCATGGTGTCGTCGTACTGTGCCTGCACGCTGTTCAGGAGTACGCCGGCAGCGGTCGGGCTGACTGTGACATTAATGAAAATGATTCCGCCAGCGCCCGGGGCGATGGCGCTGAATATCCAGATATTATTCAGGACAGTGGGCATAGGGTTTGAGTCGAGGAATGTCACGCCTGCCGGGAATGTATCCGTGATTATTACATCGCATGCAGTGCCATTTCCAACATTGGTGTATTCGATAGTGTACATTATCGTCTCCCCGGGGTGGGCGGTCAGCGGAGCAGTCTTTGTGATGGTCAGATACGGCTCTGGACCGGCTTCCACGTTCCAGACGCAGTCAGCTGTCACATGCACCCAGTACCCATGGTCCTTGGACATCGTGACCAGCGACTTGTCTGAGTAATCCATGACAAACGGAGTCGTGGCGTTCCACACGCTGACATAGTCAGCCTGCGTTGGCAGAGTTGCGGACGCCAATCTTGGTGTGTAAGAGGGATAACCGACCATGTTCCAGCCAGTATACAGAATTATATTGTACGTTTCGGGCTCACTTCCGATGACTGGGAGGTGCTGGTCCCCGCCGTTGGCCGTGAGATGCAACCATATGCCCATCGTGTTGTCCACATTTGTGAATGTGTTCATAGAACTGCCTTTCCGGTAGGTGAGCCATCTCTTCAGCTGGTTGTCCCATGTCTTGGCCACGTCCCAGTCAGTGCCACTCGTTTCGTTGAGCACCCTCTCGATATGATCCGATGCAGTCACAGGGTATGAGATGAATACCCAGCTGTCGGCTGGTTTTCCGACGAGATCAATCATGTAAAGAAAGTAAGGTCCGGGTTCAGGCACGCTGTTGGTGTTCGTTTCCTCGTTGCCTGCGAAATCCACTGCTCTCACGCGGTACCACCAGATTGTGGAATCGGCCGCACCTTTGTTAAGGTCGCAGTAATAATTGGTTCCGACCGACACATTGCCAATCAGTGTGTAAATCCCGTAATGAGTGCTCGAGCGGTAGATGCTGTAGTGATCCACGTCGGCGCTCGGGCTCGCAGTCCAGTTCAGGGTGTTGTGTTCTGTAGAAGCTGAAGAGTAGCTTATCGTGACAGCTGTGTAGTCCACGGACGTTACGGGCCTGGCGCTCTCGTGCATCAGGTACCGCAATGTCCCGCCCGATATATAGTTGGCAAAGCCTGTCGTGATGTTGCGTATCACTGTCTGTTCTACACTCGCTGTGAAACCTATCGTTGCGCCCTGGAGGTCCCAGGTCGCTGTGGCGTAGTTGTAGAGGTACATGCTTCCTGTTCCGGATGTGGAGTACATACCCTCCCAGACGATGTCGATGTTGGTCATGGTGGCCGGATTCTCTGTGATGCCGTTAATTTCGTACCTGTTTTGCGTGGTCGTGCCTGGTATACCCCTCGCTACGGTATTGCGTGAGTCGTCAGTGGTGATCATCGGTGTGTACTGGGCGTCAGTGTATTCGGTGCCGGCCGCATTCATGTCCGCTTGTGTCGGCGGCGTGGACATTCCAGCCACGTACCACTCAGCATTATGCGGTCCGCCTGCTGCAGTTGTACCGTTGAAATTGTATACTGGGCTCCCGGCCACCAAACCGTACTGTTCCACAATGAGGTTGGTGGGCGGTTGGGGGGGCGTGATGTCGATAATATACGGTCCTGCTTCGAGATCGGTGTCGCTCTCGCCGTTGGCCCTTGCATTCCAGTAATATGTGCCGGCCGGAAGTGCATATGCAGCCTGCCAGGAGCCGTCAATGGATGCGTCTGTTCCGAATATAATCCAGCTTGCCCCGCCATTGCTGGTGTACCATATCGCGACGCCGGTCACTCCTCCGCCGAAGTTATAGGTTATGGTGGGGAGCTGGTTGTTCGATATTCCCACCGGGCCTGTCGCGGTGGCCCAGGGGAGCAGAGGCGCTTCCACAAATATCCTGAATCCAAGTTCCGAGCCCCAGTTGCCAAGTGAATCCTGACCTCGGGCGAATATCCAGTGCCAGCCAGCCGGCCATCCGACCGTGACTATGGGTGTGGAGCTGCTTATTCCGGCCTCGGCCGGGGTGTTGAAGCCTCCGTCGGCGGGCTGCATGGCCACCCACGTGGCATTGTTCATGTCTGTTTTGTACTGGATGGCTGCGATATTGCTCCCGCCTGTGGGCCAGTCATTCAGGTTGGCTGCCACAATGACCGGGTCCCCGGCATTGCATATCAGCTTATCAGCAGTCGCATCCTCGGTTACTGGACCGAACGTATCAGCTGCCGTATCGAACCCGTTGTAAATCAGGGAACACAGAATGTCGGTGTCTGCCTGCTTGGTAATCTGGTTCCATGCTGCCAGCACCTTCCCGGGCGATTCCGTTAAATTGGCGGTGCGCTGCTTGCCCTTCCAGTAGCTGTCCTGCGTAAGGTACCTGACCGTCGGGTCCGGGGATGTCCCGTAGACATCGTCGGTCACGGTGACTATATTGGGCTGCCCGTACGGGTCATACTTGACCTCTCTCTGGTATGTCCACCAGATATAGCCATCATCGGTGTAATCTCCGTCCACGAGGAACCTGGTGCCGTAATCGTTCCTGCTCACTATCGGGCCGCCTGTCGCATAGCCCGAGACCCCGTTGGTCTGGAATGTTGCCCCGGCGTCGTCCGTCCATATCAGCCTGAGCTCCATCTCCCCGTCCGTATTCGCGCCTTTCCGGAAGGCGCAGTAATTCCTGTTGCCGTTGGCTCCCTGGGGCGCTGCGCAGCCCTGGGGCTGCATGATATTGTCAACAGTGTCCAGGGCTATCTTGTAGGTGCCCCAGGCTCCGTTGTAGTACCTGAAGGCCAAGTCCCTGTCCTGGGAGCTGTCCGATGAATCCCTCTCGTACATCCAGACAGCGATATTGCCTGTGATGTCCACAACTGCATGGGGGAAGAAGTAATAGAGGCCAACGCCGTTCGTGTCCACCCAGCCCATGGCGGACCACGTGGCTCCGCCGTTGGCCGAGGTCTTGTAGCCAACAGAAATGTCGTCCATATTGGCAACGTTGAAATCCGTGCTGTCGTATCCGAATACCTCCACGACGATCATGAACGCGTTTGTCGGGGCGTGCCACACCAGGTTCAGCGTGCGGTATGTGTTCCCGGTGCTCCTGCCCTCGCCAAGCGAGTAGGCGTTTACCTCGGTCCAGGCGGTATAGGGATAATCGGCATAGGCCACCTTGACATAGGCGCATCTGGTGTCTTCGGTGGTGCCTCCATAGCCACTCGGGTTCCATCCGTCCCAGGCTATGGCCAAACGCCCATTATAGGTGCCCGAAGCGGCCCTTGTGATCGTGACCCATTGGGGCGACCATGAAGGAGTGCTGACAGCAACCGGCGCCCCCCAGGTCCTTCCTCCGTCTGATGACAATTTGAAATATACGCGGCTGCCGTGCCTCTCCTCCTGGCGGTAGGCGCAGGCGACATAATCGTTGCCGGCCGAGCTCCATGATACCAGGGACGGCGCGTCCTCATGCACCGGGGCATCGGCTATCTTCAGAAGCGGCGGCGTCTCGGCGTTCTGTATGTCCACCTGGAATTTGATGACCGACTGTGCGATCGGCGCGGTAGCATCTCCGGTTGACAGGGCCTTCAGGGCCAGAGTGTAGGTGCCTGCCGCGACTGCGCCGCTCACTGACACCGTTGCGAAGCCGTGCAGCCTCTTGCCCGCGCCCACGGAGACCGGGCTGGCAGGAATGAATGTGACGCTGAAACCAGACGGGAGCATCGAGGCGCTGAGAGTGTATGAATCATCATTTGTCCCGCCGTTGTTCAGCCAGTACGGGACTATGACCGAGCCCCCAGGCGCGGCCATGAACACTGCCTCGCCGAAATCATCGCGCTCGGCAACCACCCTGGGCCGCTCCGTCTCCATGCTGACCTTGTTCTGGTTTGTGGCCGCATTCATGTCAGCGGTGGCATTGAAACCACCGGTCATTGCTAGGGTGAAGGCTCTTGCTGTCGAGGATTTCCAGACGACCTGGACGTTCCACTGGCCCTTCTCCGGGTTCTGGATTCTGAACATCTCGACATTGTTGATGTCGTCGCCGCCGTCATTGGCAGTGTCCCAGTCATAGGAGGCATTGCCCATCCAGGACGGGAAGTGCGCGTCGGACCAGTTTGCGGGCGTATATACCGGCGTGGACCAGCCCTCCTTGAAAGCGTTGCCCTCGAACCTCACCCCGCTGGGGGATGTCACTACCAGGTCCAGGTCGTAGGTCAGAGTCCCGGAGCCCACAGCGTCCCAGTGGGCCATCGTGATCTTGAGCGGGACAGTGCCGTCCGCCACCCAGGTCTGGAGGCCGCCGTTCGTCCTGGCGTTCCATGAGCCCGAGCCGATCCCCGCGTCGTTGTGAAACCACTGGATGACATTGGGCGCCGGAGGGCATATCGAATTGCGCACGTTCACGCGGCCCCAGCCCTGGTCGAAGCTCGGATATCCGTACCCGGTGTCGTCCGCGCCGTGTATCAGGAGCGCTTTTATGAGGTTGGCATGCGGACTTGGTATGCCCTTCACATCCACGAGATAGTCCCTGACCAGTATTGCGTCGCCCGAGGCTTCCGCTGCGGCAACCGAAGTGCCCTGCAGTGAAATATAATCATATGCCGCGTCAGGGTCCGGGTTGATCGGGTACAGGTTGTCATACAACCCTGGGGCGCTGGCCTCTGTCACGTCGTCCGATTTCGGTGCATAGACGGCCGTGCCCACTTCGCATATGTCGGGCTTGACGCGGCCGTCAGCCACGGGTCCGCGGGAGCTCATTTGGCGGATCTGGTTCGGGTCGTCGGAGGACTCGAAGTCCACAGGGCGCATGTTCTCTGTCGCGCCGACCGATATGACGAGCTTTCCGTTCCCTGCACCGGACACGGTGTTGGCCTTCGGGCCGTCGCTTCCTGCCGCGAATAACACCAATGCGCCGGCATTGTTCGCCATGAAGGTGTCGGCGGTTGAGTCGTACAGGTTGCTCACAGAGGAAGTGCCCCAGGAATTGGAGAACACCCTTGCACCGAACGTGTAGCCGGCAGACCACTCTGCTGATGTGAGCCCTGAGCGGCTGTATATCGTGGCTTCCGGTGCCCTTCCAGCGAAAGCCATCCTGTCGCCCCTCCCTGCCGGGTTGGACGCGGCAAGCTCGTTGTAGATGCGGTTGGATGTTGACAGGCCGAGGTATGTCTCCATGTCATAGCCGTTGCCCGCTATGCAGCCTGTCATGAATGTCCCATGATATTGAGGGTCCGTCCCTGTCTCGTAATATCCTATCCGGTTGCCCAGCGCACCTAAAATGAAATCCCTGTGAGTGGCGTCCAGGCCAGTGTCCTGGATGTGCACTATCTGGCCCTGTCCCATGATGTTCTGCGGGAGGTTCGAGACGGTGTTCACCCACACGTCATGCGCCCTGACTATCCTGCCGCCCACGTTGAGCAGCGTCTTCATCTCGGGAAGGTGTTCCACGAGAATGACCGAATCAAGCCTCGCGACCGAAGCCAGCCGCCATGCCTGGACCGTGCATGTGGCTGCCCCGTACTGCGTGTCCTCGATATTGGCAGCGCCAAGGTTCCGCAGTTCGGCAATGAGTCTTTCGACAGGACTGTCCTGGCAGGCTGTGGCCGTGATCTTTATCTCCCCCGCCATGGCCAGAAGCTTCTGTTGGACCTTGTACCTTGGCTCGTATGAGCCTGTCCATTCCACGAAATCGAGGTTCCGGATTTTTCTTTCAGCAGAGGAATCAGCCCTCACGACCACGGCATTGTCCCCGATGCTGCGCAGTATCGGGCCCGATATTCTCTCCACCGACTCGACCCATTTGCCCGGGCAAGGGCATACGAATTGCACGAGTTTCAGCTCGGTATCAGGGTTGCACCATTCTGGAGCCACGGAAAATCCTGCGGATGTATCTATCTCCAGGCCCTGCTCCTCCATGTGGATTACAGTTCTGCCGGGTATCTCCTCCAAGCCCGGCATCTGCGCCGCCATGCCAGGTTCCAGCCTCAGATACGCGCCCCATTCGCCCGAGACCAGGGGTGTTATTCCGGCATCCCCCAGCATGCTGGCGTCCGAAGGGCTGCTGAATATTATCCTGTAATAATGATAATTATCTGGAATAGGCTCGCCGGCTCTTATGCATGCCTGCGGGAAAACAAACCCGCAGAGCATTATGAACGACAATGTGAATATCCAGAACGGATGCAGTCTATCGGTCTTCCCGGCCCACGCTGCCCAAAACGCGGTTCTCCTCCTCATGGAATTACCTCCTTCCCGGAGGGAAGGATATAGGACAGAATAGCGATTGGTCAGTATATATTATTATCGCGGAGGCTGCCCAAGTTCCTTATGGGTTCACCGTGAACATGCAATCAGCAGTAACATGCACCCAGTACCCGTTGCCCTGCGACATCGTGACCTGCCCGGGCATCCTGTCCAATATGTAGGGCGGCGCGCTCTGGTATTCCGCAACCCTGTCGATAAACGGTATCAGAGACGCGGACATGGGCGTTGCCGAGGGCCAGCCAATCAGGTTCCAGCCGGTGTACAGCGTGATCGTAACAGTCCCGGGATAGCCGGATTGGCCGCCGATCGTCAGCATCTGGTCCCCGCCGTTGGAGGATATCTGCAGCCATACGCCCATCTTGTTGTCCACGTTGTTGAATGTGTTGACGGTGCTGCCAGGCCTGTATGTGAGCCATCTCTTGTTCAGGTTGTCCCAGGTCTTGGCCACAGTCCAGGTCGTCATGCCGTCCCCGTATATCGAATCATCAAGCACGACTCCCGGGCTGCCCGTCGCCCCTATCGGGTACGACAGCAGCACCCAGGGAGCCGAAAGCCCGACCAGGCTCCGGTCGTACGTGAACGGTTCGGCAGGTTCCTGTACCGCGTTGGTGTTCTGTTCCTCCTGGCCGGTCGCATCCTGGGCCCTGACAATGTACCACCATTGGACGGCATCTGCCTGCCCCATGTCTGTGTCGCAATACGTACAGATCCCGGTCGGGAGCGTGTCTATCAGGCCGTAAGCGCCGAACTCCGCGTCCGACCGGTAGATGTTATAGAATGCCAGGTCCGAGCTCGGGCTTGCAGTCCAGTTCAGCGTGTTGTCCCTGTGCGGGTCCCTGCTTGAGGTGATGACACTGTGAGTGAACCCGGAAATGTGATTGTCATAGGTCGCTGTGCCCCAGAACCAGTCCGAGCCGCCCTGGGCCACAGAAGCAAACCTTGTCCAGTACTGCACTGTCCATTGCCCGGAATCCAGCCTGTCCGCGCCCAGCTGCTCGGTGGTGAATTCAGCCCTGAGCGAGGTCGGCGGGTATACAGTGTCCCCGTAAACCCGAATGACTATCGAATCGGTCGCGGTCATTTCGATGGCCGGCGGCGTCCATGTCGCTGCCAGGTACCCTGAGCCTGTGGCTGTGCGGCTGACAGTCGCGACGGCCGAGCCAGATGTGATTTCAGTCTCAAGGCCAGCCAACGACCTCTTCCAGATCCTCATGCCCAGGTGAATCGGCATGTTGTTACCGGGCGCCCAGTTCCCCAGAGTGGCCGAGTTGGCCGTCCCGAGTGAGTAGGCTGTCAGGCCGTTCACACTGGATTCGCCGGCCAAGCCCCTCATGTATCTGGTTTCCGTTGTGGCAGCGTAATCGAACTCCGGGCCCCAGTGCTCGACAGTGAGGCCGGTCGGCGGCTCAGGCAGCTCGTCGTATCCCCCTGTCTCCAGGGTCGGGTCGCCCGCTATGTTCATGCCGTAGAACCATGCTCGGGACTCTTCCGCTGCGCCTGTCTCGCCGTTGACTATGAACCAGTCCTTGAAGGACTCTCCGATGCAGGCTCCCTCGGACATGGGCTGGTAGAAATCGTCGAATTCGAGCATGGAACCGGTCTTTGCCGAGCCGAGCGCCACGAGACCTGAGTTCGCGAAAGCGTAATATCCCTGAATGTACCCGTCGTAGCTGTAATTTGACGCGCCGCAGCAGAACAGGTTGTAGAACAGCGCCTGGCAATCCGCTGCCTCAATCTCGTAATTATCGATATAATCCCAGCCTGCGCCGTTCTTCAGCGCATGGTAGGTGACGCCCGTGTGGGCGAACAGGGACAGCCATTCATAGTCCTGGGCCAGCCTGGGCATGAAATCGGTTTTTACAGTGTCCACAAGTTCCTTGACCAGAGTCCTGTCGTCGTAAACCAGCCCGACATCGCCGCTCCACTGGTCCGCATAGTCGTACCAGTCGTCGTCCACGTATACCAGGGCCCTGTCCTGCCTCGTGACCAGGGCCAGCGAGTAATCATCGACTCTGTCTATGTAACCCTGGATGAGGCCCGCCTCAGTGCCCAGAGAAGGAAGCGTGCCCGTGTGCAGCCTGCCCACCCATATCTCCGGCTCCAGGTCGCCTGTTCCGGCAGTGTGGGTGTTGAACGGGTCTGCCATGCTTCCGCCGCCTCCCCAGCCCCAGGTCCCGTCCAGGTCCATGTAGTAGAGGTCTATCGGGAATGTCTCCCAGTAGTCTGCGCCCCAGGATTCTGGGTTCAGCATCCTGAACCAGGGAGTGGGTATGTTCCCCACAAGTATGGCACCCACCATGCCCGCGGAGTATCCGTTCTGCAGGGCTGTCTTGACCTGGGTGTGCGTGGTCCATGAATCCGACATTATCTCGACATCGTAGGGCGCATGCCTATGGTGCTCGATATCGTACTCGAGCAGGTCGATGCTGTCAGGTATGCTTGCGTACAGGCTGCTCTGGATGATTATGTAGACGAGCCCCCCTGACGTCCATTGGGGCTGCTCGTGCGGGACAGTCCCGCTGTCGGGGATTTCCGGCGGCATGAGGCCGGTGCGACCCATCTGGACCGTGGGCATGTCAGAACTCCCTGCATCCGAATCGCCGACTTGCGATGCCATTGACATCGCCGGCATCAGCATTGCCATGACTACGAAACATGCTGCCAACTTCACGCCCATCAACGCCACACGGTCACTTCCTGAGGTGCAATATCAATTCCAGGATATTTAAAGATGGCGTTCCGTAATCTCATCGCTGTCAGATTGCCGATTACGGAATTGAATTGAATCTGGTCGATATCAGATTGTTGATTCATGGCGAATTTTATCTCCATCCGAACGCGGTTCGGAACTTTTGGTTCCATCCGAAGCCTCGAGCGTTCGGAACCGGAGCGAGCCTATTCAACTTACTAACCCACTGTCCAGGTGCAGTCTGCCGTCACATGAACCCAGTATCCGTTGCCATATGTCATGGTCACCAGCGTCTTGTCCGAGTAGTCGGTGATGTAGGAAGGGGTCGCAGAGAACACGGAAACCCAGTCCACCGGTAATCTCATTGTTTATACCATGCTGATTACCGGCATAACTTTGAATCATTCATGTTAGTAAAATGCCGATTCAAGGCGAACACTCCATCAGTTCGGATTCAGTCTTCGTGTTCACCTTTTGCTCATAATATACCAGCAATTCATGGCCTGGATTTATCAACAAATCGATTGCCAGGCCATCGTCGAATCTTATCCGCATCCGAAGCCTTCGGCATTCGGAACGACTGGGTTTCGATTCAACTTACGGACTCACTGTCCACGTGCAGTCGGCCATGACATGGACCCAGTACCCGTTCCCGTACGTCATGGTCACCTGGGTCTTGTCCGAGTAGTCGGTGATGTAGCACGGCGTGGCCGAGAACACAGATATCCAGTCTGCCTGCGGGGGCAGGGTGGCCGATGCCAGCCTTGCCGTTTGCGAGGGATAGCCCACCAGGTTCCAGCCAGTATAAAGATTCATGCTGGTGCCGGCTGGCCACATGCCGTCCAGCTCCAGGACTGTGCCGCCGGGCGATGTTATGTTCACCCAGAAGCCCATCTTGCGGTCGATGTAGAACAGCGTGTCCAATTCGTCAGGCCGCGGGATGCTGTTTGACACCCAGTCCTTGGCGTATGTGGAATTGTAATAGAAAACCCTGTCCCAGCTTCCGGCAATGGATGCAAGCACCGAGAAAATGTACTCGTCCGTCTGGACCAGCGGCACCGAGATAAGGTTCCAGCCCTCGTGCAGGGGTATTGAAACATGGGCGCTGGTTTGGTAATACGCCACCAATGAATCGTCGCCGGAATAGGACCATACATAGTCCAGCCGGGCCATGCCATTGCTCCAACTCACCCAGAAATATGTGTCCGGTCCGGACACCTGGGGGCTCGGAGCCTCTATCTCATGCTCGTATCCGGCCGGCCAATTGAGCTCGGCTGGCGTGCCGTATCCAGCGCCGTCAACCCATATCTCCAGGCCTGTCGGGTCTGTGTCGATAGTCATCCTGCCGCCCTCCGTTGAATAGACAATGTGGGTCTGGGATGTTTCCGTTATCGGTGCGGCCGCATCCCTGAGGTCGCTCCAGCTCACCGCGATATAGTCTCCGCCCGGCCTCGGCTGCACCACCACATGGGCGAACCAGTTGGCCGCCTGGAAAGAGCCCGAGTCGCTGGCGGTGCCAAAATCGTCCCATGAGGACAGGTCCGAGACCTCGCCCCACAGCACCCTGGTGGAGTACTGTTCGCCGCCGTCCTCCTGCCTGTAGCTCATCAGAAACGCTTCTTTATTGTACTCCTGGACGTAGGGCATGCGCTGGTAATTGGCCATTGTTATGAGGTAGGCCGTCCATGAGGTCCCGCCGTTCAGCGAGTAGGCGTATCCGATCTGCCCGAGGTGCGCGCTGCTCGGGTCCGAGAGATATGTGCCCGCACAGACCAGGTAATCGGTTCCTGTCTTGGTGGAGGCGATGCTGGGCTTGTAGAACGAATACACATTCGCGTCGTCGTAGAAATCGCCCACTATGGTCCAGTCCTGGCCGTTGTTCGTGGACCTGTACACGACCATGTCAAAGACGCCCCCTGCCTCGTAATAGTCCATCGCCGTGATGTAGAGATAGCTCGCGCCCGAGTCCATGCACGGATGCTGCAGGAAATTCGCGCTGTAAGGCCCGTCAACCAGATAGCCGTCCCACGGGACAGTGGTCGGGCTCCCGATGTACTGCCATGCCACAAGCGAAGTCTGGGTTGCCGATATGTAATCATAAGTCAGAGTAGTGATGAACGGCTTGTTCGTGGACCGCTGGACGCATATCGTGGGCAGCCTGTGGTAGTTGTACGGGGCGCCGAATGCCGCCGAGACCATGACCCCGGTCCAGGGCCCCGTGCCCCAGCTGGAGATGTACATGTACTGGCAGAATATCTGCATGTCCGCAACATTCCTGGCCGGGCCGTCGTATGCAAACACAGTGTATGTGAGCCAGATCCTTCCGTCATTGCCTATTGCTATGTCGGGCTCCTTCATGTCCGGGTAGACCCCGTTTATCAGAGTGGGATACCTGAACGTCCATATCTCGGGAGACCATGTCTCGCCGCCGTTCACGGTCCTCCTGAGTACGAGATAGCCTTGGAAAGTGCCTGGGGACTGGAAGTCTGTCCATGACTCGTATAACACGTACAGCTCATTGCCGTTGCCCGGGTCCATCTCCATGGACTGGAATCCGTCGTTTAATGCGTTCCAGTCCTGGTCCGATATCAGGATGTCGTAAGTCCAGCCCGAGCCCGGGTCGCCGTCTGGCAGCGGATTCCCCGCTTCGGCCTGCACCAGGGCGGAGCTAGATTCATCAGATAAAAGGCCTGCGCCGGGTTCCTGCAGACCGTTGATTAATTTGCCTCCGGTTGCACTTGGCATGATTCTTATGGCCCCTCCCGGGAGCTGCACGGATGATGAATCCTTTGGCGCGACGCCCGGCGCCGCGGCGAGCAGAAGAAGCAAGACCACTGAGACTGAAATGAACCGCAGGCTCATGCCGTGTGAATGGATTTGCCAGTATTTAAATTCTGGGAATTACGGGTTCACGGTCCAGGGTTCACGGTCCAGAGGCAGTCGATTGAGACATGTACCCAGTAGGCATTGCCCGCGGCCATCATGGCCGAGCCTTTGGCGTGTTGCGTGATGTATGGTGTTGCTGCCTGCCACACTGCCACAAAGTCCGCCTGTGCCGGCAGCGTGGCGGATTCCGCCCTGCTCATTGCGCTCGGGTACCCGACCATGTTCCAGCCTGTGTAGAGATTAACAGTCACTGCGGTCGCCGAGTAATCGCCTGCCGAGGCCAGAGTGAGTTTCTGGTCCCCGCCGTTGGCCGTGATGTACAGCCACAGCCCCATCTGGTTGTTGACAGCGGGCATGTCGTTGGCGGTGCTGCCGACCCTGTATGTCTTCCACGGGTCCGCAGGAGTCTGGTGGTTGAACCACTTGGCGACGGTCCATGTCGTGGCCCCGTCTCCCAGTGTGGCGTCGTTGAGGAGCGTGTTTATCTGGCCTGTGACAGTGTGCGGGAACGACACGAAGACCCAGCTGTTGGCCGGCTTGCCCGTGAGGTCTATCGCGTACGGCGCCGTAGCGCCGCCGGGCTCGGGCACCGCAACTGCGTTGGAGTCCTCGCTGCCCATTGCAGTCGCCGCCCTGACCACATACCACCAGGTGATGCCGTCAGTCTCCCCGGCGCCTATGTCCGTGTATGTGTCCGTGCCCGCCGGGACGGTGTCCAGCAGCGCCCCGGAGTTCCATGGGCCGGTGGGCGACGCAGATCTGTAAATGTTGTACTGGGTGACGGCGCCGTTGCCAGCCCCGTCATCCGCTGAGAGAGTCCAGTTCAGCAGGTTGTTGTCGTTCGCCCCCGTGTTCACATTGCCCTCGACCAGAAGGTCGTCTATGTTCCATCCGCAGTACTGCCAGGCCGTATCGGTCGAGCCTATCTCGAACCTGACGTACACAGTCGCGGCGCCGTCCGCCCAGGTTGATATGTCGTACTCCTGGAGGGACCATGTGGAGTCGGCTATCGTGGCTGGGTTCGTCCATACCTGGCTGAATGTAGTCCCGTCCGTCGAGACCTCGATGTATGCGTGGTCGTACGCGGGCTGCTCGACCCCGAGGTAACGCTGGAAGCTGAGCGTGACATCGGTCGCGCCCGTACAAACTATTGCGGCGGAGCGTATCCAGTTCGAATTCGTGGCTATGCTGGGCTGGTAATCGCCAGGATAGCTGCCGAGGCCTGTGAGGTCGTTGCCTATGACGAAACTCCCTTCGTATGCCGATGTCGGGTCCGGATTCCCGTAGTTCCCGCCGAGCCCGGTGGGATGAGCCACCTGCCAGTCTGTGCTTGCTCCGCCGGTGGACCAGCCAAGCTCCGCCAGCGTCGGCGTGCCGTCTCCCTCAAATCCCTGCTCGTACAGGACCGCATTGCCCGAGCCCCACCAGTCCACGGTGAGGTCGGTGGGCGGGTCCACGGGCGCCAGTATTATCTTCTTGCCCCAGGTGCTGTCAATCGTGAAATTTCCCGAATACACATCCGCGGATATGTGGAATGTCTGGGCAGTGGTGTAGCTCGAGAACTTGCCGTAGTCCAGCTCGAAGTATCCGTTGGAATCCGTTACGACGGAAATAGACTCGGACGTGGCAGTGTTCGTGATTGTGACTAGCGTTCCGGCAATGGGTCCAGTCCCGTCGTAAACGTTACCGTACACGATGTACGGAACAGGCGGGAACAGGTTGGTTGTTCCGTCGCCGATGTCGGTGTCCGCTATCCTGGCTTGGTATACCAGGGCGTCGTCGATGTCGTTATTGATTATCATGATGTCAGCCGAATCCGGATAGAATCCGGCTCCGCCGGTCTCCACCTCGAAGCAGAAGCCCTGCGCGCCCAGCGCGTCGTAAGCCCAGTCTATCGAGCCGCCCGGGGCTGTGTAGCCTATCATCTCGTAAGCCTGGCCGTAATCGTAATGGCTGCTGTTCACGCCATAGAGCGAAGTGAGCAATGTCATTTTGGCCGCGGTGCCCCTGTACCACGTGTCATGGGGGCAGGTGCCGGACGTATAGCACCACGGGATAAGCAGCACGCCCGCGTAACTGTGCAGGCACTGGAACGTATCAATCCCGTAGGCAAGCATGAAGTCCCTGATGCACTTGGTCTCGTACTCGGAGAAAGGAGCCATGCCGTGGTAATCCTCGGCCGTTTTAGTGGGATTTCCGCTTGACCAATCTATGTCCCAGTTCCGGTTCAGGTCCACGCCGTTCGGACTGGCCGCGGAATTGTTCCTGTTCTTGCGCCACATCTGCTGGGCGGCCTCGTTGCCGTTGCCGTCGTAGAAATACCCGTCCGGGTTGACCATCGGCAGGACGTAAATCTCCCTGTTGTTCACCAGCCAGTGTATTGTATCGTTCGTGTCGTAATTGTACAGCAGCAGCCAGGCGAAGTACGCGGCAGCATTGGATGTGGACCATTCCCTGGCGTGTATGTTGGCCTCTATCAGCACGTCAGGCTTGTCCCCGGCGACGCCTTCCTCGTTCGAGGTAATCTTCAGCACCCACATGTCCCTGCCCTGCCAGGAGTTGCCTATGTCAATCTTCGTGACAAGGCCCGGGTATTCCGTTATGAGTGTGTCGTACCAGGCGTAGAGGACCGCGATGGACGGGTATGTCGTCCTGAAGGGGAAATCTGAAGCCGCGGGAACAGGCGCGGTTGCGTCGTCCTGAGCCTTGTCAGGCGAATCGTCGGCCAGGGCCATGCCCGGCAGCAGCATTGATATAACAACTAGCGCACTCAGCAGAACCTTCGGAAACGTTTTCATGCCCAAATCACCTAGGTCACTGAACCAATATGCTGCGGGCTGGTATTAAATGTTGTGGAAACCATATTATATCCCAGAGGAAATGATGATGTCCGATGAAGATACTGATAGATATGGGCCACCCCGCCCATGTGCATTTCTTCCGCAACGCGATCCGGGAGCTGGAGAGGCGCGGGCACTCGGTCGCTGTGACGGCACGGGACAAGGACGTGACATTTAGGCTTCTTGACGCCTATAAGATCCCTTACCAGACAAGGCCGGACGGATGGCGGCCCCTGAACCTGTTCAAGGCTGCCAGGTTCGTGACTGGGTCCGCGCGCGCTTTCGGCGCTGAGAGACTCGTCGGTGTGCACAACCCCTACGTTGCCGCGGCCGCGGTGAAACTGAAGAAACCGTGCATCCTTTTCACTGACACGCCCGGTTCTGGCTTCGTCAACCGGATTTCGGTGGCCCGCGCCGCCAAGGTCATCACGCCCGAATGCCTTGCCGGCATGTTCCCCAACCAAACCACCTATCCGGGCTGCAAGGAGATGGCCTACCTGCATCCCTTTTCTCCGGACAGAGGGGTTCTGGCCAGGCACGGGCTATCCGGCCGGTATTACGTGGTCAGGTTCATAGGCTGGACCGCCCACCACGACTCTGGCGTGCGGGGGCTTTCCCCCGAGGGGAAGGAGCAGCTGGTTAAGGCCCTGTCCTCCAAGGGCCAGATCATCGCGTGCAACGAGGAAGGTGTCGGAGTCCCGGAGGGCTGCATCCCTGTCCTGAGGCCGGAGGACGCGCACTCCCTGCTGGCCCTGTCCTCGGGCTATGTCGGGGAAGGCGCGACCATGGCCAAAGAGGCGGCCGTGCTGGGCGTTCCCTCTGTCTATCTCTCACCCATGGATACATTGCCCCCCATAATCTGGATGGAGAGGGCCGAGGCCCTGGTTCGGACCACTTCCCCAGAAGGGGCCCTGAAGGCGCTGGAGGGTCCGTGGAAGCGCATCATGGTGAACGACGTGCTGGGCGCGGTGGTGGGGGGGATACTCCAGTGAGGGTGATGATCGACATCGGGCACCCAGCCCACGCGCATTTCAATGCCATTCGCAGAGGAAAAGTTTAATAACTGCTTGATACTTAATTACATACAGAGCGTGCATGAAATGGAAGGAAAATTCACAGCGGTGTTCGAGAAGGAAGGGGACTGGTGGATCGGATATGTCGAGGAACTTCCCGGCGCCAACACCCAGGGAAAAACGCTAGATGAAGCCAGGGAGAACCTGAAGGAAGCCGTCATCATGGTCATCGAGGCGAACAGAGAGATATCCCAGCAGGAGAGCGAGGGAAAGGACGTTGTCAGAGAGAACCTGACGGTGGCAGCGTGAAGCGCAGGGTCCTGCTGGCCCACCTCAGGAAGCATGGATGCAAGTTATTACGGGAAGGCGGAAGACATACAATATTTATCAATCCCAAATTGAGCAGAGTCTCTACAGTGCCAAGACATACCGAGATTCCAGATCCCTTGGCCCGGAAGATATGCAGGGACCTGGGGATACAGGCACCTTAATTTACGTGAGCAACCATATTATACTGGAAACGGAATATTGCGGCCAGATGGCAAACCTGTACGACCACGGGCACACGCAGGCGGGTTTCACCGGCACCCGAGCGCGGCTCGGGAAGCGGGTGATTCGGGATTCCGCCCTTCCGGGCGGGTTTTATCCTCCATCCGAACTGCGAGTTCGGAACGGTTTTTCTCGACATCCGAGCACGGCTCGGGACGGCGGACGGGAGGGTGGGGGAGTGACCTACTTCCTCATGACCAACGATGTGGAGTGCTTCTCGTTCGAGCATAACTGGACGAGCCAGGTCTGTCGAAACCGGTATCATAAAACAATCGAACGAATGTTTTCAACGAATTCCGTGGCCCTCATTGTCGGATACTTCGATTTTGCTTCGGAGTAAAGCGATACGATCAGCGGCTCGGCATCAAAGGTCTCAATAGCCGATTCCAGCGCCCTTTCCTCTCGGGCGATATTGCCCGCGTTCAATTCATAAGCCACCTGGATTGCAAGGTTCTTCTCGGGGAGATAAAAATCCACTTCCCTGGCATGAGGGTCCTTCCAGTAAAAAACATTCCCTGTTTGTCTTTTTATGTGCTGGACAATGCACGATTCCAGCAACTTTCCCTTGTCGGTCTTCCTTATCAAAAGGCCGTTGTCGACGGGATAGAATTTCCTCGGGTTCAGCATCTGCTCTTTCTGCGAATGGCTGAATTTTTCAAGCGGTATCACAGAATATGCTTCGGCCAGATAATCCAGATATTTTCTCAGGGTCACATGGCTGATGTCGATGAAACCTTTGATAGATTTTTGGGAGATGTAAAGGCCTGGGTTGGACATGACGAACCTGTAGAGGTTCTTGAATGCGCTGGCATCCCTGATCCTATGCCTTGTGAGAATGTCCCTCTCGATTATGTCGCTTCTGTAGTCGGAAAGCACCGATTGGTCGCCAGAGACAACAGAGTACGGAAAGCCGCCGTTCATCATGTAGTCCTCGAACATCCTGATGCTCTGGTCGCTGGGCAGGGATCCTGTCTTCCTGCCCTTCAGGAACTCCGGAAACGAAAATGGGAACACTTCGTGTTCCTTCTTTCTTCCGGTGAGTGCGGTGGCGAACTCGCTCCCCAGGAGCTTGGAATTCGAACCTGTCACATAGACCTTAATGCCGCGGTCGTGCATCCTCCTCACCCACTTTTCCCAATTCGGCATGTTCTGGGGCTCGTCGACCAGAAGAACGGAATTGTCCAGATCGATAAGAGTAATTATGTTCTGAAGGTCTCTCTCGCCCGGCATGAACCTGTCGTCCTCGAAATTGATGTAATGGACCTTTTTCCCTTCTTTCCCGAGCTGCCTTCCCACCCACAGAAGGAGTTTGCTCTTTCCTGACCTCCTCACTCCGGTGACAACCTCAATTACGTCGTATTTGGCCCTGGAAAGAAGAAGGCGGGCCATGTCCCTCTCGACCAGTTCCTCTTCCTGGTCCAGGAGCAATTTGCCGTCCGCAAGTATTTCCCTGAGTGTGGTTATATCGGTCACAGGCAGGCATTGCGCCCGGGCTTTATAAATGTTGCGGAAGTTGAAAGTATAGTATCAAGTTTATTGCAAAAGTTGAAAGTACGGTTTCCGGTAATCTCATCGCTTCTTGATTGCCGATTACCGGCATTATTTTGAATCTGATTGTACCCAGATTGCCGATTCATGGCGAATACTTCATAAGCCATCACTCGGCTCCCGTATTCACCGATTGCCATAAGATTGCTGCGAGCCACATGGCCTTAATTCTGTTTTTATTGAACATACAGACCATCGTCGAATTTGCGCATGAGCCTGCCATGAACCAATTCAACACCCAGGCCGGACAAAAGGTATTATACCGGAATCAGGATATTGCGACCATATGAAGATACTCATCGACATGGGGCATCCCGCCCACGTGCATTTCTTCAATGCCATTCGCAGAGGAAAAGTTTAATAACTGCTTGATACTTAATTGCATTCGAGCGTGCATGAAATGGAAGGAAAATTCACAGCGGTGTTCGAGAAGGAAGGGGAATGGTGGATCGGATATGTCGAGGAACTTCCCGGCGCCAACACCCAGGGAAAAACTCTCGATGAAGCCAGGGAGAACCTGAAGGAAGCCGTCATCATGGTCATCGAAGCCAATTAGAAGGTTATAGCAAACTTAATAAATGAAAAGGATTATATGATTAATCAAGAGGTTTAACATGAAAGTTTATAATTTCAAAGTAATACTTGAACCGGATGAAACAGGCGGTTATGTGGTCATTTGCCCCTCCATTCCGGGATGCTATAGTCAGGGGGAGACTGTCCAGGAAGCTATGGATAATATCAAAGAAGCAATAGAATTATGCATGGAAGACATTATCGCAGAGGGCGAACACATTCCCGATCCATCCAATTCCTTAATTGGCACCGTCATGGTGACGGTATGACCAGACTTCCGGTTATTTCCGGAAAAGATGTTGTGAAAGCGTTAAACAAGATGGGGTACGTGGTTGTTCGGCAGAAAGGAAGCCATCTGAGATTGAAAGCAAATGACGAATCCGGCCGCAAGCCATTGACCGTTCCCCTGCACGACCCGATCAAACCGGGATTGCTCAGACATATCATCAAGGACGCGAATTTGACGGTAGAGGAATTCGTGAACTTGCTGTAGGAGCCCGGTAACCATATCGGTTCTCTAAAGTCGATTACCGGCTTTTCTTGCAGTGGGAAAATATGTTTGCAGACCTGACTACCCAAGGCGAATTTATTCGGCATCCAAAGTCCTTTTATTCGGTTTCCCAACCCTTCGGGATTGGGACGTTCTTCCATGGGCTAACCCGGCTCTAGGATAGTTCGAATCCCGTCTGTGAACAATTATTGTCAAAGGGTTCGAATACCGAGAAAAGGACATTTGGAACGAGGAACGTGTGGGCTGAATCCAAACTGGAGCTGCATCCAACACAACTATTGCATCCCATGGCGAAACATATTATACCTGGAAAGGAATATTGCGACCAGATGGCAAACCTGTTTTATTTCCATCCGAGCTGCGCTCGGAACGGTTTATCCCGGTATCCGAACAGCGGTTCGGAATTTTGGCTCCATCCGAGCATGGCTCTTTATCTATATCCGAGCGCGGCTCGAAACGGCGGCGAAAGCCCTGGCGCGGGTGACGAGGGCCCGGGGGGGATGCTGAGTGAGCCGTGATTTCACGTTGGAGAAATACTCGGAGCTGCTGCTGGCGCTCATGGGCAAATACAGGATAATGACCGTGGCGGACTACCTTTCATGGCCCAAGGAAGAGGAGCGCATCGCGGTGCTGCGGCACGATGTTGACAAATTCCCCGAACGCGCAGTTCGCATGGCCCTGCTGGAGAAGAACCTGAACCCCAGACCAAAGTTACAGCGCGGGACAACGGCACCATTAATACTTTCACCCAACCCCACATCACTCCTTTATAAGTCAAAGCCATTAATCAGCCCAATCTGAATATCTCTGAACAGAGAAAATGATGTGGCCGAAACCGGGGCTTGTGCATGATAAGGGAAATGAGTGTTTATATTGACGAATCCGGGGATTTCGGCCTTTCCGAACGGTCTTCCAGATACTTCATCATGTGCGCCCTGGTCACAAGCGATCAAGTGGAAATTTTGCGTGTTTTGAAGCGAGTACGGAAGTGGGTGCTCAGAACTCCGCTCAAGAAGATACCCGAACTCAAATGGAGCGAATCGTCTCCCGAGTTACGCAGGACCGTTCTCAGAGGCCTGGCCGCGCAGGATAACGAGCTGTGGTATGTGTGCCTGTGCAAGGTCGACCGCAAGAAGCGCGAATATGGAAACATATACAGCGACGTTGCGGTACGTTTGATAAGCCGCGTGGCCGAAATAAAGGCCAGAAAGATAAACGTGGTCGTGGACAGGACATTGTCCAGAACCAACCAGGCCCGTCTGAACGAACAATTGGACGCGGCCATCAGGTTGTCGCGCATGAAGTTGGGGATGATAGACATCGACATCAGTTTCAAACATGCCTCGGGCCAGGAAGAACCCTGCCTGCAGGCCGTGGATTATGTCAGCGGAGCTGTATTTGCCAAGTACGAATGGGGCGACCCGAGTTACTTCGAAATAATCGAATCCAGAATAACCAAAACGGAAGAAATCAAATAAAAAGATTCGGCGAATTCTATAAACGCTGTCCAATTCGTCAAATTTATATTTTCTTTAATGCATTATTGAGGCCATACGAAAAATAAAAAATTATTGACGAATTCCAGGCACTCTACCCAATTCGTCAAACTTTATATTTTCCTCTGTCACAATAATCTATTCACATTCGGAAAATAAAAAGTGGCGACCCCTCCCCTACTTGTCCCAGGCCACTTACATGACCGTCATTCTTTCAGGGAGGACTTACTCACCATGGAATACATGGATAATGATGTATATAAACATTGTTCCGAGATGTTTGGCGGCGTGCATGTGCAAACCATGGACAAATCCGACAGATGACAGATGTAAGAGATATTATATATGGGAAAGAAAATGTAAGCCATATGAATATCCTTCATAACATGGAACGGCCGACGGCAGGCCGCGCCAGGGGTTTTGGCGGTATCCGAGCGCGGCTTTTATCTCCATCCGAACAGCGGTTTTTATCTCCATCCGAAGCAAGCTTCGGAACGACGGACGGGGCGCTGGGGGGTTTTGGCTCCTTCCGAACAGCGGTTCGGAACGGTTTTTACCGGTATCCGAACATAGTTCGGAACGACGGACGGGGCGCTGGGGGGGAGCGGGTGACGGTGGACGAGGGCGCGGGCGCGGGGGGGATGCTCCAGTGAGGGTGAACTGAATGTGCGGCATATTCGGGATTTACGCGAAAAAAGACACAAAATATTCCATTCGCTTTATCAGCAATCTCCTCACCCAGATTGCAAAGATTTCAGAGTCCAGGGGAAAAGAGTCATCCGGCATCGCCATACGGGACCAGGAGAAGAAAGAGGTTCAGGTCATTAGGTCGGCCATGCCTGTCTCCGATCTACTTGCCACATCAGAATTCAGAGAAAAAATCACGGAGCGGCTGAAAGCCAACTATCATCAATCTCCCATTGCGGCCATCGGTCACTCCCGCCTTGTCACGAACGGCACCCAACTGAAGGACCACAACAACCAGCCGGTGGTCAAGGATGGCCTCGTGGGCGTTCACAACGGTATCATCGTTAATGTTGACGAACTATGGAAAAAGCATGTTAACTTGAAACGCCAGTTCGACATCGACACCGAGGTCATGCTCTCAATAACAGCAGACAATCTGGAAAAGATGAATACTGCCGTTTCAACATCCAAAGCCATCGGAGAGATTTTCGGGACTGTCTCCTCCGCCATGATGTTCAGTGATTACGACGAGAGCGTTCTGATCACGAACAATGGCTCACTTTTCATCCTTACTGACGAACGCGAAATACTGATTTTTGCCTCCGAGAAATACATGCTGGAGACTTTGAAATCCGAGAGCATACCGGGCAAGTATCGCAATGATTTCATTATCAAACAGGTCAGAACAAACACTGGCTATCTGATAAAATTAGGCGATTTTTCCTTGAAACAATTCACAATCAACGAACCGATCCAAAGTACCACCTCAAAATCGGACCATCATAAAATAATTGTCCAGGATATCAAGGACACCAGAAAGCAGATTCATTCCGTCATCGATCCCGACACAATCGCCCTGAGGCCGGAAGCCGCGAAGGAGCGGAAGATGCTTCTGAACAATTCAGCAGCCATAATGAAGATGCGCAGATGCACCAAGTGTCTGCTTCCGGAGAGTTTCCCGTTCATTGCCTTCGATGACAAGGGTGTGTGCAATTACTGCAATCATTACGTCCTCAAGAACAGACCGAAGCCAACCAAAGATCTGGAAAGGCTGGTAGAGCCATATCGGAGCAAAAACGGGGAGCCGGATGTGATTGTCCCTTACAGCGGGGGCCGGGACAGCACATTCGTCCTTCATTATGTGAAGAATATCCTGAAGATGAACCCCATCGCATACACATATGACTGGGGAATGGTGACGGACCTGGCCAGGCGCAACATCGCCCGCGTGTGCGGTAAGCTGGGCGTTGAGAATATCCTCGTTTCCGCTGACATTCACATGAAGCGGCAGAACATCAACAAGAACATCTCGGCCTGGCTCAGGAAGCCGAACCTGGCCACCGTCCCGCTTTTCATGGCAGGAGACAAGTATTTCTTCCATTACTGCAACGAAGTGAAAAAGCAGACAGGCATCAAGCTGAACATATGGGGCGTCAACAACCTGGAGAACACAGATTTCAAATCTGGATTCATCGGCCTGGAACCGAAATTCGACAAAGAGTACATCTACTCGCTCTCCAAGACCAGCCAGATGAAACTGTTCGGCTTTATAACCAAGAACGTGATAAAGAACCCGTACTACATCAACTCGTCAGCTTTCGACACACTGGGCTCATACATGACCAGATATGTGTCGCCGAAAAAGGATTATTACCATTTCTTCGACTACTACAGGTGGGACGAGAAGGAGATAGTCGACACCATAATCCGGGAATACCGGTGGGAGACAGCCAAGGACACGAACCTGACCTGGCGCATCGGCGACGGGACAGCGAGCTTCTACAATTACGTTTATTACACAGCAGCGGGATTCACCGAGAGCGACACCTTCCGGAGCAACCAGATACGGGAAGGTATGATAACCAGGGAGGAAGCCATGAAACTCGTGGAGATGGAGAACCGGCCCAGGTACGAATCCATAAAGTGGTACCTGGAGATAGTCGGCCTGAACTTCAAGGACACAATCGATGTGGTCAACGGCATGCCCAAGCTGTACGGACCGGACAGAAAGCTGACCGGAGGCACGTAAATGAAAGACAGGAAGCTACGCATCCTGGTGGACATCGGGCACCCGGCGCACGTGCATTTCTTCAAGAACTTCATCTGGGAGATGGAGAAACATGGTCATGAAATCACAGTCACCGGATATGACAAGGACAACAGCGATGCATTATTAAATTTATATAATATACCACATATTAAAACTGTTAAATACGGCAAAACAATGGGTAAGAAGATGTATGAGAATATCAAGTTGGCATTCAAGCTCAGGAAGATCATTAAAAGGAAAAAGATTGATTATGCGCTTGGCATCGCGGCATATCCAGAGGCTTGGGCCTGTCTTGGGACGAAATGCAAGAGTTTTCCTTTCTCAGACACGGAGCATGCCAGGTCCCAAATCCTCCTGTGCAAAATTGCCTGCACGCACCTGATCACACCAACATGTTACATGCGCGACGAGGGAAACAAACAAATCCGATACAAAGGATATCATGAACTGGCTTACCTCCACTCCAAGCGATTCACCCCAGACCCGTCAGTCCTTAAAGAGCTGGACATAGGAAAAGGCGAGAAGTATCTCATAGTCAGATTCGTGTCATGGACAGCGAGCCATGATATAGGGGAGAAGGGATTTTCCACAGAGGATAAGATCAAATTCATTAAAGCAATCGAGAAACATGCAAAGCCCTTCATCACTTCTGAGGGAGATTATCCAGACGAATTGAAAAAATATAAAATTAAAATCCCATTGCACAGAATTCACGATGCCTTGTATTATGCATCTCTGTATGTAGGCGAAGGATCAACGATGGCTTCAGAATCAGCACTCCTCGGAACCCCATCCATATACGTCAATACTCTGAGAATGGGATATACAAACGAGGAAGAAAAATTCGGTTTGATAAAACAATACCAGGGAGCTAAGAATTCTTGTGATGATATAATAAAAGATGCCATACAGATGATAAACACACCAAAGGAAGAATGGAACAAGAAAACGAAAAAACTGCTGGAAGATAAAATTGATGTCACAACTTTCATGGTCTGGTTGGTTGAGAATTATCCCGAAAACGCAAAGATAATTAAGGGTGACATTACATATCAGGAGAGATTCAAATGAAAGTCAAAAAGAAAGAGACTGGGTGGATTTACAATTCCGCACATGAAAAAATCCATAAGAAAACTGCGGTCATCGGCATGATCGGCCTTGGCTATGTGGGCCTTCCTTTGGCCATGGAATTCTCCAAGCACTTCAAGGTGATAGGTTACGATACCTCAAAAGAGGTAAATAAGACTCTGACCAAGGGTAAGTCCCATATTCAAGATATCCCGGAATCAATGGTAAAAAAAGCCCTGAAAAAGAACTTCAAGCCCATTACCGACCCGAAGAACCTGGCCGATGCCGATTTCATAATCATCTGCGTCCCAACACCTTTGAAAGGAGATAAAACACCGGACCTCAGCTACATCGAGAGCTCGGCCAGGATAATCGCGAATATCCTCAAGCCAGGTCAATTTGTAATTCTCGAAAGCACAACCTATCCCGGAACGACTGAAGGCCCACTCCGGAACTGGCTGGAAGAGATCTCTGGTCTTGAAGCGGGTAAGGATTTCGGTCTTGCATTCTCACCCGAAAGAATTGACCCTGGCAATAAGAAATTCACGGTGGGAAAAATTCCAAAGATAGTGGGCGGTTTTACGGAAAAGGACACGAAGGTTGTTGCAACCCTCTATGAAACCATAATCGAAGCCGGTGTCGTGAAAGTCACCAACGCCAGAACCGCGGAAGCGGTCAAACTCATGGAGAACATCTTCCGGCATGTCAACATCGCCCTGGTCAACGAGATGGCCCTCGTGATGGAGAAGATGGGCATCAATGTCTGGGAAGTCATTGACGCCGCGAGCACGAAACCCTATGGCTACATGCCATTCTATCCTGGGCCGGGCGTTGGTGGGCATTGCATCCCCCTGGACCCATACTACCTGTCGTTTGCTGCCAGGAAGAAAGGAATTCGACCGCAGTTCATCGAGTTGAGCGGCGATACAAACAATTTCATGAAGATACACGTGGTCAATCTGCTCGAAGAAGGCTTGCTGGTTGAAGGTGTAAAATTGAGTGGCGCTAAAATTGGCATCCTTGGGCTGGCCTACAAAAATGATATCAACGACACCAGGGAGTCACCGGCCATCAAAATCATCCATGACCTGGTGGAGCGAGGTGCGGATGTGGTGGTGTATGACCCATTCGTGTTTCAGATAGTAACGCCAGCGGGTACGTTTAAATCCATAAAGGTTAATAACGTATTCAATGGCGCAGATGGCGTTATTGTTGTGACCAATCATTCAGCCTTTAAAAAGTTAAACTATAGGAAACTGATAAGAATAATGAGGCATGGGATTATTGTCGATACCAGAAACATTGTGCCAACGAAGCTAGACGATGAATGTAGGTTGATTAAAATCGGAGCAAGGAAAGACTTTACATAAATGAGGTTCTGAACATGGGGTTCTATAATGTTCTTGCTGAAAATATGTTGCATCGATCTATGGATTTGATATCCGGTTCCTCTATTTCAAAAGATTATAAAGAATTGAAGAAAACGCAGTGGCTGAATCATTCAGAATTGGTTCAAATGCAAAATAAACGATTCGTCAAATTAGTAAATCACACATACGAAAATGTGCCATTTTACCGAAAGAAATGGGATACTGCTGGCGTTAAAATAGATACGATAAAAAGCATCGATGATATCACGACATTACCTATTGTTTGTAAAAAAGATATGATAGGTAATTTTGAGTCTTTAAAATCCAAGGATTTCTTATCATTCAAATCACGATTAACGAACACTGGAGGTAGTAACACTGGTGAGCCTTTTTCTTATTATCTTCAGCGAGAATCATGGTCGATGATAGTAGCTGCAGTAGTACGTGGGCGCGAATGGGCAGGGTATCGCCTGGGAGATAAACTTATTGGTGTCGGTGCTAGTTCGATTATACCAGATAAACAATCCTCCTTCGGTAAACGTATGTGGAAACGCCTTGAACGACAATATGGGGTGTCCACATTAGGGTTAAACCCTGAAGGTATCGATAATTATATCAATTTTATTGGTCAGAAGAAAATCAAATATTTACGAGGATACCCATCTGGGATTTTCGTAATGGCAAAACATATTTCCGATAATAATATAGAACCACCTGAACTTAAGGCGATTTTTACAACATCTGAAGTTCTGAACGATTTATATCGAAAAACTATTGAATCGACATTTAGAGTGAAAGTTTTCGATGAATATGGAGTAAGAGACGGTGGCGCTCTGGCAATGGAATGTGATGCCCATATGGGTCTTCATTTAACTGAAGAAAAGACTATAACTGAAATAGTGGATGATACCGGCACTCCTTTGATTGGTAAAATAGGAGATGTCGTCCATACCGACCTTTACAACTATGCGTTTCCATTCATTCGATATAACGTTGAAGATCGAGGCATTATTTCTTTAGACCAGTGTGGATGCGGAAGGGAATTGCCAAGATTCACTACAATAGAAGGCCGAAAAACGGACATTATTAAATTTTCCAACGGAAAATCATGGATTGGTTCTGGAGCTATTGTTATTTTCAACGATTTCGATTTACGGAAATACCAGTTAGTAGAAACAAGTAAAGACAATATAAGAGTTTTGATTATTCCTGGAAAAACATTCAATGCTACAGAGAAAAAAAGGTTGGCTTCGGTCCTTGAGTATAATGCGGGACCAGGTGTAACAATAGAGGTTGATGAGGTTGAATCAATCCAGGAAACGAAATCTGGTAAAATGAAAGTAATTATATCAAAAGATTCGTCAACAAGGAGAAATAATTAAATGAAGGAAACGAAATCCTTTAAAATTATTGCTGTAGGAGACATAGCCCTTGGTAATGAAATAATGATGTACTGGAAGAAAAATAATGAAACAGAAATTCAATCTGTATTCAAATATACTCAGTCAATTTTAAAAACCGGTGATTTCGTATTTGGTAATTTAGAAGGTGTACTTTCAAATAATACCATTCATTCGGATTTGCAGAAATATGCATTAAGAAGTAACCCAAAATTTGTTGAGTATTTAAAAAATGCAGGATTTAATGTTTTAAATGTATTAAATAATCACAGCTATGATCATGGAACCCAAGCCCTCATTGATACTGTAAATGCAATTATGGAAATAGGGATAATACCAATTGGTTCTAATAGGGAAGGGATGTGCAATCCCTCAGAATTGGTACCCTTTGAAGTAAATAGCTTAAGGATTGGCATTTTATCTTTTTGTTTAAATATTGGAACGCTTAAATGTCCAAACATAAAATTATCAATAAATCAAATTGAAAATATTATTCAAAAAAGTCGAAAATCTGTTGATTTATTAATTGTTTCTTTACATTGGGGTTATGAATATGTTTCGCTGCCAAGTGCAGAGCAAATTGATATCGCCCACAGATTTGTGGATGCTGGTGCGAATATCATCCTAGGACATCATCCTCACGTTCTTCAACCCATAGAGAAATACAAAGAAGGAATTGTAGTTTATAGTCTTGGAAATTTTGTTTTTAATCAAAGATATCAAATTACAAACTATAGCACCATTTTGGAAATTGAAATTTTAGGTAAAAAAATAGAAATACATTCCTATTCGGTGAAAATACAGAATGGAGTACCCAAAATAATTGGAAAAAGAATTCCATCAATCATTTTATCTGAAAAAGAATTACGAGATCGTATTAGGGAGGATTATCACATATTTGCAAAAAAAGAAAATAAAAAATATAAAATATCTCTGTATATAGGTTTCATCATTGATTTTTGGAAATATGATATAGAATGGTACAGATATATGATACAAAGGAAAATAAAGAAAAGAAAATAAATCAATGGTATGGTTGAACTAAGAGGGATAAGTATAAATGTTGTGTTATCCTTATTTGTGTGTCATGGAGTTCATTTCCAGAAATAGTTTAATTAATTCAATGGTCGTGAGAGATTATGAAAATGAGTAAAAGAGTTGTTGTTTGCTTTTTAATAACCATAATTTTAATTAATATCCTTATTAGATATCCACGTACATTACATGAAGTTGGTGTGGACTCATTTCAAATGCATAGTTATGCAAACACCATTATGCAACTCGGCCAAATTCCGTGGATTAATCACCCAATGTCCTATTTTGGCCTTTATCTGAACTCCTATCCAGCAGGAGGTCCAGTTTTGCTGGCTGCATTCAGTGATATATCTGGATTGAATATGGAACTGACAATATTCATTATTTCAGGGTTTCTTGGTCTTTTCTCATGTTTAGGTGCTTTCATGTTAGCTGGGGCCATAGTTCCGGACAATCGATACAAACTTCTAGTAGCTTTTATGTATTCTACTTCACCGCTTTTATTGAAATTCTCTATGTGGACATTTTCGACACGTATAGCTTTCCTTACATTACTGCCATTGTTATTATGGACGGTTTTTACAAAATGGAATAGAATTATTGACGATAAGAATACATATTTCATTGTAGGTGTACTTTTTCTTTTAGGTATGGCCACTACTCACAGATTATTTTGGATGGGAATATTTTTCGTTATAATATTCATCATTATGAAATCTTTCTTCATGGGAAAGATGCTTAGTGTAGTTTATTATTTTTCTAAAAAAACGAGAGTAATAATCATTCGTTTTTTTATTGTTGTTTCAATGTGTTTATTGGTATTAATAATGGGCATTGTTCTTGTTCCAGGTTTAAAATCTACAATACTAATAGAGAAAATAGTCTCTCTTAATCCATTAATATTTCTAGTTATTATGAGTTCATCATTAATAGGCCTTTTATTGCTTTTTGCAGTAAGAAGAGATAGAAAAATGAGATTATTATGTGGTATAGGTATGTTAACTACCCTATTATCTATATCGATTATTCAATTTACATTATTAAACCCATATTATTCTAAATATTATATCAACGTAATTGCTCCAGGATTCATAGATATTTCAACAACGCATGGTGAAATTATTGCAATGTCCGTGGTTCTTGGAGCTCGATATGGTTTCGTGCTAATTCCAGCAGTATTTGGCCTTGTTTGTTTACTTGCAACAAACCGAATAGATGCCAAATTGTTTTGTGTGGTTGCTGCATTACTTCTGTTTATACCATTCATCAATGTTGCAATGTACTTCTTAGAATCTATATATATACTTTTTTCGCTAGTGGCAGGGGTATTTCTTCTACTATTTCTTCACGACTACTGGAACATATTTTCTGAAAGAAGAAAGTTGATTATAAAAATCAAAAAATACGGAAATATAATTGTGGTTTTATTTTTAGTATGTACTCTGTTGTTTTCAATTTACACTACAGAATACCGATTTTCAAATGTTGATGAGGAAACTGGGCAGGGAAATGTGTTAACTGAGGATACTTTCAATGCAGGTGTATATGTAAATGCATACAACCTAAATGTAACTTTAGGTAAGAATGCAAACAGAGTTAATGCGATCTCTGGACATATTAATAGTATTGCCTATTCAGAAATTGTTTGGAGTGAGCAATCAAGTGTACCTGGACTCACTGATTTTTATGGATGGTTTGACTATTTGAAGAGACCGTATGGAAATGCAGAAATCTATGTGCCTGCACCACCATTACCCATATATGCTGGTTACCCACCTACTATTAAATCTTTAAATGATCCTGGATATGTTTTATTTATAAATTCAGATACATATCTTGCAATGTTTAATGGATATACATAGATTGGATATGAATATGAAATTGATAGTGCCTATAATCATATAATAATTGACAAGAGAATCCTTTTTATTCAATAAACTATATATAGTGAGGAATAATATGATTAAACAAATGACTTCTAATATTAAAGAGTTTAATGATAAATATAAGTCTTATATTTTAGCTACTATTGTAAAAAATGAGGAGAAAAATTTACCAAAACTTATTCAAACTGTGGTCAATCAAACACTATTACCCAAAGTATGGTTTATCATCGATGATGGTAGTATAGATAATACTACATCAATTATTGAAAATGCATGTAAAAATTATAAATGGATATTTTCGGAACGACTGCCTGAGGGTCCGAGAGATATGGGTCTTCACTTAGCACAAATAGCCAGAAAGGCACTCGATAATGCGGTAGAAATGGCACACAAACTCAACATCGAATTTCATTACATTGCAGTATTAGATGGAGATATGTGGCTTGATATAAATTATTATGAATTTCTAATTGAACGAATGAATGAAGATTCAAGGATTGGTATTGCGAGTGGTAACACATGGAGTTATTGTAAAGATTCATGCATCGAACAAAAGTCCAATCTACCAGGAGGAGGTACGAGAATTTGGCGGTATCAATGTTACAAGGAGACTAATGGATTAGAATATGTAATGTCCCCAGATACCGTATCTGATGCAAGGTGTAATATTCAAGGTTGGAAATTAGTTCGCTTTAAAGAGGTAAAAGCAAACCAATCGCGTTTAACGAGCAGTGCAGAGGGCAGAACAAGAGGTTATGAATTTAAAGGTAAATTTGCGTATCACCTACATTATAGCCTAATTAGTGTATTAGGAAGGGCACTTTTCATGATGATGAAAGGAGAAATAAAGATAAGTTTAGCATATTTGAATGGATTTTTTTCTGCGATGTATAGTAACACACCGAGAATCTCAGATCCGATATTAATTAAATATTTTAAAAAAAAGAGTATTCATGATATTCTAAATAAATTGTATAGATAGAACGGATTCTTCCTCTTGAAATATTTCATGAAATAGAAGCTTAGCTTTAAGTAAAACCTATAAACCCAATAAGCGCTTATCGCTTAATTGCTAAAAGTGATTTCAGCCCACCCAGTGGGAGAACGATTAATATATACAAAATCATGGTTAAGAAAATAGATATAAGAATACCAATTAGATTCTCAAATCCAGGAAGTAAATTCGTGATAATAAGTGAGAGAGCGATAAAAAATAGAAAAAGACCAAATCCACCGTAAAATGAATTTAGGTTAAGCGGTATAGGGATATGCCTTTTCATTATAAACAGATAGATGAATGCGCTTATTATTAAAGAGGTTCCAAAAGAGATTGCTGCGCCGTTCAATCCTCCAATCTGAATTCCGAGAACATGATAGTTCAATGGAACTAATATTATTCCTATTACGAAAGTGAGTCCAAGTCTTACAGCAGATATGTATAGTGCAATGTTAGGCTTACCTATAGAAATGAAAAAGTGTTCAATTGAAGATATCGTGCAATATGGTACGCCCAAAATAGTTATCATCTTTATTAAGAAAACAGCTTCCAGGAAAACTATCTTTCCAGGGAATAACAGAGAAATCATATCATCGATGAAAAAGAATAGAAAAATGCTGAGAATTGCCAGCAAAACAAAGGTCACATGAACCACGGTCTCAATCGCTTTTTTCATGGATATATAATTATATTTGAAGTAGTATTGGCTCAACATTGGGAATGTTATTCTTTGTATAGAACCCGGGAGCATCAGGAACAGATTGAGAAACATGAAGGCGACTGCAAACACGCCCACATCTGCATCTAACAGATAGAAACCGATTAGAAAAGTGGGCGTACTCCAATTGATAGTTCCGAGTATGCTGGCTACAAAGATTCTAACGCCAAAATTGAATAGTTTTTTCGTATTCTCCCTGTATCGTTTGAAAGTGTACATGAACAGCTTCCTATGATACGCTTCTTGAGCAATCGTTACTGATATAGGAGCCACCACCAGCGCCCAGACCGCACCAGGTATTCCTAACCCCATCCAGATGAAGATGATTGTAAAAATAACGACAATGCCCTTTCTATAAATCTCAAAGGCTGCGTACAATTTCATCTTCCTGACCGCATTCAGATAGCTGACGAACACATTGTTCATGGTCACGAAGGGGAATGAAATGGATGCGATTCTCAGAAGGTTCCCGAGGTCTGGGATGTTGAATATGGATTCCAACCATGGGGCGGCTACCACGAAAATAATGGTGGCAGCCAATCCCAGGAAGAAGCTGTTGAGTATGGATGCGGACACCAGGGAATTACAGGTGTCCCTGTCCTCCGGGCATTCTGAAACGTATTTAATGAGGGCGCCGGGGGCACCCGCTCCTGTGGTGAGGGTGACAATGCCCCAGATGGTGAGGACCATGGCGTATGCACCCAAGCCGGACGCATCAAAGAAATTCCCTAGGAAAATTCGGATGACAAGGCCGAAAATCATGGCCGCGGTTGATGCAAAAAAGACCCACGCCACATCAAAAGTAAACTTTCTTGCTGTCTCGGCTTTTACCATGATTGACCTCCAGCAATTTTAATAAATTGGGCATTATTGATTTGTAACATCCCCTGTCCATACTAATACCCAAATAAAATGTTTGTGTCTCGAAGCCATATTTTGAAATAATAGAGAATTGAGAGAGTTCCCGCATCCGAGGTCCCTCAAGAATATTGAGGCAATGGCCATTTTCAGGGGCGCGTCCGTAGGAATGCGGGCTGCAGAGGCCTTCAGGTTGATTTACGAGAAATCGTAAAGGATGAAATTACATATTGCTTCGTATAGATTTCAAATGATCTTTGTTAGTTATGGATGAAACTTTAAAATTCCGCAAGATATTGCTTCTCTAATTCTAGTAAGCCTTTCTCCCGCTTTCGGTGTTCACGGGCTGGTGTACCAATATAAATTGTCCAGGGTTCTAGATTCTTGACAACTAAAGTGTTAGATCCTGTTACAGCACCTTCCCCGATTATAACATCTGGGTGGACCACGGTGTTTGTCCCTAATACAGCATGTTTTCCTATTTTGACATATCCTTGATGCAACTTGGGCTTGTATTTTTCAGGTATGGACGGATTTGTCATGCTGACACCTGAAAAGTCGTCTGAACCGGTAATAATGCGAGAACCAGCAGATATGCCTGCAAAGTCGCCAAGTTCAAATGTGCCCCCACCGATTATTGAAACAAACGATGCAATGTGAGTGTTTCGTCCTATCTTCATTCCCTTTCCACCAACGAGCAATGTGAAATCATCTATAATGGCATTATCCGAAATTACGACAACTTCTGGATTCGCTATTTTTGTGAGAGGGCGAATGATCACATTGTTCCCACATTTTTTCAATCGTTTTTTCACGTTTTCTCCCATCAAAGAGGCATCGTCAATTTCAGAGTTCAATAGTATCACCATTTTTTTTTACTTAAATTTCAATCCATATTCCTCGGCCAGGTATTCCAGGATTATGTCCTTCAATTCCTTTTTCGTCATCATCTTTACCTCGTTGGAACTGTACTTTACCGCTGACGCTTTCCAGAAATCTGAATACCTCTTCTTTTTCATTGTAGTGTCCAGATATGGCGGTGGGATGAGGTACATGGAATTGTTCTCGTAGAGGTTCTTGCAGTCCTCCTGGTTCAGGAGGTCCTCGTGAAGCTTCTCTCCCTGGACTAATGCTGAACGCCTCATTCGTATATTCTTTTTCGTGATGATAGGGAGAATGCCCTTCTCCATGACCTGTCCCAGGTCTCCGAGCCTGAAGGCCTTCATTTTGAGTATGAATAATTCTCCGCCATGGGCATGGTCCAGTGTACTCATGACCAGCTCCACGGCCTCATCGATGCGCATGATGAATCGTGTCACATTAGGTTCCGATATCCAGATGTCGTTTCCGTCCAGGGCCCTTCTGACCATATTTGGGATTACAGATCCTCTGGAGTTCGCAACGTTACCAAATCTGACGCAGGTGAATACGCCCTTGGAGGTCTTGGCTGCATTGAGGACTATTCTCTCCGCGATGAATTTCGATGCCCCCATCACATTAGTGGGAGATGCGGCTTTGTCAGTACTGATGCCCACTACATGGCTGACTTTGTATTGCTTACACAACCGGATGAGGTTCTCAGTCCCGATGATATTGGTCTTTGCGCATTCCAGGGGCTCGTCCTCGCAGACGACAAGATGTTTCATGGCAGCTGCGTGGAATACAATGTCGATGGGATATTCCTCGAAGACCTTGCGGATGCTCTCGATGTCCCTTATGTCCCCGACATAGGATATCAGCCTTTCATCGGTGATGCGCTGGCGCATGATGAATTGCTTTATCTCGTCCCTGCTGAACATTATGACTTTCTTGGCGCCCTTTTTCAATGCGCTCCGGACAATGACGCTTCCTATGGAACCTGTTCCTCCGGTCACGAGCACTGTTTTTCCCTTTATTGATACCATTTAATCACCTGGCTTTAAGCTTCCTTTGATTATGCTGACAACATATGTAATATCTTCGTCTGACATGCCCGGATAAAGCGGCAGGGTCAAAATCCTTTTGGATATGTCCTCGGTCGCAGGAAGGCTGACCTTTCCGAAGGATTTGTAGAACTGGGTGTTGTAGATAGGGTCGAAATAGACCTTGGACATCACGCCTTTGTCAGCGAGCGATTTCTGGACATGGTTCCGGGCATGAGGGGTGTCGAACAATATCGAATACAGCTGGTACACGTTCCTGCATCCTTTCTTCTCAATCGGGGTTTTCAGGCCAGCCAGACCGGAAAGCGCGTCGTTGTATTTTCTAGCCACTTCCCTGCGCATGGAGATAATCTTCTCGACTTTCTGTAGCTGCGAGATTCCGAGGGCTGCGGTGATGCTGGACATTCTGAGATTGTATCCGAGCGAGATATAATCGAAGACCTCGGTGGATGAAAAGTAATCCCTGTCATCAGCTCGCCCGTGGGACCTGACGAGTTTCATCTTCTGGTATAGGTTAGCATCATCGGTGACCAGCATGCCGCCTTCCCCGGTCGTTATGACTTTGTTCTGGCAGAAGCTGAACATGTTTAAATCGCCAATGGAACCGACGAATTTACCATCGATTTTAGCGCCGAAGGCTTCTGCAGCGTCCTCGATAAGAAGCAGGTTGTTTTCTTTCGCAATCTTCTGAATCTCAAGGATATCGCAGGATGTGCCACCGATATGGACCGGCATTATAGCCTTGGTCTTCGAGGTAATCCGTGATGGGATGTCAGCGGGATCGAGACCGTAAGTGGTCTTTTCAATATCTGCGAACACGGGCTTGGCCCCCACGAACAGAGGGGAATTCGCGGTGCTTATAAACGTAAAAGCCGGAACTATAACTTCGTCACCAGGGCCGATGCTCATAGCGAGCATGGCCGCGTGGAGGGCAGCGGTTCCGTTTGTGAATGAAACAGCGTATTTCTGGCCAATATACTTGGCCGTGTCCTTCTCGAACTGCTCAACTTCAGGCCCGGTGGTCCAGTATGCCCCGCGCTTGATTACTTTCGTTATCAGCTCGTGGTCATTCTTGTCATTGTAAATTTGGAATAATGGAATTTTCCAGGCCATCTAAGTTCCTCTTCTAGTGTCTTGAACATTATTCATTTACATATAAGTTTTGCTATATGATATATTATAAGGTTAATTTCATAACAATAACCGCAGCCATGCACGTGTCCATGCGGTTCTGACGCTCGCCATCCCCTTTTAATGCGATACCGATTAATAATACTAATGTGGATGGCGCCACATTATGCCTTCAACATGGAGGATTATTAAATACTTGATGGTCGGAAGATAGAAAGAAAAAGTTGAAGGTGGCTTGCGGCATTTTCGAACAGAGAGTTCGGTTATGGCCCGAGAGGCTCTAAATAATTCTTGATTGCCTCCACATTAGAGAAGGTTCAATCTATTCGCGGTATGTCGTTATTGCTTGCCAATCGATTTATAGGATAATTGAGATGGCGGTCATGATGCGCTATTGGCTCTATGCGACCACAAGAGTATTGGAAATGCGAAAGCCTGAGGAAGAGCGAACGACCCGACACTCGGACCTCCTCAAGCACAGCCAGTACTGGCCAAAGGAAATAATGACCAATTATCAACAGTCAAAATTGCGAGCCTTACTTGTTCACGCCTATCAAGAGGTGCCTCATTACCATGCGATGTTCAAGAGCCTCGATTTAAAGCCAGACAACATAAAGAACGCCTCCGACCTTCGCAAGCTCCGTTTCCTCGATAAATCAACAATCAAAGGCTCGTTGGCCAATCTGACCGCTGATAACTTGCGCAAGAAAGCCATCCCATCCTCGACTGGGGGCTCAACAGGTGTACCTCTAAAATTTTACACTGATTGGCAAATGTGGAGCTGGGGAGGTGCAGCCAGAGATAGAGCATGGGAGTGGGCTGGTTACGAGCTTGGTGACAAGTGTGCTCTGTTATTGGCCTCACCCAGAGACATCAGCGCGTCGAAATCACTGAGTAGTAAAATAGTGAGTTTGGTCTTGCGCCGACTGGCCTTCGACTCCTTCCAGATGTCGGACAAGGAGCTGGGGAGGTTCGCAGGGGAGATGGCTCGATTTAAACCAAGGGTCATCCGCGCGTCCCCGACATCGGGTTTCCTTTTCGCCAGATATGTAGCAGAGCATGACATCCGGAGCATCGAACCAAAATCGATAATCACTGCTAGCGAAAATCTCTTCCCCCACCAGCGCAAACTCATAGAAGAGACGTTCCGCTGCCCCGTCTACGACTGGTATGGCAGCAGAGAGACATCGCTCGTTGCGCACGAGTGCGAGGAGCGATGTGGCTATCACATTTCCGACGAGAATTCGATTGTGGAATTCATCAAGGATGGGGAGCCGGTCAGCCCCGGAGAGAGCGGAGAGATAGTCATCACGGATCTGAACAACTACGTGATGCCGTGGATTAGGTATCGCATCGAGGACATGGGGACGCCAACGGAGGAGAGATGCAACTGTGGCAGGCACTTGTCGATGATGAGCAAGATAGATGGGCGGACTACCGACTACTTCCTCACGCGGTCCGGTAGGAGGTTACCGGGACCCCTGCTGACGCTTATTTTCAAGGATGTCGAGAATGTCAGGCAGTTCCAGCTCGTTCAGAGAAGGATGGACAGCATTGTCGTCAAGGTTGTGCGGGAAAATGCCTTCACGGAAAGAGACGCCAAAACGCTGATTGACATCGTAAAAAGGTATGTCGGGGACGATGTGGATGTCAGTATCGAGTACATGGAACGAATTGATCCAGCAAAATCCGGGAAGAGGCGGTTCATCATTTCTGAAGTGAAGGAGTGAGATTCGTTCCGCTCTGGAAGTGGCTTCTCGAACAAACCTGATGGTCGCCCGTCAGAACGCAACCGTCGTACGAATCGAGAGGGCTGGTGCCGCAGCGTGTTGGGCGGTCAGCCGGTGCGGGGGCGCTTTGGGAGTTGGCCGCTGCCGGAGCCCCAGAGCCGGGTCGTATGCCGGTTTAAACACCCCCCCGCCCTTACGAGCATCGTAGCAACCCAGCATTTTCTCAACATCGATGCGAGTGAGACGAATTGCTCAAAAAAACATCTGCCAGCAATTCGTTGCACAGGCAGAGCCCCCAGAGAATGAGAACGGGAATCGGTCATATCGCCAGATTTTTGCAATCTGGCGGTACGACCCCGTGCTTTCACACGGGGTATGGCTGCGTTAGCCGGTGCGACCGCGTGTCGTGCGCCCGCCCTGCGCCGCAGCTTCGTCCATGCCCAGGCCCTTCCGGGCGATATCGGCCGGGCACCGATCACGCCTTCGCCAAAGCATCGTCCGCTGCCTGCCAAATTCTGAGTTTCCTTAATACCAGCTTCCTGCTCTCTTCGTCAAACTCCTTCGTAACAAAAGTCCCTCTCCACGAATCCACAAACCGCTCATGCGACATTGTCGGGACAATCACGTCGCGGACATTTCTGGCAAAGATGTCAGGATGGGGCAATATCTCCTTGGTCCTGCTGTCAAGCCCGTCAGGAATGCCATTTTTCAGAACAAGTGCGGCAATATCCCGTATGTCGCTCGGCCTGGCAGAAACTGCCTTGAGAATGAAGTAATCCCGGTATGAAGGCACGAAAAAGAGAATTATTCTTGTTCCGACAGGAATCTCAACGCGTCTGCAATCCTCCAGAAATCTCTTGTCTATGGAAATGATGGCCTCATTCGTCCTGCCATGCACCTCGCCTTCCATGAAATCAATGGCGATTTTCGCGCTCTTTCCGTCGATGCTCAACTGCTTGGAGAAACGGGCGAAGCCATAGGTCTCTTTCGTTTCATAGTTCTCGACAGATATCTCCTTTGCCAACAATTTCTTTATCGTATCGATGTGCCGGCCCTCCTCCTTTCGCATGACGAAATCGCAGTCCCTCGTGTATCTGGAATACTGGCTGTACGCCCTGAGAGCGTAGCCGCCGATGAGTATTAACCTGGGATTCGTGAATCCATCTGAATGTCGGGAGAGAAATTCCAATACCTTGGCAATCTCTTCTTCCCTCATGTCCATCATGTCTTTGTGTTTAGGCAAGAGCAATCACCTTTTCAATGGCCTCATCCAACTCGTTTCTTATAAAGTCGTCCTCGATATAGCTCCTCTTAACGTTAAAAATCCTTTTTTCTGTCAAATCGTTGATTTTCATGGAGCCATATTCCAATATCTGCCTTACTCTGATTTGTGTCTTCGATAAACGCGTCCAGTATGCCTTTTTTGACAACACTTCTAACCGGACTTTTGTTCTGTTTAAATATAAAGCTGAGAATGCATCTGCAAACGCCCATGAATGCAAACAATCGATGATGCTGTCTGAGACAGGCTCGATCTTCAATCCATATCTTTCGACGTATGCTGGCCCGTCCTTGACAATCTTGATTTCCACCTTCCAGCCCTTCTTCTCTGCAAAAATTTTCAATGCCTTCGCATACGATTTATCCTTGACCTTTAAAGAATATACATCCCTGTGGATGAAATCGTTGTTCCAGAAAGATGCTGCACTTTGAACCGAAACAACCTTGAAGTTTTTATCAACTCTTAAAAAATCATAAAAATTCTCTACTTCATCGGTGACCCAATACCAGCCATGAGATACGTGTTCGATATTGCCGGCTCGCGCTAAATTGTGCATGTACTCCCTGGCATTGGGTGCTTTAACATTCTTCACCTTGACCAAACTGCCGCGCCAGTCCTTTCTTAATCTCTTGTTGAAGTCATCCAAATATTCTGGCATAATTGTTCACATTTACTATATGTTTGGCAAAGTATATAAATATTGTTGTTCACATTCAGGTATGTTTTGGCAAAGTTGTGTTCCTTTGGAATGCCACACTTCAACCTCTGTTATCATGTCATTCAGGGCGATAATGGATAGGATGCTCGAAGATAGGTGGCGGGCGCCCGCCCCGCTGCCGCAGCGCAGTCCACGGCCAGGCCCATCCGGGCGATATCGGCCGCGCCCCCGCCCCCCAACCCTGACGGGCGCCCTCGATTACTGGAACGCGTCCGTTGAACCGGCCCCGTCAGCCCCCACCGTTCCAGGTCGTTCCAAATGTCCGCAGGACTTTGGATACCGCTAAAAAATGCCGAAGGCTTTGGATGGAGATAAAATTCCAAACGTCCCGAAGGGACTTTGGATAGAGGATAAAAGGACTTTGGAGGGAGACAAAAGCCTTCCCGTTCATGAAGGCGTTCGTTGAACCGGTTTCTTGCGACCTGGCGGCAGAGGTTCGACGATGATGCGGGAACGGATTGAAGCTGAATGGAGAATCATGCGGCTCGTAACATTCTGCTGGCAAGCGGTGAACGCATATCTGAATGCCAGCAGCATGGAGCGTTCGCCTTGAATCAGCAACCTATGATTAAACAGATTCAGCACGTTGGCCGGTAATCAGCGATTTCACAGCGATGAGATTACCGGTGGATAACGTTTAAATATTGCCTCGCGCCTATTCATCAACCATGGCAGAATCAGAGATGAAATTGAAGATCGTTGTTGAAAAACATTCCGATGGCTATGTGGCATACCCATTGGGACTGAAGGGCGTGGTGGTTGGAGACGGAGATACTTACGAAGAGGCCCTTGCCAACGTGAAATCAGCCATACGCTTCCATATTGAAACATTCGGAGATGATGTTTTTGATGTGGAACACCCCATACTCGAAGCTTTTGTGGCCGAGGCAGGGGTAGACCTTTAATGTCGAAGTTCCCCGTTGATGCTCCGAAACGAAAGGTGCTCAAAGCGTTCAACGTACTGGGATTTCACGTCGTCCGAGAGAAAGAACACATTTCCATGATGCGCGAGAATCCAGATGGCAGTAAAACCTGTTTGACCATGCCAAATCACCCGAAACTCAAAGGCTCGACATTGAGAACAATTTGCAACCAGATCGGTATCACGAGAAAGGAGTTCCTGGAAGCGTATGAAGCGGCATAGAATCGAGGTAATCGCATGTGCAAATTCCTGATAGTCATCGAGAAGAGCGAGACAGGGTATTCAGCCTATTCGCCGGACCTCCAGGGATGCGTGGCTACAGGTAAAACCGCGAAAGAAGCAGAGAGACATATGTACGAAGCGGTCGAGATGCACATACAGGGCATGCCAGAGTGATAAATACCGGAAACGGTATTTACACGAATCCGATAAAAGAGATCCGCCACATGCCGTGTTTATGCGAACAGATTGAATCGAATAAAAAGGAAATTCGATTGGATAGGCATGTGGCCTGCGTATTAACTTCCGACCTTCGAGGGCGGTAGTTAATGATGGCACACCGATTCCTGAACCGAGTTCTTCATCCGTATATGCGATAATATCGAAGCCGGAAACCCAGGCTGCATAGCACCCGAGCGCCTTCCCGGCCCTCCTGGACCCATCACTCCCCTCGGCATCCAACCCAATCGTTCCGAACCGCGTTCGGATGGAGATAAAACAGCATGCCCCGCCTGTACGAGCATTGTAGCTCCATGGCAATTTAATGGCATCAATGCGAGCAAGACGAAAAGCCTGCTTTTCGTCGATGAGGGCGGGGTACTGGTATCATTCTGGAATCAGGTGACCGCACCAACTTCTCAATCCCTTGAAGCCTTGCCTGTGAGGGCAGGGTATGCGAGCATTGTAGCTCAGATGCATTCTCAGAACATCAATGCGAGCGAGACGAATGGCTTGCCATTCGTTGCGAGGCCTAACCGATATCACCAGGCCTCCCTAATCTGGATTCTCTAGCATGGATGATGTTTCTCTCATCCTTCGTTCTCCAATTGTACAGAATATCTTGTCGCGACCGGCGCCGCGTCGTGTCGCGCGCCCGCCCTGCGCCAGGGCGCAGCCCACGGCCAGGCCCTTTCGGGCGATATCGCCGCCCCCGCGCCCCCAGTGCGGCGCCCCCGGCAGCGCGCCCCAGCGACCGTCTCGGAACCCAGCGGTTCCGATGCAGATAAAGACCGTAATAGTAAATTTTAAGTATTGATTCAACCTATATCATAGTGCATACGAATCCCATGCGGCAGGACTCATGTCTCTTGGCTCCGAAAGGAGATGCCGCGTGGTTTAATCTCCAAATATTTTTACAAGATTGATAATTGCATTGACTTCCTTGTTCATTTCATAGGCCAGGCTGTTCTTATCTGGATCCTTGTGCCTGAAACCTGCCACGATAACTTCTTTCCCGAGATTCTTGCGTAAAAATCTGATTGCGGGAATGAGGTCTTTGTCACCGGAGACAACAATGAAAGTATCGTAAGGAGCGGGCTCTTTCTGATACGCCAGTTCTATCATTTTGGTTGCTATTGCTATGTCGATCATCTTTTCCTTGTGAGGCTTCAATCTGAGGTCGCGGCCGCACTTGGCACATGACTTGTCACACTCAGTACAGATGTCTTTTGCATTGTATACCTTGAGATCATAATCATACACAATAATTCCTGCTTTGGAAATATGGTTGATAAATCTTTGCTGGCTCGCATTCTTTCTGTCAACCGATGTGAAAAAATGAACTTGAATAACGGATTCAAAATCACCCTTGATTTCAGGTAATAATAGTCCTGGCAAATCGGGTGGCCATATCTTTTTATTGAAACGTTTCGCACTCAAGTAGAGATTCGAGCCATCAACCAATATTACCCACGTTTTACCATAAGGACACATAACCGGGGTTTTATATTAATCCTTATGGTGACAAAATGTCACCAGTTGAGTACAGGTATAGCCCAGTACAGCATCGTATTTGGCTCCGGCGCCTTTCCTCCACCTCACACCCTTTCATAAACCTGATGGTCGCCTGCCAGAACGCAACCGTCGTACGAATCGAGGTGGCTAGTACGGAGGTGCTTCGCGCGCCCGCCCGGCGCCGCAGCGCAGCCCGCGGCCAGGCCCTTCCGGGCGACATTACCTGGCTTTTACTCCTGTTCAGCCAGCGCTGCGCTCAATATCTTTTTAAGGGGCGGTAGATCCTTGCGGGCTATCTGCCAGATGTTCTCAAGGTCGACGCCATGGTAATGGTGTATCACGATGTTCCTGAGACCGACTAGGCTGGCCCATGGTATATCAGTATATTTGTTTCGGGTTTCCAGCGGAACGTACCGCGCTGCTTCACCCAGGACCTCAAGGTTGCGCAGAACCGCATCTACAACCATTTCATTTTCGGAGAAACTTGAATACGTCAATTTCGAGGTGTACTCGCATACTCTGTTAATGGCCTCAAGCATATCCGCCAAGTACATCGAAATTGACCGCTCACTCAAACGTAAACGACCTCCGCCAATATCCCGTCGCGCAACCTCGCTTTCAGGGCTTTGACGGTGACCAGATCGACCTCGCGTCCCAGCGCATCCTCCAGATAATCTTTCAACGCAATTATTTCCAGGCCGATTGGTTCTGACAGCTCCACGAGCACGTCCACATCGCTTGCGCGCTTCTGCTCGCCTCGGGCGTACGACCCGAAGATGCCTATTCTGCTGACCTTGTATTTGCGCTTCAGCACAGGCTTGCGATTCTTAAGAGTCAATTTTATTGAATCGAGACCGCTTATTTTCATCGATGGTAGATGGTGTTTTCGCGTATATAAATATGGGGATAGAGGGCCATTGATGCGCCCTCCCCCGCCCACACCCCCCACATCCTGACGGGCGCCCCCGCGTTGAACCAGCTGCATTCGGTTCACGTCGCTCCGAGCCGCGCTCGGATGGAGGCAATTTCTGTAATCAGCATTCTGAGAGCGATGAGATTACGGAGGCACTAAATATTTATACCCACCCAATCTTATTGGATATGCAGGTGAGATGGATGACGTCTTCAGAGCTGATGCAGGAACTCAAGCTGATTCGGGAAGAACTGCAGTACATTAGAGAACACATGGTGGATGTGGACATGGTGCTGACTCCGAAAGAGGAGGAATGCCTTGAAGAGTGCATGTGCGAATTCAGGGACGGCAAGACCGTGAAGCTGTGTGATTTCAAGAGGGAAAAGGATTGAGCTTCGATATCCGGCTGGGCAGCAAGGCCCAACATTTCCTCAAGACCTGCGACAAAGATCTTTACGACAGGATTCGCGAGAAGCTGGTGAAGCTCGGCGAGAACCCGTTCCCCCATGATATGAAGAGAGTCCTGGGTACGAAAGAGAAGACATTCAGAGTCCGTGTAGGGGACTATAGAATTCTGTACGTTGTATTTCTGGATGAAAATATCATTCTGATAGTTAATATCGACAAAAGGCCAAAAGCGTACGAAAATTGAGAGTAATGTTCTTGCGCCTTGCCCCACGCGCCCCAGATGGTCGCCCCTTCCCCGCCCTCCCGATTGAGGCCGCCCCCCTCGGCATCCTCACCCGAACGTCATTCTCCAAACAGCATGCCCCGCCTGGAGGGCAGGGTCTGAGGCCTCACCAATGTTCCCCAGGCCTCCCTATTCTGGATTCTCTAGCACAGATGACGTTTCTCTCATCCTTCGTTCACCAATTGCACAGAATATCTCGTCGCGACCGGGCGGGGCGTGGTGGATAGGTGGCCGGAAGCTGGAGCCCCGTGGCCGGGTCGTGTGCCGGTTTAAACACCTCCCCGCCCTCGCTGCGCTCAGGCGAGGTAAGCAACGATTCATCGTTGCGTCATAGACGAGGCTTTGCCTCGTTAAGGTTTCCTAAGGATGAGCTTAATCATCATATCGCCCAATTCGAGCGATTGGGCGGTACGACCCCGTGCTGACACACGGGGTATGGCTGCGTTAGCCGGTGCGTAGGTGCTTCGTGCGCCCGCCCTGCGCCGCGGCTTAGTCCACGGCCAGGCCCTTCCGGGCGATATCGCCGCCCCAGTCCCACAGGCGCCGCCCCCGGCAGCGCGCCCCCGCGCGGCAGCGGGCCGGGGCCGGGGCGTGGTTGCGTGGAAAACCACATAATCAATTTTGTGCACCTTTTTCCATGCACAAATTATATAAATGTGCAGAACATTGTAGGCTCATGGAGGAAAGGCACAGACGGGTCCTGCTCAGGCAAAACCCGCATTGGCGCGATGAACCGCAGGACACATATGAGTTCAGAAGGGATGCGTATGGCACGATTGCGGGGGACCTGAAGCACAGGCAGATACTGGCGGTGGTGGGGCTCAGGAGGGTGGGGAAGACCGTGCTCCTGAAACAGATAATGGGCGAGCTGGAAGGAACCGTCCCGAAGCTGAACCTGGGCTACATATCGTTCGATGACAGGGATTTCCAGAGATACGAGACGGCCGACGAGCTGGTCAATTACTTTCTCACATTCTCAGACGGGAAAAAAATGAGATATCTGTTCCTCGACGAGATACAGAAAATCCCGAACTGGCCGGACCTTTTGAAGACTCTGTACGATACGGAGAAGAATCTGAAGATGGTGATCTCCGGTTCTTCCAGTCTGGAAATGAAGGGCTACAGTGAGACACTTGCCGGGAGGATAATGACCCATTACCTACCGGTATTGACCTTTCGGGAATTTGTAAGATATTTCGGGCTGGATAGCTTCGCAGATGCAAAAAACCTGGCCAGGGAATACGACATGAAATTCCTGGTGAACAAGGAAAAATACCGCGCGCTGTTCGAGAGCTATCTGGCAAAAGGTGCGTTCCCGGAACTGCTGGATCAGGACGATGAAACTTACATCACGCGATACATTAAAGAGTCGATAGTGGAGAAGGTCATTTCGGACATATCAAGACATGTCAACCCCCGTCGCGAGGACATAGTGAGCGACCTGCTGCTGATCTTTTCGTGGAATACCGCAAGGTTGTTCGACATCACAAATATAGCCAGCACCCTGAGCATTGACAGGAATTCCGCGGCAAATTATATCAACGCACTGAAGAACGCTTTTTTGATCAAAGTGGATTACAATTACACGAAAAGCGCTCTCAAGCAAGCAAGGACCAGCAAAAAGGCATACATCGCGCATAGCTGTATCCCACTAGCCATAATGGGCTATTCCCTGAAAATAACAGGAATGGACGGAAGTGACATGGGCTATCTGGTCGAAACAACTATTGCAAACAGTTTGGAGGGTACGAATTTCTGGAGAACGCCGCAAAAATATGAGGTGGACATCGTTATTCCAGGTGCGGTCCCTCTTCCGATTGAGGTAAAGTACAGGGGACTGATGGGAACCACGGACTTGAGGGGAATCGACAAGTTCATGGACAAATTCGGCGTGAAAAAGGGAGTTGTGGTCACGAAGGATATTTTCTCAGAGGAAAACATAGGGGACAAAAAGATCATCCGAATACCTGCATGGTTGTTCCTCTTGTTGGAACAGGATGACCTTTCAAAAATTTGACCAAATCCGTTGTTCCGAAGTAATCACATAAAGATGCACATGCCGAATCGCAACGATGGACGCGATAAACACCCGTCCCGCGTCGAACGTGAACTTCCTGGCCGTCCATGCCTCACCATACGGCCCCTCCCACGGTCTTCCTCACAATCCTCCTCTTCACGCTCGCCATATCGCCTTCAATGCCCTTCCCTTTCATAAACCTGATGGTCGCCTGTCAGAGCGCTCCCTCCTCACCCAAACCCTTTTATCCGCTCCCGCCCATGACCAGGGCATGCGCCTCCTGTTCATCGCCGTTATCGCGGTTCTCCTGGCATCGACAGCTATGGCTGCGGAGCCCCAGCTCCTCTCGGGCGGGGCCACGCCGTCATCGGACACGGCATACGTTTTCACGGTGACCTACAAGGGCAACGCATCGGCCAGCGCAGTTTCGGTTGTGGTCAACAATGTTTCCTTCCCTATGCAGGAGCTGGACCCGCTGGACACGAACACGGCCGACGGCAAGGTTTACTATGTCGAGGCTGACCTTGATTCCGGGGTCAACACGTATTCCTTCAGTTGTGTCGATGCGAACGGTGCCAGCAACACAACTGCTGCGAAGATGCTCATAGTCAAGGATGAGCCTTGGTTCTCACTCACACACCTGGACGTGATGTTCTCGGTTTTAATATTCGTCCCATTCGTCATTTATTTCATCTACCTCGCCAGAAAGACAGCGAAAACGCTGGAAAGGATTGACAGGCGAGAGGAAGAGAAGGACAGCAGAGAAAAATCGAGTTGAATGCGGTTCCAGCCGTTTGCATTAGCGCTCTCTCGCTCTCGCCAGAGCAACACCTCATCGTTCCGAACCGCGTTCGGATGGAGATAAAAGCATTCGACGATGGCCCGTCACACATTTCAATGGCTGAATCAGGGCCATGGATTGCCAGCTTATGACCTCAGAAGGTGAACACGGTAGCTAAATTTATGCGTCAAGAGTGTTCGCCATGATTTCGGGCTTCACTTTCATCATTTTTCAGCAATAGCCCGAAATTGGTCCAGCTCACGACTATTTCATACGAAAACAAAGTGAGCTAGATCAGAATTGGCAATGTGGAAGCAATAATGATTCAATGACATGGCCGGCAATCTGAGAACGATGAGATTACTGGTCCCCGCGTAGACATTACCATATAAAGTTTAAATATTACCTGTCCCTATAGGGACATGATGAAACCCGAGGGGCATCTGCAGAAAGCCGAAGCGTTTGAACGGAGAGCGCGCAAGTGGGACAGCACCGAGGATGATGTGCCTTCCGTGGTCGAGGAGGTGTTCAACGCCGCTGTCCATTATGTTGCCTACGGCATCAACATCAAGTACGGACAGGATATAGATGGACATGGCATGCAGAAGAAGTTCCTGAGGGAAAAAAAGGAATACGGGATTTGGCAGGTGTACCAGGACCTGGAAACAGTAAGAGTTCGTGCGGTTTACGGCTCATCGTGGAACTGCGAGCTTGTGGAGAAGGTCGTATTGAATCTGGAGGCGATTAAAAAATGGAGCAGATAAATTGGAAGGAAACGCAGCTCAGCACGATACTGGGATTGCCGAACCTGGATTCCAGGTATCTTCCGCCGCATGTCATCGTGACGCTGAAGGAAAGATTGTCCGAGGTCGCAGACATCGGGGCCGTGATCATCTTCGGTTCGATAGTGCGGGGTGACACATCCGCCAAGAGTGACATAGACCTCATGATAGTGCCGATGAAGGATTCGGACGCCCGGTTGCTGGGTGAAGAGATTTCAAGGATATTGCGCAGCATTGAATCGGCCCATGGCTTGAAGATAAATTTCTCACCCATCATTTACACCGGAGAGGAAGATTCATATTTCCTCTGGGAGGCAGTGAAGGACGGCAGCGTTTTGTTCGCCAGGCCGGAAATTGTGGTCTCTCCTGCTGCCAATTTAACCCCATACGCTTTGATTTCCTATTCCTTTTCAGGACTGAGCACTCAGATAAAAAAGAAGGTCCAGCGTTTTCTGTTCGATTCGAAATACGGTGCCAATATAGATGTAAATAACAGGACTGTCTACATTGCCCCGGGCGTGATTCTGGTGTCCCTGGAAAAATCAAAGGATATCACTTCATTTTTTGAATCCAACACTGTGAATTATTCATTGGCAAAGCTATGGAAATGAACCGGGCGCCCGGAAGGTCGGGGCATTCCTCTCAGGGGATGAGAATGTTGAATGCGGTTCACAGTAAATTGTGAACGGCGCATTCGACGATGGCCCGGCTCACATTTCAATGGCTGAATCAGGGTCATGGATTGCAAGCATTCTGACATCAAACGGTGAATTCGAGAGCTGAATCACAACAAATCAAGAATTCGCCCTGAATTGGCAATGTGGAAGCAATAATGATTCAATGATATGACCGGTAATCGGCAAAAGAGAAACAATGAGATTACCGGATTACAGATGCTCCAGGTCTTCTATTTCCTTGAGTATCTCCTCTTCCAGATCCTCGTTGCCTCCATCCTTCATCTCTGTCTCGAGGTCGCCCAGCTCGGCCACGAGCTCGTCCTCCAGGATGGCGGCCTTCTCGTCAGCCGTGACGTTCTTCTCCTGTTCCTTCTTCTTGCGCCTGTTCACGGCCTCTTTGATCTTTTCAGTGAATTCCTCGACCGAAATGTTTGTTCTTATCAGGGCTGTCAGTTTCTCCCTGTCGTCAGGCAGGATTATGACGGCCCTCAGAATGGTCTCGCATCTCTCGACCCTCATCTTCTCGGCAATCTGGGTGTCCATCGGGGGCGCTTCGTAGGCCGGCGGACCCTCTTCCGGCGGATAAGCCGAAGGGGCGACTTCTTCCTCGATGCCCGGGGCCGGTCCGAGGTCGCCTATGTCGTCGAGCTCTGCCTCGAGGTCTGCCATGGGCCCGGTGAGTTCCTGAGGCACTGGTTCATGCTCCTCTTCCTCCAGCTCCTCTTGCTCTTTCTTAGTCCTCTCGATCTCCTTGTAAATCGGGTCGTTCCTGATGCCCCAGAGGGCTACAAAGACTAAACCCAGCACGAATGGGATGGATGAAACCACATGGCCCGAAGGCTCGACATGGCCTATGCCCGGGTACGGGTCCGAGTCCCCGAACAGGAACTGGATGATGCCCCATCTCAGCCCCAGGTACCCTATAAGGCCTGCCAGGCAGAGAAGGCAGCCGATAATCAGCAGCTTCTTGCTTATCTTCGGGGTTTCGGGGTTCTTCGCGTCTTCCTGCTCCTCGTGTTCGGCATCCGCATCCTCCTCGGGCCGCTCCGGTTCTTCCGCGGCGTACTCGGGTTCTGATTCGGGTTCATCGGCCGCGGGCTCTTCGGGCAGTTCCTCTTCCTCGAGGGTTTTCTGCTTCTTGCGCTTAGGCATGGAGACGCCTCCTCCTGGCGCGGAAGGCTATGAATGGGATGATGGCGCAAATCATAATCGGGATGGCGATGGTGGGGAACTCGGGAACATAGACCAAGTCACCCCATGTCGCAAGGTTCGTTGTGCTGACGCTTGAACTACCCCAATGGTAGTTGGCGGATTCATCATCATCATGAATTTCTACGGCAAATCCTGCGATTTGACCCACACTGGGGTCGCTTCGACCCCACACATCGATAAATGAAATTTGGTATTCGTAGACCATTTTATCGGTATCGAGGGCTCCCTCAGTATCCCAGGTCGACGCGCTGAATCCGCTAACCCATGTGGCAGTATTGTCGCCATTATAGTCCTCAAATTGGACTGAGCCATCCGGATCAGTGGCTCTGAATTGTCTGTCTTCGGACTGGGGAAGTGCCTCAGCACCATGGTCCGTGTCGAAGAAGATAGCACAGTAATCAGCAGAATTGACGACCGAGTCTGCTTTGACTACAACCGCAATATAAAGGTAAGTGCCGTCTTGCTGAACATAGAGGTCGAAATCGTTACTAATGTATTTGTTCGCATTATCCCATTCACCTGAGCCAATAACTCCGTTGATAGTGATTACATTGCCAAACGTAGGTGCTGAGATATACGTTAATGTCCCCGCAAACGGTTCCGGCGCGTCTGGCCCACTCCTCGTCCCGCCCACCTGGACCATCGTTGCCGCGGCCGTCCTGTCGAAATTGCCGTGCCAGTCAGTGCTTTCCATGAAGTACTGCAAGGTTCCGGCGAACCCGATGCTGGTCAGCGATACGCCCGTCTCCAGCTGGGTGCCGCGTGTGCCGGCGTTTATGTTGGCGATGAAGGTCCTCGACGGCAGCCTATAGAGGACTCTCGAGGCTATCTGGCCGTTCCGGCCCTTTATCTCGATGAGGTAGTCCGCCCCTATGCCGCCAATGTTCTGGCCGCCGCTGACCGTGTCAATGTAAATCCTTGTCATGTCCTCGCCGCTGACCTTCATCAGCGGAGCCGGTGTTCCGGGCTGCCCGGGCGTGCCCGAGGGCTTGGACCTGACGCTGGGGACATTGCTGCCGCCCATCATCTTCCCTGTGTCGTCCGTCTTCAGGTAGAAGTAGGCATTGGCGGTGCCGTTCACGGCCGCGTGCTGCCTTATGTCTATGCCCGGGTTGGCCTGGTCTGCCGGGTCGAGCCCCTTTGTCACGGCGTTCCAGTCCCCGAACGCGCCGTCAATGCGGATGCCTGTGGGGGCAGCGTTCGCATAGGCTGCCAGGCGTTCGCCGATTATGGTCGCGAGCCCAGTGCCAGTGACCGATGAGACAGCGACCTGCACGAAGGTCCCGCCTGCCACCCCTGTCACTGGTGCCGTCACTTGGAGCGTGACAGGCACGCCTACCGTCACCATGGCAGGAAGCCCGGCGACCGTGGGCGCTGTGACTCCTGTAACTGTGAAGCTGATGGCCGTGACGTCCACGGCGCCGCCGCAGGCCCTGAGCTCGAGGCTCATCACCTGGTTGCTGGCCATTATGCCGTTCACGTCCCCGGGGATCTGCCTGACTGACAGGGCAGGCCTGTCCAGCGCGATCCTTGCATTGCAGATGTCCGCAACTGTCTCGCCGCGCTTGGTCATGAACAGGAAGCTGTGGCCAGTAACCAATGTTATGGACGGGGCAGAGATGCCGATCTCAATCTGATTGAGCGCCACGGCAGCCTGCAGGCCGCGCCAGTTGTAGGCGCTCCAGTTGCTCTGGTCGGTACCGCTGAACACGCCCAATTGCCTGCCCTCTACCGTGCCGTTCCAGCCGTATGCTTCGGCAACGTAATCCGCGCCGATGCCGTTGACAGAGTAGCCTGTGCCTGTGTTTCCGTCGGCATCGATGAATACTATCAAACTGTCAATATTCGTGCTGGACATCCAGTTGGCTCCTGCCAAGGCATAGAGGAACAGGCCGCCCGCGTCATTCGTGCCGGCTGCGTAATTGTTGATGTTGAGGGCCGGCGTTGCATAGGAATTGGAATCTGAGTACATGTCTATATCGTCCCAGTCCTCGAACTGGCCGTCCACCCTCAGGCCTGTGTAAGCGGTTTCGTGATAGGAGAATATCAGGAATATGGAGGGCATGATGAGGACGAATGCCAGAATGAGAATGAGCGATATCCTGGAGGGGGATATGGCGCTGTCGTTCAGCCTGCGCGGGCGCCCCAGGCCGCTGAGGCCGTTCGTAAGGCCGTTCGTCCGCCCGAGGCCGTTTGTAAGGCCGTTGGTTCTGCCGAGGCCATTGGTCAGGCCGTTCGTGCGGCCTAGGCCGTTTGTAAGGCCGTTAGTTCGGCCCAGCCCGTTCGTAAGGCCGTTCGTCCGCCCGAGGCCGTTTGTAAGGCCGTTGGTTCGGCCCAGCCCGTTCGTAAGGCCGTTCGTGCGGCCGCCCATCTTGCTGTCTCTGGTGTTGGACCTTTTACCGGAACGGCGAGGCTGGATGGGACTCCCCCGAGGTGCGTCAATAGACATATTTTAAACCCACTTATCCGCATGAATATACATATAATATATAATGGTATCGGAGAGATGTATAATCCAAGGTGGGTGTTCGCCAGCATGCCCTGGCTCGGACGAACTTCTTGGCGAAATCCATAAATACTAGTTCAAAAGTAATGACGGCGATGTTCTCAATCTCCATAACCGTGACTTTGCTTTTCTCGATGGGCATCAGCCTCCTTGCTATGCCTTGGTTCATGAGGAAGATGCGGGAGAAGGGCCAGACTGTGAAGGATTATTACAAGCCCGGAAACGTGATGCTTGCAAACAACGGCGGCATACTGACGCTCTTCGCGGTCTTCACCACCATAATCGTCGTCCCGCTGGTGTTCAGGCTGCTCTACAAGTTCGAGCTGGACTTCCCCAGGGAATTCACAGCGCTCGACACGGGACTGCTCATGGTCATGCTGCTGTACGCGTTCTACGGGGTGCTGGACGATTATCTGGACGTGGGCAGGTTCTCCAAGGTCCTCATACCCCTGATGTTCGCCTACCCGCTGGTCCTGGCAATGAGCGGCTGGAATCCCTGGGTGCCGTTCGCCGGTGAGATATCGCTTGACATGTTCAACATAACGGTGCCGGGCGTGGGAACGGCGACTGGCTCGATGATGCTGCGCTACATCATAGTCCCGGTGTACATCATGGTGGTGGCCAACCTGAAGAACATGCACGCCGGGCTCAACGGCCTGCAGTCAGGATGCGCCCTCATCATACTCTCGTTCATAATCCTGAAGGCCTGGATGTACGACAGCCTGGACAGCATGTACACGATCGCGGCCCTGATAGGTGCGCAGGTCGTCTTCTTCTGGTACAACAAGTACCCGTCCAAGATCCTGGAGGGGAACATAGGCTCCCTGGCTGTGGGAGCGGCAATAGGCTCGGCCCTGGTCGTGCAGCATTACCTGTTCGCCGGGATGGTCATGCTCATGCCCCACATAATCAACTTCCTGATGTACCTGTACTGGAGAGTCATGAATAACAGGCACCCGGACGACCCCAGGTGGAGGATCGCGAAGTTCGGTAAGGTGAGGAAGGACGGCACCCTGGAGGTCCCGAACAGGCTCACCCTCAAGTGGCTGCTGCCCTATCATTTCCGCATGACTGAACAGCAGGTAGTCTATTCAATGTACCTGCTCACGCTGATGTTCTGCGTCGTGGCGCTTTTCATCCCCGGGTAACTGCACCGCCAAACAGTTCCGCTGCGGTGCATATTCGGAGCAGCATGCCCCGGTGAAATACGGCCTGGATTACGTCGCGGACAAGTATCTCCCTGAGAAATTTACGGAATTGAACATACTCAAGCAATAGCTTGCATGGCCATTATGCAGGCAGGATGTACCGAGCGAGCATGCGAGGGCGAATTTTCTCTTTTGCTGAATATTTTTCTTTTGGAGGGTGAGCCCCGCAGGCGACAATGTCGCCGAGGCAAAGCCGAGTCAGCAGATTCGGCTGAGAGCGCAGCGAGGTTAAAAGAAAAATACTCGGTGACAAAGCATTCTGGGGCATCTTATTGCTCCTAAATCGGAAGCCTCGGCTGATTCAGAACAACCTCCTATCCGAGGCCGGGGAGGTCAGGACAGATATCATCACCCAAAAAGCTGATAAAAAAAGTGAGGCGGGGCATTCGGTTATTAACCTAGGTTGGAGATAGTGCCCCGCCAAAGTGGGGAAGAGTTGAGCGTGACTAACATTCTATTCCCATTTCTCTCTGAGCATATATTATCATGGTGGGATTTAAGGCTTTTGGCGGAAATATTAATAGCACGTGCCGGAGATAACCGGCCGATGAGGTTCATCATCCAGACCAGCGTGTACCCGACCGAGGACCCGGACAGAGTGGCTGCGGCCGTCAGGAACATATTCCCGGACGCGGCTCCGAGGCAAAAGGAAGGCGCCGTTGAAAGGCTGGTGTACGAGGCCTCAGACCCGGCGATGCTGGCCGAGAAGATGGCCAACCAGAGGATTAGGGACACTGCAAGGGCCATACTGGTGAGATCCCTCAGGTCGGGAACCATCAGCTTCCGGCTGAACAAGCAGGCGGCGCTGGCAGGGAGAGTGAATTTCGCAGACCTGGGTTCGGCGCTGGGGGACCTGGCCGTCACGGTGCAGACAGAGCATCCCGAGGCTGCAATCGACATCCTGACGGGAGGCAGGAGATGATAGGATTCTCATGCCCGCCGCTGTCGTGCCGCCCTTTTCAGGAGGCGGCCGAAAGGATCCTGCCGCATTTCGAGCTCTGGGAGATAGTGTCAGAGGCCGACCATTTCCTGCCCGACATAGAGGCCCAGATAAGGGAGCTGCTCGAGACAACGCATCTCAGGCTGAGCGTGCACGCGCCTTACAGCGTGGTGAACCTGGCCGCGTTCGACGAGCGCACCAGGAGGTTCTCCGTGAAGGTGCTGTGCGACACCGTGGAAACCGCCGGAAGGCTGGGCATAGGCCCGGTCACGGTGCACCCCGGGGTCCTGGGGCCGATACAGAGATACGACTGCGGGAGGGCTGTCAGGCTCACCGGGCAGGGCCTTGGGGAGATAGCGGAAACCGCGGACGACTGCGGCGTGCAGGTGTGCCTGGAGAACATGCCTGACATGAAGGCCTGCATATGCAAGACAGCGGCCGAGATGAGGGAAATGCTGGACACCGTTGACATGGGCATGTGCTTCGACATAGGCCATGCAAACACCATGGGCCAGATTCCGGAACTTCTGGAAATGGCGAAGGATTTCGCGAACATACATGTGCATGATAACGACGGCACAGGGGACCAGCACAGGCCACTGGGTAAGGGGAACATAGACTTCTCCGTTCTGAAGCGCATATCCTACTGGGGCAACCACATAATCGAGGCTGCGACTGCTGACATGGAGGAGGCGCTGGCAGGCAAGCTGTACCTGCAAGGCGTCATCGGTTGAGCCATAATATCGCTGACTGCCGAAGTTTTGCGCGAAAAGTAAATATAAGGCATTATTATAATCAAGGAAATATAAAGAGGAACGGGAATGAAGGTTCTGGTGCTGTGCATTGACAGGGACGACGACCTCGGCCACAAGGCTAAAATCGAAGGCCCAGTGATAGGAAGGCACGAATGCGTGAGGGCGGCGCTGGAGCTGGGGCTCGCGGACCCTGAGGACGCTGACACAAACACTATGCTGGCAGCTATCTCGACCTATGACGAGCTGGTGAAGAAGGGCATAAGCGCGGACGTGGCCGTCATCACCGGCGATGTGAACGTCGGTTACCAGTCGGACCTCATGCTCACCAAGCAGCTGGAGGAGACTCTCGAGGTCACGATGGCCAGCAATGTGGTCCTCATCAGCAACGGAGCCGAGGACGAGTACATATTCCCCATGGTCTCATCACGCGTAAAAGTTGATTCCGTCCGCAATGTAATGGTCAAGCAAAGCAAGAACATAGAGTCGACCTGGTACTTCGTGTGGAAGATAATCAAGGAGGAGAAGACCAGGAAGCAGTTCATCGCCCCGATCGGACTGATATTGTTCGCCATAGGGACGATGATGCTTATACCCCTGTTCAAGGCCATGGCTGCGCTGGATGCGGAGCTCACCGTGGACCTGGTGTCCGAGAGATGGCTCAGCGTGGTGGCGTTCATAATGGGCATATACTTCGTGCAGAACGCCTTCAGGGTGAGGGAGGGGGTGAGAAGCGGCATGAAGCGCGCCAGGCGCTCGATATACCAGGGCGACGTCACCATACCCATGTTCATCCTGGCTGCCATCATTTTCGTGCTGGGCATTGTCAAGGGCGTGCAGGCCGCGGGCACTGACATGAGCCAGTACCCCGAATTCGTGGACGACACGCTCACCATGGCCCTCCTGTTCCTTGACGGCTCGTTCTACTGGTTCATGGCCGCCATGCTGATTTTCGAGTCCAGGAGACTTGTGAACGCGCTGATACAGAGGGAGATGGCGCCGAGAGGATTCTGGCTCCTGCCCATGTTCATAATCGCTACGACATTCCTGGTGCTGGGCGGCATACACTACCTCATGCTGTCCATGGACCTGCCCCTGTACCACGGGGACATGCTCATGATAGGTGCCGAGCTCGCTGTGGGCCTGACCATTGCCATAATTGCGGCGTTCATGCAGAGGCGGATGAAGGTCGAGGTGTACATTTCGAAGGAAGGCTGGAGACGGTAAACCAACAGCCGCTGCAACAGATTGTTCTTTGCAGCCAGATGTTTACTCGGTAGGCCATGCGCCAAACCACGCTTGGCTTTGACTTGCCGAGGAAAAAATGCACGGCGGTCTTCTCCCGCATCAAATTAATTTCTTGCTGCCGTCCTCCAGAACCGCAATGAGGCCTTCGGGCCTGGAATGGAATGCCAGCCCTGAGAGATAGTCCGGCCATCCGATGTCCTCGTGCCTCAGGCCGAATATGCCTTCCCTCAGAATGTTGATGTTCCAGTCATGCGTGACATGTATGTCCAGGGTTTTGCCACCGCTGTTGGCCAGTTTGGATCTCAGATAGGAGACCTGCTGGTCCCTGGCTTCTGCCAGGGGCATGAATATCTCGGGAGGCACGCGGCCGCCGAACCACTCCCTGAGGAAGTTGTCTCCGTGCCTATCGGCTTCGGTAAAGCCCTCCTCCACCGAGACGCGGATGTAGGATACTCCCAGCATTTTCTCGGGCTGGACCCGCCTCACGCCGAGCTCCCTGGATATGGCCAAAGCAGTCTGCTCGCACCGTTTCACCGGGCTGTGGAATATCCTGTACCCGGGAAAGCGGCCTGCCAGGGCTCGGCCGAACTCCGAAGCCTGCTCCTTGCCGCGGGCAGTGAGCCCGCATGTCCTGTAGCCCTCGGCCCCGCGCATCTCCTGTCTCTGGGCGTGGCGTATGACAAGCGCGCCCGAGCCAGGCAAACCGTCAATCAAATCAAGGACATTCGGCATTCAGCGAGCTGATATGATTCACTGTAAAAAAGATTTGTTTAATTCTGTATTCGAAACATCTGTTCACAATTGCTAGTATACGGGATTCGAGGTTCTGGTGAATCAACATGGCGGGAAGCACGTGCCAATGTCCCGCAAGGGACTTGGCATACCGATAAAAAGGTCGAACATATTTTATAAGCATTCTCCATTACACGGCCGATCATAATTTCTGGGCGGGAACATGGAAGTGAGATTGGCCGGTTATAACATAGATTCCTCCATCATCGAGAAGATGCGGGCCGCTGAAAGCCTTAAAGGCCTGCCGCTGACGCCTGAGACTGTTGCGGTGGCCTATGCCAGAATAAGCAGGGATCCGTCACCTGTCACGGAGCTGAGGAAAAAGGCCATAGAGGATGTCGAGGCCGCCAGGAAATCCGCCAAGAGCATCGTGTTCGAGATGAACCATCAATCGGTGGCGGAACATGCGGTGTTCAACTTCGACATCCTTGACATCTCAAGGCTTTGCGTGGAGTCTCTCGAATGGCATCGGCTCTGCTCCTACACGGAGAAATCCCAGAGATACCAGGAACTGGTGGGGGATTATGTCCTCCCAAAGGAGTTCGAGGGAGAGGCTAGACCCTTATTCGAAAGGACGATGAAGGACCAGAACGAGCTTTACGCGAAGGCCTTCACTGTTCTCCTGGATCATTTCAAAGGGAAGTACCCCCATATGCTGGAGAAGAAATCGGAAAGGAGGGTGGTGGAGGGATATGCCAAGGAGGATGCGAGATATGCCGTAAGTCTCGCCACCAAGGCCCAGTTAGGATTCACTGCCAACGCCCGCAACCTGGAATACCTGATAAGGCGCATGAGGGCAAATCCGCTCAATGAGGTCAAGACCCTTGGGGAAAAATTCTTCAAACTGGCAGGGGATGTCGCGCCTTCGCTCATCCTTCTCACTGACCCCGCGGAGTATCAGAAGGAGTTCGGGAGGCCCCTGAACGACGACCATTTCATCAAGACCCATGCCAACGCCTCAAGGCTGGCTTCGGAGACCATGGGGAATTTTGGAGGGATATCCCCAAGCAGGGAATACCCTGCCAGCGGGGATGTTAAACTAATAGACTGGAGCGAGGGGGCTGACAGGGCAACCTTGCAGGCCATCCTTCATTCCCATACCCTGGCTTCGGCGGAGGCGTGCGATGAGGCCGCCGGCAAATTAATCCGGGGCGGGGGCGCTGAGGCATTCATTCAGGATTATCTCAGCTATTCGAACCCATGGGAATCGGCCACAAGGGAGTTCGAGTTCGCGGACTTCACCTTCGAGGTCGTCCTGAGCTCAGCCTGTTACGGGCAGATGAAGAGGCACAGGATGTCCTCCCAGCTTGTCCAGCCCTACGACCCTGAGCTTGGATTCACCTATCCGCCTTCGGTGATAGAGACAGGCCTGCAGCGGGAGTTCGAGGCCAACTACAGACAGAGCTCCGAGGCTTATTGCGAGCTGCTGAAATACAGCCAGCCCGCAGCCCAGTACGTGCTCACGAACGGACACAGGCGAAGGATGCTCATACGAGCGAATGCACGCGAGTTGCATCATATATCCAGGCTGAGGGAGGACGCCCATGCCCAATGGGACGTCAGGAAGGTTTCCGGGGACATGCTGTCCCTGGCCAGGCAGAAGAGCCCGCTCGGTTTGATGCTGGCATGGGGAAAGGACCGGCTTCCGGAGAAGAAGAAAGAGCTGCTTGGCAGCTAGTTTTGCCATTTAAAAGGACGGACCATCCTGCTATTCGGATTACATTCTCAGCAAAAAGCCCTTCCTCTCAATCCTGTTCCTGCTTATCTGGCCCGGAGACAGAACTTCCTTCTCGACCTCGGCCAGCCTGTCTATGAGCTTCAGTATCGCGCCCCTGGAAGGAGCCCGAATATCCAATCCGACATCGACACACTGCTTGCGGATGACCGCCATGGAGAAATCCGTCTCCTGGCCGTAATGCTCCACGAAATGGGAGAATATATTGTCCATGACCTCGGCCGAGCTGAGCTTGGGCTCCTCCGCCTTGAGGGATACCTGGGCATCGCCCTTGCCCCCGACGAGGGCCTTCCCGATTGTGAGGAATGCGTTCTCGACGTTCTGGCCTGTCTTGGCGCTGGTCAGGAGGTAAGGGCAGCCGTGCTCCGCGGCCAGCCTTCCGAGCTCCGAAGCGTCGAACGCAGGCTTGAGGTCGCATTTGTTGGCCATCAGCACAAGCGGTATGCTGCCGGCTATCTTCTGCAGTTCCGGCACCCAGTAATCGCGCAGCGAATCGAGCGATTCTTTCCTCGTGATGTCGCACACGACCAGGCCGCCGCTCGTGCCCTGGAAGCTCATGCTCTGGACGCGGCGGTACTCCTTCTGCCCGAGTATGTCCCAAATCATTAGGATAAGCTCGATGTCCTTGCCGAAGTAATCCACCCGCAGCTCTTTCTTCACAGTCTTGGTGCCGATGGTGGCGATGTAGGAATCGTCGAAGGTGTTGTAGACGTATTTCCTGATGAGCGAGGTCTTGCCCACGGACGAATCACCGAGCAGGCAGACTTTCTTGACTAGTTTCCCGGCCATCGCAACACCGTCAGGACTTCATCTCTGGAAAATACCTGTCTATGACGGCCTCGCCCAGCAGCTTGAAGGCCTCTGACACGTTCTCGCCTGTCTTGGCGCTGCCGAACATGTACCTGCATTTGTACATGTCGAGCTCCTTGCCCAGCATCTCCATGGTCATGGAGTGCTTGAGGTCGCACTTGTTCGACACGAAAACCATGGGCACATCGCCCACCACATGGCGGACTGACTGCACCCACTCGTGTATGCCCTCGAGCGTGTCCGGCCTTGTCGAGTCTATCACTGCCAGCACGCCGTGCGCCCCGTAGAAGTATGCGTCCTGCAGCAGGGACCGGAAGCTCGCCTGGCCCATGATGTCCCATATCATGATGTCCATTGAGGTCTTCTCGTCCAGGATGTTTATCGTGCGCTTTGTTATCTTGGTGCCGATGGTCGTGATGTAAGAGTCGTCGAACATGTCAAGGACGAATTTCTTAATCAGGCTGGTCTTTCCGACGGCTGAATCGCCGACCATGCAAATCTTGACCTTCAGCTTCCGGTCTATCATCCTTCACCTCGTCTGGGCTATCGACTTTGTGGCCTTGAAGTGCCCCTTGTCGAACAGCAGGGAATGGTAGTCGCCGTTGTGGTTCACCGACCGCATCTTGACGCACCTTATCTGGCGCTGCACGCTCACGTCCCCGATCTCGGCCATCCTGAGATAGATTATCCCGTCTGCCAGGAAGTCCTCGCCGTTGTTGGCGAACTTCGCAGTGTCGGGGGTCATCTCGGTTATCAGTATGGTTGTGACGTTCAGGTCCCTGAGCCATTCGAACAGGTGGAATAACTCTTCTCTGGGATTGGCGAACTTGGCCAGGACGTTCAGCACCGGCAGCGAGTCTATGACAAGGAGCTGGTAGTCGCTCGACTCCTTCAGGTTCTTCGTGTACATCTTGAACACCTGCACCCAGCTCTGGTCCTGGAGTGCCGTGAGCTTCTTCCTAATCAGCCCGATGTCGACTATCTCGAGCATGCCCTGCACGTCCTTGGGGTCCATACCCATCGAGGTCATGTGCTTGGAAAGGCTCTTGGAGCTCTGCTCCAGCGTGACGTACAGCCCGCGGCTGTCGTTCTCCTTTGCATTGTTGAAAAGGATGTTGTACGCGACCGAGGATTTCATTGTGCCGGGCTGGCCAACCAGAAGCACCACGCTGCCCGGCGGTATGCCCCCCTGCATCTTGTCGTCGAAGCCGTCTATATAAGTTTTAACGTGTCCGTCTCCCATTGCTAATCCTCCATCTTGCCGGGGCAATCGCCCCACCTATACATGAAGGTTTCCGAGGCTTATAAAATTATGTAAACTACCAGCCCTTAAAAAGGTTGGTGATTGTTGCCGGGCTGGAAGTTCACCATAGGGCAGTTGCATACCTATTTTATCGAAGCCTGGGCGCTTCGATTTAGCTTGATAATATAAGCACGGTATGCAACGGTGGATTGACGACTGCTCATACCGATTTATCTTAGCCCGTCAGGGCTGAGCGTTCTCGGCATCGTTACACTAACAGGAAGTTCAGACGGCATGAAGCTCGCCGTCGTACCTTACCACCTGAACGCTCTCGCCTATCCTCTTCAGGTAGGGCGGCCTCAGAAGCGTCACCGAGGCCATGCTGTCCGGGTCCAGGACCTGCACGGTTGTCTTGTCATGCGTGACAACGACGGCCTGCTTGAGTTCCCTGTACTTTGATATTGGTTTCAGCTTCTGGTCGTCTGACCTGACTCTGATAATCTGGCCGTTGGAGGCGCTCTTGAGCACGGTGATCTTGGAATCCGATTCCTCCACGACATGTATCTTTTTGTCGTAGGCCACGACATCGCCCTCCCTGTGCGTCGGCAGTTTTACCAGGATGGAGTTCCTGTACATGTCCACCCCGTCCTTCTGTCCGATGAGGGACGGCGATTCGTTCACGCTCGCGCCTGTGTAGGAGCGTATCTTGGACGCGATGGCCCTGGCCATCGCCAGCGAGCCCATATAATAATCAATGCCTCCTTTGACGAGCGATTGTTTGGTTATGAAGGCCTTGTCGTCGAATTCGGAATATTCTTCGGTCATGCGCATGACCGTCGCGTTCTCCTCGGCGAGCTCGGTTTCCGCGTCTTTCGCAGCAAGACCCTCTACCCTCAGCTGGATTATGGCCTCGTAATAGTCGCCGCTCTGCCTGGAGCATGACGTGCAGCTGCCGGGCCGGACCCGAATAAAAATCTCGCGCTCCTGGGTGAGTTCGTCATCCTCGATTGTCAGAACAGCAGTGCACGTCACCCTGTGCTCGCCCTTCTCGGGCGGGAGATAAGGAACGCTCCACCGGACGGCTTTCACTTGGCCGTGCTTCCTGGTGCCGGCCTCCAGCTGCCTGGCTGCGACGTCCTCCGGCAGGGTGTTCTTCCAAACCGAGCCGTCCAGGACCCGGCCGCAACCGTGGCAAATCTGGACAAGCACATGCTCGGGCGGAGTGATCAGAACCTTGGAGAGAAGGCATTTCCTGCAGAGGTGGCCGTAAAGCCTCTCCTCCGAGCCGCACTCGACGCAGAACAAGGCCCTACCCCATGCAGAAGAATATGGCGAAGGGTATGCCCGATATCTCGCCGACCGCATCCCGGTGCACGCAGCCCTCCTCGACGGCTATCCTCACGGCCTCGTGCCCGACAAGGTTTGCCGAGGTCGCGCGGGCCAGCATGCCGCGGAACTCGTCCCCGGTCACTTCATCGCCGTTGAAGAAATCAGTGGCCAGGTCCATGGCCGTGTCCGCATCCTCCAGGCGTTTGCCCAGCAAATCCGAGTCGCAGGCCGCCAGAATGAACTCTGTACCTTTCGTGTGAAACCTGGCCGTGATCATAGCTCATGCACCATCTTGTACAGGGGTCTGCCGTCCCTCTTGCCGACCTCGAATATTTCCCCGTTCTTGCGCATGCTCTCCCATATGGCCCGGACCTGGTCCTCGGATATGTTCAAGGTGACCGCTTCGTCAGCGACCTGCTCGACCGTGAAGCCCTGGCTGTCCTCCCGGAGCAGCGATTTCATTATCTTGTTTATTGTGAGGCGCCTCTGCTGCTGGCTCTGCGGCACGCCAGTGTAGAGGGTATCCGCGTCCCACTCCAGCTCGCCGCCGCCGCGGCCTATGACCCTGCTCAGGTACTCCCTGACTATCTTGATGGCGCGCTCCGCGTCGTCGAGGTTCACTTCCTCCGCCATCCTGGCGCGGGCGCTCGCCTCTGCCACGCGCACGAAGCCCTCCAGCTGCCTTGCCGTGATTGGAATCGCCTTGTTCTCGCCTGTCTTGCTCTTGCCCCTCACTTCCAGGTAATAGGACTTGAGCCGCTCCATGGCTTTGCCAGTCAGAATCGGAAAAGTGTGCTTCTTGGCGTAGAACACGTACTTCCTCAGCAGCTCCGGCTCGATGAGCGGCTTCCTTGTCATGTCCAAGCGCTCGTACTCCTCTTTGTCGAAACCCTCCTCGGTATCGGCCTTGCTGTGGTATCGCTGCCTCATCTCTCCGACAAGGTGCGAATTCAGAATGTGGTCGGCTATGTTCGCATCCTCCTCGGGGTTGGGCTCGTCGTAGATCGGGAATATCAGGTCGAACCTGGACAGCAGCGTCGGCGGGAGGTTTATCTGCTCGGATATGAGCTCGTTCTGGCTGAACCTGCCGTACTTGGGGTTGGCAGCCCCGAGGATGGCGCACCTCGACTGCAGCTGGGCGTTTATGCCGGCCTTCGCGACCGAGATAGTCTGCTGCTCCATGGCCTCGTGCATGGCGCTCCTGTCCTCCTTCGACATTTTATCCAGCTCGTCCACGCAGGCAAGGCCCTTGTCAGCAAGCACCAGGGCGCCGGCCTCGAGGGTCCAGCGGCCTTCGCCGAAATCGTCCTTGACTGCCGCGGCGGTGAGGCCCGCGCCCGTGGCGGATTTTCCGGAGGCGTATATGCCCCTGGGCGTGATGTCGGCCATGTAGGTGAGCAGCTGGGACTTGGCGGTGCCCGGGTCCCCGACGAGGAGTATGTGAATGTCGCCGCGTATCTTGGTTCCGTCCGGCATCTCCTTCGCAATGCCGCCGAACAGCTGGAGGGCGAGCGCCTCCTTCTCGAAGTCCAGGCCGTAAATTGTCGGAGAAATGGAATCCTTGATCATCTCCAGGGGATTGGTCCCGGAGGCTATCTCGTCTATCCTGGCCTGCTCCTCCTCGCTGATGTCCATGTCATAGGCGTCCGCCTCGACGAACTCGAGGCTGTTCACGTTGAGGAATATGTCGAAAGTCGTCTGGCCCTGCGAGCCCCTCACACGCATGCGGCTGTCCAGTATGCCGTTGAGCACAACCCTGGCGCCCGGAAATATCTGGCCAGTGATGTCGTCCTCCATGTAGGCGGCCAGCGATTGCGGCTGGGCACCGGCCTTCAGGTCCTCTGGCTGCTCCTGAATCTCTATCTTCTCGGTGTCTATGAAAGAGGATAGCTCTTTTATAAGCTTGAACCTGGTGGAACCGGCCGCGCGCCCGCACCCGCCCCCGCCGTCCTCTGTCTTCTCGCATTCCAGAGGCTCGCGGATGTTCGCCTCCTCCTGCGGCAATGTGGTGACATGGCCGCACCTGAGGCACCTGAATGCGGCGTGCAGGACCTTGGGCCTCACCTCGTTGGCCTTCTTCACCAGGCCCTCGACCGTGATGAACTGGCCCATGTTCTTCGACCTTATGTCCCTTATGCCGAGCCGTATCCCGCTCTCCCCCTTCGGGGGCAGTTCTCTTATGCGGAGATGGATGATGGCATTCTCGTCCAGTGTCTGGGCCATCCTCGCGATTGAGGCCACAGCCAGCTCTCCGGCCCTCAGGACCTCGGTAGGGGAACTGATTAGCCGGTCCGCGAAATCCTCGTCATAATGTTCTATGTCCGGGAACTTCACGTAGAGGCTGCGCTCCTCCGGGTATATGCTGGCGATGCTGGCTATCTTTTTGTCGTAGCCGTATGCGCCTAGGAATTCCTCCCATTTCTCCTGCAACGGAGCGCTGGCTGTCTCTGGCAATTCATGCTCCCCCTTTGATGAGCGAATAAATGCCGCGCTGTATCCGAGTCATGTATTAAATGAGTTTCGTTTCGACATATTTAAGAGGCCATGGAGGGATGGCGAAAGTATAAGCCATCCTGCGAAATCACATGCCGCATGGACCCCATCGAGGAGGAAATACTTAAGAGAGCCAAGGACGGGAAAATCGACTGCCACACCGCGCTCGGCATTGCCAAGAAGTTCAGCGTGCACCCGAAGGAAATTGGAGCCAAACTGGACGGGATGGGCATCAAGATTCACAATTGCCAGCTTGGGTGCTTCGAATGATTATCGTGTCACTGATCGGCCTGAAGAAATCCGGGAAGACTACATGTGTGGAAGCGCTGGTCAGGGAGTTCAAGTCCCGCGGGATGAAGGTCGGCGCCGTCAAATCCATGGTGCAATCCAGATTCACAATAGACACCGAGGGCAAGGACACATGCCGGCACCAGCAGGCGGGCGCGGATTTCGTCGTCTCGCTGTCGAAAGAGGAAGTTGCCTACATCGAGAAGCGGCCCACGAAAAGCCGTTTGGACGAGTTCATGAGGTTCATCCCGAAGGACACAGACATTCTGATTTGCGAAGGCCTGCAGGACATGGACCAGCGCATAATCAGGATACTGGTGGCCAAGTCGACAGATTTCCTGGCCGAGACCTTCAGGGTCAGGGGCGCCCAGGAGAATGTGGTTGCGCTGACTGGCATAATCGCAAACAAAACGAAGGAGAATGACAGGTATCCTGTCTTCAACTGCACATGGCCGGACGAGGTCAGGGAGCTTGCAGACCTGATAATGGAGAAATGCGTTTGAATATTATATAGTTGAATTATATATTATTTTTATTTAAAATCCTTTCGTCCAGCCGCCTCACCATGGACCTGCAAACCGGTTGAAAATGCTTCAGCCAGAACCCGCAGGCCTCGGAATTTGTGGCCTCGAAATCCACGGAGCATCTTGAAAAGCCTTCCTCCGCGCCCCAGTCCATGACCGCCGAGAGGAGCATGCCCGCAATGCCCCTGCTCCGATGCTCGGGCCTGACATAGGCCCCGTTGACTGCGAACTTCCTCTCTCCGTTGACCATCCATGCAGCCCCGTGTTCCGAGGGGGCAACTTTCATGTACCCGACAGCATCGTCGCCCTGCCAGGCCATCCATGCGAAATTTCCCGGCTCATCCAGGATGGCGCGAAGGTCTTCGGCCTTTTTCGGTTCCAGATACGGCATGAAGGAAGGCGACCCTGTCAGATGCCGCGCCTGGGCATCCACCATGGGCAGCCACACAGGAATGTCCTCCTCCCGCATCCGGGAAATGCGAAGGCCGGCTGGCAATTCCACAGCAATCGGCTCGACAGGCCTGACAGCGTCAAAGCATATTCCCCCGAAGCCGTTCCAGGCGAATGCGTTCTGGGCCTCGGCAGCGTGGTTCATGAAATTGATGGCATGGGTAAGGCAGCCGTCCTCGGCCCAGCGCTGCCCGAGGTCCCGGTACATGAGCCTGTATATTTCGAAGGCATTCTCATCGGTTGAGCCATGGGCCCATTCCGGACAGTAGGCGCCCCTGTGAGGGCCCAGGAATCTGTCTATGTAAAAACCTGTCATGAAGCCGATCAGTTTTGAATTTTCCAGCACAGCCACACCCCGATTCTTTTCAAGGCAGGACCGCAGTTTGGGCAGGACAGCTGCGGTGGTTCCGAAATTCTCATCCAGTATGGGGACGATTTCCCGCTCCGTGCGGTAGGAGGCAGCAAACAATTCGGAGGCTTCCCCAAGATGCTGCTGCCTCAGTTCTGTAATCTTCATCTGGTTCACACTAAAGTTTCCGCCCGACCTTCTTCATGACCTTGGCCAGCAGGGCGTCGCCATTCCTGGCCAGGTTCCGGCATTCGGCCCGCATTCTGTCATTGAGCTTCTTATCGGTTATGCTGGGCAGGTTTATCCTCACGTTCATGAGCGCTCCGTGCATGCCTGCATGGGCCATGAGGGCGCCAACGCCCGCGTCGGATGCGGATGCGGCCAGGCCCTTGCCTGCGATTTCGTCGGCCAGCTTCAGAATGGCGAGGCATTTCTTGGCAGTGTCGAGCGGTGTGTCTATCGCCTCCTTGTACGCGGCCTGGATGGCTCTGTCGCGGATTTTCTGCTCTTCCTTGGTCTCCTTAGGAAGCCTGTTGGCCGCTACGACGCAGTTGAAGGCCTGCGTGTCAGCGTCCACATTGTACATGAGCGCGGATTTCAGCTCATCGGCCTCGATGCCGATCCTGCAGATGTCCTTGTAGACCTTCAGGTAATCCTTCCCGATGCTGAGGTTGGAGACCATTGCCACCAGGCCGGCGCCCAATGCCCCGCTGAGCGCGGCAACGCTGCCTCCTCCGGGCGCGACAGAATCTGTCTGGACTTCGTCCGAGAAATCGGAAACCGTCATGTCCACGAGCAGGCGCTTGTCCTTGAGAACGTATTCGACGACCTTGTCGTCCAGCTCGAACTTGCTCAGGTCCCTGAGGCCCATTGAGCGGACTGCGATCTCGATGATCTCCCTCTCCGGGAATCCGGTGGGCTTGCGCTGCTTCCTGAGGTAATGGTAGCCCGCTTCCAGCATGGCCCTCTTCGGCACCAGGCCTACAATCTCGGAACCGGTGACCCTCAGGCCCCTCCCCTCCGCCAGCCTGCGCACCTCGTCGAACACGGCATGGGGAGGCGTGACATGGTAGTCGGTCAGGTTTATGGATATCTGCGCCTGGCCGTATTCCTCGATGTACCAGCCGATCGCGCGGCAGTTCCTGAACTTGCCAGGTATGTCTATCTTGTTGCCCTTCTTGTCGCGGATTATCTCCCCGTCCTTGTAGAACCCTGTTGGACTGGGGCCTCTCTTCACCCGGCCGCTCTCGCGTATCTCCAGGGCTATGTCAGAGGCGTACTTCTTGTCCTTGGTGTTGAGATTTATATTGTAGGCTATCAGGAACTCCCTGGCCCCGCAGGCCATGGCCCCGAACTTCGGAACCAGTTTTGCAGGACCGTAGTCCGGCTTCAGCTTGCCTTCCTTGAACCTGGCCTTCAGGCCCTCATACTCGCCTTCCCTGATGTATGCAAGGCTGCGCCTTTCCTTGCTCGCGGCCGATTCCTCGTACAGGTAGACGGGGAACCCGAGCTCCTTTCCTATGCGGGCGCCGACCTTCTTCGATATCTCGACGCAGTCCTTCATGGTGACGCCGGAAACCGGGATGAAGGGGCAAACATCCGTGGCGCCCATCCTCGGATGCGCGCCCTTGTGCTGCGCCATGTCAATGAGCTCCGAGGACTTCTTCACGGCCAGGAAGGCGGATTCTGCGACGCTCTCGGGCGTCCCGAAGAAAGTGAGAACCGTCCTGTTCGTGTCCGCGCCCATGTCGATGTCGACAACCCTGCTGCCTTCAACGCTCCCGATGGCTGCGGCAATCTGGTTAATTACGGACTTGTCCTTTCCTTCGCTGAAGTTGGGCACGCATTCGACTATCTTCTTCATCCGCTCACGTCCTGCATGCAGGGAATGGAGGCGGCGATTTAAGGATTGCGACTGCCATTGCTACCGCAATCCTAATAAGCATAAGCCACGTTTAAGGCCCGTCGAGGGACAAGATGGGACACAATGTACTGAAGGTGCCTACGGGGGTGCCTGATTTTGACGCGATAGTGAACGGCGGCCTGCCTGAGGGCTCGGTCGTCATCCTGTTCGGCGACATCGGCGCCGGCCAGCATGAGTTCATCTACACTTCGGCCTACAAGCTTGCCACGGTGAAGGAGCATCCGTACATGTTCGAGACCATGCTGGGCACCTTCTGCAAAATGGAAGGGATACCCGAGCATATCTGCTATATCACATTCTCCAGGACGAAGGACGACGTGCTCCGGGAGGTGCACGAGGGCTTCGACCCTGCGTTCTACAACATGCTGTCCAGGAAGATACAGTTCAAGGACCTCAGCGCGCATTACTACAAGAAGAGCTTGGTCCCGCCGTCCTGGACCGACGGAGACAACGGCGGCACTCTGTTCGCGGGCACGCCCAAGGAGAATGTCCTGGAGGCGCTGATCAAGTACCTGGAGGAGACACCCCCGAAGTCCATGATAGTCATTGACTCCCTGACTGACCTGGTTGTGTCCGAGAACATCAAGATTGCAGACCTGGTGAACATTCTGAAGGGCATGCAGAGGGCGTCCAAGCGATGGGGAGGGGTTATCTACATCATGCTGACCCGCGGGATACTGGAGCCCAGGGAAGAGCAGATGTTCCTGGACAGCGTGGACGGCGTTCTCACGTTCGAGTGGACAAAGTACCATCTCAGCAGCAAGCGCCAGAGGTTCATGTACGTAGAAAAGTTCATGAGCGTCATGCCGCACCTTGACAAGGAACGGATTGCGCGGTTCCCGACCATGGTCACGGCGCACAGCGGCATGACCGTGATAAACATGGAGACGATAAGGTGATGGCATGGGTGACGAGAAGGTTGAGACCGGGATAGATGGCTTGGACGAGATGCTGGGCGGGGGAATACCGGGCGGGCAGATAATAGCCCTCCTGGGCTCATGCGGCACGGGAAAGACAACGATGTCGCTGCAGTTCATCTGGACGGGGCTGCAGAAGGGCGAGAAGGGCATCTTCATCTCTCTGGAGGAGGACGAGGCTGCGGTCGCGAGCAACGCGCTCACGTTCGGCTGGGACCTCAAGCCGTTCATCGACGGCAAGAAGCTCACGCTGGTCAAGCTGGAGCCCTCCGACGCCAAGAGCACGATCTCCAGGATCCACGGCGAGCTCCCGGCCTATATAAAAAACACAGGCGCGAAGCGCGTGGTTTTCGATTCGGTATCGCTGCTCAGCATGCTGTTCGACGGCGACTCGGAGAGGCGTGCAGGCCTCTTCGACCTGTGCAAGCAGATAAAGAATTCCGGGGCCACGGCGCTGTTCACGGCCGAAGTCAAGCCGGAGAACCCGAACGTCTCCAGGGACGGGCTGGTGGAATATATCGCTGACGGCGTGATACTGCTCAGGTACAACGAGACCAGCGACGGCTCAGACATCCAGCTCTCGGTGCGGGTCGTCAAGATGAGGCGGGCCAACCATTCCAGGCGGATAAAGCCGTACAATATCACTGGCAAAGGGATAGAGGTTCACGCGAAATCTGAGGTCTTCTAAAAGGCAGATGTCCTGAATACCGGCAGATAAGGCAGCATGCCCCGCCTGATTATTTCATTTGCATGCTTAAGGGCGGGGTCTCCAACCATTATTGCAGCGAGTGCGCTTGGGGCAAGCGACTACTGGCTAAGGCTGTGTGCCCGTTTCTAGTGTGCGTTAATAAGTAGAGTGTTTGGCGGTCGTTAATAGAAATGTGTATAAAGGAAATAATGGAAAAAAAAGGAAAAGAGGAAGAACTACGATTGCAGCTCTTCCATGATCTATTAAGGACATACATCGGTCGTTTGGCTTGAAGAAACGTGGAATGTTCCATCAACAGTACAATCACCTTCAATAGTCATAGTATTTATGGATGGTCTTTGGTCATTTGTAAAGCAACCTGTGACTGTTCCTGAGACAGCGATTTTTGTGGAGATTGTTGCAGAGCAACCAGTTTTCACAGTTACATCGTAGAATTTGTGAGTATTACCGTACATGTTACTTATGGTTGAAGTCCCTTCAAAATGCACATGCGATGAACCATAAGTAAATGTCCCATTTCTAGTCCAATTACCCTCGACATATATATTTTGATTGCCTGAGGCAAATGTAGTATTGGAACTGATAGTAAGATGAACGACCCTAATGTGTGATGCGAGTGTTAGAGCAGTACTAATAACAGGACAGGATATTACAATTGTACCTATATTTATGGCATTTAAACTGTTATTATCTGTATATGTAGATGAACCATCGAATGTCCATGTACCTGTACCTTTTGTAACCTGAAATCCATCCGCGAACGTTATATTCCCAGCAGTGTTGATATTGGGATTAGGTGTCCCATAATTTAATTTTAATGTAGTGACAACAGATAGCCCATAAAAAGAGCCATCAATGTCTAAATCTCCAGATATTGTAACATCCACACGGTCATCAGGTACAATTTGTAGGTTGTAAAACGCATCTCCTCCAGAGGTAATAGTCACATTACTTGTGCATTCTATTAATACATCTGAGGTCGTTTTAGTAAATGTCCCGGAGTTGGTCCAGTCACCCCAAACATAGATACGGTATGATCCGCCAGCATTAAATGTATCACCTGAGGATATGATGCAAGCCCCTATTTGAATATCAGAAGCCAGTGTAAGACTTGCAGGATTTCCTGTAATCGAAATATCACCAATATCTTGAATATTGAACGGATTATTGTCGGTATATGTAGTCGTGCCATCAAATGTCCAAGTCCCTGTACCATGTGTGACTGAGAATCCATTAGCGAATGTTACGCTTCCAGCAGTGTTGACATTGGGTTGAATGAAACCGTTATTCAATATTAAAGAACCGACTTGAGAGTCGCCATAGAAATTCCCATCGACATCCAAGTTTCCAGAAATAATGAGATCTACGGATGTATCGTTAGTGATTCCTAAATGATGAAATGCACTACCTCCAGATGTGATAGTTTGGTTACTCCTGCCGCAGAAATAGACGTATGATGTTTCTTTTGTAAATGTTCCAGAATTAGACCAATCGCCTCTAATATAAAATCTTCCGCTCCCTCCTACAACAGTGGCAGTAATTGTTATAGTCCCATCAATGTCAACATCTTTATCGTTCGCATCGAAGATCCCGCCAGCGACAGTAACGGCACCAGACAATAATCCAGCTGTATCAAAACTGCAATTTCCAGATAGTTGAAGTGTGGTGTTACACCCGCTCACCATAACTAATTCACCGATTGTAAAGGATGTATGCAAGTCTATTGTGGTATTCATTCCACTTGGAATTGTGGCTTTATCTGTATTTGAGTCGGGGTAACCACCTCCACCCCAATTGTCAACATCATCCCAACTCTGATTATCTCCATCACCATCCCAATTATAATTAGTTCCAAAATGGGGTCTGTTGTCTTCATCAAAAGCAAAGAAATCACAATAATACTGACCATTATAATTCCAACAACGATTATTATAATCTGGAATAACAACTCCAGTATCTGACAACTTTCTCCATTCGTCTTGTGTTATATCGTTTGGGTTTGGTGGAGGTCTATCTAGCACATCTAGGCTCAAAACATCATCCTTGAAATCCTCAAAGTGCTCCCGAATAGCGTCAGGAACAAAGTATGAACCACCGACCATGCAGTCTTCGGATATGTATATCACGACATCTTCCGGGTCACATTTTATCTCCACTGAAATACCGAGACTTTTCAGATCCCACCTAATTTCAGTTCGTTCTTTCACATCAAACACAGCCTTTTTCCGATAATCAGGAACTCCGTTGTCCCAGTTATCGGAATCAGATGTCTTCTCGCCTGATTTTCCTATCCAATTCGTTTCTTCCATATCAACACTTCCTTTTATTGATCTGAGAATGTTATTTTTGTACTATCGTCTATTCCCAGAACCTCCATTATTGACACAATCTTTTCCAACGCCGCATTCTGGCCATCTCTGTCAACTTTCGATCTCTTGCCAATAATATTAAACTTTAAGTTTAACTCGTCCTTATCTGTTATTTCACGCTCGACAAGAGCACTCCCATTCGCTATTGCTGCCTCTATACACTCTTTCATGGTTGGATAATCCGAACCATTTTTCATCATTACTTTGTTCATTTCTATCTTCACTATTTCACTCTCCATTCTCTTTTTTCGTTCAAATTTTTCTTCTGTTCCTATTTTATCGGTTATTGCTTGTATGTTATCAAATCTCACATCCCTTTTGTTCTTTCTTAGCCAAAGTGCGAATTTTCTCGCTTCTAGCTCATTCTTTGGTTCCCGCCCGAATAATCGCACGCATTCGCTCTTGTGCAATGGCATCCGCAACTGTCCTATATTGACCATGATACGTCCATCCTCTGCCCAGACATTTTTTGGTAAACCTCGCAAAGATTTCACCAGTTTTTCATTCACCCACACACTTCAATGTGAGTGTATGAACTAATTGATTGAAGTGATATATATGGGTTAATACAAGGGGTCACCGAAAGTATTTGAGATGACCCAAAATAGAGTGATAGAAATGAATATATGGTTGTAAGTCCTATTTGCTTTCGATAGGAGGAAGAAATGAAACGATTGGCTTCAATATTGATATGCATCTTGTTGACTTTCAGTCCAACTATCTTGTTAATGAATGTCAGCGATTATACCGAAGGGTTAACAATCGAATATAATGGAATGGACTATGTTTCCCATTCCCCCATAAGAATTAACACCAATTCCAATTTTGATGCAGCTCATGGTGTAGTAAATTGGGCGACTGGAAATGGAAGCCCTGGAAACCCGTGGATAATCGAGAACTGGGACATTAATGGCATCGGAATCGGCACATGCATCTTTATTGGAAATACAACAGATTATTTCGTGATAAAAGATTGTCATCTCCATGAGGCTAATGGAGCTTATGGTGAGCCTTTCTTCAGAAACTCAGGGATTCACTTATTTTATGCGAGTAATGGCAAGATTGAGAATAATACCGCACACTCGAATAATTATTGTGGTTTATTAATTTTTTACTCCAACAATAATAATATTATAAATAATTCGTTTTATAACAATAATTGGGGAATATATTCCCAAGCATCGAACAATAATAAGTTTATTGGCAATAATATCTATCAAAATAACAAGGGTCTTTGGCTAGGTTGGGCAGGCGTCTTTATTGGAAGTCAATTCAATTATATCTATAATAATAATGTTTCAACCAATGGTAATGGAATAATTATCCATACATCCAATTACAACACGGTGATGAATAATATTGCCTCATGGAACACCGATTATGGAATCTATCTTGACACAGCCAGTTACAACATCATTAAAAATAACAACGCATCTTATAACAATGGTTCGTTTGACAATTCTGGAATCATATTGTCTTTTTCTAACAACAATAATGTCACAAACAATACACTTTTTAATAACTACATCGGTATTTATATGCAATATTCAACTAATAATAGTTTAATTAATAATAAACTGACTAAAGGTGGAATATATTTTATCGGGACTTTATTAGAGTATTACAATTCTCACTCCATCGATTTATCAAATACAGTGAATAATAAACCAATATATTATTTGAAAAACCAAACAAATGGTTCTGTACCTTCAGAGGCCGGACAAGTGATTCTATCCAATTGCAGCAACATGATAATAGAGAATTTCAACAACCAAAATATTTTTTGCGGGATTCAAGTTGGGTTCTCAGAGAATGTGACGATTATTAATAATACAGCATCAAACACTGTGGATGGCATTCAATTGGCGTATTCTAAATACTGTACTGTTCAAAATAACCTTATGTCCAGTAATGAGAGATGGGGGTTGCATATATATCGGTCTAATCAAAATGATATTGCCAATAATTCTTTTGTTAATAATTGGAGAGGCTTGTATTCAGCTGGAGCATTCAATAATTCCATTCACAACAATAACGTGATCAATAACACAGAATATGACTTTTACTTTACAACCTCTGGGTTGGTTTGGGCTAATAATTACATTTTTCATAACAACTTTATAGATACCCCCAATGCCGATGATAGGAGTGGGAATTTTTGGAACTTGCCTTATCCTGGGGGTGGTAACTATTGGAGTGACTATAATGGTGTAGATGAAAAGAGCGGACCAGGACAAGACCAACCAGGAAGTGATGGTTTCGGTGACACTAATTACTCAATAGAAGGTGAAGGTGGATCTGTAGATGACCATCCACTGATGAGGCCATTCGAATTTGAATTTACTGATTATACAATCCTGTTAAATCAAGGCTGGAACCTGATTTCAACGCCATTGATACAAAGTAACGGATCACCAGATAAAGTACTGGAAAACATCACCGGCAAGTGGAATGTTGTGAAATATTATGACACTCTCGATACAGCTGACCCCTGGAAATCCTATCGATCCAATGGGACAGTGAACGATTTGACCGACATTGATAATACTATAGGATTCTGGATTTACGTCACAGAATCGAATTTAACATTGACTTTGAACGGATTTATTCCCACTTCTACAACGATTTCATTGTATGCTGGTTGGAACCTTGTCGGGTATCCGACGCAGACAACTCAGACCGTTGGCAATGCACTATGGGGCACAGGAGCTGACCGTGTTGAGGTTTTCGACCCAATATCACCTTATATTAAAGAAGTTGGACCAACTTATATCATGAAGCCAGGCGAAGGTTATTGGGTTCATGTTCCAACTGACACAATTTGGATTGTAAATTGGTAATAATCGTCGACCGTCAAACACGTTTCTCAGCAAAGCACATGATACCGTTTATCGTCGTAGGGCACACAGCCGTATGTTAGCGAAGCGCAGCCCTGGGCCGAGAGCAATCTCTTTGAAATCGACTTTCGCATAGTGTGCAGGGGGGCATTTTATCGGCAACAAGCCCCGCCTGGAAGGGCGGGGTACTTATGTCCGAGCTCTGGCATGGGTTCGTTTCCTCAAACTTAAACGAAGTTTGAAAGAAACGTCTCCTTGCTAGAGCTCTAAATGTCGCCCGGCTCGCACTGGCCGGGCGAGTACCCGACCCCCTCGCCCTTACGAGCATCGTAGCTACCCAGCATTTTCTCAACATCGATGCGAGTGAGACGAATTGGTCAAAATTGGTACTGCCAGCAATTCGTTGCACAGGCGAGGTCCCCGATCCAGGAGCAAGAATATATCCCAGATTGCCCTGTCACTCGCTGGGAAAATGATTCGAGTACCCCGCCCTTCCGTTCCAAATGTCCTCTGATTGCACGTGGTTCCGAATCTCCCGAAGGAGTTCGGATGGAGAATAAATTGGATGCCGCTTAAAACAGGCGGGGCATGCCGTTTCGAAACATCCAGCTGTTATTCGCCCTCGCCGACCATATCGATAACCTTGTCGAACTCCGGTAATCTCATTGTTGGGAGATTGCCGATTACCGGCCTTCTGAGTGATTGTGGCATTAATTGCATAGCACAATCATGGCGAACGCCTTTATTTTCCATCCGAAGTCCTGCTGGACATTCGGAATGATTCAGCTCCGGCGTTCACCGCTTGCTGAGACATCGCTGGGAACATATGACCCTGATTCAGATGGGAGAATGCTGCCGGGCCATCGTCGAACGCGCTGCTGGAAGATGCTTGGAGTTGCGTTCAACCTTAAACGGGATCGTTGACACATCTCATCGAAATGTAAGTCCTGGGCGAGGCTGAGATCTCGGGAAATGTGGCGGACTTGGTTTGAATCCCGTGGGAAGGGTGCACGTGACTGTGACGGTCGATATTGAAACCAATCCGTCATCGTCGGTTATTGTCAGTGTCACCAGGTATTCCCCTGATACTGCATATGAATGCGTGACAGATGTGCCTGTTGCTGTCGTGCCGTCTCCGAAATCCCATGAACAGGAAACAATCTCCCCGTCAATGTCAAATGAGGAGGACGCATCGAACCAGTAGGTGGGATTATAGATTATCGCATTATTTAAATAGCACTCTGGAACAGTTATTGTCTGGCAATATCCATGACGAGTGTTAAATTCCTTGAAGAAGGTTTGGGTAGTAGTGCCCGAGGTGAATTGGAGCCATGTAGGATTTGAGCCCTTGTGGACTGCATCGTAGACAAGTTCAATCTCATACTCACTGTTGAGATATTTATTTAACTCGAAAGTGAAGGAATTCGGAGGTCCGGGAGTCCGCATGACATCGCAACTTTGTATGAGTGTTCCATCCTCGTAAATCCTGATGCCTACGGTATTGTCCTTCCGACCGGAAACTGTGAGAGTTAAATTGACCTCCTGATAAACATTAATGGCTGGAACAGGTGGTTCATTTATGACTTCAATTATCAGATTTATGGAATAGGACCAGTTGTATGTACTATTACTCATTGTGAGATTTAAAATATAAACTCCCAAATCTTCATATGTGTGTGTTGGACAAATATCATGCGTCCAGGTTCCATCTCCAAAGTTCCAATTCCAAACATCACAATCAGTTAAATTCCAGGTATAATCTTCGTTCGTCTCCAGCTTCAGTACCGTATTTCTCAATACTTGATATCGACCAGAAAGCGGGTTGAACTTAGTTCCGGTCACATACCATAAAACACCGTCCAGAGGAGAATATATTGTAGAATTCTCAGTATTGGTGAATTCGATTGTGCGTGTTCCCCTTTGCGAACTAATGACTACAGTTAATATTGTTTCTGGTGCACAATTATCGAAGGTAACAGCTAATCTATAGTGTTTCTCGGCGTCCTGGTCAAAGAAAATGTTCACATTCTCTCCATTTGAAAGATCCATGGTTTGACCAAGCAACGGGTTGAAAATCGTGCTGCCGACGGCTTCTTCGAGCATAATAGTAACATTACCAGTTGATGTTCCGATGGCTGTTGCCTCTATTACGACTGGTTGTATAATATCCAGCATCGGTATAGTATAATAATGGCCAGATACCATCAATGCGAACATGCGACATTCAGAATTACTTGGGATATAGGGAAAACTGACATTGATTTGTTGCCCTGGAACCAACTTAAGATAGTTTCCATCACTTTCTAGTATTCTTGAAACCATTTCAGTATTGTCAATTCCTATATATTGGGCGCTTATTGGGGCGAGATAAAATATATCACACGGCACATGTTCATCAGAGATATCCAATCCTATGTAATCAATATAATGCCTTCCAGTAATATAGAACCGGATTTCCCCGCCAAGTTTCAGATAATCACTCACGCTTGAAAGATTCACAATATCTGTTACCCAATTAACGCGAGCAGGAATTGTGCCAATATCAACCCAACCATTATCATAAATCTGGATATGAATAGAGGATTTTAAATTGGGGTCGTCCAGGGGATTGGGATAATAATAGTTTGGCTTTACTAAGAGAAAATCTGTTTTGTGACGGACCACAAGCTTTGGATTGATGAAATCCTGGCCAATATCAAAATACATGGTTAATGTGTCATTCCACAAACCCTCGTAAGATATATTGTCAGAACCACCGACCATCCATAACTGATTTCCTCCTTCATTATCAAAGGCATACTCTGGCGCAATAGTATTATTCGCAGTTTCAATTTGTCCATCTTCGCCGATGTCGATTAAGCCATTATAACCTGAGGGATAATCAACTGTTATTAGTTGGAGTTCGTCGAAGTTAGTTCGTTCTGTCCAATTCTCATACAATTGTATTGGGTAAACACCGTTTTCTTCAACGAGAGGAGAGTTAAACATGTAATAATCCACGACATCAAGCGTGTCTCGTGCATAGTTCGTTGATTCGGGTAAGATATTATTTTGCACTGCAAATCCTGTTCCGTTCCAACTGAAAACAAACGGACACCAGCCTCCTGCGCCAGGATCTGGACCTTTATTATGAACTAGAATCCCATCTGCAAAGAAGTTGTGATTGTCGGCCACTTCTAAATTATATACAGGTTTAACTTCCAGCACATGCTCAATTGAATTGACTGAAACATTTCCATTTATTCCATGCAATACGTCACCAATGGACAATTCTCCTGCAACAATGAGTTCATTGTTCGAATAAATTGGATGGTTCGCCGTAATCCCCAGGTCGTTGTTTATCAATAAATAATCTGAAGGGTTATGCTGATAGACTTGTACCACGGGTTTCCATTCTAGATTAGCGATTTGCGGATTGTATGTTAAAACATTGTCCCCAATCTTGACATTCTCAATATTTATCTCACCTGTGGGGGTCGTTATAGATGTCCCGGAGATGAAACAATTTCCACCACCTCCACCACCTCCACTTGAACCTAAATAAAATGTGAGAGAAACTCCGTTTGGAGGGACATTCACGTTGTGTATAATTTCAGTTCCAACACCGTTTTTCGTAGCTTGGAATGAATGTGGTCCAACTTCAACAGGATAAATATCAAAATAACCGTTACCATCTGTCACGACATTAACATGATTTTCCTCATTCGACCTCATGATGGTTTGCCCAGGATTTGGAATGGAAACAGGTTCAGAGTAGTAATCGACGGTTGCACCAGATATTCCATTATTTGTGTTCGCATCCCTAACATATCCTGAAACATGTGCTGTTTCAGGAGGGTCAGCAGGCGTGTAAGGTGTGAAACTCCAAGTACTGCTACTTTCCTTTCCATTTCCAGCGTGATCGAAAGCCTTAACCTTCCAGTAGTAGGTTATATCAGACAGATATACACCAGAGGGATAATCCCCTGATGTATAAATTGACTGGCTTGAAACGGTCTGGGCGTCAATCAGCGGACTTTGAAAGGTGTTTGAATCGTCAATCAATATTTGATAATAACTGATATCGCTTAACGAATCGTATGAGGTTTCCCAATCTAATGTTGGCCGATGGATCGTTATCGATGCACCGTTGCTAGGGCTAGGGGGGGTGACAAGATTGAATACTGAGGGAATGGTTGAGTCATACCCGTATCCGACGTCATAATCTGGTTGGGTCGGTGCAGTTTCGACGTTTCCGGCATTGTCTGTGGCTATTGTACGGAATTGGTAATATCCCTCCTGGCCATTGGGCCAGGTGAAGCTCCAAGAATAGGGGGATACTGTGTCCGTACCGACCAAATTCCATGTGCCTTGCCATGTTTGATTGTTTGAACTGTAGCGGTAATATAGCTTCACGTTATTTATGGGAAATGCACCATCAACAGTTACTGTGTTGATATTAATGGTTCCAGTGTTTCTCCAATATGCTCCCTCTATGTGAGCATTACTTGTTGGGTAATCAATATTAATGTAGAGGCTGTTTCCGCTGCAATATTTCTCATGGCTGAACGCTATGGCTGTTAATTCATAGTCATCAGAAACAAGTGAGATTGGAGATACCTCAATTGCATAAACGCCGGGTTGTGTAATTTGATAGCAAATATGTTCAACATTATCCTTATCGCTTCTTGATTCTGCGATTAATGTTGCCTGAGAGGCTCCTGCGGTCATTTTATATAAATTTAAATTAATGTTGTTTAATATTTCTCCATTGTAGGAAATAATACATGATTCTGAATCTGTACTGGTTGTAATATGCCTATTCCATACTAAAGTCGTAGTAAAGGTTGTTGGTACATCATCAATAATGAAATGATAGTACTTTTTATCTAGATTAACAAAATTATCGATATCAAATCTATTATTTTCTAGAGTAGACATTGCCTCCAATGCATTAAGTAGCCCGGCTCCTTGTTTTTCATCAAGAGGTTTGGTTGGACTAGCACTCCACCCATCAAGTTTTTCTGCACTATTTAATAAAATTGCTTTTGTTAGGAGTGCTTTCTCTACTCCACCATACCCTTTATTATTTAATACAGGTTCCATCAAGGCGGCAACACCAGAGACATGCGGAGCTGCCATGCTCGTTCCATTGCAAATGACAAAATCATAACCGTCAGAATATCCTTGAGGGTCTAACCAGTAATCTGATCCGCTAGGTGAGTTTGCCCAGTGGTGAGCAGTTGAGTTAATTTCAGTCCCAGGTGCCACTAGTTCAATGCTCTGTCTACCATCATCTGTGTCACCAAAGCAACTATAATCAGCGACTTCCGGATTAAAAGTAGGTACTTTTTTAATAGCACCAACTGTAATGACATTGTACGCATCCGCAGGGGTACCAACAAGATTATTCGTATCACCGTCATCGCCTGTAGCTACAATAAATGGAACCCCCTTATTTTGAACAGTATAATCTGCGAATAATGAGAATTGGCTTGAACCATCAAAATCAAACACTGTCGTGTCATTCATTCCTAGGCTCATTTGAATGATATTAACAGGATTGCGCAAACCTGTGGGATTAGGCACATTAGCAGTATTAGTATAACTAAGTAGCCAATTAATACTATCTTTATATTGAGTAAAAATATTTTCAGGTGTGGCCGGAATGACACATGCTTTGGCACTTACTAAACCAGCATTAGGTGCAACACCAATATTTTGAGTACACTCTGTCGGTTGACCCACTTCACCATATCCATTGCTACCAATAATGCCAGCTATATGAGTTCCATGTCCGATAATATCTTGAATACCGGAACCTGTAAAGTCCCTTCTATCGATTAATCCCCTATATCCTCCAACTATTGCTTCTTGTTCAATTGCTGGATGTATTGCATCGTCATCGTAAAGTTCAACTCCAACACCTGAGTCTAATATTCCAACTAAAGAGCCGTCTCCCATATAACTTATTCCGTTTACACCATTATGAAGTTCAGAAGCACCGATGAACGGGGTGCTCCATCGAAGTTGTGGATTCATTTGAATCATACAATTGAGATCAATAGATTTAATATATGGATTATTGGCTAGTTGAATCAATGAAGAAATCTCGACAGATGCCCCAAGTAAAATCGAATCAGAAATGGGAGATGTTGAGTTAATAAATGCTATTGGAAAATTAAAATTTTTAATAAAATGTAAAATATCCTTATCCGACACAGTAATAGTGACATTAATTTGATCCGTGGAAGTTGGTTCTGATGAGGATAATGGACCGATTTTAGAGGCAATAAATGACCTTAAAAACGGGGTCATTTTATTGTAGCAGGGGTGTAAATTATTACAATATTGGTCATAATCCCTTTGATATTGATTATTGCCGATTTCCATATTAAGAGTGTCATGTCTTATTGTTACAATAATTGTATCTTTAGGTGAGGTTTTACCCGGCATTGTGTCAATTTCTATTTGTTCATAACAGTACCCAGTTTCAGGAAATGGTGCCGATGTAGATGAACAAAATACATGGAAAAAGTGGTTCGGATAGCATTTTTGAACAAAATTTAAAGCCATTTGGGTATAATTAATATCAGCCTTCATTAATTCTGTTGATTGTATGTCAGTAACATTTAATGGTTTTAATTCAGAGGCAGAAATAAATGATAAATTAGAAATCACTAAAAACATCAAAATTCCAGCCAGTACTTTCAATCTCATGTTGTACACGATTGCCTTTGCCATGTAATGCATTATCCTCACCTCATCTATCCTTACGATTCCTCGAGTGCTGACATTTTTTATAAATATAATATCCAAAACCACTAATACATATTATTATAATAACTGTGAATAAGATGACTGCACTATAATTACTCTCTGGGTTGTATTGCCAAGATTCAATTGTGTATGGTTTAAAATCAATAATTGTATTAATTCCGACTTGTTGAATAAAACTTTGATTGGCAGCTAATAGGCATTTCTGTAAGCTCATGTTTGCGATGATATATGAACTATTATTGTAGGGCGTTTTAATTATAGAATAATTCTGCTTTTCTGCTTGTAAATAAGAAATGACAACACTTTGATTCGCTTGCGTGTAATAAATTGTGAAATTTGTTTGATATGATTCAGAAACTGCGTCTGTAATTAGAGGTAAATATCCAAATATATCCACAATTCTTTTTCTGTAATCAGAATTCATTTTCTTATAATACCCAGGTAGTAAATTATACCAATCTTCATAATCCCTTATATATTGTTCCTGGCCGAATTCGATGTTCAGAGTATCGTGTCTTATTGTTACAAGTATTGTATCCTCCGGGGAATTGTTACCTGGTATTATGTCAATTTCAATTTGCTCATATTGATATCCAGTTTCTGGGTATGGCGTCCATGTTGAGTTATTGAATATCTCGTATGTTTTATTTGGATAATATTCTTGAACAAAATCCAATGCCATCTGTATGTAATTCACAGTCTCGTTCGCCCTTGTTTCGAGATTGTGTGTCGGGAAGACATATTTATCGGGGCTATCCTTGGCTGTACTAGCACACCCAATTGGAAATAATGAAACAATTAGTACTGTAACCAAGACCTTCGATATTGACTTTTCACTGTTTCTTCCCATTTCCTTCACCTGTGATGATATTGTTTCCTAGGTATTTATAGATTGTTTTGACATGTCATGTTGGGTATATTCTTTTGCAGCATGCTATTTTTCATTATTCGACTTGTGCCCCCTCCCACCCTAATAGCTGGCGCATGCCGATGAGAACACGCCCTTCCGGATAATCCAAATCCGCATGTTGAATGCAACTCTCAGCCATTCCAAATGCCGAAGGCTTTGGATACCGAAAAAACGCATTCGACCATGGCCCGTCTCTTATTTTATTGCTGAATCAGGGCCATGAATTCCCATCATTTTACCAGCAAGCGATGAATTCGGCTCTTAGTAAATTTCCAAATGCCCGCAGGCTTTGGATACCGATAATTTCTGTAATCAGCAATCTCGAAGCAACGAGATTATGGAATTACTCGTTCCCGTTGCCAACCATATCTATTACTTTGTCAAATTCCTTCTTCAGGGTTCCGAGCTGGTCAGGCTCCAGGGAGCTTGTGCCGATTGGCACAATCAGCGTGGCGTTGTTGACCGAAGAAAGGTCGTTAATCTTCTTGATGAACTTGAAGACCTTGTCGAAGCCGTTCTCCACCACCAGGTACTCGAAGCCGTCCAGTATTATAGCGGATTTCGGGTTGTTCTTGACGAAGGCCGCGTACATGCGCATCATCTCGAACTCCAGCCTGTGCGGATTTATCGTCTTCTTGTCCGCGACAGAAGTGTCAGTGAGCCATATCACCTCGGCCTTGGCCATGTCATGCTCCTTCTTCAGCTTGTCCGGGAATGTCGTGGATATGGAAAGTCCCGTGGAGCCGGACTTCAGCAGGGACACGAACATGCTGAATGCCGTAGTGTGGTCATTGTCCACTATCAGGTAGTTGTAACCGCTGTCAATCTTCTCCATTATGGTCTTGCAGGCGATGCATTTCACGAGGAGCAGGTCGGAGCCCTCCTCCACTTTGTTCATCTTGCCGCAGCTCGGGCACTTGACGTCCACCTTGGATGGGCCTTCCGGCACGATCTCAACCATGGCGTTGCCGCACCTGGTGCAGTGCTTGGCCACCTCGGCGCATCTCTCGTGATACAGCTGGCCGCATTTGCACTTCAGCAAATCGACATAATCCGTTATAGGCCTCTTGCACACCGCGCAAGGCGGGCCAGTGGGCTTTTCCCTTGCGGGCGCGGGAGCCGGAGCCTGCTGGGGTTGGGGCTGAGCCTGGACCACGACGCTCACTCCCGCTGGCGTGCGTGTGACAGGCTGCGGGGCCGGCCTCCTGACAGGCCTTCTCTCGGGCGTGGCAAGCTGCTCCTTGTTGAGCTGCTCCAGCTTGCGGTCGTACAGCACCTTGGCCAGGACGCTGAACGTCACGGCCAATGCAATCGAGAGCAACCACATCAACCACCCCCCGAGGAATATGTTCGGGGAAATAAATCCGAACATGCATGGGAAGAAATAGAACACGATGAGGAGTATTATCATCAGCTTGCTGAGTATGTGAAGCCAGGTGATTTTCAGGGCCTTGTGCCTGAACTTCCTGGGATAGGCGAACTTGTAGTTCGCGTACATGCGGGTGGGCATGGTGGACATGAAGTAGCCGCAGATGAACACGAGCGCGAACATGAACTGCGGGTTCTCAAGGAAATCAAAGGGCTTGAATGTGGTTGTCTCGTCCCTCAGCGGAATGTCGCTGTACCGGAAGGTCACCGAATAAGAAACGATTTCCCCGGCAGGCGTGCGGACTATCTGTATCTTGCCGCTGTTCAGGTCAGGGTTCTGGAAGCTGCCGAAGCTCACTCGGTAGTCAGTGTGCTTGTACTGGTAGATGTAGGCGTCCGGGTGTATTTCTCCCGTGTTATATACAGATGCGTGGAACAGCGCGTCCACGAATGCCCTGTTGAACAGAGAGTTATAGAATGGCACGTTCGAGTTGAACGAGTTGAAGTAGAGGAATATCCTGATGGGCGTGAAATTGTCCGTGGGAACGTCCGTAACGGTCGTGAATCCGGTCGCATCCACGCTGATGTCCTCCATCGGGTGCAGCGGAGCGAAGGAGGTCGTGAAGCCTGCGAAAAATTCAACTTGGAGGTTCTCAAGATAGTGCTCCAATTCCCCGATATAGCCCTCGGTGTTGCTGAACCTCAGCTCCCTTGAATCAATGGTCCCGGGCGTTGTCCCAGCATAAAGGCCATCATACGCCGAGAGAACTGCCCTCCTGAGGTCGCCGGCCGCATGGCCGTGCAGTTCGTATGTCAGGTGGCCGCCTCCGTGAAGGTCAGTGAGGCCAAGCATCTGGTAATCGGTCTTGATTATGACAATGTTCTCGGACGAGGCCTGAGCATCCGCGGTCTGGGGTATTATCGGAATGCAGAACATGGCCGCGACCACCAACGCGGCCAACAATGCAAATGTGCGCCTCATTGCCATCAATTGCAGATTGTATTGATGGTTAAATAGTTTGTGTAGATAGGATGATAGAAACGGTTTTTGTTATAATATATGCGGCATGCCAATAATACGCCGTTTCAAACCGCGTCCTTCACGGCGCTCATCATTATCGGCAGGAGTATGGTCGCGTCACCCTCCACGGTGATGAACTTCGCGTCCTTCCTGACCTTGCCCCAGGACACTGCCTCGCGTATCCTCGCGCCCGAGAGGGAGCCGTCATGCTCCACCGCAGTGGTAATGTAAACAGCATAGTCCAGGCCGTCCCTGAACTGGTTCCACCAGATCGTGTGGTGCTTGGATATGCCGCCGCCTATCATGAGGGCGCCAGTATTCTTTGCAGTGAACACGATGTCTGAGAGCTCCTTCTCGTCCTTCAGCAGGTCGATTTTGAATCCTTTGTGCTCCTGGCTGAACTGCCAGAGCTGCGAGCCGAATGCGCCGTCCGTGATGCCCGGGACGTAAATCGGAATCTTGTTCTTCGCCGCCCAGTAAAGTATGGAGTCCTCAGTGCCGACGCGCTTCCCGAACTCCCAGGCCAGCTCCCTGGTGGACAGCTCCCGCCTCCCCTCGTCCCAGAGTTCCTGCAGGACAGGCTGCATCATCTTCTCGAGTATTATGCCGTAGCTTTCGTTGGGTATGAGAATGTTGCCCAGGCGGTTGATCCCTTCGTCGAGCAGCTTGGCGTCGTCCATCTCGAATTCGCCGTGGTAATAATCCTCCTTTGTGCGGGCGAGGTCGTGGTCCAGCATGCCGCAGGTGGTGATGATCACGTCGAACATTTTCTCCTTGACCATGTCTCTGATGAGGCCCCTTGTGCCTGTCGCGATTATGCAGGCCGGGAATGACAGGAATTTGACGCAGCCCTTCTTCCCATGCATCTCCACAAGGATGTCCACGCCGGTCGCGAGCTTCTTCGCGGTGAACCCGCCCGACTGTTTCATCATCTTCACGACACTGCTGACCTTTGCCCCCCTGACCAGCCTCATGTCCTGGACCTTCCTGTCAAGTTTCATTTTCCCGCCTCGGTGTTTAGACCATGCCCTGCGGATATTAATAATGTTGGATAATGCGCAAGAGCCATCACGTAGAAACCTTAAAATAGACCTGGTCTCTCGGGGTATCCTACCCAAGGAGGGTAACTGTTGAAGCTCAGTTCCAAGACCAATCCCAACCTTAAAACCCTTATCTTCGATTTGAAGAAGGTCTCGAGGGACAATGAAGCGCCCATCTGGCGCACAATAGCCAGGAAGCTGGAGAAGCCGTCCAGGGTCTGGGCTGAGGTGAATGTGGCAAGCCTCGAGAAGCATGCCAAGGCCAAGGAGAGCGTCATAATAGCCGGAAAGCTCCTGGGCACAGGCATTCTCACGAAGGCCGTTAACGTGGCCGCATTCTCGGCGTCCGAAAGCGCCGTGCTCAAGGTCGAGCGCGCAGGGGGAAGCTTCGTTCAGATCGGGGAAATGGCGAAGCAGAACCCGAAGGGCAGCGGCATCAGGATTATGGGGTGAACAAGTGCAAATCATAGATGGCTCCGGACACATCATGGGCAGGCTTGCCACATATATCTCGAAGCGGCTGCTGGACGGCGAGGAAATCGTCGTGGTGAACGCCGAGCGCATCGTCATCACGGGCCGGAAGGAGCAGATACTGGCGGACTACAAGGCAAGGCGGGACCGCGGCGTGGCTGGCCGAAACAGGTTCGGCCCCTATTACCCGAGGATGCCGGACCGCATGTTCAAAAGGTCAGTGAGGGGGATGCTGCCTTTCCAGCAGCCCCGGGGCAGGACCGCGATTAAGAAGCTGAAGGTTTACATCGGCGTCCCGAGGGAGATGAAGGGCACCGATTTCGCCAAGATCGAAAAAGCCCTGGACAGAGGCGCGACCAGGAAGACATACCTAGGCGACGTGGCCGAATGGCTGGGAGCGGATTTCTGACATGACCGCGGCCAAGGTTGTCAACACCAGCGGAAAGAGAAAGACATCGGTCGCGAGGGCCACTGTCAGGAAGGGCGCGGGCCGCGTGTGGATTAACAAAATCCCGCTGGAGATATACCAGCCTCAGCTCGCAAGGTTCAAGATAATGGAGCCCGTGAACATAGCCGGAGCCAAGGCCGAGAAGCTTGACATCCATGTCAACGTGAGCGGCGGCGGCATCATGGGCCAGGCCGCGGCAGTCAGGACGGCCATCGCCAAAGGCATCGTCCAGTTCCTGGAGGACGAGGAGCTCGAGACCATATTCAGGCAGTACGACAGGAGCCTGATGGTCAGCGACGCGCGCAGGTCAATGCCCAAGAGGCCCCTGGGCAGGGGCGCCAGGAAGAAGAGGCAGAAATCGTACAGGTGATTGGATGATTATACCGGTAAAATGTTTCACGTGCGGGAATGTCGTGGGCTCGGCATACGAGCCGTTCAAGGAGCGCGTGGCCAAGGGAGAGGACCCCCAGAAGGTGCTCGACGATTTAGGCCTGGAAAGGTACTGCTGCAGAAGGATGGTTCTCTCGCATATCAACCTCATCGACGAGGTTATGCCATTCGATTGAACGGCATTCAGCGTTTTCCTGGCAGCATGCCCCGTCTGAATGGTATCTGATTCTTGCTGGAGGGCGGGGTACAGTTTTCATCTTGCCAGCAAGTGACAAACACCGATTTCAAGAGTCCCTCCAAGCCCTGCCTGTGAGGGCAGGGTAGGGAGCCTCACCAATCTCAAAGGGCTCGACTCCAGTTCAAATCTGAATTGACGGACTCATGATTTATAACAATAAAAAAGCGGAATGAGTCCGTCCAGATTTGAACTGGAGTCAACAGCACCCCAAGCTGCAAGGATACCAAGCTACCCCACGGACCCATTTCAGCCTTGGATATTGCGAGGTGTATAAATCATTGTTGGATTGAATAATTTAAATACCAGATTTCATTATTCCCAGCCATGGATCTTAAAGGCGGAAAGCTTCTGGCCATCATCGTGGTCATCATCGTCCTGGTCTCCGTCCTGGGCTTCGGCCTGTGGTGGATGCTGACCTACAACAAGATGGTGAACGAGAGCGAGCGGATAGACAGCCAGTGGGCGCAGGTCACCAACGCCTACCAGAGGAAGTTCGACCTCATACCCCAATTGATGAACATTACCGATTCATACCTCAACTGGGAGGCCAGCACGTACGCCAACATCACCAACCTGAGGATGCAGTGGGCCGCGGCCCTCGATTCAGGCGACGAGCAGGGCCAGATCAATGCCTCGAGCGCGCTGGACGCCCAGGCAGCGACCATCATCGTCAGCGTGGAGAACTATCCGGGGCTGCAGGGCGTCGTCGTGGTCCAGGACCTGATGTACGAGGTTACCGGCACCGAGAACCGGATTGCCACCGAGAGGATGTACTACAATGATTATGTGAGAGAATACAACAGCCACATCAAGAGGTTCCCTGCGAGCTGGGTCGCGGGCTCGGGCGACTTCGAGCCCAGGCGGTACTACAACAGCGAGAACGCGCCTCCGGCGCCTTAGGTGGCGAATGGCGCGCTGGGCGGCTGCGGCGGTCCTGACCGTTCTGGTCATTTTATCCCCACTGGCCCATGCCCAGGAATTTCCCGAACTTGAGGATTACGTCACCGACCTGGCGCATGCACTGTACGATTTCGAGGAAGAGGACATCGGCAACCTGTGCGACACGGTGTACTGGGATTGCGGGGCCGAAATCGCCGTCCTGGTGGTCAATACCACTTATCCTTCAGACATCAACACTTATGCGACCAGGACGTTCCAGGAGAACGGCCTGGGGCAGGAGGGGAAGGACAACGGCCTGCTGATCCTTGTGGTCACGGATACCGCGGAATGGCGGGTGGAAGTGGGGTACGGCCTGGAGGCAATCCTTCCGGACGCCAGGGTGGCCAATTTCACAGAGACATACCTGGTTCCTTGCATGGAGGATGACCTCTATGGCACAGGTATATACGACCTGGTCAACAACATGGGCGACGCCATCCTGGAGGAGTACGACAACGAGGCTCCGAAGAACCCGCATCCCATTCCCTTCGTGCCGCTGACGTTCTGGCAGCTGGTCATCATTGTGATCATCATCGCATTCCTGACTGTCATTACCAGAGGGAGGATTTTCTTCTTCCTTCCATACATCATAGGCAGAGGCGGGGGCAAGAACTGGGGCGGCGGCCGCACAGGCGGCGGGGGAGCGGGCGGGCGCTGGAAATAATTATTTATTCTTGACAATATATTTCAGCCAGGCAGTCCCGTCCTCCATTCTCTCCGCATGGGTCAAATCCAGAGACATCGGTTTCACCAGTTTCAGGCCAGCATCCTCTATCATCCTTTTTGGCGAGATGTTTCCCACGATGCCGGGATGGATGAGGACGCTCACTTCGTCAACGAGGCCCTGGGCCAGCATCAGCGTGGTCAGGGTCCCGCCGCTGTCGATCCTCACAACCTTGACCTTGTACTGCTTCGCCATCTCCGACAGGGCTTTCTTCAGGTCCACTTTCTCCTTCCCTGCGGCTATGTAATCAACGCCTTCCCCTTTCAAGTATTCGAGATATTCCTTGGGCGTGGACTCCGAGACCATGGCCAGAGGCTTCTTCCAGAACGGCTGTTTCTTTATAGCGGCCCAGTTCCGAACCTTTCCCCGGCTGTCCACGACGGCCATTATCATCCTGCTGCAGCTTGGGTACTGGGCGGCCGCCTCGAAGCACCATTCCGGAACAGGGTCTGGCATGTCGGCAGCGAGCATCGTGTTGCTGCCGGAGAGCATGCAGTCCGGCTCGAAGGTTTCCGCGAGCCGGTAGTATGTGCCCATGTCTGCCTCGAAACCGCTCACCTTCCCGTCAAGGCTTGTCTCGATGTGTATGACAACATAAGGTTTAGTCATGATATCGCACACTTGATTCCAAGCGGATATAAAAACGGGTCGGGGGGATGGGTGAAACTACCCAATGTCCATCCCGTATATCTTCCTGGGCCATTCCCCGTGCACCTTGGCCACTGTTTCCTCCGTAAAAATCCCGGCCTCGAGCATGGCCCTGGTCCTCTTGGGCACGGTTGCTGGCGCAAAGACCGCGCCCGGCCGCCTTGGGTCGTCCAGGAAGTCTGTCTCCATCGTGAACCTGGAGCCCTTCTCGGCAGCAGCTTTGATGTTGTCCTTGGAGGAAAGCACCGATGGGAAAAGACCGAAGTTCTCTGTCTCAAGTATTGCCGGCCCGGAGTAATGCTTGACGACCTTTTCTCGAGCCAAGCCGACAGAGTCCGCAAAGCCTGCGAGCTCCCTCCAGACCTCCGGGCCTGCGGATTCAGTGTGGAGCTGGACAGTGCAGCCCGCCTCCTTGGCAAGCCGCATCCCGTACCTCATCACTTCGTTGGAGGCTGCCCATATCTCCGGGGAAACAGGGAAATGGGGTCGGCCTATCTCGCCTATTCCCAGGGCGTTGCCCTCCCGGACAAGGTCGGCGGCTATCTCCATGCCCTCCCTCATCGCCTGAAGCGTAGCTTTGGGACCGAGAGAATCCCACAGCCATGCGACATGCCCCGGGTAAGGGCCGAGCATCAGATAGACCTTGACCGACGTTTCACTTCGGCATTTTTCAGCTAAATCGAGGGAGATTTGGTATTGCTTCCGGAAATCCTGGCCGGTTTTTATCTTTACACCTTTATATGGAAGGTGACATAAAATTACATGGGTGCCGCCCGCCTTCTCGAACTCTTTCAGCGCTTCCGGGCCTTTTCCCTCGGGCTGTAAATGCAGGTGGTCGTCCAGTATGTGCATCAGAATCCCTGGCCGGTTATGCGCTCGAACAGCTTGGCGTAAAGCTCGGCAGTGTCCTCGATCATCTGGAGCGGTAGTTCGGGAATGTCCGGTTCTATCTGCTTCAGCTCGCGGGCTTCCATCAGAGCCTCGTGATACCCTGTACCGCGGTAGTACTGGCGGACGTATTCCTTGCTCAGCTCGACGAACCTGCCGTCGTTGTAGGCCTTGGCGTCCCAGAAGCGGTCCTCGTCCGCTGTTCCGAAAGTGTCGATGAGCATGGGCTGGCCTTCGGCGCCGAGTGCGAACTCCTTTTTTCCATCGACATGCAGAAGCCCCCGGCTTCCGACTTCCCCGGCGATGATCGAGTCCATCTTGAGCGTCGTCTCCCTGGCGGCGTCCAGCTCCTCCCTCCTAAGGCCGAGCGATTCTTCTGCCTCTCCGAAGGACACTGGCCTGTCGAACTGCTCGAACTTGGTGGTCACCTCGAACACCGGCCCGGGCAGCTTCATCCCGTATTCCGGGGTTCCGGAGATGCCGAGCACCTCCTTGGCCAGCTTTCCGGATTTCAGGCGGTCCCACAACGAGCCGGCGACATAATGCCGGCATACGAATTCCAGCGGCAGCATCACATTCTTCCTTTCGGAATCCGGCATGTCGAGTTTTTTCACCTGGCGTATGCGTTTCACGTCCATCTCGTTCGGCGCGGGCATGCCCATGAAATGCGTGTGCATGCCGTTCTCCTTGGCGAGCTGGAACCAGAATGCGGATGTGCGGCAGAGGCTCTCCCCCTTCCTCGGGATGAGGCTGGGTATTATCTTGTCGAACACGGATATCTGGTCCGTGAACCTGAACCTCAGGGTGTTCTCATCCAGTTCATAAACTTCTTTTACTTTGCCCTTGACCAGGAGTTTCATTGCCTCACCCTCGGAGGATAAATCCGCCGTGAAATAAAAAGCTTGACCTCAGAAATTGTCAGTGACATGGTCCAGGATGCCCTCGAAAATGGCGCGGCCGTCGCCCAACGGCGAGTCCAGGCCACGTGTCCAGTCAGGATGAGTGTACCTGTGAAATACTCGCTCCGGGTGGGGCATCATGCCCAGCACGTTCCCTGTGGGGTTGCAGATGCCGGCTATGTTCCCAGGCGAGCCGTTCGGGTTCCAAGGGTATCCGGCGTATTTTCCGTCAGGGCCGACAAACCTGAACACCACCTGGTCGTTGTCCTCCAGGCGTTTCAGCATCTTCTCGGCCTGCTCCGAGGGGAACAGTAGCCTGCCTTCGGCATGGGCCGAGGGCACGCGCAGAACCTGGCCAAATTTTAATTTATTCGTAAATATACAATTATAATTATTTTCATATTTCAATAATGTAGGCCTGCACTCGAACCTGGACGACTCGTTGGTCGCGAGCACAGCCTGGGGCTGCGGGCTCATCACTTCGTCAAGGCCGGGGAGTATGCCCATCTCCACCAGCACCTGGAAGCCGTTGCACACGCCCAGCACCGCCCTTTCCTGCCTGATGAACTCGACCAGGGGTGCCGCGAGCCTGCTCTTCATCCTGGCTGCGAATATCGCACCAGCCCGAACATAATCCCCAGAGGAGAATCCGCCCGGTATCATGAGAATGTGATAGTCCATGAGGTTCCGCTTCTCTGATTCCCTGATGTCCTGGCCTAGAAGCTGCTTCAGATGCACGATCTCGGGCTTCGCCCCGAGCCTTTCGAACGCCAGGTATGACTCGGTTTCACAGTTGGTGCCCTCTATCCTTAGCACGCAGACCTTCACTTCGTCGCGCTTCATCCCACACCTCCCATGCGCTTCCATAGGGTCCGGCGCCATGCATTCTCCAGCTCTGCGACGTCGGCAGTGACCAGTATCTCCTCGCCCCTGGTGATGAGCAGTTCGTCCCCGAAAACCTCGCCCACCATGGCTGCCATGTCTCCCAGGATGTTCTCGAACTCTCCGATAGATTCCTGGGGCACTTCGACCAGCCAGCGTGAATTGGATTCCGAGAACAGAGCCGCTTCCTCGGGCATGGAGCCGGTGTATTCCAGGTCGAGCTCCGCGCCCAGCTGGCCTCCGATGCACATCTCGGCGATGGCCACGGCCAGGCCTCCGTCGGACAGGTCATGGCATGATTTTACCAGCTCCCTGTCAATTGCCCTGAGCAATGCGTCCATGCTCCTTTTAAGCATGCCGAGGTCAGTGTCGGGAACCGAGGAGCTGGATGCCCCGACGAGCCTGTGGTAGGCAGAGCCGCCCATTTCCGGGCCCGTGTGCCCGACAAGGTAGATGGCATTTCCCTCGGCCTTCAGGTCTGAGGTGACGGCCTTCCTGACATCCGGGACTATTCCAGCGCCCAGGACCACGGCGGTGGGCATCACCGAGCCTGATTCGCTCTCGTTGTAGAAACTGACATTGCCGGAGGGCGTGGGTATGCCGAGCTTGGCGGCAGCTTCCCCCATGCCGCGTACAGCTTCGTGGAACTCGCCCAGCCGTTCAGGTTTCTCGGGATTGCCGAAGTTAAGGCAGTTGCTGAAGGAATGCGGCCTTGCGCCCACAGCGACAAGGTTGCGGCACATCTCGTCGATTGTCGCCTTGCCGCCCCTGTACGGGTCGGTCGCGGTCACCCAGGGATTCGCCGCCGTGCAGATCGCGAGCCCCTGCCAGCTTTCCTCGACAGGCTTGAGGACGGAGGCGTCGCCGTGGCATGCGTGGCCTAAGGCGCCCTGAAGAGGTTTCAGCACTGTGCAGCCCCTCACTTCGTGGTCGTACTGGTGTATGACCCAGTCCCTCGAGCATATGTTCTCGGAGGCGAGCAGTTCGAGCAGCGCATCGGTGTGGGACAACGTCCTGGCCGGAGGGGATTCCTTGGCGTTCTGTCCCGGGTTGCGTATCTCCCTGGGGCGGCAGTACTCGGGCCCGCCCGTGAGGAACTTCAGGTCAAGGTCCAGCACCTTGGTGCCGCGGAAGAACACCCTGGCCTTCTGCTCGGGTATGACCCTGCCGACAACATTGGCCTCGACATCGTTGAATCTGAAGATATGAAGCACCTCTTCGAGATTGGCGTCGGTCACAGCCAGCATCATGCGCTCCTGCGATTCGGACACCCAAATCTCCCAGGGCATGAGGCCCTCCTCCTTGAGCGGGACATTGTCCAGCTGCACCTCCACGCCGAAGCCTGCGGCATACGCGAGCTCCCCGCATACGCACGAGAGGCCGCCGCCGCCCAGGTCCTTCATGCCTGTGATGAGGCCGCGCCTGGCAACCTCCAACACCGCGTGGATGACTGGCTCCTTGGTTATCGGGTCTCCGAGCTGGACGGCTCCCCGGCTCTCTGTCTCCGATTCCCCAGTCAGGACAGCCGAGGCAAATGTGACTCCGTGAATGCCGTCCCTCCCTGTGCGGCCGCCGACAAGGACGAGGTTGTCGCCGACCCCCCCGACCCTGTTCCTGCAGAGATGCTCCTTCCTGGCGATGCCCACGCAGCCCACGTTCACCAGGCAGTTGCCTATATATGAAGGGTCGAAGAACACCCCGCCGCTGATTGTCGGCACGCCTATCCTGTTGCCGTAGTCCCTTATTCCGGAGACAACGCCGTCGAACAGGTATGTCGGGTGCTTCGTTCCCTTGGGCACGTCCCCCGGGGGTGTGTCGAGCCTGCCGAAGAACAGCGGGTCGACCAGGGCTATGGGCTGGCAGCCCATGCACAGCACGTCCCTCACAATTCCGCCGATCCCGGTGGCGGCGCCTCCGAAGGGCTCGACAGCGCTCGGGTGGTTGTGCGACTCTATCCTCAAGGAGTAAGCATTCTCGGAATCGAACTCCATGACGCCCGCATCGCCCCGGTCTATGACCTGGGGGCTGTCTATTCCGAAGACGAACTCGCGCAGGATTGCCTTGGAGCTTTTGTAGCAGCAATGCTCGGACCAGGCTTGCCCCAGGGACTGGAGCTCGACCTCTGTCGGGTTGCGGCCTGTCCTGCCGAAGTAATCGGCCAGCATTTTCATTTCATCTAGGCTTAGGCCTGTGCCGCTCTCGGAAGCTATGGCCTTCAGCTGCTCCTCCGTCGCACCTATGAGCAGGACCTCGCTCAGGGGGAAGGGCGCTTCGAGCTTCCGGTACAGACCCTCGGGGGCCAACCTACGCCTCCCTGATCTCGTAGGAATATTCGTTGATAACCGGGTTGGCGAGAAGCGCGAGGCATATCCTCTCGACCTGGGCCCTGGCCGCTGCCTCGTCCGGTGAATCAAGGTGCACCGAGAAGAACTTGGAGGTCTTCACTTCGGCGACCTCCGGGAATCCGAGAAGCTCAAGTGCCTTCTTCGTGTTTTTACCCTCCGGGTCTGCGACGCCCTTCTTCAATTTTATCCTGATGTCAGCGATGAACATTTCAACCACACAACAGGGATGATGCACGGCATAATAAAACATTCGCAGAATGCATGCTGGTGCATGCGTAAACTGAGCCGACCGCGAGCTCCGGAATTCCCATCAGGCATGGCGTGTGGGCAATATCTGCTCAGGTTGGACAAGAAAGACTGCCAATAGCAAATCATGATATGATCTTGCCAGTGCGCCCGATTTGGAGCACAAACATTTTAGGGCTAAGAAAATTCTGCTGTGGAAAAATTGCCGTTCCCGCCTGTGAGAATGAGCCATTGAAGTATACTTTTCTTCCTTGAGCCATTCCATATAATTCGGGTTATATATACCTTTAGCCAGAGGATATTTATAGATAGAATCGTTTCCCCCTTTACTCAACGGTGATGGGGTTAGGATTTGAGAAAATTATACATATCTATCAGACCGGATGTTCGGTCCTTCGAGAACTCGGCAGACATGTTCGGGCGATGCAGGAAATGCGGGTGCCAGCTGGTCGTGCTGCCTGACGACCGGAGGTTCGGATTCTGCTTCGACTGCCTCGACTTCCTCAGCATCTCCAAGAAGACTGACATGGAGAACGGCAGGGCTTTCTCGCTGCCCCACGATAACGGTTTTTCGCTTCGATAAACATGCTCTAATGGGAAATGTAAAATGCCACCGGCTGAAGCGGTCTCGTCCCTCCGGCCAAAATTCTCTTGCACCCAACCGGTTCGCCGGGTGTTCGGACTGCCCCGCAGCCCGCAAGTATCGCGGCCCCCGTGGGCGTGGCAGCCTCCATTCCGGCCCGGGTGTTCTTCCAGGGTATTCCGTGCTTGTCAAGTATGAACCTTGTCGCCGGCGTGGGCACTTCCAGAGTGCCGTGGGAGAATTTCACCGTGCCCGAGCCGACGCCCACCGGACCGATGTATTCCACGGTCAAGATATGAAGGTCAGCCAGACCGGCGGCCGTTCCCATGACGTCCATCACTATGTCGGATGCCTCGTGCAGGACTGCCTCCGGGCCGTGGCAGTGCCGCCTCAGAACCGGATGCACAGAATGAACGTGAGCCTCGGCCTCCGTGAGCACGGTCAATATATTCAGTGCGATGCCAGACCACGGAAGGGTCAGCCCCGCAGCGTCCAGCGCCCTGTCCAGAACATCCCTCGCCTCGGCGGCGGAAAGATGGCCTGGCTGCGTGAATCGGATGCTCAGCCTGTTTATGCCAGACTCCGCGGCATGCCTCACCCGGGCGGGGCCGAGCAGGCTGCCTGCCGCTTCCATTGCCCCGCAAACCCTGTCCGGGTCGGCTCCGAGGCCGATCAGCCCGGCGACCATGATGTCGCCTGCCAGTCCTGCCCGCGTGTCAATCACCAGGCGCATGCGCGGGTCTATGGCTTATGTATATTTTATTGTATCAGATTATATTCATATATATTGTAGCCAATCATGGGGCCGATGTGGACTGACGCACTGAGGCAGGGCAAGGACGGGATATTCATGGATCTGGATGTGAATCCGGGCTCGAAAAGGCTGGGCATCCGCGGGTACGAGCTCTGGAGGAAGCGCATCACCGTCGACCTGAGGGCGAAGCCGCAGGAGGGAGAGGCAAATGCCGAGCTTGTCCGTTACCTTGCGAAGCTGCTGGGACTGCCTTCAGGCCAGATAATAATAAGTAGTGGGCACACCTCCGGTCACAAGAGGGTGCTTGTCAAGGGGCTTGACATGGCCGCCCTGAAGGATAAGCTGAGGAATGCGATTGGACCAGAATGAAACGCTTGACACGCTCGAGGAAACGCTGAAGGAGATGGACGAGGCATCCAGGCTCATGCCCGTAATAGTCGAGGGGCTGAAGGACAGGATTGCGCTCAGGAGCCTCGGGGTGAACGGCAATGTCGTCGTGCTCAACGACGGCACATCGATACTCGCGACATGCGAGAAGATAGCCAAGCAATGGACCGCAGCCATCATTTTCACGGACTGGGACCAGAAGGGAGGGGAGCTTGCCCATGCGCTCGCAGAAAACCTGGGAGCGCTTGGGATATCCTATGACACCGAGTACCGCGCCAATGTGTCGATGATTGCGAAGAAGGACATCAAGGATGTGGAGGGGCTTCCGGCATTGATAAGGCGTTTGAGGATACTGACTGGAAACCCCAGGCCGATTTTTTGAGCGTAAAATATGCATCCCGGGGCACGATACAAAAATATATGAACATCGTGATTCTGCTGGTGAAACATGAAGCATAATCTCAGGACCGGGGTCATAGGCGTGGGCTCGATGGGCAGGAATCATGCCCGCGTTTGCTCGGAGATGGGCGCGCTTTCAGCCATTGCCGATTCAGAGGCAGGGGTCGCCAAGCCCCTGGCGGAGAAACTGGGAGTCGGTTATTTCTCGGATTACAGGAAGCTGCTGAAGTCCGATATCGACGCCGTGACAGTGGCCACACCGACCAACACGCACTACAGGATTGCCTCCGACGCCTTCAAGGCCGGGAAGCATGTGCTGGTGGAGAAGCCCATATGCTTCAGCATACAGGAGGCCGAGAAGCTGGTTAAGGCCGCGGAAAAGGAGGGCCTTGTCCTGGCAGTGGGCCAGATAGAGAGGCATAATCCTGTTGTTAAATTCGCCAGCGACTCCATCATGAAGGGGAAGTTCGGGGATGTCGTGTCCATAGCGGCCAGGAGAGTGAGCACTCTCCCGGGCAGGATACGGGACGTGGGCGTGCTCATGGACCTGGGCATACATGACATTGATGTAATCAGGTACCTTGCCCGGAGCCCGGCAAAAAGCGTCTATGCGCTCGCAGGCAAGAGGCAGAACAGGGATTTCGAGGACCATGCGAACATCCTGCTTGACTTCGAGAACGACATACTGGGGTTCGTGGAGGTGAACTGGCTCACGCCGATGAAAGTGCGCAGGCTATCCATCACCTGCCTCAAGAACTTCGTCGAGCTGGATTACATGAAGCAGACTGCGGATGTCTCGTCCTCCCAGGTGTCGGGCGCAATCGACCACTCGGACCTTTACAGGCTGCCGATCGAATTCGATATAAGGCACGTAAGCCTGAAGAAGCAGGAGCCGCTGAGGAACGAGCAGGAGGACTTCCTGGACTCGATAAGAAGGGGAAGGGAGCCGCTCATAAACGGCAGGGACGGCACAGAAACCCTGAGGGTGTGCCAGGCCGCATTGCGCTCGATAAAGGAAGGAAAAAGGATCAAGCTGGGGGATTGAAATGCCGGAGATATACGGAAAATCCAAGATAGGCAAGGGAACGTTCCTGGGATCCAGCGTCATCGTCGGGCATCCCGGCAAGGGCGAGAAGGCGTTCCTTGTGGAGAACAGGATGAACGACGTGAAGGGCGCTGTGATAGGCAAGGACTGCATAATCCGCGACGGCACCATAATATACAGCCAGGCCAAGCTCGGAGACAATGTCCAGACCGGCCATAACGCCTTGATTCGCGAGGACACGGCCATCGGGAATGGGTCCATGGTCGGAACCCTGACGATCATCGAGGACAACTGCAGAATCGGGGAAAGGGTCTCCATCCAGAGCGCGGTCTATATTCCAACGAATACAGTGATAGAGGACGACGTGTTCGTGGGCCCGAGGGTCTGCTTCACCAACGACAAGTACATGGGCCGGGGCGATGTGAATCTGCTTGGAGTCCATGTGGAGAAGAATGCCAGAATCGGAGCCAACTCGACCATACTGCCCGGAGTCAGAATCGGAAGGGACGCACTTGTCGGCGCCGGCGCCGTCGTCACAAAGGATGTGGAGCCGTACACGGTGGTTGCTGGGGTGCCCGCACGGAAAGTGGGCATGGTCCCGGAAGGGCACAGGAGGAAGTAGGATGATACCGGCGGCGAAGCCGCTCCTGGGGGACGACGAGGCCCGGGCCGTTTCCGAGGTGATAAAATCCGGAATGCTAGCCCAGGGGAAGAAGGTCGCGGAGTTCGAGATGGGATTCGGCAAGTTCATCGGCGCCAAGCACACAATCGCCGTAGGCAACGGCACGCAGGCGCTTCATGTGGCCTTGACGGCTGCGGGAGTGAAGCCCGGAGACGAGGTCATCACGACAGCGTTCAGCTTCCTGGCAAGCAGCACAAGCATCGTGCACTGCGGAGCGAAGCCTGTCTTCGCAGACATAGACCCGGAGACCTTCAACATGGACCCGGACGATGCCCGAACGCTCGTGACCAAGAAAACCAGGGCAATCATGCCTGTGCACCTGTTCGGCCTTTCCGCGGACGTGAAGGAACTGCAGAAAATCTGCGACGAGCACGGACTTGTCCTGGTGGAGGACGCATGCCAGGCCCACGGTGCCCAGGTCGACGGAAAAGGCGTCGGAACGTTCGGCATTGCATCGGCCTTCAGCTTCTACCCCACAAAGAACATCACGACGGGCGAGGGCGGTGCGGTCACGACCATGGACGATAAAACCGCGGAGCAATGCAAGCTGATGCGGAACCAGGGCCAGGTGTCCAAGTACAACTGCGTCATGATAGGCTACAACTACCGCATGACAGACATCGGCGGGGCAATCGGCATAGAGCAGCTTAAGAAGCTGCCCGGCTGGACAGAGACCCGCATCAAGAACGCCGCATATCTGGACAGGGAGCTGGGCAAGGTCGGAATCAAGGTCCCCCATGTCCCAAGGGGCTACAAGCATGTTTACCACCAGTACACGATACGGGTCAAGGACCGCGACAATGTGCAAAAGAAGCTCGCCGACATGGGCGTCGGAACAGGAGTGTATTATCCGCAGGGCCTGCATGAGATGGGCCCGCTGGCGCAGTACAGGACGAGGAAGCTGCCCAATGTCGAGAGGGCCTGCAAGGAGGTCCTGGCGCTCCCGGTGCACCCTGCGCTGAGCAGAGACGACCTGGAAACTGTGGCTAAGGCTGTTGTCAAGGCAGTGTAAACTACCAACCTTTCAAAGGGCTGGCATTTGTTACTGGGCTGGAAGTTTACAATAGGGCAGTTGCATGCCTGATTCATCGAAGCTGGATGGCTTCGATTTTCTTTGGACATATGAGCACGGCATGCAACGGTATATCGACGACTACCCATGCCGATTCATCTCAGTCCTGAAGGACAGAGTGTTCTCGGCATTTAAGCAGTAAAGTTTCGTGGAATTATGTACATGTCTGTCCATACATATATATGTTATTTTAAATAATTCAGGCGCATTACCCCCTATAGCCTTGCATAAGGTGACCTAAGTTGAATCACAACGAGTGGGAGAAGAGTATGCAAAACACATTACCCGAAGCCGAGGCCGAACCAGAGGAGCAGCTTCGGGTAATTCTTTATTGCATGGACAGGCTGAAGGTTCTCATCAGGGAGGAGACGAACGAGATAAACAGGGCGCAACTGAAAGACCTGGAGCAGGTCATGCTCTTATGGGTGAGGAAGAAAGCCGAAAGTAAAATATAAAGAAAATAGTATATTATAAATCATATAATATAATCATCTCTTGTAGCCGAATTTTCTCAGCAGCTCCTTGCGGTCCCTGACGTCGTCCGGGCCCTCTATGCCCTTCGGCACCTTGCCGTCTATGACGCCCATTATTCCGCGGCCTGACTCGGTCTCGGCGATTATGACTTCGACCTGATTGGCAGAGGCGCAGAATATGCTGCACACCTCCGGCACGTTCCGGATGGCGCCCAGCACGTTGATGGGGTATGCGTCCCTCATGACTATGAAGAATGTGTGGCCTGCCCCGATGGCCTTGGCGTTTTCCGCGGCGAGCTTCTTCAGCTCCTCGTCCGTGCCCTCGACGCGGATGAGCTGGTGGACAGAGGCCTCGCAGAAAGCCAGGCCGAATTTTATCCCGGGGACTGAGTTCACCATGGCCTCATAAATGTCCTCGGCAGTCTTGATGAAATGCGACTGGCCGATGATGATGTTCAGCTCCTCCGGATTCTTCACCCTGACAACCTTGAGCTCCAATATCTCACCAGCAGTACATGTGCATCCAGTAATAAAACCGTTATGGTTCAAACAGCCTAGCCTTTTCCGCAAGGTACAGGTTCTTGCACCTGTCCTTGGACAATGTGCCTTTCCTATAGGCCCTGAATAGCATTTTTCTGTAATCTGCCAGCCTGGATTTCGGGTCAGCGTCCGGAATAATCCGCTCCACGTTCCGGATTATACGGATTCTGAAAGCGACTGCACCGACAAACATCGAAACGAAGCTGCTGAGAAGTATCATCAAGGCCATGCCAGCGCCTGGCCCGGTCCCGACAAGCCAGCCGAATGTCGGGGCCAGACTCCCTTTGATTGCCATAGCGGGTTCAAAGTAGAAATCCGCAAGCGGTCCGACAAGCACCATGGCAGCGGCTCCTGCGCCTTGGGCTATTACCATCCTTGCGGCGAAAACCCGGCCCTGTCTGTCCGCCGGAACCTTGCTCTGCCATATCGCCTGGCTGGAGCCGTTGAGAGTCGGCATCACCATCATTGCCGCGAAGCCGAATATCATCCAGGGTATGGGCGACCGGCCAATGCCGAACCCCATCCCGAATATTGCCGATATGACAATCATGCCGCCCAGAAGCCCGTTTATCTTCCTCCTTGGGCCGCCCCATACCGCGAGGACTAGGCCGCCCACCAGCCCTCCGACGGCCAGAACAGACTCCACTGAGGCGAGGACCACCCTGTCGGAGCCGGTCCGGGCCAGTATCATGGGGATGAACACAACCATCCCGAACGTGGACACGAGGTTGAACACGAAGAATGTCATCTGGAGGCCGAGGAGCGGCTTTCTTTTGTAGATGTACCTGAACCCGTAGCCAGCATCGCTGAACACGCCTCCCAGCCCCTTTTTCAGGTCATCGGCCTTGGGCGGATTGGGTATGCTGACCAACAGGAGCACCCCGATTGCGAAGCAGAACGTCAGTATGTCGATGATGAAGATGCCGCTGATGTTTATAACAGCCAGGAGGAAGGCAGCCATCGGAGGGCCGAATATCATGGCCACAGACTCGACCATGCCGACCAGCCCGCTCGCCCTGGCATAATGCTTTTTCTCGACCATCAGGGTGATGGCGGAAGAGTAGGCTGGCCACTGGAAAGAGCCGAATGTCCCGATGAATATCCCGACAGCGTACAGGTGCCATATCTCCAATACGCCAGCATTGTAGAGGAGCAGAATGGCCACCGTGCCCATTCCGGCCGCAAGGTCGCTGAGCATCATGGCCAGCTTCTTGTTCCACCTGTCCACGAGCGCGCCGGCTATCGGCATCATCACGACCATCGGCACGAACGTGAAGAAGCCCATCAGGGCGGTCGCGGTGGCCTGGTGCGTCTCGTCCCATATCCATATCATCAGGGCGAACTGGGTCATCGCCGAGCCGAGGACAGAGACGAGCTGCCCTAACCAGACAGCCGTGAAAGCTGCCATGCCCTTCGGCCTCCTGTCCTCCTTCTGAGACTCTGGTTCGCTCATGTGGTCGGGCCTCCGCCCCCATCGGCCTGGGCAATGGGTTTTCCGTCGGCGTCACCTGCCGGGGCTGCGGCCTTTGCCATCAATGCGGCCTTCTTCTTCGAGTAGAGCCCGGCGCATTCCCCGCGGGTCAGTTTTCCCTTCCGGTGGGCCCTCCACAGCAGTTCGCGGTAATCCGCCAGCCTGGCCTGGGGCGAGTCAGCGTCCGGGACTATGCTCTCCAGGTTCCGCACCTTGGGTACGGACAGGGCTACGACGGCAGTCGCCAGCGTCCCGATTCCGCAGAGGATCATTATCAGCCTCATGCCCGAGCCGATCTCGTTCCCGAGCAGCCAGCCGAACGTTCTGGCCAGGAATCCGGAGCCTGCCATGCCCGGTTCGAAGACCATGTCCGCTAGCGGACCGGCTATGACCATTCCCACGGCACCCGCGGACATTGCGATGAAGCCCCTGGCTCCAAAAACTCGACCCTGCTTGTTGGGCTCGACCTTGGACTGCCAAATCGCCTGGCTGGAGCCCCAGACGAAAGGCCCGGAGAACGCGAGTATGAACGCGATGACTGTCCACAGGGGCACGCCGAGGACAAGTCCGAACGACACCATGACCAGGCCTTCGACGAGTATGCCGCACATGATGACGCCTATCTTCCAGGTCTTCGAGCCGCCCCAGGCTGACATGATTATCCCGCCTATGAGGCCCCCGACACCGGCGCCCGCCATGACCGTGGCCAGGGCCACCTTGTCGCTGGACGTTATCGCCAGGACCATGGGCGCCATCAGGATGAATGCGATATTGCCGAAGAAGTTGGAGCCGAAGTATGTGAGCTGGAGGCCGAGAAGAGACTTCCTTTTGAATATATACCTGAACCCGTACTTCGAGTCGCGCCAAAGGCCGCGCATGCCCTTGCCCAGGTCGCGGGCTTTCTCGGGCTGGGGTATGCGGGCAATCAGCAGCACGCTGACCGCAAAAGTGAAGGTGAATATGTCTATGACAAGTATGCCGGGCAGCCCGACCCATACAAGGAGTACGGCTGCGATTGGTGCCGCGAATATCTCCGAGACAGAACCTGCAAGCCCGAGCATTGAGGCGGCCCTGCCATACTGCTTCTTGTCAACCATCATTGTGACGGCGGCGGAGAAGGCCGGGAAATGGAACGATGAAAGAGCGCCGACAAAGGTGGCAATGACATAAAGATGCCACACCTCCAGGACTCCGGAGGAGTAGAGAATCAGCGTGGCGATCGTGCCCATTCCCGCGACCAGGTCGGCAAGGATTATGGTGACCTTGCGGTTCCACCTGTCCACCAGGGCTCCGGCGAAAGGCTCCAGAAGCAGCTGGGGAGCGAAGCTGAAGAAGCCCAGGAGCGCGACGGCTGTTGCCTGGCCTGTCTCCAGCCAGGCCCAGTACATCAGCCCGAACCTGACCATGGATGTGCCGAGAATGGAAACAAGCTGGCCGACCCAAATGAAGGAGAATAATCCCATGCCGGTCTTTCCGTTGGCTGAATTTTCCTTCGAATTCAACATACTTAACAAAAACATGATATTGTGGGCAGGGTATATAAATGAAGTGGAAAATAATGCTCAATGCAGCATCCAGGCAATATCGCATCATTGTCGAATGTGATGCATGTAAATGTTGAGTGGTGCATTCAATTTATGCCGGTCGGCTCACCAATCGACCGCCCAAACGAAATCCGAAGTGACATGCACCCAGTAACCATTGCCCGCGGACATTGTGACCAAGCTCTTGTCCATGAAGTCCTGGATATAAGGGGATGCAGTCTGCCAAACAGATACTACATCCGCCTCTGCAGGCAGCGTGCTCGAAGCCAGCCGGCTCATTTCTGACGGATACCCGACCAGGTTCCAGCCAGCTTTAAGCGTAATGCTGGTGCTCATTGGCAATGTACCGTAAACTATCAGAGTAGTGTTCACGGTCGCATGAAGCCAGAATCCCACGGTATGGTCCAGATTCCAGAGATCAATGACCGTGCTTCCGACCCGGTAGGTCTTCCAGGGGTCGCTGCTGTTGGAAACGTTGAAATATTTAACAATGTCCCACTGGCCATTGATGGATGAGAGTACGCTTGGAATCGAGGAATTAGTCTGCACCAGGGGCAGGGAAATAAGGTTCCAGCCAACGACCAAGGGGATTCTGACCAATACCTGGACGTCAATCTGCTGGTTCGTGACGTCGGTTATAAAACTCGAATTAACCGATTCGGATTTGAGATAGGTCACATTGACCCATACAGTGTCGTCGGGCTGCCAGTTAATGCCGTAGTCACTCCCGGGCAGGGTTTTAGTGTAGTAACCGTTGCTTGTGCCCCCGGCCACCTCGTATGTGGTGTAATGGTCGATGTGGAATACCACGATGTTGACCGGGGTGCCGTTAGAAATGTTACTCCCGCTCGGACCGATTGCATGTCCCCATACGGCATGGTCGCCGCCGTACAGGTCCACGTCAATCTGCTGGTTTGTGCCACTCGTGATGATTGTCTGATTGTAGTAAATGCTGCCGCTGTAGGTGACGTTCACCCACATGTTATCCCCGATATCCCAGTTCGTTCCCTGCTGCGTTCCGGGCAGAATTTTCGAGTACCAGCCGCTCATGATTCCTCCGACAACTGGGTACTCCGTGTAAGAACCTGAGTGGCAGACCGTCACCTTGACCGGGGTGCTGTCTGGTGGGTGACCGCTGTAAGTCTTCACCTCACCGAAAACCGCATGGTCGGTTCCGAGGGGGATGGGGCCGCCCGAATCGTCCGATGCTGCGCCATTGAGCGGCAACGTTAGAGTGCTGGCTGCAGCTAGCATCAGGACAATCGCCAGCACCCATATCGTTCCGTACCGCATCTTTCTCACCGGTTCCCGCCTACCGTCCAACCAGGATCCACTTTGCTGCCTGGGTCATGGATATCTGGTAGCCGAATCCAAGTTCAATCATTGTATCGTAAACGCCGCCGGGCATCGTTTTGGCGTGGAATATCCACTCCTGCAATAATATGTTAAACCAGGACACACCGTCGCAGTATTGTATGGCGTCGCAAAGCGAGTCGGCTGTGAATGGAACAAGAGGATCCAGAACGAGCGCGAAGCTGTTCCAGCCTGCCTCGAAAGAGTATGTATGCTTGCCGATGATGTTGATGTTGCCTTCTTCATAGCCATCAGCGCCCACTGCGCGCACAATGTAGAACGATTCTATCGAGTAGTTACCGTGCATCGGGTCGTTCACACTGTAGTGCGTCCAGTTCATGCCAGTTGTGGTTGCATCGGGAGCCGAGAAGTCCCAGACGCTGCGTGCATTGGTGAAGTAGATATTGTAATGGTCAGCACCAGCAACCGCGTCCCACGAGAGCACAAGGTCGTTGTCGCCTGCACCCGCCACGACGATGTTGAAATCGCTGGGCGCGCCTATCACTGTCGGCACAGTGGTGCCGTTCACCTGATTGCTGTCCGCATGAAGCCCATAAGTATCCACGACGCGGACTGTGAAGTAATATGTTATTCCTGGTGTCAGCCCGGTGACTATTGTCATGTTCGAATTAATATTCGTGATGTTGCTATACAGGGAACCTAACACGCCTGGCGTGAGCGACTTGTATATCTCGTACCTTGAGAAGTCAGAATCATTGCTGCATGTCCATGTGAGCTGCATGCTCGACCATGAGACCTGTGTTGGTGGCGACAGGACGACGGCTATTGGCGGTGTAGAGGTCACCAGGAAGGACCACGAATAATCGAGCGTGTTTCCGCAGTTGTCAGTGGCGACGATTCTGCATATCACCAATGTGCCTTCCAAGAAACCGGACTCGTGCCAATAAGAAACGTTGTACCCGCTGGGTATTGGATTCAGGACGTATGCAATGGAGAACCCGTTTACGTACAACCTGATGGTGCTGGCGTTGACGCTGTTGCCATCGGTAACATGTACGGAGATTACTGGCGTCAGGTCCGAGGTATAGCCATTTATTGAGGGATGCTCACAAGAATGCTCTGGAGGCGTAGTGTCGCCCGTGCTAAAGCTCCAGGTGTAATTGGCTGCAAGATGGTTTCCGGCGCAGTCTATAGCACCAGAACCAATTGTTACAGTGTAGACGGTGTTTAAATCCAAGGAAGAGCCCGGTGTGAAGGTCATTACGTTCCCGTTCCAACCGAAACTCCCGGAAACAGATGGGGACATGATGAAAGCTGCCTCGGCCGAAGCATGATTCATCATCTCACTGAAAGTAACTTTTATCGTCGAATCAAGAGGCACATTATCAGCGCCATTCAGGGGCTCGACAGAAATTATCGAGGGCGCCGCTAGGTCCACCGTGAACGTCCATGTCCAGTCCAGAACATTGTCATCGAAATCTCCGGCAATTATGCGACATGTGACCACCTGCCCGTTGCTGAACGCCCCAGTATGAACATATGAAACATTGTAACCGCCAATTATTGGATTCTTCGAACTGAATAGATTGAAGCCGTTAACGTAGAATTTAATGCTGGCAATGTCCACTGCAGTTTCGTCTGTCACGTGCACCCATATCGTCGGACTCGGGCCGTTGATTGTTGAACCTATGCACGGATACTCGTTGGTATGCCTTGGAGTGCCCCAGGGGTACATCAGAGGGTAGTTGTCCTGGCCGCCTGGGAAAATCTTGGGAGTATCTCCGATGCTGTCGGCGCTGAGCTGGTCCTGGGCTGGGCCAGAGCGAATGTCGATGCCGGTATAATCGCCCCAGTAGTTGCCTCCGGAGGGGTAGCCGTTGTCCCACTGGTTCACTCCGTCATCGTATGCTTGGATGGTGTTGCTGAGGATATTGTTATGGTAGATGATGTTGTTATTCGAGGATTCGAGCTTGATGCCACATATTGAGTTCGAGTTTACAGTGTTTCCGACGATAATATTATTGTTGCCACCCGAAATATAGATGCCAAATTCATTGTTTGAGTTGCAGGTATTGTTTAGAATAGTGTTGTCATTTGACAAGGAGAGTACGAAGCCACTATAGTACCAGTTCAAACTGCAGTTGTTGTTGCTAAAGGTATTGCCATCACTATGGTCGACAGCCACGCCAAACCAGCCGTTTGAGCATGTATTATTATTGAACATATTGCCTGTGGAACGATAAATAATTAGGCCGTACTGGTTGAATGAGAGACTGTTGTTACGGATTATATTGTTGTCACTTCCAATATACATATAAATGCCTGCGCATGCATTCGAATTGAAGCAGTTGTTCTCAATTATGTTATCGGTGGAGTAAGCGATGTTCATGCCCCCATAACTGTTCGAGCTGAAATTGTTGCCACGAATGATGTTGCTATTGGAGGCAGAGGATAGATCAAGAGCGAAATAAGTCGCTGTGCAGGTATTATTGTACACGAAATTACTGCTCGAGCCATCGAAGAGGACTCCGCGGAAAGCGTTCAGGCTAAAGTCGTTGTTCATCAGTATATTACTGTTTGAGAAGAGGAGGTGGAGATTGACACAGCTACCTGAAATAGTGTTGTTTTCGAGTCTGCAATTCTGTACAGTGTTCATCTGGACGCCCGCGTCTGTACTGGGGCTTCCGCCACTACCAGTGACCTTGAATCCAGTCATGTTAACCCAGTTTGCTGTAATGGTGACAACGATTCCAGTGCCACCGCCATCGATGGTCATGACATCTCTACCAGCACCGATTAGGTTTAGCTGCTTGTTCACGGTCACATGCTCGTAGTACGTGCCAGCGCTCACCTCTATCGTGTGGCCATTGACTGTATCGGTGTCGTCAATCGCGGCCTGGATAGTCTCGAAGTACTCTCCGGTATTAACATTCCTGACCCTACATGCGAAAGGCCAGGGCATCATCAATGGATAATCATCCTGATTGCTTGTGAATGCGTAGGGCGTGTCACCAATGCCGTCGAAGCCGGGAATGGTCTGGTTGACGCCGTTGAAATTATCTACTCCTGCATAATCGCCCCAGTAATTTCCACCGGAGGGGTAGCCGTTGTCCCACTGGTTAATTCCATTATCCTGCGCCTGAACCACGTTGTTCAAGATATTGTTGTGGTACAGTGTGTTACTGTTGGAGGAACCAAGAAGAATGCCAATCGCATTATTGGATGAGATTGTATTGTCATTGAAACAGTTTGTGCCGGATGAATATAAATAAATGCCGTAAAAGAGGTTCATGGATGCGATATTGTTCTCGATTATGTTCAGATTTGAATATTCAAGGTAGATGCCGTAATAATTGCTTGATGCATTGTTGTCCAATATTGTATTGTAATTTGATGAAACCAGGCATATTCCAAAACGTGTGGATCGAAGGCTGTTGTTCTGGATATTGGCATTATCGACATTGCTCAGTTGAATCGCAGAATCATAATTCGGCCAGTCCTGATTTCCGCTGTTTCTGATTGTGAAACCAGTGATGTTCACCCAATCAATTGTGACATACACCACATCACCAACACCGCTGCCGTCGATTATCGTTGAATCCCGTCCAGTTCCGATTATGGTGAGCTGTTTGTTCACGGTCACGTGCTCGTAGTACGTGCCAGCGCTCACCATTATCGTATGACCATTGAGTGTATCGGTGTCGTCAATCGCGGCCTGGATAGTCTCGAAGTACTCACCCGTATTAACATTCTTGACCCTGCATGAGAATGGCCAGGGCTTCATCAGCGGGTAATGATCCTGATTGCTTGTGAAAATATAGGGCGTATCGCCGATGCCGTCAAATCCAGGAATGTTCTGGCTTGGTCCCTTGTAATTGTCCACACCGGCATAATCGCCCCAGTAGTTGCCGCCGGATGGGTAGCCGTTGTCCCAGAAGTTAATCCCGTCGTCATAGGCTTGGTTGGTGTTCCCATCGATATAGTTATGATATATCGAATTACTGTTGGACGAGGTCAGATGGAGGCCATATTGACTGTTTGAGATGAGGATATTATTTGCTATAATGTTGTTGTTGCTGGATAAGAGTAGCTGTATACCATGCTGGCTGTTCGAGCTGAAATTGTTGTTGATGAAGATGTTACTATTGCTCGGATATCCGGTAACGCCGTTAATGTTTGAATAAGCGCTGTTATTCGTTATCGTGTTGCCGCTTCCGGACAAGAAGGTGAAGCCGGCACCATTGTTCGAGAGGGTGTTGCCAGCAAAGTAGTTGTTGTTGCCACCTGCGTCGACATATATGCCGGCCCATGGGTTCAAAGTGGCTATGTTGTTTGCGATAATATTGTTTTGAGAGAAATAATTGGCGAGAAGGATGCCTATTCTAATGTTAGAGGTAGCCGTGTTGCCGGAGATATTATTGTTACTGGACGCTATGAGGTAAATGCCAAGATCGTTGTTTGCTACAATGGTGTTGTTGATTATGCAATTCGCTACCCCGTTTAGAGTAATCCCTGCTGTATTGCTGCAATAACCCGCGCTATGCGTTAGGTTAAACCCAGTCATCTTCACCCAATTCGACGTGATGGTGACGACATTCCCGACACCGCTGCCATCAATAATCGTTGATTCGCGGCCAGCGCCGTTTATAGTGAGCCGTTTGTTCACGGTCACGTGTTCGTAGTATGTGCCTGCGCTCACTTCAATCGTGTGGCCGTTGAGTGTATCGGTGTCATCAATCGCCGTCTGAATCGTCTCGAAGTACTCTCCCGTATCAACATTCCTAACATTGCTGGAGAATGGCCAGGGCATCATCAGCGGGTAATCATCCTGATTGCTCGTGAACGCGTAAGGCGTATCGCCGATGCCGTCAAATTCGGGAATGTTCTGGCTAGCCCCCTTGAAGTTGTCCACGCCGGCATAATCGCTCCAGTAATTTCCACCTGAGGGGTAGCCGTTATCCCATTGGTTGGCGCCAGCGTCGTACGCCTGGATTGTGTTGTTGATGATATTGTTATGATAGATGGTATTGCTGCTGGATGCTGTGATATAGATGCCGATGTTGCTGTTCGATGAAACGGTGTTATTGGCGATGATGTTGCCGGTGGCTGTGTTGAGGTCTATTCCATAATTGACGGTCAAGCTTACATTGTTATTTATGACAACGTTGCTGTTACTGAAGTGGTCGAGGACGATGCCATACCAGATGTTCAAGGAAACGATGTTGTTTACGATGATATTGCCACTGGCTAGGTCGAGGTGGATGCCGGAAAAGCTGTTCGAATTAACGGTGTTGTTGGCAATGGTGTTGCCACTGGCGCTGGAATCGAGGATGATGCCTTTGTCGTTCGAAGATACGGTATTGTTTGCGATAGTGCCGTGCTGGACCGAGTGTAAGTATAGTCCAGAGTCCCAACACCAATCTCCATTGTATCCGCTCGCCTCATGCAGGTAGCAGTTCCTCACAACGAAGTAATCGGTAGTGTTTCCGATGTAAATGCAATATCCATAACCTGTGCCGTTGATGTTGTAATTCTCGAGGACCCATGGATTCGCCTGCGTCCCGTTACCAGCCGAAACGCCGTGCGCCACATCGAACTCCACGTTCGAGTTTATCCGTATCGGCGCGTGCGGAACGTACATGACCCCGTTTCCCGCAGCTTCCTTTCCCTCGACATGATTTCCGACATCGGCCATCATCACGAATGCCGAAACAATCATCATTACGCACACCCACACTGTGAATATCTTTCTCATCAAACACACGCCCCCTAAGGTTTCCAGCTTGCGCGTACATGCAGGAGCGTGTATTTTAAGATTCGTAAAGGAAGTAGAGAAATGATTGCCCATACACCTGGAAATTATCCGAACCGTTTCATCTTGTCCAGCCACTTCTTGCGGTGGCTGGCAATCCTCTCCTCGGACGCGCCTTTGTCCCGCGCGTTGCGCAGCAGGCAGTCGATTATACCGCGTATGCCCTCGGGTGTGGGGCTGTCCTTGGACATCTTCGATTTGCCGAAGCAGTCCTGGAGAATCGTCCTTGAGGACTCCGACGACTGCACGACATAGGGGAAGTCCGCGATTATCATGTCGAGAACGGCCTTCCCTGTCTTGCGCTCGTCCGACTCGTATATCGATTCCGCCACCACCTCCTCCATCTGCCTGGTCATCGGGTCGTAGCTCGGGTGGTCCATGACCATCATGACTGCAAGGCTTCTGAAGCCTTCCTCGACCCCAAGGCCAGTCTTGGCGCTTGTCAGGACATAGGGCTGAAGTATCCGGTACCGGTCTATCACGGCCTCGGTGCGCATCCTGGCATCCAGGTCTCTGAATTCGTTCAGGATTTTTTCGGCAGCCGCCTTTTCCACGAGGTCCAATTTGTTGCCCATGTACAAAATGGGAGGCATGACCCCTGCCGTCGTGGCCCTGAGAAGAGGTATCCAGTATTCCTCCAGCTTCTTCACCGTTTCCTGCCTGGACAGGTCTGCGACCAGTATCGCGCCGTTCAGCCCCGCTATATGTCTGGACTGTGTGGACTTGAATCCTTCCGAACCTATGATGTCCCAGAGCATGAACGAAACCGAATAATCGATGCCGTCGAGGGAAATACTGACAATCTTCTTCGAGACCTTGGCGCCGACAGTGCTGATGTAGCTGTCGCTGAAAGCATTCTGGATGAACCTGTTCATGAGGCTGGTCTTGCCCACGGCCGAATCCCCGAGCAGGACGACTTTCTTCAGGACCTCTTCCATGGTTCAGCGATAAGGCGGTTCATGGTAGAAAACATTTGCGCCCCGAACCGGAAAGGGCCGGCTCGGGCGGCTATCGCTTCCCGGCCATATCCTCAAAGCGCTTCTCCAGCCAGTCCTGTATCGGAGCCACAAGCCTCTTCTCGCCCTTCCAATCGGCCAGTATCGGGCCGAATTTCCTGTCCAGGTCCTCCAGGAGGCTGACGACGCCTCTGCGCAGCTCCCTTGCTCCGGGTCCGGTGAATATGACTGCCACGACAACCGAGCCCCTGGCCTCGATGAGCACGCGAAGCTTGCCCATGCTGAGGCTCTTGAGGCTGTCCATCTCGGATGCGTGGAACGCCTCCTGCACGAAGTTCTGTATTGCCGTGAGCATGCCGCCCACCATGTCCCTGTCTATCTCGCCGAACTCGTCATGGGCGCCCGCATGGGCTATGACCAGGCCGCTGGAGTGCATAATGTAAACCTCCCTGACCAGGGACTCCTGCCACTTGAGCTGAGGGGAGAACCATTCGACGAGGCGCGCGGACATATCGCCTATCAGGTTGATGGAAAGGACTATGACTATGACCATTGCGGTGCTGACCGCTATCTGGAGGCTGGCATCGATGGAGCCTGTGGAAGAGAGCACTATCATCTGGGCAATGACGAAGCTGCCCACGCATATCACGGAGGTGAGCATGGCTATGAGAGAGTTCCTGACAAGGAGCTCCTTCCCTATGACCATCTGGTACCTGACGAGGCCGCGCACCGTCATCACCATGGAGCCGGCAATGGCCATGCTGAACAATGCGCCATAATCCCCTGTCCCGGACACGAAAAGGCCGAAGAGCATCACGATGTTGAACAGCAGCACGGCGAAGAAGGACATGAGCATGAACTCGAGCTGCTCCCTGCGGATTCCGGATGAGGATTTCCGCATGCTGGCATACAGGCGCTTCCACACTACGAAGGATATGAGGATCCACACGAGCAGGAACACGAAATCTGTGAATCTCTGGACATCCTCGGACAGGGCATAATGCACGGCCAGCTGGGCCAGCAGGGGCCCGAACACAATGACGCGGCCCTTGTCGGTCCGGAGCAGGAAATAGTCGGAGCCGGAGCGCTGGACGAACAGGATTATGAGCACGGGGAACATGAGCAGTGCGCACATGTAGGCCAGCTCCTCCCAGAGATGCGACTTGCCGGCAACGGACAGCATGGCCCAGGCGAAAAGCCCTGCTGATATTATCAGGGAGAGGAGTGCGGTGGTGACCGTAACCTCTGTTCTGACTGCGAACCGCATTATGAATACGAAAAGCCCCAGGCAGACCAGGAAGCAGGCCAGTGTCAGGAGCGTGAGCAGGCCGAACATTGTTCCTCGGAGGAAAAAGGCCGGGGGCGGTAATAAGGGTTTTGGATGGCAAGGTATATAGCCCACCGGCGATTTGCGGGACAAGATGGCGGCCCTAAAAACCCGAGTCGGCAGAGTGGAGATGGAGAACCCGACGATGCTGGCCTCCGGCATACTGGGCCAGACTGGGGAATCGCTTTTCAGAATGGTGAAAGAGGGCGGAGCCGGAGCCGTCGTGACCAAGTCCATAGGGTTTGAGCCGAGAGAAGGCCACGGGAGCCCGTGCCTGATGGAGCTGGACAATGGGATCCTGAACGCCATGGGCCTGCCCAATCCCGGAATCGATAACTTTGGAGAGGAAATGGCCATTGCACTGAAGTGTGGGGCACCGGTGATAGGCAGCATCTTCGCCGATACCGCGGAAAAATTCACGATTCTGGCCAAAAAGATGGAGGGTTTCGGGGCGAGTGCCGTGGAGCTGAACCTCAGCTGCCCGCATGCCGCGAAGTACGGACTGGACGTGGGCTCCGACCCCGGGAAGGTCACTGAGATTGTTAGGGCTGTGAGATCGGCCGTGAGAATCCCTGTGTGGGCCAAGCTCAGCCCAATGGTCCCGGACATTGCGGGAATAGCGCTGGCCGCGGAGGACGCGGGCTGCGATGCCATTGTCGCGATAAACACGCTCAAGGCAATGAAGGTCGAGCCGAAAGTCGGCAAGCCTGTCCTGAGGAACAAGGTCGGAGGCCTGAGCGGTCCAGCGATAAAGCCGGTCGGAGTGAGAGCGGTCTACGAGATTGCTGGACTGGTCAAGATTCCTATCATAGGGGTCGGCGGCATAAACACGGGGGAGGATGCGCTGGAGTACATCATGGCGGGCGCAACGGCCGTGCAAATAGGTTCCGGGGTGCACTACCGGGGCACCGGGGTGTTCTCGGAAGTCTGCTCTGAGATATCCGCCTTCCTGGACCTCAGGGGCTGGACGCTCGAGGACGTCAGGGGCATGGCCAGGGGGAACCCCTGATGGACATTGTCACAGTCACGGACATTATTAATGAGACTAAAAATATAAAAACAATCAAATTTAATTGGCCAAAAAAGCCAGAGCCGGGCCAGTTCGTCATGGTCTGGATACCCGAGGTGGACGAGGTTCCGATGAGTATTTCTTTCTCTGGCGAAGAGTCCGGGATCACTGTTCTCGATGTGGGCGAAGCCACATGGGCGCTGCACAACCTCAAGACAGGGGATGTCATGGGCATACGAGGGCCGTACGGCAGAGGATTCGACCTGAAAGGAAAGAACATCCTCGCGATTGGCGGGGGCTCGGGAACCGCTGCGCTAGCCCTGGCTGTCTCAAAAGCCCTTGCCGACCGGAAGAAGGTGAGGTGCGCGCTCGGAGCCAAGACCTCGGACGAACTGCTGTTCAGGAAGAGGTTCGCCGCGCTCGGGGCAGAGGTCCACATTGCGACCGACGACGGTTCTGAGGGCCATCATGGTTTCGTGACCCAGCTTGCAGAACAATTGATTTCCAAAAAGAAACCCGACCTGATAATAGCCTGCGGGCCCGAACCGATGCTGAAAGCCGTGGCCGACACAGCCTTGAAGGCAGGAATAAAATGCCAGTGCTCGCTGGAAAGGTACATGAAATGCGGCATGGGGCTGTGCGGCTCCTGCCAATGCGGCAAGTACACGGTGTGCATGGACGGGCCTGTGTTCACCGCGGAGGAGCTGGTCGGGACAGAGGACTTCGGGAAGTGGAAGCGCGACCCATCAGGGAAGAGAGTCGGGCTTTGCTGAGCTTTTTCTAGAATAACAGGGCCACAAGGTTCCCGACGATCACGCTGAAGACAATGCCGGCCGTCATTGGTATGATGAACGGGTCCTTGGGCGTGACCCAAATCCTGTCCAGGCCTTTTTTCTTCAGCTTGGCGAGTTCCTCTTTCACATTCCCCGACCTCTTCGGGAACAGTATGAGGACTACCTCCTCGTCGCGCACAGCTTCCATGGGCCAGACGAAGCTCTTGGGCACGTCGGCAATGTCCATCCTGTACCCGAGGAACATCTCGGGAAATCCTCTATCACCGCGGGCCAGGTTCCGGAAGAATCTGATTGTGGGCCCGACAACGGCATGCAATATTGCCGCGTTCATGAGTATGAGGAACGTGAAGGGGAATGTCATCTGCAGCATGTCGACGGTGCCCTCCGGGTATCCGATGAGGGGCAGCGAGTCAAGTATCGGGTAGAAAGGGAAAACTATCGACAGGGCCAGCAGGGCCTTGGCATCCGCGCCCCCGCGCACTATGCCCAGGTAATAGAACATGATGAAGACGCACATGACCAGAGGCACGGAGAGCAGCTGCCCCACCTCCATGGTGAGGCCTTCCAGCAGGACCATCGCCAGGCAGGAGACCGCCGCCGCCGCATAGAGGGCCACCGGCTTCAGGTTCCACTTCCCCCCTTCATGGACCGGCTTCCTTTCCCAGAACGTGTCCAGGAATATGACGGCTATCGGAACGAACACGAGGAAATGGACCGGACCGTAAGTCTTCGCTGCAGTGCCGTAATCGGGCACAGTCTCGGCGAAGGCCATCTGAACGGCCAGCAGCACCATCCCGGAAATGCCCAGTATGACCCATATCCTGTTCGGCACCCTCCTGGTGCGCCAGTCAGTCACAGAAGCGGCCAGCATGAAAGCCATTCCGATGCAAAGCCTAGCCGCGGACAGAATCAGGTCCATCGCATTTGTATCCGTCCCAGGGTATAAATACTTACGGAGAGCTGTATGGTAAGCTTTTTAATCAACTATACATTAGTACCGAATCGACCCCTATGATGCGCGGAAAACTGGCCGCGGCAATTCTCGCGGCACTCGTGCTGTGCCTTGCCAGCTCATGCCTCGTTCAGACTGCCAGGGCCTCGCCCGGAGACCTGCACATCTTCGAGCCCACCATCAAGACCATGGATGTGGGAATGAAGTCCAGCGCCTTCTTCAGGTGGGGCGTGTACAACAACGGGAACAACCCGCAAACGCTTCTTATAGACATATCAGGAGCGGATAATGGCTGGACCGCAACGCTCACCCACGCGGACACCTACTTTGTGCTGGAACCCGGGGAATTCATCGCGCTCGAGCTGAATGTCACAGCCCCGGACACCAGGGACTACCCGGACGAGACCATCACTCTCACGGCAATGGCCAGGGACCTAGTCACGGAAGAATATTGGACTGAGAACATGGGCTCGATCAACGCCACCATCGCCGGCGGCGCCTACATACCACCCACTCAAGTCCTGGGATGGTTCGACGACCCGCTGGGCAACTACATACCCGCGCTTGACAACGAGTGGGGGGTGTTCACGACCACCGTCATCGTGTGGCTTATGATCGGCGGCATCATATATTTCATCCTCGGCCCCATGGTCAAGATGTTCACGAAGAGGACAAAGACGGATCTTGACGACAAAATACTCACAATCATCAAGGGCCCCGTGTTCTGGATTATTTTATCATACGGCATAATATCCTCCCTCGAGGTCCTGAACTTCTCGTGGAGCGTCATTCACGCGCTCGAGTTATTGTATTCGGTACTCATTATTATACTTCTCTGCTGGATAGGCTTCAGGATATTCAAGGACGTCCTCATATCCTGGGGAAAGAGCTATGCCGAGAAGACAGACACACAACTTGACGACGTCCTGCTCCCGCTTTTCGAGTATGTGGGAATGGTGGCCATTGTAGTCATCGGAATAATCGCCACGCTCAACCTTTTCGGCGTCGACGTCACCCTGCTCATGGCGGGCATGGGCGTGGCCGGCCTGGTCATAGCCTTCGCAGCGCAGGACACGCTGAGCAACTTCATCAGCGGCATGTTCCTGTTGACCGACCGTCCGTTCAAGATTGGGGACCTTGTCCTGATGGACAATGGGGATTACTGCAGGGTCGAGCACATAGGCATGAGGAGCACCAAGCTGTACAACACATTCGACCATGATATGATAATCATACCGAACAACAAGATAGCCAACGAGAAGGTGGTGAATCTGACGGCTCCTGACCAGAGAATGAAGGTCAGAATATCCATAAATGTGGACTACAATACGGACATCCAGAAAGCCAAGAACATCATGCTTGAGGTGGCCAAGGCCACGCCTGGCATCATCAATAAAGAGGGGTGTGTCCCCGTAGTAAGATTGCTTGAATTCGGGGATTCGGCCATTCTGCTGAAAATGTTTGCCTGGGTGGAAGATCTGGATGAACAGTGGAAGGTGGCCGGGGACGTCAGGGAAGGAATCCTGAAGAGGTTCCACCAGGAGGGAATCACCATCCCGTTCCCGCAGCGCGCGGTGCATTTCCCGGACAGCGATGGAAGGAACAAAGCCGGGAACCTCAAGCCTGTCAGGCCCGACAGCTAGGCCACCGATAACCATTTATACTAACATTATGCGTATCCTCGAACACCCAGGTGAGAGTCCGTGATTGCCAGGCATTCCTTCGTCATAATCATCGGGCAGGCATCCAGCGCAGTACTTGGAATGCTCGCCCTTTTCTTCGTCTCCAAGCTCTGGGGGGGCTATGCTCCCGGGCTGGTTGGCATTGTCTGGTTCGGGTTCTCGTTCGTGGGCACGTTCTCGTTCATCAGCAACCTGGGCTTTGACGCGGCGCATGTAAAGAAGATTTCTGAGGGAAAGGACCTGGGCAAGTGCAACGGCACATACCTGGCCATAAAGCTCATGCTGAGCGCCATCATGGTGCTGAGCGTTGTCGGGTGCCTGCTGATATGGGAACACACGCTCGGAGGCGGCTACTACGATTCGACAAGGCTGAGTGTGATATACATATTCCTGGGATATTATGTCCTGCTCTCGTTGGCCCAGATTCCGATCATGACATTCAACAGCCTGAAAAAGAACGCAATAAGCCAGACAACCATGCTGATGGAGTCGCTCACCAGGGCGGTCCTTTTCCTGGTCGTGGCACTTGCCGGAATTGCCGGCGCGGAAGTCCTCACTGAGTCGGGGCTGGTGGTGATCGACCTGCCCGCCAGATTCGACTGGCCTTCAATCCTGCATCCCCTGCAGGAGTTCATATCCACCCATGTAGTGGGCGCATTGGCCATATCCTATCTCTTCGGCGGCCTGGCCATGTTCGTGACCGGCTTCCTCTTCCTCAGGAAATACCCTGTATCGAGGCCGGACAAACAGTACATGGGCATGTACATGAAGTTCGCAGTGCCGCTCATGGTGCCTGTGATATTCATTCTCATCACGTCCTTCCTGGACAAAGTGCTGCTCGGCTATTTCTGGACTGCCGAGGACGTGGGCTATTACTTCTCGGTGCAGAGGATTTGCACGACCATAGTGATGATTCCGTCGGCCATAGGCATAGTGCTTTTCCCGACCATATCTGCCATTTATGCGAAAGGCCGCGCTGACAGGGGCAGATGCAACCGCATGCTGTGCGCACTGACAAGGAAGTGCGCCAGGTTCACGTCGATGGTGACCATCCCCATTGTCGCCGTGTTCATCGTCTTCAGCATACCGATAATAGACATAGCGCTCAACAGCTCGTTCCGCCCAGGAGCGCCCAGTATGCAGATCCTGTCCATTTATACCTACATAGCCACGATGTACGTGCCTTACTACATCCTCGTTCTGGGCACGAACAGGCCCATCAATGTAGCCAAGGTGTTCTTTGCAAGCGGAATAACCAATATTGCGTTCAACCTGCTCCTGATACCCAGGGGGGGTTTGCTCTCGGGCATCGGCATCAACGGCCCGATGGGCGCGGCTACCGCGACCCTGATATCGACTGCCGTGATATTCGCAGGTCTGTACTATTACTCGGTGCGGTTCACCGGGAGACCGCTCATGGAAGGCAGGATGCTTAAACACATAGCCGCAGGTTTTATCGCCGGCCTGGCTATGTTCTGGCTCGCAGGCATTCTCGACACGATGCACTGGTACCATGTGGCAGTCTTCTCATTGGCCGGCCTGGGCATATACCTGGGCGTGCTCTGGGCCTGGGGAGAGTTCCGCAGGAAGGAGCTGGACTTCTTCCTCGAGACAATGAATCCGATGCTGCTGCTCAGGTACGTGAAGAGCGAGATGAGTGGCAAGAATGAAGAATAGGAAGGCGTCAGGTTTTTAAACTTGCCCTGTTTGAGGGGGAACGATAACATGCCCATGTTCTGTCAGAAATGCAGGAGCCTGATGACCCCGACCGAGGGTAAGTGGCGATGCAAGAGATGCGGGTATGTCTGCGATTCCACCGGCGAAGAAGGCATAGTCACCGAAAGGAACCCTGACAAGGAGATACTCGTCCTGGACGAGAAGTCCGGCACATTGCCCAAGGCCAGGATGGAGTGCCCGAAATGCCATCACATGGAGGCATACTGGATACTGCGCCAGACCCGTTCGGCCGACGAGCCTGAAACGAGGATATACAAGTGCGTGCAGTGCCAGCACTCATGGCGGGAATATTAGAGGCGAATTGTTTTATATTAAATCTTTTATATTTTATTAACTAAATAATAAATGCACGGGGTTATTCCGAAGGGTCAGCGCAATCCGTCATTTGTAATCCTTCTGTAAAGCTCCTTGTTCTGTACGGCGCTTATTGCCTGGTTCATCTCGGTGGGAAGCAGGCCGAGGACCGTTGAGACCACTTTGTTCTCGTCCTGCGTCAGCGCCCCGACGCCCTCGTTCATTGTGAGGTGCAGGACAGTCCGCATGATCTCCTCCTCCAGCTCTTTCTTGAAGGCGTCCTCCATCCTGAACTCCATGTCTTCGGTCTTGATTTGGATGTAATCGATGGACCAAACCTTCAGGAGCGTTTCAGAGATGGGGTCGTGCCTGTGATAGCTTTCCAGATAGCGCACAAGGTCAGTGCCAATCTTGTTCCTCTTCACGTTGGTGAGATGTATCACCGGCAGGACAATCGCACACGGTATCAGCATGGCCAGCAGTATGTACCCGAAATCCCATTGCTGCAGGAGGCCGAACCCGACCGCTATGAAGATGGAGGTTGTGAGGGCGAATATGAGCAACCACTGCAGGGTTCTGAAAGAAACATATTCCATGTGCGCTGTCCTGAAAAGCGTGTCTGAGTGCTTCAGCTTGAGCTGGTATGTCTGGGAGAGAGCTTCCAGGTGGGCGATGGCCTCCTCCTTTCTGGAGTTCGTCAGGTCCATGTGTATCGGCACGGCTGGGGCGTAGGATTCCCATGTGCCCTTGACGTTAACGTTGAGCTTCGGTTCAAGAATCTTCTCGAACTCGGATTCGAGGCCTTCAACCATGGTTTCGCTCCCGGGTGCCCACTCCTTGCCGGATGTCATACCCTCACTTATATAAATTATTGCAGGAGCGCAGGTGTTTCCACGGCATCCTTAAGTATGGCGAAAATAGTTCGGGCCGATTGTCGTCCGAACGATGCCGGACGGCTTTGCCCCCGCATCTGGAGCGTCGGTACATCGAATGGATAGAACGCAGATAGATGAAGCAGAGATGATGAAGCATGTCCGGTGCAACATCGAAGAGCTCTATCGCTCGATGGGTACTTCTATAAGCGGTCTGACAGAGGAGGAGGCCTCCAGGCGAATCAAGAAATTCGGTCCTAATACCCTTCCCGAGCAGAGGAAGCTGCGGATGTACAAGAGGGTGCTTGCCCAGTTCAGGAACCTTTTCAACGTGCTCCTGATCATCGCGGCAATACTCTCTTTCATTTCCGGGTTCACAGCCAAAGACTGGACGTCCGTCAACATGGGTTTCGCGATAATGGGTGTTGTCCTGCTGAGCATCTTCTTCAGCATCTTCCAGGAACAGAGGGCTGAACGGGCAGTCGAGGCGATACGCGAGCTCGTTCCAAGGAACGCCAAGGTGCAGCGCGACGGGCAATTGAAGCAAGTGTCGGTCGATGACATTGTCTCCGGCGATGTGCTCAACCTTGAAGAGGGGGACAAGGTCCCGGCGGACGCGCGAATCGTATGCGCTTACGAATTCTCTGTGGACAACTCCACCCTCACGGGCGAGTCTGACCCACAGAAGCGCACGGCTGAGCCGGGCGATGCGAAGGGCGACTTGTACAGGAGCCCCAATCTGATCTTCGCAGGCACGACGGTCTCATCCGGCACGGCCACGGCAGTGGTGCTGCGCACCGGGGAGAAGACCGAGTTCGGTCGGATAGTATCCATGGCGCGGGACATCGTAGAGCCGCCGAGCCCGCTGCAGGTGGAACTGGACGGCACGGCCAAGCTTAACTTCATAGTGGCCATTTCTGTGGGCATACTGTTTCTCCTCGCGGCTCTTTTCTTCCTGCAGCTGACGCTGACAGCCAGCCTCCTATTCATGATCGGAGTGATGGTCTCGCTGGTCCCGGAGGGGCTGCAGGTGACTGTCACGCTGTCCCTGGCGCTCAGCAGCCTGGCCATGTCCAGGAGGAACGTGATAGTCAAGCGACTTTCCTCGGTCGAGACGCTCGGCTCCTGCACAGTCATATGCTCGGACAAGACGGGCACCATAACAGAGGGCCAGATGACCGTGAAGCAGGCATGGATAGGCGGGCGCACCTTCCGCATCACCGGGGAGGGCTACGAGCCAACTGGCGCGGTCTTTGCCGAAGGCGCCAAGGTCTCGGTGGCCGACAGGGAGGACCTCCGCGAACTGTGCAGGGTGGCCGCGCTGGACAACACCGCCACACTGGTCCCGCCGCTGGACAGGAAAAAGGCCCGGTGGACTGCCATAGGCGATTCGACTGACGCGTCCCTTCTGGTATTCGCCGCGAAGTCCGGGCTCCAGCCCAGGCAGCTGCTGGGCGAGACGCCCCGCATCGGGATGATACCGTTCGAATCTACCAGGAAGATGATGACCTCGATACACAGGGGCGCGGACGGTTCGGTCGTGGCCTATGTCAAGGGCGCGGGCCACGAGATACTGGCCCACAGCGCTTCCGCATACTGGGACGGGCAGGTCGTTCAGCTGGACGAGGAGATGAGGCTCCAGATACGTTCTCAGATTGACGGATTCTCGCGCGAGGCCTACAGGGTCCTGGCATTGGCCCGCAGGACGCTTCCGGGCGAGATGGTAAAATATTCCTCGGACGAGGTGGAGAGACAGCTCACATTTGTCGGCCTGGTCGCCATACTCGACCCGCCGCGCCACGAAACACCCGACGCCGTGCACAGGGCCAGGAGCGCGGGCATCAAGATAGTCATGATAACGGGCGACCACGAGCTCACGGCAGAGGCGATCGCAAAGAATGTGGGCATCATCACATCGGGCGACCATTTGGTGATGACAGGCTACGAACTGGCAAAGACGAATGACGAGGATCTCGAAAAGCTCCTCCGCAGACCCGAGCTGGTCTTTGCGCGCATAAATCCGGAGCAGAAGCTCAGGATAGTGCGGGCCTTCAGGGGGATGGGGGAGACTGTCGCCGTGACAGGCGACGGCGTCAACGATGCACCAGCTCTGCTCGAAGCAGACATAGGAGTCGCGATGGGGCTGGCCGGAACCGACGTAGCCCGCGAATCCGCAGACATGGTCATACTCGACGATAATTTCTCGTCCATAGTAAACGGCATCGAGGAAGGGCGGGCAGTTTTCGACAATCTGAAAAAGTTCATCACCTACATCTTCTGCCATAACTGGGCGGAGCTGGCCACCTTCCTCGCATTCGTCCTGCTCGGGACTCCGCTCCCGCTCGCAGTCATCCAGGTCCTTGCGATTGACTTGATCATGGACATACCGCCGTCCCTCTCGCTCACGCTGGAGCGCCCGGAACCGGGAATCATGGACAGACCTCCGCGCAAAAGGGGGACACGGCTGTTCGGCGCTCCGAGCCTCGCGCGCTCCGCCTACATCGGCCTGCTCACAGGCGCATTCGCGCTGTTCTGGTGCTTCACGGTCTGGACGCAGGGCGGGTGGAGCTTCGGCACGAACAGCATCGCTGACAAAACGCTCTACCTCAAAGGCACGACCATAGTGATGGTCGGAATCATGGCAGGCCAATTCGGCGCCCTCTTCGCGATGCGGACCACAGTGCAATCGGCCTTCAGGCTGAGCCTCTCCAGGAACAAATGGCTCCTTGTAGCATTGGCCATCGAGCTGTCCATATTGGTCGCGCTTGTTTATGTCCCGTTCCTGCAGCCCACGTTTTCGACGGCGGTGCTCGACCCGCTCGACTGGCTTGTGCTCTTCAGCTTCGCTCCCGTTATCCTGATGCTCGAGGAGGGGCGTAAGCTTGTGCTGCGCAGGGCAATAATGCCAGTGAGAACCGTCCCTATGCCAGTGGCCAAACCAGCGCCAGCTCCGCCGCTCGCCAAGCCAATACTCGGGGCGGCAACGGGTGCAGTGTTCACGGAGCGGGCGCCTTCCGTGGTTGCGGTGGTCCCCATGATGCTCGAGGACTTCACTCCGCTCTCCATTGCCTCGGCCATCGGCGACAGCGCTGGCTCACGGGTTATCGTGATTAGGGTTGCCGACAAGAATACGGAGGACTGGATGCTCAGGAGGTTCGATATATTGGCCAGGAAAGCCACTCTGGACTCGGTTGCCCCGATCGAATACCTGGACATCATGGAGGGCATCGGCAGAGCTGGAGCGAAGGCTTGGCCGGAGAAGTTGGGCAAAATGCTGGCGGAGACGGGCGCTGGCACGCTGGTCCTTTCTGTGAGCAAAGACATTGTCGCGGGAAAGAAGAGTGCCCTGAAGAAAATCGAATGGCTCGAGAAATTCACGGACAGGAAGATACTGCTCGTGAGCCAGCCGATTACGGTCAGCGAAGCCCGGTACGCAAGAAGCCCCCGCATTTTGATACCAGTTCTGGACAAGGTCCAAAAAAGGGCGTTCGAGCTCGCGGAAGTCCTCACGGCCGATTCCATCATACCCAATGTGGATGTCATCGCCGCGAGGGTCATAGAGATGCCCCGGATCAAGCCCCTCTATTCGGTTTACCGGCCTGAATCACTCGTGAACATGGACAAAGAGCTATCCTTCCTGAAGGCGTTCCGCAACAAACCGCTGTTCCGGGCCATCCACCCAAAGGTCCTGCTGGTCCGCGACGTGGGCCGCGACCTGGTGGACTTCGCACTTGAGCGGAAAGTCGACATGATAGTCATTGACGGGGACTGGTCCGAGAAAGCTGCCGGATTCCTGACCAAGACAGAGCGCAGGATAGCGGCGAAAGCGTCCTGCGCCATCGTGGTCATCATTCCAAAGAAGGGTGGGAATTAATATCGGACTGCACAGGATCCATGTATTGGACTTTCATCGGCAAGCTCCAGCGGGGCATCGGATCGGCTTACTGGCAATGCGAAGTAAAGGTTGGTCTTAATCCAAGGTCGACCTCTGATGAAAATGGCTGATAGTACTTCATTTACAGTTCAGAGCATGCTTCGACAGCCAGCCAAAAGACTTTCTCCATTATAAATAGCCTATCTTTTGTCTTCCTTGGATCCCATTCTTCACAGCTCACGTCATCCCCAGCATATAACAGCTGGGCGAATGTCACTCCTCTGAACTTGGCGACTGCACATAATGCTGAACATTCCATTTCGACTGTCAAGCAGCCTTCGGATTTCCGCAATCTTATTTTTTCTTTGGTTTCTCTGTAAATTGCATCAGTAGTCCATGTTTTTGATAAAAGATATTTGCATTTGTGTTTCTTTAATGTTTTTATAATAGCTTCGACTCCTTCATTGCTTGGTTCATTCTCCCGGCTGGGAGCAAGGTAATGATAGGAAGTCCCTTCATCCCTGACAGCAGATGTCGGGACGATGAGGTGGCCTACTGCAATTTTTTTGTCCAATACACCGGCGCCGCCGCATGCGATAAATTTCTTCATTCCAACAGCTATCAGTTCCTCAAAAAGGCCAGCAACGAATGATGCGCCAATGCCGGGATGGAATAATGCAACTCGTTTGCTATTGAAGTTCAACTCATAAACTGGATGCAAGCCCATGCATGAGTGCAAATCAGTTAGGTGTTTTATTTTATTATCATTCTTCAGCTTCTCAATCACATCATACGAAAAACATAATACGCAATGCTCTGGCACGTCGAGTTTCTGAATAACCTTGCTCGGTTCGATAATCGCCAGTTTTGAAGGGTCGAATTCCAGAATGGGGTATTTTTTCTTCATTGTTCACCAATTATTCGGATAGATTGAGTAATTTTAAAAGGGGTGTTTCTTCGGATGGCGGATCTTTGATTTTACGATTATTGAGTATAATAATTGGCGTTTTCCTAATTCCTTTAAAGAATGCTCTTCGGGATTCTACCTTAAGGGCCAAATCGTGAACATTCAGTTCAAAGCGATATTTCTTGGATAATATTTCGAGAGTATCTTTAAGGCTGGATTCTTTTTCGTTTAAAGTATGTTCAGAAGATTGCGCGTCCGCATTGCCAATTCCACCGTCTGGAACCCATCCCTTGCCTCCACCTTGGCATGTCGGTTGTTTATAATAGATAGATGTCTTTGATGTTACGTACAATTCAACATGATTTATTCGTACTCCCATATTCTCAACCATGGAAGATATCATTATCAGATATATTTAAAGTAATGCAAATGAGTCGGAATCCTACAGATCCACCATCGGCACGATGTCGCAGCACCTGCACGAGAAGCACATGGTTTCGAACTCCCTCGTGTCCAGGCTGTTCTCCTCCAGTATTTTCCTGTGCAGCTTCCCGATGGCCAGGAGCCTTTCGCCGCTCACCCTTTCGGGCACATGGCCCAGCGCCTTCTCCAGTTTGTCCCTGTTGCCCGGGCCTATCCTGATGCCTCTGACGTTCGGCATCACGCCCATGGCCGAGAGGTTCTCCAGGGCTTCGGTCACCTCTTCGTCAGTCTCCCCCAAGCCCAGTATGATGTTGCCCGTGACCTTTCCCCAGCCGAAAACCGTCACGCCCTTTTCGAGCGCCTTCAGTGTTTTCGCGAAGTCCCTGTTCGGGCATATCCTCCCGAACCTTTCTTCGGGCCAGGTCTCGATGTTGATTTTCAACTCCGTGGCGCCTGCCTCCGCGAATCTGAGTATATCCGCCATGTCCTCGAAATAGGCCTCCACCCCGATGGGGATGTCCGGGTATTTGGCCCGGATGGATTTCACCGCTTTGGCCATCTGCCTGTTTGCTTCCCCTACCGGCCCAGGAATGCCGCTGGTCAGGGCCACTGCCCCGAAGCCGGGGTATTTCGAGCTTATGTCTATGATCCTCAGGGCGCGCTGCGTAGACAGGAACTCCCCCTTGCCCGGCCTGGGCATGGAGCAGAAGGCGCAACCCATGGAGCATTCGCCGCTGAGGTTGAGGAAAGCCTGGTTGGGCGAGTGCGCCGCCAATGGGAGTATTCTCACGTCACCCAGGAATTTCCTGCCGTCCAGGAGGATTATGAAGCCCGAGGGGTTCTCGGCAAGCCTGAGCCTGGCCTCCGGGTCCCTGGAGACAGTGAGCTTGACCCTTGATTCCCCGAACTGGAAGGCATGGGCGCCCATGCCAGTGTCAGGGCCCGCCCTGGAGAGGCTGGCGAAGCAGGGCATGTCTATCTCTTTTGGAATGAATATCTCCCCGATTTCCAGCAGTTTCGCCTTCTTCCTTGTAGACTCTTCTGTCACGGCATCGAAAGGAGGAGAATGGCTATTAAGGATTGTCCCGATTTTTTACGGACCCCGAGCTGCCGCTCGGTTCTCCCGGTATCCGAACAGCGGTTCGGAGACGATTGTGTTTTATATTCTCGTTGGATTCGGTGGGCCATGGCCCTCAGGTTCGCGAAGATAACAGGGAAGAACTACCACGAATGCATCGCCTTGGCAGTAAGGGAGGACCAGGCCGACTGCTTCTACTTCAAGTCCAGCAAGCCGAACGTCATATCCCTCGCCGAAGCCTATGTGTTCGGCAGCGGCAGCCAGGTCCTTGCGATTTACGACGGCAAGACCATGGTCGGGGCATTGTTCTATGTGCCCGAAGTGAAGGACGGGAAGGCCTGGCTCACCAGGCTCATGATTGACAAAAGATACCAGGGCAAGGGTTACGGCAGGACGGCGATGGAAATGCTTATCCGGCGGGTGAGGAGGAAGGGGGCAAAGAGGCTGGGCCTGTCCTATGAACCGCACAACAAGCCGGCCGAGGCGCTGTACCGGAGCCTCGGGTTCAAACCGGGCAGGAAGGCCAGCGGGCAGATTGTGGCATGGTTAAACTTGAAAAATGGAAAATAGAGGAGCGCGGTTGCGCTCCTCATTGCTATGTGGGCTCATTCCATCATGTAGGCGATATCGTCCCACGGGTGCCTGTACAGGCCCTGCTTCAGCCTCTTCTGGTCCAGGTGGTGGCCCATCATGCCGATTGTCCTGCCCAGGATGAAGAGTCCGTTCAGCGCACCCATCTTGATGTACTCGTCTGCCTCGGCCTTGGGCATCTCGTTCCGCATCATGTCAGCGAAGCAAATCCCGATGCAGCCGTCCACGTTCAGGATTAGGTTGTCCCTCTTGGAGGTGGTTATCTGCTCGACCTCGAGCGCGAAGTCCAGTAGCGGCGTGGCCTTGAAGTGCTTCTTGGCGTACTCCTTGATTATGGTCACCCTCATGTCGGGGTTGTGTATGCTCTTGACCAGATGGCCGATTCCCTGGATGTTGATCCCCTCTTTCTTCTTCTCGTCCACGAACTGCTGGGGAGTAAGACCTCGGTCGTAGGCGTCAGAAAACATTTGAGCAGCGCCGTCGATGGCGCCTCCGAACCTCGGGCCGATGGTCAGCATGCCGCTGACCACTGAGGATATAAGGTCCTTACCTGCCCTGGTCGCGACTATGGTGTTGTGCGCTCCGGATACTGCAGGCCCGTGGTCTGCCGTGACCATGATGGTCATCTCAATGAACTTGGCAGCATATGCGGGGAACTGGCGCTTGAACCACAGTATGCTCAGCACGCCGCCGATTCCGATGTCCTTCCTGAAGACTTCCGATATGGGCATCTTGCCGTACATCAGTTCTTCGCCGCGGTCGTCCGATATCGTGCATATGAAATTGGCCGGTTTCCTGATGACGCCTTCCTTCACCGCCTTGGCATAGTCCATGGGTATCTTCGGTGTCGGGGGCTCGGGTCTGGGCTTGATTATTTTCTTCCTGACTAATTCCAGGTAAGTCGCCTTTATTTTTTGGTCGTAGTCGTCGTACGAGTTGGGCACTATGGCGCCGGTCTTCTTCAGGGCTGCGTTCTTGGCGTCCGCCGTTTCCGCTTCCGAGCCTGCCTTCGCTCCTGCATGGCCGAACTGGACCTCAGTCTTGAAGGCCTTGGAGCAGGTCCCCGTGACCCACATGACCAGCGGTTTGGTTATCTGCTTCTTCTTCAGCGCATTGACAATGTCGTACTCGCCGCTTCCGCCTACTTCTCCGAGGCACACCAGCATCTTTATCTCGGGAATCTTCTCGTACCTGAGCAGGTGGTCCAGCAGGCTCGATCCCGGGTACATGTCCCCGCCGATTGCAATGCCCTCGTACAGGCCGTCCGTATTCCTGGCTATGATGTTGTAGCATTCGTTGCTCAGCCCCCCGGACTTCGAAACGAATCCCACAGAACCGGGCCTGTGGAGCTTGGAGTCCACTATGTTGTCTATCGTGCCGCCTGTGTTGCCTATCTTGAAGCAGCCTGCCTTGAGTCCGCCGACCGTCGCCGGGCCGATTATCATCTTGCCCAGCTTCTTGGCTTTCGCCGTAACGAGCTTCATCCTCCGCTCCGGGACGCCTTCAGCGATTATAATGACGGTGCGTATCTGCGGCATGTCCAGCGCTTCCTCTGTCGAGGCAGCTGCGGACCTGAACGAGGCGAAATTAATCATCACGTCCACATTCGGGTGCATCTTCGCGGCCTTCTCGATTGTCTTGTACATGGGCAGCAGAATCTCCTTCCTGCCGAAGAAGAATTTCGCGAATGAATCCGCGCCTGTGGGATTCACTATAGCAGTCACGGATGGCTTCTCCCGGCCTGACGCATAGTCGAAGTCCAGCATCCTCTGGGTTGCGTTCACCTGGTTGTTGTAGATGAATGCCTGGGTGTTCCTATCGAAAAGCTCTGCGGGGTTCTTCTTGCCCGCTGCCGCGGTGGTCTTGGCCGGAGATTTGCCGGCTTTCTTAAGGTTTGCCATTTACTTCCCTCCCTTGAGGGCCATCGAGACAATCTTGGTCATGTGCGTCTCTGGTCCATAGACTTCAATCGGCACGCCCAGCTGCTCCCCCAGCTCCCTCATCCTCTTGAGGCCTTCCTGGTAGTTGGGGCCGCCCCTGCGGACGTAGATTTTCACTTTGTTCTCCTGGAGCTTCTTCTGGTACTCCTTCAGGGCCTTGATTATGCCCTTGAAGGTGTTGGCCACATCCGTGAAGTTGGCTATCCCGCCTCCGATGAGGAGGAACTTGCCCTTCGGGTTCTTCTTCCTGGTCATGAGGTCCAGAATCGTCTTGGCGTACAGGTAGGTGAACTCCTCGTTTGGGTCTCCGGAATATTCCCCGTAGTTGGCCATCTCGCTCATGTATCCCAGGTCGGTGATTGTGTCTGCGTATATCACCGAGGCTCCGCCGCCCGCGACCATCGTCCAGACCCTTCCCTCCGGGTTCAGGACTGTGAGCTTGAGCGACGCGCCCGTCTGCGAGTCCAGCTCCTCGATGTATGCTTCCTCTTTCGAGGGTATGCGGCCGAAAGGCGCAGGGAAGGCTATGCTGCCCCACTTCCTGCCGCTCTCGAAGTCTGCGGTCGAGTCGAGCTTCGCGGCCAGGTCCAGCGGGATCACCGATTTCTCGGTGACGACAATCGGATTGATTTCCAGGTAGGCGAAGTTCAGGTCGGCGTAGAACTTGAACAGGGCCTCGATGAAAGCCGCCACATGTTTCCAGCGCTTCTCCGGGACCTTACCCAGCAGCTTCTTCGTTATCTCCGCTTGAGTCGGGAAATCACCGACCGTTACGTCCATGCGCGAGGCCTTGGCATCCACGTCTCCTACGTTCACGCCGCCCTGGTGGTAGAACAGTATGGCGTCTCCCAATCTCGTGGACATTATCGAGACATAGCACTCGTCCGACTCTTTGTGCTGGACCATCGGCTCCACGATGAAGTGCGTGAGCTGGCCTGTCGTGCCCTTGTCCAGGGGCTTGCCCATGGCGTCGAATTTGCCGTATATCGTAATCGGGCCTTTGGACTTGTCCTTTATCCACTTTTTGGCAGTTTCCCAGTTCGCGCCTACGAGTATGAGCTTGTTCTTGCCCCTGCGCTTTATCAGCTGGTCTGGTTTCACGACCAGCTTGTCCTTGGCCAGCCACTTGTGCTGCGCGGGCAGCTTGGCCAGGTCCGTCTCCGGTCCGACAGTGACATACTTGTCCTCTATCGAGAATTTCCCGCCTGAATAGTCCTTGAACAGACGCGCGAGCATGCGCTTGCCGTCCGCCTCCCTTATAGCTTTTTGTGCCATTCAAATCCCTCTATTTCAGTTTCTTTATCAGCCGCTTGGCCACTTCGTCGATGAATTCCTCGGTGTATACCTTTTTGTTGGTCGAGGACTCCTTGGCCACAAGCATGAGATCGCCCGTCATGATTCCGCTCTCGACGGTCTCGATAGCCGCCCGTTCCAGCTTGTTCGCGAATTCAACGACCTCGGGCGTCTGGTCCAGCTCGCCCCTCTTCCTGAGGCAGCCGCTCCATGCGAATATCAGGGCCATGGAGTTGCTGGATGTTTTTTCTCCCTTCAGGTGCTTGTAGTAATGCTTCTGCACTGTCCCGTGTGACGCCTCGAACTCGTAGAATCCCTGCGGGCTCACCAACACCGAGGTCATCATTGCCAAAGACCCATACGCCGACCCAAGCATATCGCTCAGCACGTCGCCATCATAGTTCTTGCAGGCCCACAGGAAGCCGCCCTCGGTCTTCATGACCCTTGCGACTGTGTCGTCGATGAGGGTGAAGAAGTACACGAGTCCGGCATCTTTAAACTTCTGCTCCCAGTTCTTCTTGAATTCCTCCTCGAATATCCTCTTGAAATTGGCGTCGTATGTCTTCGATATCGTGTCCTTGGCTCCGAACCACAGGTCTATCTTCTGGTCGTAGGCGTACGTGAAACACGTCTTCGCGAACGAGGCTATGGACTTGTCTGTGTTGTGTATTCCCTGGATTACACCGGGGCCCTTGAATTCCTGGATGAGGCCGCGGAATATCTCCTTGCCCTGGGCGTTGGTGAACACCAGCTCGGCCCTGCCCGCTTCCGGGACGCGGTATTCGCAGTTTTTATACACGTCCCCGTAGGCATGCCTGCCCAGGTGGATTGGCTTCTTCCAGGATTTGACCGCAGGGGGAATGTTCTTGACCAGGATGGGGGCTCTGAACACAGTGCCATCCAGCGCTGCCCTGATAGTCCCGTTCGGGCTCTTCCATTCCTGCTTCAGGTTGTACTCCTTCACGCGGTCTTTGTTCGGCGTTATGGTGGCGCACTTCACGCCCACGCCGTGTCTCTTTATAGCCTCGGCAGCCTCGTGGGTGATTTTGTCGTCAGTCTCGTCCCTCTTCTTCAGTCCAAGGTCGTAGTACTCCAGGTTCATGTCCAGGTGCGGTAGGAGTAATTTATCCTTGACCATCTTCCACATTATCCTGGTCATCTCGTCTCCGTCTATCTCGACAATCGTTGTCTTGACCTTGATTTTGTCTGTCATTTCAATGCCTCCTTACTTGCCCTTGAGCATCGACAGCATCCCGCCGGCCAGAGCTATGTCCACCTGGCGGTCGGAAAGCTCGTGCTTCACTTCGAACTCGAAATTCTTGGTCTTGTTCTTCACGATTATCTTGGCCTTCGACTTCAGCGTCTGGCGGATGTTACTCAGCTCAAGGACATCGCCCTGGCTTATCTTGTCGTAGTCAGCCTCGTTCGTGAAAATCAGGGGCAGTACCCCGAAGTTGACCAGGTTCGCGCTGTGTATCCTCTCGAAGGACTTGGAGATGACTGCCTTGACGCCGACGAACATCGGGCAGAGGGCCGCGTGCTCTCTTGATGACCCCTGGCCGTAGCTCAAACCGCCGACGATTATATTGAACTTGCCTGCCTTCTTCGCGGCCATGGCCCTCTCGTAGAACTTCGGGTCGACGACCTCGAAGAGGAACTCCGAGTACTTTGGCACATTGGAGCGGTACTTCATCCTCGCGCCAGCAGGGATGATGTGGTCCGTTGTCGTTTTATCGCCGACCTTTATCGTGACCTCGGCCACGACGTTCTCGGGCATCTTTTCGTTGCGGGGCGGCTCGCCTATGTTCGGCCCGCGGTATATCCTGATGCTGGCCGGGTCTTTCGAAGGCGGAAGTATCATCGAGTCGTCGATTATGAACTTCCTCGGCATTTTAAACTCAGGGTATGCGGCGCCCAGGTCCCTCGGGTCTATCAATTTCCCGGTGAGCATTGCCGCAGCGGCCGTCTCCGGGCTGACCAGGTATGCCTGCGCGTCCTTCGTGCCCGAGCGCCCCTCGAAGTTGCGGTTCGAAGTGCGGACGCTCACGCCTTTGGACTGCGGGGACTGGCTGTTTCCTATGCAGAAACCGCAGGCGTTCTCGGCGATGCGGACGCCGGCTGAAATGATGTCAGTGAGTGCTCCGTTGTCCGCGAGCATGGTCAGCACCTGCTTGCTGCCCGCAGCCATGACTGCAGAGACGTTCGGGTGCACGTGCTTGCCCTTCAGCAGGGCAGCGATAATCATCATGTCCCGGAAGGATGAGTTGGTGCAGGAGCCGATGCAGACCTGGTTTACTTCCAGTCCTCCGAGTTCCCTGACTTTCCTGACATTGCCCGGGCTGTGCGGTGTCGCGACCAGGGGTTCTATGGATGAAAGGTCGAGGTCTACGACCTTGAAGTACTTGGCCGTCTTGTCGGCCTTGAGGCGCTGGTAGTCCTGCTCGCGGCCCTGGGCTTTAAGGAACTTCTTCGTGACCTTGTCGCTCGGGAATATTGAGGTTGTAACTCCCATCTCCGCGCCCATGTTGGTGATTGTCGCGCGCTCCGGTACGCTCAGGGTCTCCACGCCCGGTCCGTTATATTCAATCACGGTGCCGACATTGCCCTTCACAGTGAACATCTCCAGCATCTTCAGGACGACGTCCTTCGCCGATACCCAGGGCCTGAGCTGGCCCGTGAGGTTGACCTTGACGACGTTGGGGCAGGTCAAGTAAAACGGATCCCCGCCCATTGCCAGAGCTACGTCCAGCCCGCCCGCGCCTATGGCAATCTGTCCGATGCCCCCGCCCGTCGGGGTGTGGCTGTCCGAGCCTAAAAGCGTGGTCCCGGGCTTGCCGAACCTCTCGAGGTGCAACTGGTGGCATATCCCGTTGCCGGCGCGCGAGTAAAGTATCCCGTACTTCGCGGCCACGGTCTGCAGGTACCTGTGGTCGTCCGCATTCTCGAAGCCGACCTGGATAGTGTTATGGTCTACGTAACTTACCGACAGGTCAGTCTTCACCCTATCGAGGCCGATGGCCTCGAACTGCAGGTACGCCATGGTGCCAGTGGCGTCCTGGGTCAGTGTTTGGTCAATCCTTATGCCTATCTCGTTCCCGGGTACGTATTTGCCAACAACCAGATGTTTCTCCAGTATCTTTCTCGTAAGGGACTTGCCCATTGTATCTCCTCCTTTGAGGGTGGGACAGGGTAATTTTTAGCCGTATATAAAGATTATCAATAATACGAATAACAGCTATTATTACGTAATATATCTTAGTTTATAGGCAATATTTCGCACAAACATATGAATAAGAGACAATAATAATAAAATAAAGATAAAAATGACAGAAAATTACTTATGCTTAATGCGCAATCGGGCAGTGATGAATCTCTCTAAGAACGAGAAGCTCGTGCTCTGGGGCCTTGTCGCCTACCCGGACCTGAACGACATGGAGCTGGCCAAGAGGCTGGACATGAAGTATTCCACGCTGTGCACAGTCCGGAAGCGGCTGCAGGAAGGGGACTATTACCGCACTGTGAGGGTTCCGGTGCTGCAGAAGCTGGGCGCGGAGATGCTCGGCGTCATCTACACCGTGTTCAACCCGGCAATATCTGTCCAGGAGAGGGCCAGGATAACCACGAAGGCTATAGAGATATCTGAGGAGCTGTTCTACTCGGTGGGCGAAACCCACAAGGGATTCTCGTTAAGCCTGGCTTCCGCGTATTCGGACCTTTCCGTCATCAACGAGACCAGAATAGAGACCTTCGCCAAGGCCGGGCTCCTGGACCAGAAGCATCCAACCGAAGTCATATTCCCGTTCGCGATTAGCCACATACCCAGGTTCTTCGATTTCGCCCCGCTGCTGGCCAGGGCCCTGGACATTAAGAACGCGGATGCCGCCGTCACCGGGTTCCCCACGGAGATGCGCAAGGTCGAGCTCAGCAAGGTGGAGAAGAGGGTGCTGCTGGTGCTGGTTGAAAAGCCCGACATGAACGAGAAAGATCTGGCAGCGGAACTTGGGCTGTCAAGGTACACATTCTCGAGGGCGAGGAAGAAGCTGGACTCCGAGGGCCTTGTCATGAAGAAAAGGATACCGAACTTCCAGAAGCTGGGCTTCAAGGTGATGACAATATCGCACCTGATGTTCAACCTGAAGAAGCCGTTCGACGCCAAGTTGCTGGCCATGGGCATGCTTCAGAACCCGGGCACCATATTCCTGGCCGCGAGGAAATTCGAGTGCATATCCGTGTCAGTTTACCTGGAGTACGAGGACTACAGGGAGGAGCACACCAAGGACCTGCAGTACCTCAAGGAGAACGATTATCTCATAGACGTGCCGAACACGGCAAAGTACATTATTCCCAACATGGTGGTCATGAAGGACATGGTGTTCGGACCGATGGTCAAGAAGACTCTGGACCTATAATTCCATAATCTCTTCGTTCTCAGGTTGCTGATTACGGAAGTATAGGAATTTTTTGGTTGTGTTTACCGGCATGCAGCTCAACCATGGCGAATCCGCGAGAATGTTGGCATTCAGATTTGGATTCACCGATTGCTCTCAAAATGATGCGAGCCGTATGATGCTGGATTTAGCGATTGGATGATGCCGCATCATGGTCGAATCTCTGCTGGCAAATGCCAATAATCGATTCAACATGACGAATCCTAAACTTCCAACAACCCGAACCAAGAACGTCCGAATCCCGAATAATATCATTTGAATTCAGAGGGTTCGGATGGAATTTTAATCCGCCACTACCTCGAAGCCGTCCTTGTCGAATATAAGCGGCAGGTAATTCCTCTTGTGATTTGTCTGGCGCATCTTGACAATGCTGAGCCACAGCTTCACGTCTGTATCGTCCCTCCTCAGGTCCAGGTGGAATATGCCGTCAGCGAGGAAATCCTCGCTGTTCCTGCAGAACCTCTCGGAGTCCTGGTCCATCTCGGTTATTAGGAACGCAGTCACTTGCATGTCCCTGAGCCATTCGAAGAAGTGGAACAGCTCCTCCCTGGGGGTTGAGAACTTGGCCATGACCTCCAGGATTGGCAGGGAGTCAATCACGACCAGGTTGATGTCCATGTTCTTCTTGAGGTTCTTCAGGTACATCTTGAAGACCTCCATCCATGTCTGGTTGGTTAATTGGACGAGCTTCTTTCGTATCATCCCGAGGTCAAGAACGGATATCTCCTTCTCAAGGCCGCCTAGCTTCATGCCCAGGCCGTCCATGTTCATTAGCAGGCTCTCCCGGCTCTGCTCCAGGGTGACGTAAACGCCGTTCATGTCCTCCTTGTTGGCATTGTGGTAAAGGATGTTGAATGCGAAGGATGATTTCATGGTGCCGGGTTTCCCGGCCACCAGGATGACCGAGTTTTCGGGAATACCGCCCTGCATGACCTCGTCAAGCCCCTTCACATATGTCTTGATGCGTTTGACCTTCATCTTCCTGCCCTCCGGGCCTAAACCATACCTCGTTTTATCAATATATAATTAACTGACACAAATACATCCAATCTGCGGTGCCGGGCCCGCACAACATATATTTATACTCCGGCCGGTATCACGATTTCGAGAAGGTATCTGAATGAAGGGAATAGAGAGCATAGCCAAGAGGGCCATGGAGCTCAAGCAGAGCGGCATGAACGACAAGGAGATAGCCAGGGAGCTGCACCTATCCGAGAACACGATAGTTTGGCTCCTGACGAAGGGCGCCAGGTCCAAGACCATGCCCTCGGACACGCCGCTGGACGTAAAGATAGGCTGGACCTCCGTGGGCGTGTTCGGGAACAGGATTTCCCTGATGGCCTCGATACTGGCCGATATAATAATGGAGGAGGCAGAAAACGGGGAGTTCGAGGTCGAAACCGCTGTCGGTATAACCATCAACGGAATACCGCTGGCCACCCATATCTCGGACGAGCTGGGCATCGAGCTGGCCGTCTACAGGCCTCCGGCCAAGAGGGTGGACCCGGGCGCGATGAGCTCGAATTATGCCAATGTGGACGGCAAGACCATCGTCATAGTCGACGACGTGGTCGGGACAGGCGAGACCATGGAGAAGGCGGTCAACGACCTGAAGGCCTTCGGGGCCACACCCAAGCTCATTCTGACAATTGTCAACAAGACAGGTTTCAGGGACATCGGCGGCGTGCCGATACGCGCGGTCGTCAGCGCCAAGACCCTGTCGGACTGAATTATTCCGGTGGATGAATAAAAATGCACTGGGTGGACGTTTATGCCGAGCAGCTGCTTGGCAGGGGCAAGAAGCATTTCGTGGAGAGCGGCACATCGATTTCCGGGGAGCCGCACCTTGGCAGCGCTGAGGATTTGATAATATCCGACGGTATAGCGAAGGCCATAATCGCCGGAGGCGGGGAATGCAAGGCCATATGGGCCATGGACGACATGGACGGGCTCCGGAAGATTCCGAAGCAGCTGCCCAAGGAGTTCGAGAATTACCTGGGCCAGCCCGCATTTAAATTACCATGCCCGGACGGATGCTGCCCGTCTTTCGCTGAGCATTTCACCAGGCCTTTCCTGGAGAACCTGGCAAGGATAGATGTGAGACCAGAACCGGTTTCTGTGGCCAAAATGTACAGGGACGGGAAATACGACAATGTGGTCAGGACTGCTCTGGACAAGGCCGCCGAGATAACGGCTATCATCAAGGAGGTCTCAGGAAGCGAGAGGGATGACGACTGGCTCCCGTTCTTCCCCATATGCGAGAGCTGCGGCCGGATTCTCACTACACAGGCCTATGCATGGGATGGCAAAAAGGTAAGTTATCGCTGCAAGGGCGGCATCGCGGGAAAGAACTTCATACCAGGTTGCGGGCATGAAGGTCAAGCAGGGATTCGGGACGGAAAGCTGCCCTGGAGGGTCGAGTGGGCCGCCAGGTGGAGCCATCTCGGCGTGACTTTCGAGCCGATGGGCAAGGATCTGATGGCCTCGGGCGGGACTTACGAGACAGGAAAGGCAATCTGCGAGAGGATATTCGACAGCCCGGCTCCGCTGCCGATTCCTTACGAATGGATTGTCATCGAGGGCGGGAAAAGGTTAGGAAAATCCGCAGGCAGGGTGCTGACAATCGGCGAGCTCATAGACATAGCCACCCCTGAAATTGCCAGGTACTTCTTCTTCCGCTCGAAGCCCACGAGCCACAAGGACATTGATTTCGGGCTCGGAATCACAAAACTTGCGGAGGAGTATGAACTTGCGGAGGCCACGTACTTCGGAAAGGACACGGGAATACCGGAGAAAGAGATAGAGGACGTGAAGCGGAACTACGAGATTTCGCAAATCCTTGAGGTGCCTCAAAGGCTGAGCCAGGTCTCCTACTCCCACCTGATTTCCACAGTCCAGGTCAGCAAAGACTGGGACCATATCCTTGAGAAACTGGCCCGGACGGACGACCTCAGCGGCATGACCCCGGAAGAGGAGAAAAAGCTGAAGGCCAAGGTCGGGGCTGTGAAAACCTGGCTGGCCACCCACGTGCCCGACGACATGAAATTCCAGCTCCAGACGGAGCATCCTCCGATCGAGATTACAGCGGAGGAGAAAGCCATACTGGCCAAGCTCCTGGACAAGCTGGAGAAAACCGAATGGAATGCAGAGAAGCTCCATGACTCGATACACACCACGGCTGTGGAATCCGGGATAAAGGCCGGCGCGATGTTCAACCTCATGTACCGGATATTCCTGAACAGGACCAGGGGCCCGAGGCTCGGGTACCTGTTGGCATCGCTGGACAGGGATTTCGTAGTCGAAAGGATAAAACATTTCTCGACGTAATATTCCACAATATTATACAGGCCCCGTACAGATATTTGGCTTCACTGACAGCTATATCCAAACAATAGCCAAATATTGGACGGGGCTACGACTAAAAACAATAAAAAATCGGAGTAGCCCCGTCCAGATTCGAACTGGAGTCTGGAGATCCAGAGTCTCTAATGATAACCACTACACCACGGGGCTGTTCGGCACTCGCTGTATCCCGCCTCCGTATTAAATATTTCCTGCATGGCCCCGGGAACAAATTATTAATATGTTCATGCGATTCCGTGCCACAGAATATAAAATAGTGACACGGAGATGTTGACATGGCTTGTTTTCTGATGGCAATGGGCTTGGGCTCGATAACGACCGCATTCCGGAACAGGTTCCCGGAGAAGCTGCACGTGGAATGGCTGAACCTGATGCTCTGGGGCGGGTCTGCGATGCTGATTGTGGACCATATCGCGAACGGCGAAATTATAGCCAGCTTCCCATTCTTCACCGCTGTACGGGACGGGAACACAATGGCCATGCTCGCAGAGGTTGCGACATTGGGCACCGCGATGGTTGCTGCCTGCATCGGGATATGGCTGGGCATGGTTTGGGTGTCCAACAAGAGAGAAGCGGACACCAAGGCATCGGCCTGATGCACGTAGTAATTTATTTATCACCGGGCATAGTTGAAGCCCCATGAAAGAAATAGCAAGGTTCGGGGTCTCCCTCCCGACTGACCTCCTGGAGAAGTTCGACCGGGAGATTGACCGGATGGGTTACGGCAACCGCTCTAAGGCCATCGCCGACCTCATCAGGGACAGCCTGGTGGGAAAGGCCTGGGAGGCGGAAAAGGGCGAGGTTGTCGGCGTCGTGACGCTTGTGTATGACCATCACACCTCCAAGGTCGTGAACAGGCTGCTGGAGCTGCAGCATGGCGCAGACGTGACCATCTACTCGACCATGCACATCCACCTGGACCACCACAACTGCCTCGAGATACTTGCGATACGCGGCAAGCCCGGAGACGTGAAGGCGTTCGCGGACAGCGCCAGGTCTGTGCGCGGCGTTGAGCATTCTGGGCTGATGGTGACCAGCAATCTGAAATAGCACTTCATTATCCATACCGGTGGAAACATGGATTGGAAAGATCCGAGATATGATGAACTGGCCAAGCAGGATTTCCTCAGGGCGGAAATCGTTGCTGACCTCAGGGCGGGAAAGTACGACAGAGTGCATACCAGGTTCCCGCCTGAGCCGAACGGCTACATACACATAGGCAACGCCAAGGCCATCTGGCTCAACTACTGCATCGCCAGGGACTTCGGGGGCAAGTTCAACCTCAGGTTCGACGACACCAACCCGGTGAAGGAGGAGAAGGAGTTCATAGACTCCATAATCAGGGACGTGGCATGGCTGGGCGCGGACTGCGAGGGCCGGGTGTTCTATGCAAGCGATTATTTCCAGCAAATGTATGATTGGGCCAGGGACCTAATCAAGAAGGGAAAGGCCTATGTCGACGACCTCAGCGCGGACGAGATAAGCCAGCACCGCGGCAATCTGACCACGCCGGGCCTGAACAGCCCGCACAGGAACCGCACCACCGAGGAAAACCTGGACCTATTCGAGAGGATGAAGAACGGTGAGTTCCCGGACGGGGCCAAGGTCCTGAGGGCGAAGATTGACATGGCGCACCCCAACATGAACATGCGCGACCCATTGATGTACCGCATAATCCACGCACCGCACCCCCATGCCGGGGACAGGTGGTGCATCTATCCGATTTATGACTGGGCGCATGGCCTGGAGGATTCTATAGAGGGCATAACCCATTCCATGTGTTCGATAGAGTTCGAGAACCACAGGCCGCTGTACGACTGGTTCCTCATCGAGCTTGGCATCTACAAGCCCAGGCAGATAGAGTTCGCCAGGATGAACGTCTCATACACCATCATGAGCAAGCGGTACCTCAAGGTGCTGGTCGAGGAGAACCGCGTGAGCGGCTGGGACGACCCCAGGATGCCCACGATTTCGGGGATGAGGAGGAGGGGATACCCAGCCAAAGCAATCCAGGACTTCCTGGAACGCGCGGGAATCGCCAAGAAGGCCAACACCATTGCGTTCGAACTGCTGGAAAGCTGCGTCAGGGAGGAGCTGAACCGAACCGCACCGAGGCTCATGGGCGTGCTCAACCCGCTGAAGGTCGTCGTGGAGAACCTGCCCGAAGGCCATCTCGAGGAGATGGAGGCAGTGAACAACCCCGAGGATGCAGCCATGGGAACCAGGAAGGTGCCGTTCACCAGGGAGCTTTACATCGAGCGCGAGGACTTCATGGAAGTGCCTGAGAAGAAATTCTTCAGGCTGGCTCCGGGCCGCGAAGTACGGCTTCGGTATGCTTACTTCCTCAAGTGCAAGAGCGTCGTGAAGGACGCTGGCGGTGCTATAATCGAGCTGAGATGCACCGTGGATCCAGCGACAAAAGGTGGCAATTCCCCCGATGGAAGGAAAGTGAAGAGCACGATGCACTGGGTCTCGGCCTCCAAGTCAATTCCCGCGGAAGTCAGGCTTTATGACAAGCTGTTCACCTGTGAGGACCTTTCCGACCAGCCAGGACAGTTCCAGGACTACCTGAATCCGGACTCGCTGAAGATTTTCACAGGATGTAGGCTCGAGCCGGTAGCAGCAGGGCTGAGGGCCGGGGACAGGGTGCAATTGGAGAGGCTGGGGTATTTCTGCGTGGACATGGACTCTGCGCCGGGAAAGATTGTACTGAACAAAACTGTCGGATTGAGGGACGCGTGGGTCAAAGCGCAGGGCCAGAACAGATAGGGACCTCAATCACACATTTCTGGTTCATAATAATGTCACTTCTTCAATGCACCGAAAGCAGCAAATAGGATTATGGCCTATATGCAAGCCAGCAAGGTGGTTGGATTGAGACGCATTTTCACGGTCTGGCTGTGCGCAATGATGATGGTCGGCAGCGCGTTCATCGGGATGACTCTCGAGAACGGGGTAGGGGGAGGAGACGCAAATCCCGAACCAAGGGTGAGTTATACCATTACGAATGTCTGGGAACTGCAGAACATGAGTTTGGATTTGACTGGAGATTATACGCTGATAAACGATATCGATGCCAGCATTACCTCCAGTTGGAATGCTGGCGCGGGTTTTGACCCTGTTGCTACTGATTCAAATCCCTTCACCGGCAAGTTCGAAGGGCAGAATTACACAATCAGTGGTCTCTATATCAATCGTCCATCGGAAAATTGTGTTGGACTATTAGCATATCTTAGCAACAGTGCACAGGCCAGGAATGTGAGATTAGAGGATGTCAATATTACTGGTTATACTTTTGTCGCTGGATTTATAGGGCGAAGTTATACCACCACATGTACTGTATCCAACTGCTATGTAACGGGGGTTGTGCGTGGGAGAGGTTATTGTATTGGTGGTTTCGTGGGAGAAACATCTGCTTCAATGTCTTATTGTTATGCGGACTGCACAGTGTCTGGAATTGTTGCCGGAAATAATGGATATATAGGCGGTTTCGCCGGAGACATCTTTGGCCCTGTGTCAAATTGCTATGCAACCGGTGATGTGTCCGCATCTGGAGCTAGTAATGTCGGCGGATTCACGGGGTACTACTTCGGCACGAGCACGTTATCAAACTGTTACTCTACCGGAGACGTACCAGATACCGGGACCAACATTGGTGGTTTTGTCGGATTTTATAGCGGCGGAACGTTCACCGACTGTTTCTGGGACACAGACATGTCAGGCACGACTACTGGCATCGGTTCTGGTTCCAGCACCGAGGTTCAGGGCAAGACCACGCCAGAAATGATGCAGCAAGCAACGTTCACGACAGGCGGCTCGAACTGGGACTTCACCAACATCTGGCACATGACAGAGGGGATTACATACCCGCTGTTCCAGTGGCAGGATCTGCCGGTGTGGTGCATTAACCTACAAGCTGGCTGGAACCTTATATCTGTGCCTCTGCAGATAGGAAATACCTCCATCTCGAATGTCCTGGCCGGCATATCCGAGAAGTACGACTGCGTGAAATACTTCGATGCCCTGGATGTCACAGACCCGTGGAAGACCTACCGTCCATCGAGTTCGCAGAACGACCTGGCTAGCATCGACATAACCATGGGACTCTGGGTGCACACCACCGAGGCCTGCACCCTCAATGTCACAGGCATGGTGCCCGCTTCAACGGCTATCGACCTTCATGCCGGATGGAACCTGGTCGGGTACCCGAGCATGAGCGAGAGGGCAATATCCGTTGCGCTGGCAGGCACCGGCTACGACCGCGTGGAGGGTTTCATGCCGGCAACGCCTTACGTTCAACCGCTATCTGATTCGTACATGATGAAGCCCGGGGAAGGATACTGGATCCATGTTCCGGCTGATACTGTTTGGACTGTTGATTGGTAAATCTGGTGTTCTTGAAACACCAGTGGTTCTGAGAACGAGCAGGCTCACCGGAGGTTTTTCTTTTTTGAATATTTCTTTTTGCCGAAGGTGAGCCAGCGCAGTTCGATGTTCAAAAAGAAATACTCGGGTACTATGGGTTCATGTGCCAGCGGATGCGGTCTGGACTGTTGATTGGTAGCAGAACAATTTCACATCAGCATGCCCCACCTGTAAGGGTGGGGTTATGATGTGCCAGTACCTTGAGTGCGCTTTTCACAGCGTGCACAGAATCCCTTCAAGCCCCGCCTGGTTTTAATTGCATATTATTAGGGCGGGGTGCTATATTCAAAGCTCTTGTAAGGAATCGTCTCTCTCATCCTTTTTGAGCAAATATCTAAATAGCCGCTGAACCCTTTTCACCCCAATGCGAAAACTGATTGGTTTGTTCGTGGGGATTCTTCTGGTCGCGACCGCGATACCTTTGTCAGCTCAGCCTATTGAGGAGGGAACCACTGGCTGGGGGCCGACAGGCCAGGGAGTGTATTACCTGAGGAACGCGGCCTACGGTTACGCGATGAACTGGTGGAGCACTCGCAACCCCCACTTCAATGACTTCACCGGCTCGGGTGGGGACTGCGCCAATTTCGTGAGCCAGTGCCTGATGGCCGGGGGCATGTCCCTCTGGCAGGGGACGAACGGCGGCGGATACGGCGTTTATCCGGATGTGGACAGGCCGACAACTTACAGCAACGGTACCATTCCGTACTGCGATTACCTGCACCAGCATCTGACGAAGTACCAGGCTGTCGATTACACCTATGTCGTCGAGGGCGTGAATGCCAGCATTCCGGCGAACATAGCGGTTGGCGATGCTATAATATTCGGCACTGCGGCCGGAGACCATTTCTCGCATGCGATGATTGTCATTGCCGTGGATGGCAGCGACCTCACGCTGGCCGCGCACACGACCGACACGTCCACGGCGACGTTCTGGGGCGTGCTGGGCGGTTCGTTCACCTGCGCCAGCTTTTACCACATCAGGGTGGAGCTGGACACGCCTTTCAGCTTCATGGTGAGCACGGGAACATTGAATGTCCGCGCCGGACCCGGCCTCAACAGCGCCGGAAACAACTACCAGGCGCTCGGGACTGTCCAACTTGCGCAGATGTACGTGGCAATAAGCACCCAGGATGTGTCTGGGAGCATCTGGTACAACTTCTGGTTCGACGAGCGCAACCTTTGGTGCGCTGCGAATATGGTTTCGGGAAACATCTACGCAAAACCTGTGAACCAGCCGCAGTTCGAGATCGACGTTTCCACGTCATTGAACGTCAGGGACGGCCCCGGGACCGCATATGCGATAGCTGGCCAGGTGTTCGACGGCATGAGGTATGTCCCCAAAGGGATGAGGAACAATGCAGGCACATTGTGGCGCTCCTTCTGGTGGGGCGGCATGGTCAAATGGTGCTCCAACGGGTACACGGACAATGTCACGTTCGTGGAAAAAGAGATAACCCGCCAGAACGTGGGATTCTGGCCCAGCTGGATGGGCACGACTTACACGAGCCTGCAGCATGACAGGCTTACACACCTCTCGTGGTTCTCGGTGGAGATGGACACGACAGGCACCATAACCGCTTACAATTCATGGCCCTCCGGGTGGACATCCTTGGTGACAAGATGCCACGAGAACGGCACCAAGGTCCTGGTCACCATGACCTTATTTGGCTCATCCTCGGTTTCCACATTCCTGGCAAGCCCGACCGCGAGGGCGAACGGAGTGAGCAACCTCCTGGCCCAGGTGGTGGCCGGAAACGCGGACGGTATAATGATAGACCTGGAGTACCCGCCTTCGGGAAGCGACCTGAACCTGCTCTATTTCATGCAGGAGCTTGATGCCGCGTTCTATGCCGAGGACATGCTGTACGAGGTGCACCTGTGCCTCATGCCGTACCCCTGGGCATCTTACGGCTTCGACGAGCTTCCCAGCATCAACAGCTGCGTGGACTATTACTTCATGATGGGCTATGACTATTTCTATGCCGGGAGCGGGACAACCGGGCCGTGCGGAGCCCTGTTCTGGAGCAACAACATAGACGCGTGGCATTCCATCAACCTGCATATAAACAGCTTAGGTGTGGACAGGAGGAAGCTAATCTATGGAATTCCTTACTTCGGGTTCGATTATCCTGTCGCCACAACCGGCCACACGGCAGCGGGAGCCACCAGGAATGGCACAGCTTCCTCAAGGACCTATACCTCGGCAATGAGCAAACTGGCAAGCACCGGCGCGACTCTGCAATGGGACGCCACAAGCCTCAGCCCCTGGTTCTACTACCTGGAGTCGGGCCAATGGCACCAGGTATGGTTCGACAACGCCACTTCGCTCATGTACAAGTACCAGGTAATCAATCAGCTTGACTTGCCGGGCATGGGCATCTGGGCCCTGGCCTATGACGGAACAAGCACAGCACTCTGGAATGCAATCGGCACAAAGCTGGACCAGTTCTCCCTGGACACGAACCCCCTGAATGCCTCGACTGTCAGCGGTACAGTGAACATATCCTCGGTGGCATGGGGCGGCGCGACCGATGTCTGGATGAAGGTGCCAGGAGGCAGCTGGCAGGAAACCACTTACTCGACGAACATCCACCAGACATATGAAGCAAGGTTCTACAAATCCTGGGACACCACATCATTGGCGACGGGCTGGCACACTGTGCAGTTCAGGATGAACAATTCATACGGGCATGTGTCGTTCGAGAACCGCTCGTACTATGTGAACAACGGCAATGCCAGCTTCTCCATCCCCCTGGTTTCCGGCTGGAACCTCGTGTCCCTGCCGCTCGCCACTTCCTATCCGGATGTTGCATCCGCGCTTGCCTCGATATCGGGTAAATGGACTGCCGTGAAGGCCTATGATTCGGCTGACAAGTCAGACCCGTGGATGACGAACAGGCCGGGAAGCACAGTCAATGACCTGAGCACTCTCGATAGGACGCATGGCCTCTGGATAAGGACGACTCAGGCCTGCACGCTCAACATCACAGGTGCTGTGCCAACTTCCACGACGATACCCCTGAATGCAGGATGGAACCTGGTGGGCTACCCGACCATCACTACCGGAAGGACCATCTCATCGGCCTTGGCCGGAACAGGATACGACAGGGTCGAGGGATTCGCCGCAGCCTCGCCCTATGTCCAGGCCCTGCCCGATTCGTATGCGATGAAGCCCGGTGAGGGATACTGGGTGCACGTTCCTGCGGATACAATATGGACAATAACTTGGTAAATGTATACTGGCGTTCAACTGAATGCCAGTGTTGCAGAGAACGAGCAGGCCAACCCGAAGTTTTTCTATTAATGAATTTTTCTTTTTTGCGTAGGGCTGGCCAGCGCAGTTCGAAGCTCAAAAAGAAAAACTCGCAGACAAACGGTATGGACAGTAAATTGGTAACTTAAATGACAAACGTTGAATCCAACTCTAGGCAACTGTCAGCTTCGGATTCGACCATGGCACGGCAATATTTCTTAGCTAAATCGAGTGGCCATGCGGTTCGCAACATTTTTGCATCAATTGTTGGATTCGAAAACAAATTCTTAACATATTGAGAATCCGACTTGATTGAACTGCTTCACAACAAAAACAATCATGACTGGCCGGCAATCAGTAACCTGAGAGCACTGAGATTGCCGGGCGCAAGGTATATCAATAAGAGTTTATTTACCATGAAGCAGTGAGGGCAGGAGAATCCTACCTGTAATGTTACATGGCCAACATAGTAGCGCTCGAGGAAATATTGGACGACATTAAAAACAAGGAGGGCGTCACAGATGCCATACTTGTGTCCAGAAGCGGGATGCACATAGCCGGCAGGGTGCCGAAGGGGGCCCACGCCGAGACCTTCGTGGCAATGTCCGCCATCATGCTGGGCGCCGCTGAAACTTCCACGTCCGAGCTCAAGGAAAAACTCCGCATAGTCACGATCCTTCTGGAGCATTCCAAGGTCGCCATGGGCGTTGTGAGCTCCAAAGCCGTTCTGGTCCTCAAAGCCGGCCTGAGCGATTCGGACGAGAAGCTCATAGAAATCCTAAAGTCGGCTGTGCCGAAATTCGAGAAGGCGTTGTAAAACTACATCCTTTTGAAGCCGCGACCAACCCACATGGCCACGCTCACTGTGCGGTCCTTGAGGGCGGTGGTTGTTTTCCTGCTCTGGCCTCTGGCTTTGGTTTTTCCTGTTCTTATGGCCTTGAGCATGTCTTCCTCGGAGGATGCGTCGGGCATTATTGTATATGCCCTGCCAAAGGATGTCAGCTCGTGAGAGTCGCTGCCCGCCGTCCTGGGAAGGCCCATCCGTTTCGCCAGCTTGCCTGCCAGCATATTTTCCCTGACCGTGGAATGGGCATTAACTGTCTCGACCGCATCGGGCTTCAGGGCCAGAGTCGCTTCCTCACCCAAACCCGACCAGAACCTGTAGGGGTGCGGCACGACAGCCATTCCGCCCTGGGAATGTATCCTGTCCCTGGTCTCGGCAGGGTCGAGGTCCCTGGGTATCCCCTCTGATATGCCGTAGGCGAGTATGTGGCCTCCGCTGCTGGAAATCTCCATGCCGCTGACCACGATGAGCTTGAATTCGGACGCAATCTTCCTGGCTTCGAGGCTCCCGGCAATGGTGTTGTGGTCCGCGATGCAGAGTCCGTCGAGCCCGAGCCTCCTGGCCTGCTTCAGAATCTGCCTTGGCGCGGCATGCCCGTCCGCGGAATGCGAAGAATGGACATGCATGTCGAACTTCATTTTATCTTGGCTCCGGGCCCGACATTCTTGTCCGTGCCTATGGGTTTTCCCCCGACAGTCAGCGGGTGGTGTTGCCCGCCAGGCGACATGTATTCTGCGTTCCTGTCCTCGCCTATCTGTAGCGGATGGGCTGCAAAATCGTTGATGGTTATCTGGGGTGCGACCGCGGTTCCGTCCACCCTGTCGCCGGCCTTTGCGTCCGCAGGCGGCTGCAGAAGGCTCACGACATCGCCCTCGCTGGCTGCGAGGAGCATTCCCTCCGATATGACACCCCTGAGCTTCGCGGGCAGGAGGTTGCAGACGACGATTATCTTCTTGCCCGGGAAATCCTCAAGCACATATTGCTTCTTGATGCCTGCGCACAGTTGCCTGGTCTCGCCCCCGACATCAACTGTCAGGACCACCAGCTTGTCCGCGTTCGGATGGTCGTTCGCAGTCATTATCTCACCGACCCTCAGGTCCAGTTTTTCCAAACTTCCTGCAGGGGCGGATTCTGTCGCCTGGTCCTCCTTCTTGGCCTCCAGTTTGTCAGTCTCGCCCAGCTCCAGTTTCCTGAACAGAGGTTTCGGCTCTGAAAGTTTCAATCCGGATTTCAGCGGGACCAGCGCGTCCTCCCATTTTACATCCAGGACCTTCCCGGGCTCGCCCAGCGCCTCCCACAGCCTCTGGGACGAGAACGGCATGAAAGGCGCCATCATCACGGCCAGGGCTTTGGAGATGCATATGGATGTGTACAGAGTCGAGGCGCAGGCTTCCCTCGATTCCTTCAGTTGCCTCCAAGGAGCCTTGGCGTCTATGTATTGGTTGCCGAACCTGGCAAGCTCCATTGCCCGCTTTATTGCGTTCTTGAACTCGCATTTCTCAAGGTGCTGGCTCACTTCTTCCAGGGCTTTATTCATCTCGACCGCTGCCTCGGGTTCGGGGGTTCCGGCCGGAATCTCTCCGAAGTTCTTCTGCGCGAACGAGAGCGCCCTGTGGACGAAATTCCCGTAAGTGGCAACCAGCTCGCTGTTGTTCCTGGTGATGAAATCGTCCCATGTGAAGTCAGTATCCCTGTTCTCCGGCATGGTCGTTGCCATGAAGTATCGCATTGCGTCCGGGTCGAACCTGGCCACTATGTCCTTGAGGTCTATGGAAATCCCGCGGGACTTTGAGAACTGCTCGCCGTCGTATTTCAGGTAGGCATTGGCAGGAACGTCGTAGGGCAGGTTCAGGCCCCAGTCCAGGGATTTCAGGACCGCTGGCCAGAAAATCGTGTGAAAAGGTATGTTGTCCTTGCCCAGGAAATAGTAATGCCTGCACTCGGGGTTCTTCCAGAAGCTCTCGAATTTTTTCTTATTACCATTGGCCCATTTGACAGCCATGGTGTAATATCCCATGAAGGCCTCGAACCAGACATATATCCTCTTGTCCTCATGTCCTGGAACCGGGATCTCGATCCCGTAGGTCGTATCCCTGGTCACAGGCCTGTCTTTCAGGCCGGATTCCAGATACTGCTTCGAGAAGTTAAGGACATGCGGCCTCCAGTGGGCCATAGGGGCCATCCATTCCTTGAGGAATTTCTCCTGGGCGCTGAGCCTGAAGAAGAAATGCTTCCGCTTCACGAATTCCGGGGCCGAGCCGCAGGTTATGCACTTCAGGCCTATCAGCATGTCAGGGTCCATGAGCTTGCCGCATTTCTCGCACTGATCGCCTCTGGCCTTCTCGAAATGGCAGTTCGGGCACTCGCCTTCCACGTACCTGTCGGGCAGCGTACGGGCGCATTTCGGGCAGTATGGCAGCTCCATCTCCTTCTCGTAGAGGAATTTTCTCTCCAGCAGTCTGAGAAACAATCTCTGGACCTCGGCCTTGTGTGTCGTGTCCTCGGTGCTCTCGAAAACGTCGAACTCTATGCCGAAATCCTTCAGGGCTTTCACATTCATCTCATGGTACTTCCGGGCCAGGTCCAGCGGGGCCATTCCCTCCTTCTCGGCCCTGACGGTGACGGGCGTGCCGTGCATGTCGCTGCCCGAGACCATGAGGACCTGGTTGCCTCTCATCCTGTGGTACTTCCTGAATATATCCGGCGGAAGGTTGCAGCCTGCCATGTGCCCGACGTGTATGGGGCCGTTCGCGTATGGCCATGCAACGCCGATGAATATCTTGGTCATGCGCATCTCCAATATGGGCATAGGATTTAAATCTAATCAAAATGGTTCCGCACAACAAATGCATTTTTATTTATCATAAATATTAAATAAAGAGAATGATATATAGGTATTCGAGGAAAAATTATGGGAGAAAGAGTTGTCAAGAATGTAAAAAGTAAGGTCACAGAAGAAATCCTGGGAACCCTGGAAGGTAAAGTAATACACAGCACGACCCGCAGGTATACAGCAGAATTCCTCGGCACATTGGCTCTTGTGTTCTTCGGCTGCGGAAGCGCCGTCATCGCAGGGGCCTACATCGGCTTCCTCGGCATCGCATTCGCCTTCGGAATGGTTCTTCTGGTCCTGGTTTACGCCATCGGCCCGATATCAGGTTGTCACGTAAACCCTGCCGTGACTGTCGGAATGCTGATTGCAAAGAGGATTTCGTCAAAGGACGCATTGGCCTACATCGGAGTGCAATGCCTTGGCGCAATAGCCGGCGCTGGCCTCCTGTTTGCCGTGGCATCCGGACTGCCCGCATACGACATCGCCTCGGACGGGCTGGGACAGAACGGATTCAGCGACTACAGCCTGACTGCGGCCTTCATAGCCGAAGCATTCCTGACATTCTTCTTTGTCTACGCAATACTGGAAATCACAGGAAAGTTTGCGCACAAGGGATTCGAGGGCCTTGGAATCGGATTCGCACTCTTTCTGGTCCACATAATTGGCATACCAATCACGGGAACATCTGTCAATCCGGCCAGGAGCCTGGGCCCCGCACTGTTCGTGCAGGGAACCGCCATCGACCAACTGTGGCTATTCTGGGCCGCGCCTTTGGCCGGCGCATTGCTGGCGGCGATCGTATGGACATTCCTCACTGACCCGAAGGAGATGGCGAAGAACCTGAAGATTTAAACCTTGTTTCAGCGAAGGCATTCGCGCGCTACAACCAATCTCTGTATTTCGCTCGTGCCCTCGTAGATCTCCGTAATCTTGGCCTCGCGGAAGAACCGCTCGACCGGGTAATCCTTGGTATAGCCGTAGCCCCCGTGAATCTGAAGGGCGTTGTTCGCAACTTCGACCGCAATCCTCGAGGCGTACAGCTTGGCCATGGCGCTCTCCTTTGACAGTTTCTGCCCCGTGTCGCTAAGGTAAGCAGCCCTGAGCACGAGGAATCTTGCGGCGGCCACTTTCGTGGCCATCTCTGCCAGCATCCACTGTATCGCCTGGAATTTGCCGATCGGGCGGCCGAACTGCTCCCTCTCCTTTGCGTATTTCACGGCTTCGTCCAGCGCGCCCTGGGCTATGCCCACTGCCTGGGCCGCTATGCCTATCCTGCTGCCGTCCAGGGTCACCATGCCGATTTTGAAGCCCGCGTTCAGCTCGCCCAGCATGTTCTCCCTCGGAATCTGGCAGTTCTCGAACACCAGTTCCGACGTGGCCGACGCGCGCACGCCCATCTTGTCCTCGATGGTGCCGTAAGTGAAGCCGGGCGTTCCCTTCTCGACGATGAAAGCGGTGAGCCCCTTCGTGCCCTTGGAGAGGTCGGTGGAGGCAATGACCAGTATGACATCGGCCTCGCAGCCGGACGTGATGAATATTTTATTTCCATTTAAAATATAATTATCACCATCTAATATTGCCGTGGTCCTCACCGCACCCGCGTCCGAGCCCGCGCTCGGCTCAGTGAGCGCAAACGCGCCCAGCTTCTCTCCCTTCGCCAGTGGACTGAGGAATCTCTCCTTCTGGGCATCGGTGCCGAAGCGGTAAATCGGATGGCAGCAGACGGAGTTGTGAACGGCCATTATCACGCTCGTGGAGCCGCACACCCTTGCCAGCTCCTCGATTGCCAGCATGTAGGATACAGAATCCGAGCCTGAGCCGCCCCATTCGCGGGGGACTGCCATGCCCAAGAGGTTGAGCTGCCCCATCTTTTTAAGGATGGGCCATGGGAAATTCCCCTTTGCGTCCAGTTCCTGGGCCAATGGTTTTATTTCCTTCTCGGCGAAGCTCCTGACCGTGGAGCGGACCATGAGCTGTTCCTTGGTGAGGTCGAAGTTCATCGGGCGGGAGAAACGCTGATACGTTAAAAATATTCCCAGTGCAAAAGACAAAACCTTAATAAGCAATTATCCGTTGCGCCAATGTCCCTGATGCGGTAGTAATTTAGCCTGGGTGAATGCTTGACTGAAGATCAAGATGTCGCTGGTTCAAATCCGGCCTACCGCACTCTGATTATTTTATGATCAAATACGTGCGGTAGGCCTCTCGCCGTCTACCGTTTGGAAAATGTTTAGAATGAAGGCAGCGACACGGGCTAACTCACTTCGCTCTGAGATGATAAAAACGTGAGTTGGCCCTGTCTCGGCCTATTGCGTATAGAATAATAGAAATGAAGGCCTCGATCCGGCCTACCGCAGCAATATCTGCGTATTACTGCGCCAGACACAAACCTATCCGGTAGACCTTGGTTCAAATCCGTCGGGAAGCGAATCGTACCTGTCTAGCTAAATTGTCAATCAGCATCTTATAGAATGACTAGCTAATTGATGATTTTCTGATGGAGGGTTATCCCTCCCCTTTTTCTTTTTTGACGAAAGCCTTATTACCAGGAAAAACCATATAAGCATTATGCGAGGGAGAATTTTTGTCTGCATCGTTTTCGGCATGCTGACCACAATGCCCTTATCTGGAACCATTGGTATATTTATTCTTGAGAACGGAGAGGATGGATTAATTAATAATATTTTAAACACGAACATTGAAACAGGTCTTTTTCCCTTGGATATTATTGAAAATCCGATACGATTGACTAATAATTCATATAAAGACCAGGAACCCAAGATCAATGATGTGGGTCAGGTGGTATGGAGAGGTGGGGGCAACCCTGGTTATTTGGATGAAATTTATTTTTGGGATGGATACAACACACTCAAATTAACTAACGATAATTATCCTGATTCGAATCCTCAGATTAACAACAACGGAGAGGTTGTTTGGCAAGGTGGTGAGGACCAACAAATTTATTTCTGGGATGGTTTCACAATAACTCAAGTCACTTATACAGGCCTGAATGCAAGGCCTCAATTAAATGATTGTGGGCAAGTTGTATGGCATGGAGAGGACATAAGTGGACTTGGTTTGGATATCTACTTATGGGATGGATATAATACAACTAAAATTACAGATACACCATACCCTTATGATGATGTCTGGCCAATGATAAATAACAATGGCCAGATTGCTTGGGAACTCGAAGAACAAACCAAAGACACCGAGGTTTATTTCTGGAATGGTTCAGATATCATTCAGATTACAGACAACAATGTTTATGATATAAATCCAAAAATAAATGAATTAGGACAAGTAGTATGGTATTCTTATGATGGTTCTAATACTGATACATATGAAATCTGCTATTGGAATGGCACAGATGCAATACAACTAACAGATAATAATTATGAAGACAGTGGAGCGAGTATCAATGATGATGGTTACATAGTATGGACTGGCTTTGATGGTAATGATTATGAAATTTTCTTGTGGGATGGAAACCAAGTTACACAATTCACAGACAATATTTATAGTGAATATGATGCCAACATAAACAATAACAGGCAGATTGTGTGGAGTAGTAATTCTACAGGCAATTTTGATACGTTTTTTTGGAATGCTTATAATCTAACTTATCGGATTCAAAATGATTTTTATGAAGATTGGTTTCAAAAGGTTAATGACAATGGACAGATAGCTTGGGTTGGTTACAAAAACGACAATCAATTATGGGAAATTTTTTACTGGGAGGAACCTGGAACTCCACATAATCCCGAACTAGTATACAGTATCACGCTACTAGAAGGTTGGAACCTAATCTCGTCACCACTTGATCAATCTAATGATTCCCTAACTCTAGTTCTGCAATCGATTACAGGCAAATGGAATGTCGTAAAATATTATGACACACTTGACAAAACCGACCCCTGGAAGACCTACCGACCAGGAAGTTCTCTGAACGACCTGGCCAACATTGATAATACCATGGGATTCTGGATTTATATCACACAACCTAACGTGACATTGACCGTGAGCGGATCAGAACCAACATTGACCGCTATTACATTATATGCAGGCTGGAATCTGGTTGGCTACCCCTCCCAGACCGAGATGTTAGTCGGCAACGCTCTATGGGGCACAGGCGCGGATAGGGTGGAAGTGTTCGACACCGGATCGCCGTACATCATCTCCGAGGTCGGACCGACTTACATGATGAAGCCCGGTGAAGGTTATTGGGTGCATGTGCCAGCAGATACGGTCTGGACTGTGGATTGGTAAAAACAAAAGACTTATTACCGGGCGGGCACATTCTCTTGGAGGAGAAGGGCGAATCATGAAAGAAGAGTTATTATTGGACGTTGGTGCATTTGCATTAGCCTTCATTATAGGGGGGATATTGGGATTCATATTGGCCTTTGCATATCCAATATCCTTGTCATACCGGATATTAGCATTTGTTTCTGGACTAATGTTTATCATAATCGGGTTGTTAGCCTTTAAAGGAATGCGCCAACTGCGAACTAAGAAATAAACCCGCATACCCCTGGCCCGCGAGCAATCATTTTATATTTCCAACGAGAGGGCTCTGTGATACCCTGCCGGAGGTTTGCGACCGTGATTATCAAAGGTCGAACGGCGAAACGACGTCGCCCTTCTCCTTCCTGACCTTCTCTATCCTGGCCTTCTGCGCCTCCATGACCTCGAACAGGACTGGGGGCGTGTTCTTCACCCGGTCGCGGTACTGAGCCAGTATCCGGTCGACCTTCTCTATATGGGAGGCGGCACGGAATGAGAACTGGCTTATGTATTCCTCCCTGGTGTAGACCTGGTTGGACACTTCCTTGAACATTTCTCTGAGGTCGTCGTAGGCCGGAATCAGCCCGGTGGGTGTCTTGATGGCATCTGCATCGTCATGCACCCTGTAAGCGATCCATTTCAGCCAGATGCGCTTGTCTGTCTTCGAGTTGAGGTATTTTCCGTCACTGCCCTTGAGGAAATAGTTGGTGCTGAATATCCTGGGCGGGTTCTCCAGCTTCTCCCCGAACTCGAGGTTCCGCTGGATGTAGGTGCCTATCGGTACGGAAAGGAAATCAAGGTTGGACATGGGATTGAACACCCTGACGCCGCCCTGCCCCAGCGTTGCCGCGGTTGTTTCCGATTCGAGGGACGCGCCTTTCGTGATTATGCCGTGCGCCCAGTCGAATGCCTCCTCCACGGGCACCCAGGTGTCCGAATCCCTGCCGCCGTATATCATGCCGCGTATCTTGACGCCCATGGGGTCCTCGAGCCTCTGGTCTATGTTGTCCAGCGAATCCAATGAGATTGTGAATCTGGCGTTCTTGTGCGATGGCGGTATCTCCTTGCCGGCCTCATCTTTCTTTCCTTTGTGCCATTTCCCCGAGTGGTTTATCCCCTCCTCCGGGCACGCTCCATCCGCGCCAGTCCAGTAGACACCGCCGTCAGGCTTGACGAGTACGTTGGAGAATATCACTTCCGTCTCAGGGTCGTGGATAGCCTTCCATTGGAGCCAGTCGTCCTTGGAATTCACGCCGTCGATTATGCCGAACATCCCCTTCTCGACATTCACGGCCCTCATGCAGTCCCCGGCATTCCGCAGGTAGGCGATGTCGTCGCCGAGTATGGATTCTCCGGGTATCATGGCCGTGGAAGTCTTTCCGCACATCGAGGGGAACGCGCCTGTGAGATAGACCCTCCGCCCGTGCCTGGCCCCAACGCTCATGATGAACATGTGCTCGGTGAGCCAGCCCTCTTTCGAGGCCCGCTGTATCGCGAGGCGCATGGCCAGTTTCTTCAGCCCGATGCTGTTTCCTCCGTACTGGTTGTTGACGCTCAGGACTGTTTCCTCCTTCAGGTCGATGAAGACTCTCCGGTCTTTCAGGTTGCTGCTGACCCTCAGGCCGAGGCCTGCCTCGACGGTCTGGCCCTGCGAATGTATGAACCTGAACATATTGGCTTTGCCGCCGAGCCTGACGAACAGGTCGTACCCCTTCCTGTAAAGCAGGCTCTCCGAGTGGGCGACGTAGCTTGAATCTGTAAGCTGGAGGCATGGTATGGCATATTCCGAATCGACCGGACCCAGGCTGAAGAAGCAGACAAAGAGCTCCTTGCCTTTCATGATGCCCTTCAGGATGTTGTGCACATCCTCCAGGCCTTTCGTCCGGTCGCGGCTGTTGAGCTCGGGTTCGAGGTAATCCAGATCGTCAACGAGGTAGCAGGTGTTATTCTTGTCCCTGCCCTGGTCCCCGTAGGCGTCGAAATGCACAGTATGTTTCTTGCTCAGAGGCGCTTCCTCGTGATTGCGCAGGGCCGCCTGCTTCACATAGTTCCAGTCAGTGGATGCGTCTGTCACGACGAAAACGCTCGATGGCTGGCAAAGATCGAGGCATTTTGCAACGAATTCATGGACTGCGCGATTGTCTATCTTGTATAACTTTTCAAGATCCGCTTTCTTCAGGCCTTTCTCCAGTATTTTTTTGGCGTTTCCGTTCATAAAATCACCGTTGGCTGCGTCCACTTTCTGAGATTGTCTGGCTTGCCGATAAAATCATAACTATTTAACCTTTTGGAATGCAGATGTTGATAAGTGCAAAAATCGGAGGAATATCATCATTATTTCCTGTCGGTTTTACCGAAGAAGGCAATAGCCTCCGCAAGTTCCGAGTGTTTCTTGGCATAGTCGGCTAAGTCGATGCCCTCGGTGTAAGCTTCGCAGGCCTGCACAAGCGCCTTCGCGCCTGCCTTGGTGCCGCGCGGGTGGGCGTGACAGCCTGCGCCCATGGTGGTGATGAACTCGGTGTGGCCCATCACCTCGATGAACGGCTTAAGAAGCGTTGGATTGAGCCCGCCGGATATTATGGGGCAGCATTTCTTCATCCCGCGCCATTCGTCGTCCCTCAGAATCGTGCCGCCGGACGCGTCCTCCCTCGTGAGCCTGGCTATGTCGTCGTCCTTCTCCGACACCGAAGCCCAGGACTGGTCGAAGAAATGGCCCTTACTCCTCATCCGGAGTATAGCATTAGCCGCGGTCACGTCCTCTTCGGGCGTGCCCTTCATCTTGCCAACTCCCGCGGTGCCGGTATGTATGCCCGAGGCCCCTGCCAGCCTGGCGAATTTCGACAGGACCAGGACTGAGAATCCGAACGGGTTCTCCGGCCTTGTATAAGCCCCGTGGGAGGCTCTGTGGTAATGGATGAAAACGTCCGGGTACCTGCGCCGCAGTGTCTGGACCGATGTCCATCCTGCGGTAATCCCGTCGATGAGATATGCGTAGCTCCCCGGCTCGAAGCCGGCGTTCTCGACCATCTCGCAGCGCTCCATCATTGTCTGGAAATCCGCTGCCGAGACATTGAACGAGTGGATTTTTTTTCTGCCTGTCTCCTTGACTGCCTTGTCCATGGCGGCTTTGACATGGCGCACCATTTTATCGTATGGGCAGAAGTCCTGGTTGGCCTGCGGCTCGTCGTTCTTCACGAAGTCACCGCCCCCTACCCAGAAGTCATAACAAACCTCGGCATACTCAGCGGAAGTGAGGCCCATCTTGGGCTTGATTATCGTCCCGAGTATCGGGCGTCCGTGGACGTCCAGGTAGTCGCGCATATCGTCTATCGTGTAGCTCGGGCCGTCGTACTGCTCCAGCATTGCCTGCGGGAACCAGACGTCCTCGAGCTTGAGGGCGTCCACCTCCTTCATGCCAAGCACGTTTCCGACGATATAAGTGAGGATGTTCTGGATATTGCCGCCCCTGTCGAAGAGCCTGGTCGGGAAAGCAATCCAGACCAATCCCTTCTCTGAATCGATGTCATAGACCAGGGCGTTCATCTCCCTGGAGAACGGCGTCTCGGTGTTGACCAGGAAGTTGGTGCCTGTCGAGGACTCGGCCGCGACCTCGCATGCCGCCTGAAGTGTGTTCAGCTTGCCTCCGGGCTTCATCCGGTACACGGCCAGCATGTACTCGCCGTTCATGGGGTTCGGGAGGTTAAGGTTCACGTACGCCTGCTGATGGGCATTGAGGGTCTTCAGCAACTCTTCCTTGTTCATGGATGTTGATATGGCCCCAGGGGATATATTGCTTTCTGTCGGTAATCTCATCGCTTTCAGATTGCCGATTACCGCCAGACATTTTTTGAATCTTCTTGCATGAAATACGATGATTCATGGCGAATTCTTGAATTACTCAAATTTAGCTTTCGAATTCACCGATTGAAAACAAAATGTTGCGAGCCAGATGGCACTTGATTTAGCCAAGAAATGTTGCCGTGCCATCGTCGAATGCGTTGCATGAATATGTTGCGAGTTGCATTCAACTTTTGAACGTTGGTGGGATTAGAGTTTCTTTACAGATTCCGGCGCCATCAGTTTCACTATTATTGCCATCTGCGCCCACATTCTGTTCTCAGCCTCATCGAAGACTTTTGAATTCTTGGAGTCGATTATCTCGTCGGTTACTTCTTCATTCCTGTGGGCCGGAAGGCAGTGAAGGAAGATGTAGTCCGGCTTGGCGTTCGCGGCCAGCCTGGCGTTGACCTGGAACGGCGGGAAGACCTTGAGCCTCGCCTCTTTTTCGGCTTCCTGGCCCATCGAGGTCCAGGTGTCGGTATAGATGACATCCGCGTTCTTGGCCGCTATGTCCGGCTCCCTCACGATCTCAATCTTGCAACTGTTCTTCTCCCCCAGCGCCTTGGCGCGCTTGAATATCTCGTCGTTCGGCTCGAAGTTTAGCGGGCAGCAGACTGTCATGTTCATGCCCATTGCGGCAGAACCCAGCAGCAGCGAGTTGCATACATTGTTCCCGTCGCCAATATAGAGGAGCTTGAGGCCTTTCAGCCTGCCCTTGTGCTCCTTGATCGTCATGAAGTCGGCCATTATCTGGCATGGGTGCTCCAGGTCGTCGAGGCCGTTGATCACCGGCACGTCCGCGTTCTGAGCCAGTTCTCTCATTATCTTGTTGCTGAAGGCGCGGTACATGATGATGTCCACGTACCTGGATATGACCTTCGCGACATCGTGGACGCTCTCCCTTTTGCCGACCTGTATCTCGTTCGGGGAGATGTACAGGGCAGTTCCGCCAAGCCGGGAGAAGCCGATCTCGAAGGACATTCTTGTCCTGAGGCTGGGCTTCTCGAAAATCATGCCCATGTGCTTGCCCTCGAGGGGCTGGAACTTCATGCCCGCCTTCATCTTGGCCTTGAGCTTCATGGCAAGGTCCAGAGTTTCGTCTATCTCGCTTCCGAAGTCCAGTATCGAAATCATGTCGCGCTTCAAGTTCTCACCTCTTGAAGCGGATAATTACTTAGGTAGAAATAGGTTGTTGTTTGATTCTGTGGGAACAGGCACGGGATACTCCCCCGTCAGGCATCCGAGGCACAGTTCCTCCTTCCCGCGGCCGAGCGAGGCTAATAACCCGCCAATCGAGACATGGGCCAGGGTGTCTGCGCCAAGATATTTGCGTATCTCCTCGAGTCCCCGGTTATGCGTCACGAATTCCTTCCTGTTCTTGATGTCTATGCCCAGGTAGCACGGGGAAGTTATAGGCGGGCAGCCTATCCTCAGGTGCACTTCCCTGGCTCCGGCTTTCCTGACGATCTTGACTATCTGCCTCATTGTTGTCCCGCGGACTATGCTGTCGTCCACCAGGATTATTCTCTTGCCCTCGATGACCGGTTTAAGGGGATTCAGCTTGAGGCTTATGTTGCTGTCCCGTTCGGACTGCTTGGGCATGATGAAGGTGCGCTGTATGTACCTGTTTTTTATCAGGCCCTCGGCATGGGGTATCCCCGACTGTTCGCTGTATCCAATGGCATGAGCCCTTCCCGAATCAGGTATCGGAACCACGAAATCCGCTTCGATGGGAGATTCCGCAGCCAGCCTCATCCCGGTTTTCCGCCTCACATCGTACACAAGTTTTCCATCGATAAATGAGTCAGGCCTGGCGAAGTAAACCCATTCGAACATGCAATGCGCTCTCCTCTCTCCGGAGCCCAGGTAATGCGAGACGAAGCCTGACTCTGTCAGTTCGATAATCTCCCCGGGCTTGACGTCGCGCTGGAACTCGCCGTTGAGGGAGTCGAATACCACGCTTTCCGATGCCGCGCAGTGAACATCGTCTATCCTGCCGATGCACAGCGGCCTTATGGCGAGCGGGTCGCGTATGACGAAGGCCCTCTGCCCCACTATCAGGGCCAGCGAGTACGAGCCTACAAGCTCCTTCATGGTCTCCCGAATCCCGCCGACAACGTCCCCGGTGGAGGCCATCTTGACGGCCAGCATCCTCAGGATGCCTTCCGAGTCCGAACTGGTGGCGAAGCCCCAGCCCCCGGACATGAGAGTTGACCTCAGCCCATCGGAATTGACTATCTCGCCGTTGTGGGCGATTGCCATGTCCCCGAACCTCGCCTTGATCGTCATGGGCTGCTGGCAATCCTTGGACTGGCCGCCCAGGGTGGAGTACCGCACATGGCCGATGCCTATGTTGCCCTGGAGAGCGGAAAGGTCCTCGGAGGAAATTGCGTCATGGACCAGCCCGGAACCGCGCCTGACAATCAGACAGTCCGAATAAGTGGCTATGCCGGCCGACTCCTGGCCCCTGTGCTGCAGCACCCTGAGGCCGTTGAACAGCACCGCATTGACATGGCCGCCGGCGGCCGCTATTATCCCGCAGTATTCTTTCATTCAATCCCGAATGGATTCCTTGTATTAAGATTGCATCATCATTGTGAGGAATCCATCGAGGTGCTGGGCCAGCACGGCGTTGTCAGTAAATCCGCAGGCCTCCAGGCTTGCGCCCGCTATGAGTGCATTGCTGCCGTCCACCACTATATCGGTGGCAATCATCCCTGTGCGCCGCATTATCTTCGCGCCCTTTATGAATCTCTGCCCCGGAGGGATGATGGCCGAGATTTCCACGCCCCTGCCCAATGCATCGGCCAGCTTCTTGTCCAACGCCCCCATGAGCGCGCTTGCGTTCGATGTCGACAGCATTATCCTCTTCTTGGCCATGCCCGCGAACTCACCGATCTTGTTCAGGACCCTGTCCTGGCCCGTGACCGTGTATATCACCTGCGGCATGCCCTTCTCCCTGAGTATGCCGTTGATGGACTCGAGGTCGTCGAATGTCTCGCCCAGCCTCGAGAACATCCGCTCCTTCAGTACCAGCGGCGGCTCGGCCGCGTACTGCCTCGGGCGCCCCTGTGTCATGCTGGCATAGCCCTTCTTCACAAGCCCGTCAAGAACCTTGTACATGGAGGTCCTCGGAACCTGGGCAGTCAGCGCGATTGACTCGGAGTCACTGGCCTGGAGCGCGACAAGGGCTATGTAGGCCCGTGTCTCGTACTCAGAAAAGCCCAGAAGCGAGAGGTCGTTCCTGACCTTCTTGTATCGTTCGAGCAACGTGTCCATATCCATGCCAGCCAATTCCTCAATGTCCATAATACATCCTCTTTGTAGCGGGTATGACTACAAAACATTTAAACCTTTGTCATGCATGCGCGCGCCCAGTGATATTATGTCGATGGTCACGAAGGCTACGAGCCTGAAGTCTGGGCTGCCTAAGAAGACAGGCAGCCTGTGCCCAGAGTGCAAGGCAAGGATAACGGCCGAAATCTATGAAGAGAACGGAAAGGTCATGATCCGGAAAACCTGCCAGCAGCACGGAGAGTTCAAGGATGTTTACTGGTCGGATGTTGGCCTTTACAGGATGGCTGAAAGCTGGGCCGTCGACGGAATCGGAGTGGACAACCCCCTGATACCGGTCAAGAAGGGCTGCCCCGACGACTGCGGCCTGTGCAAGGTGCACATGAGCCACACTTCCCTGGCCAACCTGGACCTCACAAACAGGTGCAACCTGAGATGCCCTATATGCTTCGCGAATGCGAACGACGCCGGCTATGTTTACGAGCCCAGTTTCGAGGAAGTCGCCAAGATGCTCCAGACGCTGAGGGACGAGAGGCCAGTGGCCTGCACGGCAGTCCAGTTCGCGGGCGGCGAGCCCACGATATACCCATATTTCTTCGAGGCCATTGCGAAGGCCAAGGAATTGGGCTTCGCGCAGATTCAGGTCGCGACCAACGGTATCAAGATGGCGACGGATCCGACTTTCACTAGGAGGATGATGGAGGCCGGCCTTCACACGGTTTATCTGCAGTTCGACGGCCTGAGGGAGGAGAACTACATCAAGGCAAGGGGCAGGCCCCTTCTGGAAATCAAGAAGAAAGCCATCCAATCATGCAAAGACTGCAGGCTCTCGGTGGTGCTGGTCCCCACGGTAGTAAACGGCATGAACGACGATCAGCTGGGGGAGATACTGCAGTTCGCCATAGAGAACAGCGACGCAGTGAGGGGGGTCAATTTCCAGCCCGTATCCTTCAGCGGGCGAATAGACCAGAAGGAGAGAGATGCGGGGCGGTTCACACTGCCGGACATGGTCAGCAGGCTGGAGAAGCAGACGAGCTACCTCAAAAGGGAAGACTGGTTCCCTGTCCCGGTGGTGACTTCTATTTCAGAATTCCTTTCTGTCCTGAAGGGCACGCCCCAGCTTACTTTCACTGCGCACCCGCATTGCGGACTGGCAACGTACCTTTACGTGGACAAGGACGGGGTCGCAACGCCCATCACGCAGTTCGTGGATGTCGAGAACCTTTTCAAGGATGTCAGGAAGCTTGCCGCGGAAACCGAGAACAAGACCATCAAGGCAGCGGCCCTGATCAAGGCTTACGGCCTGATAAGGAGGCATTTCAGGAAGGACAAGGCCCCAAAGGGGCTGAGCGTCAACAAATTCCTGAAGCAGCTGGAGGGCGTTTTCTCGACCACTGACAAGAAGGCCACAGCGGAAATTTCCTGGGGCCTTATCATGGTCGGCGGCATGCACTTCCAGGACATGTACAATTACGACATCGAGCGCGTCAAGAGATGCGTCATCCACTATGTTGTGCCGGACGGCCGGATAATACCGTTCTGCGCCTACAACACCGGACCCGAGTACAGGAAGGAGGTGGAGAAGAAATTCTCCATGACATTCGAAGAATACAGGAAGCGACACGGGCCGAACTCGCACCCGGAGGGAGAGGTATGCCCGTAGAGAACGTGAACAAGTGCCTGCACTGCGGCCTTTGCGTGGGTTCATGCCCCAAGAATGCCATATTCCTGAACGAGGTGAGGCTGGAATTCAACAGCGACTGCATCGAATGCGGCCTCTGCTCCAGGCTGTGCCCCGTGGGAGCACTCACGCCAGGGGGGAAGTAGCATGGACAGGGAATACGATGTCATAGTTGTCGGCGCAGGGCCGGGCGGCTCGACCGCGGCAAGGTTCGCCGCGATGGGCGGCGCCAAGACCCTGCTGATAGAAAAGCGCCAGGAGATAGGCACCCATGTCAGATGCGGCGAGGGGCTGGCCAAGGGATTGCTCGACCATGCCAAGATTCCCCTGGACAAAGGCTGGATAGCCTGCGAAGTGGACGGGGCCAGGATAATATCCCCGGGGGGAAAGGTCTTCGAGGTCGACGAGGCAAAAGCCGGAAACGAGACCGGATATGTCATCGAGAGAGACCTGTTCGACAGAGCCCTCGCAAAGCTGGCCGCCGAAGCAGGAGCCGATTTGGAGGTCAAGACCTCGGCAACCGGGATATGGAAGGAGAACGGAAAGATTGTCGGGCTCCATCTCATCAATAAAGGCGAGAAGGTCGATGTCAGATGCAAGGTCATCATCGGTGCGGACGGCTACGAATCCCAGGTCGGCAGATGGGCCGGCATTGACACGAACATCGCGCCCAGCGACATCATGACCTGCGTCCAGTACAGGCTCACGAACATAGAAGTCGACGACAAATACACGGAGTTCTACGCGGGAAGCTGCGCGCCGGGCGGATACATCTGGGTGTTCCCGAAGAACAAGAACACGGCCAATGTCGGCATCGGACTCGGGGGCCATATCGTGAAGAAAGGCGGGGACCCCAAGAAATACCTCGACGCCTGGATTGCCAAGAACCCGAAGATGAAGAACGCCAAGCAGCTGGACATGGTTGCCGGCGGATGCTCGATAAACGCCCCGCTGGACAGCGTCGTGTGCGACAGCGTGATGCTGGTCGGCGACGCGGCCAGAATGATAGACCCCATGACGGGCGGCGGCATTGCCCATGCATGCCTCTCCGGCAGGGAAGCCGGAATCGTCGCGGCTGAGTCCGTCAAAGCCAAGGACTATTCGAAGCAGTTCTTCCAGAAGTACGAGAAGGCCTGGCGGGACGAGCTCGAGGAAAAGCTGTTCCGCAACTGGATGGCCAAGGAGAAGGCCCAGAAGATTTCCGATGAAACGTTCGACAAGCTCATAGGCCTGCTGGCCGAGGTCGGCATGGAGAACATCTCGGTGTTCAACATCCTGAAGGCCATAAGGGACAGGTACCCGGAGCTGGTCAAGGAGTTCGAAGACCTTCTTTAGTATGCAAAGTCCTGCGGGACATTTGCACGTGTGGAGACCTGGCGTGAGATCCAAGGTAGTTCTTCAGGCGACATCCACTCTGGGAATTCTCTGCCAACGTCCGAGGGACTTGGCATGCAGGCTTAAACCTCAACCATAATCGTATTCCTGTCCTTGAGATAAACTTCTGCCATGTCCAGGTCCTCGATTCCGATGGCGTCAGCGATGGCCTTCGGAATGGTTATCATGTAGGAGTTGCCGCGCTTGGATATCTTGACCTTCTCGTGTTTCTGAGCCTGCAGGAACAGGTAGGCCTTCTCTAACTCTGCGGGGTGCAGCATCTCGTAGCCGCAGGAGCATCTCCAGCCTGTGACGCCCAGGCCGCTCACATTTATCATCATGGGCCTTGCGTCTTTCCCGCATTCGGGACATACCAGCGATTTATCCTCTATCTTTTTCTTGGTCATTTGTCACATCTCCTTTTCCCTATATGTTTCATCAGCCATACCTCCTCGCCGTCCCAACGGGAATAGCTGGGTACGAGTTTCACGAATATGATGAAACCATCCTTTCTCACCATGCGCCCCACCTCGCCTTTAGTCATCATCCTGTCTTCGTAATCATCGCCTTCCAGGATTATCATTTCGACGAGGAAGGGAGGAATATCGTGGCGCGCCATGTCTTTGAGGGCATCGTGGCTTGGAACGCACAGTTTTTCCTTGTATCTCAGATTGAACATCGGGTGCTTCCTGTGCAAACGTTATGTTTAAACATATAGTTAAAACTTTCGGTTGCCTCAGCTTCGGGGACTCTCCCCCAACGCGTCCTTCATGGCCTTGACGCATCTCTCCCTCTGGGCTATGGCCTGTGGATGGTCCCCGGCAAGTTTGAGCGCTTTGTCATAGCACTCCAGCGCGTCGCTTTGCTTGCCCAACTTGACTAGCGCGACTCCCCGGTCGCACCATGCGTCCACATGGCCTGGGTCGATGGCCAGGACCTTCTCCAGTATCTCCAGAGCCCTTTTGTGGCTGCCCTTCTTCAGCAGGATGTTGGCCTTCCCGTACAGCGCCTCGGCATGGTCCGGCCTTATCTCCAGGACGCGTTCGAAATACTGCATGGCGTCCGGGTAGTTCCCCCTGACTCCGTTGACCACGCCGGAGATGTAAAGGGCATCCACATAATTCGGCCTCAGCCCGATGGCCTCCTTCAGCAAGGCCAGGCCCTCGTCGTACAGCCTGGATTTTGCCAGGTCCACGCCCTGCCTGAACAGTGTCTTGGCGTCCTCGAGTTTGACTTTCTCCTCCTGCAGGAACCTCCTGGTCTCCTCGATGTCCGGGCCGAGGGCGGCGAGCCTCTCGTAGCAGTAAATCGCGTCTTCGTACCTTCCCAGCTTGTTGTATGCCGTGCTCTTGGACCGCCAGGCGTCCTCGCTGTTCGGGTTTATCTCCAGGACCCGGTCGAAGCATGCAATCGCCTCGTCGTACTTCTTCTGGGTGCCTAAAATGATGCCTTTGACGCTCCATGCGTCAGCGTAATTGGGGCGCATGCCCGTCACCCTGTCCATCGTGTTGAAGGCTTCGGCATACTCCCCCTTTGCGGCCAGTATCATGCCCTTGCTGAAAAGCGGGCCCACCCAGTTCGGCTTGAGGGCTATGGCGCGGTCGAAGGATTCCAGGGCCTCGCGGAACTTCTCTATCCTGGAGAGGAGCACGCCCTTGGTCATGTGCGTGACAACGTCTTCCGGTGCCTTGGCCAGTCTGGCATCGAGCGCTGCAAGCGCGCTGGCGTAGTCGCCCATTGTAGCCATGCGCAAGGCGCCGTTCCTGGCCGCGGCGCTTTCCGCCACCAGCTTCTGTTCGGCAGGCAAGGCGTCCACTGTTTCGAGAAGCGGCTGGCCCCTTGCGGCCGGCCCGAACACGACGCCAGTGCTGGGAAGGTTGACGAGCGGTATCGGGCGGACTTTCCTATCCTTCATCGAGGTGAGCAGTATCTTGCGCTCCATCCACGCGTCCGGATTGGTCGGCTTCAGCTCTATGGCGGTGTCAAAGCAGTACAGTGCTTCGTCGTCCTTGTTTCCGGCCATGGAAAGGGCTTTGCCCTTCTCGAACCAGGCATCAGCGAACTGGGGCTTCAGCTCCACGGCCTTCGTCAGGGATTCGATGGCCCGGGGGATGTCGTCGTCCATCAGTTCAGCCTTGCCCCGGTTGAACCAGGCGATCTCGTAGTTCCTGTCTATCTCGAGAGCCTTCCTGTAGCATTCGACCGCGTCCTTTGTCGGCGCGCCCATCCTGACCAGCGTGTTACCCTTGTTATTCCAGCTCACGGGGCTGTTGTCTATGGCTATGGCCCGGTCATGTGCTTCGAGCGCTTCGGAATACCGCTTCAGGTGCGCAAGACCCAATCCGCGGCCGCTGTGCGCTATTGCCAGGCCGGAATCCAGCTCCAGCGCCCTGTCGAAAGATGTCACCGCCCGGGCCCAGAGGCCCAGCCTGAGATGGGCCGAACCAGAGTTCGCCCAGACCTTCGGATTCTTCGGCTCTATGTATATTGCCTGCTCGTAATACTCCACTGCCTCGTCGTATTTCCCGGCAATGTACTTCGCATCGCCCGCAGTGACCCAGGTCTCGACACGGACTGCCATCCTGCGTTCCGCAACGAACGATATTGCGCCCAGCAGGGAGATGCCGAACCCGAACAGGCCGACAAGCCAGTCCCGGCCGCTGTAGTTCAGCGCCCCGAGCTCGTGGAGCGGCATGAACAGCATCAGCAGCATCCCGAAAAGCCACAATGAATAATACCCGGCCAGCCTGCCCGCCTGGGCTTCCCTGACCACCAGCATGCCCACGCCGATGACGGCCATCAGGGCCCCGGGAACGGCAAATGCTAGGAGGACGCCCATCTCTGTGCTGCCGGATTCGTAGACGAGCGTGGAATAGGATACCATCAGGCAGCCCGCGAGAATCACTGTCACAAGGAGGAGTGCCCTCGGCTCCATCTTCAGGCGGTTGGCCAGGAACAGGCCCAGGCCTGCAAGGAACAGGCAGACGAGCGCCGCAATGAAAAATATGTTGAACATGTCCACCTGGGACTGCTCCCAGCCTCCCAAGGCGAGTGATATTGCCACGAGGACCGCGGTCGACGCTTCTATCCATATCACGGTTCTGGACAGGGATGTGTCCTTCATTAGGAGTTTAACACCTGATGGTTTGCCCGGCTTGCCTGGCTGGTCGCTCGTCAGTTTCCCTCAGGGGCAGAGATTGCCGGTGAGGTAATAAGCGTTGTTCCGAATATTATCGCGTACGATTATGCTTTTATGCAATAGCGCCTTACAAGTCATCGTGTTCAAGCAGAAAAGCATCCTGGAAATCCTCGGCTCGAAGAAATTCACATTCTCGGCTGAGATATTCCCCCCGAGGAACGGCAAGAGCCCGGACATAATCCTGAAGAAGCTGGACGCGCTCAGCAACATGCCCATAGATTTCATCAGCGTCACCAAGGGCGCGATGGGCTCGATGCGCGGCGGCACTGTGCCGATAGGCTACATGATTCCAGATAGGTATGAAATGAACGCGCTGGTGCATTTCAGGTGCCGAGACATGAACCGCAGGGAGGTGGAGAACCTCCTGGTCGACCACATGTACTTCAGGACCAAGAATATACTGGCTGTCCTTGGGGACATCCTTCCCGGTGAGCCAAAGAAGAAACTGAATCCAGCCACACACAACAGGTACGCAAGCGACCTGGTGAAGCAGATAGCTGACATGAACAGGGGCTACTACCTGCCCCTGGAGGCAGACGCATCCCAATTCAGGCAGGGCATGGGGACAGGATTCTGCATAGGCGTGGCCTGCTATCCCGAGCCCGAGGACATGGAGAAGGAATTGTTCGTGATGGGCCAGAAAGTGGAGGCCGGAGCCCACTTCGCCATCACCCAGATGGTGTTCGATGCCGATAAATATTCGGGCTATGTCGAGGAACTGAGGAACAGGGGCATGCGCATTCCGGTGATACCTGGAGTTCGGCCTGTGACATGCACTGAGCATGTGAGGACGGCCGAGGAGCATTTCAAGGCCAAGGTTCCGAGTTCCCTGAAAAAGGAATTGAAAGGCGCCGAGGGAAGAAAGGCCGAGCTGATATGCCTGGACTTCACCACAGACCTTATCCGGGACCTGAAGGAGGCCGGCGCGCCCGGCGTCCATATGTTCACGCTGAACGATGTGGACATGATTGAGAGTATTTTAGAAAATATATAAATTCTAATATATACTAAAACTGAATATTTAAAATATCGGCGAGATAATAGCGGCATGCCCCGCCTGTATTATCATTATGTCAGCATGAGGGCGGGGTTTCATTTTCGTGGCTGTATGGGTGACATGGCAATCTGGAGCATTCTATCCCTCTAGATTTGAAAACCTCGCCCGTGAGGGCGGGGATGTCGGGTACTCGCCTGGCCATTACGAGCCAGGTGAAAGCATTTTGGACGATGTATCGACTCTGGCAAAGATTCGTCTCTCTCTAGCTTTTTTTCATGCCCCCGATCGCCTTCCGAACCATGCCGTCAACATCCATCCCGGCCTCGGCTTCGAGAATCTTCCCGAGAGTGGCCGCGACGCTCGGTTTGGCCGGGACAATGCCGCACGGCCCCGCGCCCCTGATGGAGAGCTCGTAGGTCCCGATCTCCTTGGCCTTATCGACTATCTGCTGCTTGTCCATCCCGACGAGCGGTCTGATTATCGGGATGTGCACGGCCTGCTGCTCGGCCCTCATGTTACTAAGAGTCTGGCTCGCGACCTGGCCCAGGGAGTCCCCCATGACAATGGCTTCGCAGCCCTCCAGCCTTGCCAGGGCCTCGGCGGTGCGCATCATGAAGCGCTTGCACAGGACACAGCGAATATTGGGAACCCTGGTTTTCTCTATTTCGGAGAGATTGGCTGCGCCGTGGGGGGCAGTGAACAGAGGAATCGACTGGCCTGTGAGCTCCCGCAGTTTGGAAATTAATTTCTCAACTCTGGCATTGGACTCGTAGTAGGGCGAGCCGTCCATGTGGAGCGCTATTATCTCTGCCCCAGCCCTGGCCATTGTATAGGCAGCCACCGGGGAGTCGATGCCGCCTGACAGGAGCACGACCGCCTTCAAGGCCCACCTGCCACGAGCTCGCCTTTCTTGATTACGGTCTCGACCAGATTCACGCCGAAATGGTAGGGTATCTGCTCGTAATTCGAGGCGTCTAGGACAATGATGTCGGCCTGCTTCCCGGCCTCTAAGCTGCCTATCGTCCGGGCTCTGTTGACTGCATGGGCCGCGTTGATGGTCGAGGCCACAATGGCCTCGGCAGGCAGCATCTTCATCTGGTAGCATCCCATGGAAATGACGAGCTGCATGGATTCGGTCCAGCAATTTGGATTGAGGTCGGTCGCAAGGGCAACTGGCATGCCTGCGTCGATCATCTTCCTCGCGTCAGCGTATTCCTTCATCATGAGAGAGTAAGGTGTGCCAGGCAGCAGAACGCCGACGACTCCGGAATCCGACATGGCCCTGATGTCCATGTCAGTGGATTTCAGCAGATGCTCAGCCGAAACGGCCATCAACCTCGCCGCAAGACTGGAGCCCCCAAGGTTCTCAATCTCGTCCGCATGTATCTTCAGGCCCAGGCCCGCGTCCTTCGCCGCCCTCAGGATGGTCTCGGATTCCTCCAGGCTGAAGGCTCCGGAGTCGCAGAACACGTCGCAGAACTCGGCCAGGTTCTTCTCCTTTATCTCGGGCATCATTGCGGTCATGGAATTGATGAACTCCTCCCGCCTGGCATGGAAATCCGAGGGCATCGCGTGCGCGCCCATGAATGTCGAGACTATCTCAACCGGGTGCTGCTGCCCAAGGGATTTGGCCACCTCCAGCAACCGCATCTCGGAAGCCGGGTCCAGCCCGTACCCGGACTTTGCCTCGGCCGTGGTCGTGCCGTGGAGCAGCATTGTGTCCAGGCGCTTCAGGGCCTGGGCAGCGAGGTCATCGTTTGTCGCCTCCCTTGTCTTGCGGACTGTGTTAAATATACCCCCGCCGGCATTCTGTATCTCCATGTAGGAATGGCCCTTCTGCTTCATGGCCAGCTCGTTCTCCCTGGAGCCGGCGAACACCAGGTGGGTGTGGCAGTCCACAAAGCCGGGCATGACTACTTTGCCGGCGCAGTCGATGACTGTTTGGGCATCGTGGCCCCGCCCATCGTCAGCCCCTACCGCGACAATCTTGCCCTCCGCTATCCAGAGGTCCCCGTTCTGAATTATGCCGAGGTCTTTCATTCCCTCACCGGTCCTGGGGCGGGTGTTGTCCCCTGTCAATGTTATCAGCTGGCTGGCGTTCCTCAGAAGTATGTCGGCGGCCGTCATGCTGTTCCAAATGGCTTTATTCGGTATAAGGGTTTGTGGAGAGTAAGCAAAACATTGCTTGTAAATAAAATTTATATGCTAGGAGTCTAATTAGTAATGGAGTGTGATGTGGAAGAAATGAGAAAATATCTTGCGTTATTATTAATATTTTTCATAAATACTACAATATATACCAGTTGTGTTTTCATTGATACATATGAAATGAATCCTGTCACATCGGATGAAAACTCATATCACTTGAATACAAATAAAACGGTATCAATGACGACAGATTTGATGAACACGGTATTTAAAGAAAACAAAGGTCAAATAAAAAATAGTGACGTATTATTTTATACATCAAATAGCGATGCCACAATAGGATTTTTAAGGAATGGTATAATAATAACAAATAAAAACCATTATATGACAAATAATTTGGAAAACATGAGAACTCTCAACCTTCTTGACTCAAATACATCAAAAGAAGAATTAAAAGAGCAAATTCGCATACAGTTTATTGATGCAAACATTGTGATTCCACAAGGGAGAAATCCCACTAATTGGACTACGACTTTTTTTTATAATAGCGGCTCAACCTTTTCTGGAATCACAATCATTAATTTTCAAGAAATTGTTTATACTAACGTATGGAAAGGTGTGGATATTTCATATTTAATGGACAATCATGGATTAAAATACAATATTATTGTACACCCATATGCAGAGATTACTGCAATAAAATTCAAAGTAACAGGGCATCTTGACATGAAATTAAACAATGAAGATACATTAGTAATCCATACCCTATCTGGCAAAGAAATTATTGATTCTGGCTTAGATGTATATTATTCAGAAGATCATAGTTCAAAAATAAAGGCACGATTCACACTGAATTTTGATACATATTCTTTTAATCTGGCAGAGTGGGATGTAACACGCGCAATAGTTATTGACCCTTTAATATACTCTACCTATATCGGTGGAAACAATGTCGACAATGCACTTGGAATTGTTGTCGATAGTTTTGGTTGTATGTACATCGCAGGATGTACTGAATCAACGGATTTTCCAACAACTACAGATGCATTTGACACAACTTCAAATGGAGATAGTGATATTTTTATTGCCAAATTAAGCCATAATGGTAGTTCGCTGGAATATTCTACGATATTAGGAGGAAGCGGTTATGAATATTGCAGGGATATGACACTTGATAATAATGGATGTGTGTATATCATTGGGGACACTAATTCATCAGATTTTCCAACGACGCCGGGTAGTTTTGATACAACTTTTAATGGGGTGTATGATATTATTATAACAAAATTAAATAAAAATGGCAATGCGTTAATCTACTCAACTTATCTTGGAGGCAATGGTTATGAATATGGGTATAGTATTTCTGTTGATCTCATGGGATGCGCTTATATTGCAGGTAATGCATACGGAAGTGAATATCAAGATTGGGATGTAATTATAAGGAAAATATCCGCAAATGGAGATTCCGTTTTATTATCTTCTTATTTTGGAGGGAGTGACTCGGATATTGCGGAAAATCTAGATATTGACACAACAGGGAATATTTATATTACAGGATACACATATTCAACGAATTTTCCAATTTCAAGTGATGCATACGATAAAACATTCAATGGATATAATGCCTATTCTGATGCTTTTGTCGTAAAGCTTAGCTATAAAGCTGGCTCGCTAGTTTATTCAACATTTCTTGGTGGTTGGTATCCCGATGTGGGTTATGATATCGCAGTTGATAATAAGGGATGCGCGATTATCACTGGCTATAGCATGTCAGATGATTTTCCAGTTACCGCAAATGCATTAAACCAGATCTATCAAATACATGGAGATGTTTTTCTCACCAAGTTGAGTCCAGATGGAAATTCTATCATTTACTCCACATTCTTAAGTGGGAATGGATATGATTATGGATATAGTGTGGACTTAGACATTTTTAATAATGCATATATTACAGGAGTAACTGGTTCCACAAATTTCCCAACAACAACAAATGGTTTTTCTTTGATAAACAAAGGTGAATTAGATGTTTTTGTCAGTAGGATTAATTTAAACAATTACACATTAATCTATTCTACATATATTGGTGGTGGAGACACAGACACTGGAAATTGCATTGTATCAGATAATCGTGGATTCGTTTATGTTTCAGGCAGTTCACAATCATCAGATTTTCCAACAACTATAAACGCATATGATGCAAGTGCTAATATTAACACCAATGGTTTTATCACGAAGATTGCGACAGATACGATTCTTCCACTAGCAGTAGCCGGTCCAGATATAAACATTGATGAAGACACCCCATTAATCTTTAATGGCGGCTTTAGTTCAGATGATATGGTGATTGTGAATTACACTTGGACATGTAATTGTTCTATTGAGAGTTTTTCAATATATGGAATCATGCCAAACCACACTTTTCCCTCACCTGGGTTATATAATATTTCTCTCAAAGTTACTGATGGAGTAGGCAACTATGCTTTGGATTCATTGATTGTGTCTGTTAATGACATTACAGCACCTATCGCTATCATTGGACCAGATAGAACAGTGAGTGAAGGATCACTTGTGATATTAAATGGCAGTGCCAGTACGGACAATAATGTGATAGTAAATTATACTTGGACATTCAATGACGATAACAGTGTTATAATTCTTTATGGGATGAATACAGAATATATATTTAATCGACCAGGAGGATATACAATTCTACTCAACGTGACCGATGCCGTTGGTCTTTGGAATATTGATACAATGTCCATAAATGTTACTGACGTAACTAAACCTATTGCTGATGCAGGATTATTCCAGAATGTTGACCCAGGATGCATTGTTTTCTTTAATGGTTCTGGGTCAACGGACAACGTACAGATTATTAATTATTCATGGACATTCAGGTATAATGGAACCAATGTAACATTATTTGGCGTTTCTACAGAATTTAAATTTGTTATGAGTGGTAATTACACAATTACACTAACTGTTTCTGATGCTGCAGGAAATATTGCAACAGACATAGTACACATTAGTATTAATCCAATACTCGGGCCAGAATCCGAGGCTAACCATGATTTCCCTAGTAATGTATGGATATATTTATTCTTTATTTTTATAATTATTCTTATTGCAATTCTTATATTTGTAATGAGACACCAATATAACTTGTAATTAGCTTATAGTTTATATTCTAGAGATGGTAGTATACCTTTCATTGATTTTGACTTATAAAATGAATATTACTTCAGCCTTTGGTACATCTTGACGACAGACTCGACCGCGGTCTTCGCGTTCTCGATGCGGTCTTCGGCCTGGAGCCGAGTCATTCCCGGCCCTGTTATTCCGAGCCCCACGGGCTTGTTGAACTCCAGGCTCAGGTCAGTGAGTTTCCGGCTGGCCTGGCCCATGATTACAGCGTCGTGGCCTGTCTCGCCCTCAATGACCGCGCCCAACGTGACGACGCCGTCGATGTCTTTCCTTGCCAGCAGCTTCTTCACCGCCAGCGGCATGTCGTAGACGCCTGGCACGTGTATCACCTGGCTCACCTTCGCGCCCAGGAAGTCCGCATGGCTCTTTGCTCGCTCGAGCATCATCTGCGTTATGTCGTAGTTGAATTCGCTCACCACTATTCCTATTTTCATGTTTTTACCTCCCTTTTCCTTTCCTCTGGATCCTAATCTATTCTCCCGGCGTCCGCAAATCCTTGCCGCTGGCCTGTGCCAGCCATCTTGGTCAGCCGCTCGGGCCTGAACAGCAGGTCGAAGGCGTTCAAAGCATGCTCCCTGGCCCTTTTCTGCGCCAGCCTCTTCAGCTCCTTCCGGTCCTTGGCCTCGTCCTCGTGCACGAAGACCTCGATTATGTGCCTGTTCGTCATGAGCTGGACCTGGATAAGCCCTGCCGATGCCTCATGGGCGCAGACCTTGTCTATGGGCTGGGCTCCGGGCATGCCCAGGGCAATTACCAGGTCGCATTTCTTTTCCTCGAACAGCTTCTTGCATGCGACGGGAAGGTCCTTCACTCCGGGCACCGTGTACCTCTCCACCCTGAACCCGGTGCCAGTTGACTTGAGTTCGTCAATAGCCTCGGATGCCATGTCAACCATGGCGAATGTCGTGTCCGCAATGCCTATCAGCTTCATCTGCCCTCCACCTTCTTCAGGCGCTCCTCGGCCAGGTACCAGTCTATGACTTTCTGCATTATCTTCCTCGAGCCTGAAAGGTCGTGCTCCAGCTCGGGCAACCTGACGATTTTCGCATTGAGCCCGCGCTTTTTCAGCTCAGCCATTATCTGGTCCTCGTTATGCGCCTGGTCGAATCCCAGGGCTATGATGTCAGGCCTGAGCTCCTCCACCACCCGGAACATGTCGCCGTCATATCCCAGAACAGCCCTGTCGACCATCCTGAGGGACGCAATCATCTTGAGCCTCATGTCCTGCGGCGTCATGGGCTCGTGCTTCCTCTGCCTGGCCGTATTGTCCGTGGCCACGACCACCACAAGCTCGTCCCCGAGCTTCCTGGCCTCTTCCAGGAAATGCAGGTGCCCCGGATGCAGGATGTCAAAGACGCCCGTAGCCATCACCCTGACCATGTCTTCCATGCCTCCTGAACTTCATGGCCCTCGAGGAATATAAATCCATTGTCTTGCGCGAACCTCCTGGCATCTGGCTTGGACAGCGCTTTTCCGTCGTCCGCCATCATCTCGCATATGGCTGCGCTTGGCGGGAGCCCGGCCATGAGGCACATTGCCGTTGAAAGCTCGGTGTGGCCGTTCCTGTCTCTCAGCAGCTCTTCCGACGTGCGTAGGAGGAACACATGGCCCGGAACCCTGAACGCCTTGGTGAAGGATTTCAGCGGGTTCTCGCTCGTTCCTGTATCCACGTCGCGCACCAGGCTGCCGAATTCCGAGATTGTCAGGGCGCGGTCAATGTCTGTTATCCCTGTGTAGCATTTCCTGTGGTTAATCGTGATGGAGAAGGCGGACTTCGTGTCGTAGGGCAAGGTGTCCGGAAGGGACATCCTCAGCACTGGATGCACTGCCTCGGCAGTCTTGAAAACATCCACCAGGAAAGGCAGGCCTATCTTCCCAGCCACCGCATCGGACACTGTGGTGCAAATCAGGCCTCCGCCGTTCTGGCGCATGAACCTCACGCTCTCCTTGGTCACTGTTCCGGAGGCGTACACAATATCGGTTTCCTCCTCCCGGCCGTCCATGTCATAGATGAAGACTGGCTTTCCGGCCCTCAGGTCTGCGCACGTGCGCTCTATTGCATCCGCCATAATGCTCTGGGATTGCCGGAATATATTAATTAATTTGTATGTACAAAATTAATTGTACAACCACAACCGTATCGCAGGATATATATCAGGGGTGTTCTGCCTTTTCTCGCACATCTTCATCTCTCTCATCCTTTTAGTTTAAATAGGGGAAATCCGATTTGGCCCCGGGAAAATGGCAATATCCGACGGTGCAAAGGTTACCATTGAGACATGTCTCAATGTCAAGAAGGGCGAGAGCGTGCTCGTTCTCACTGACAACTCGAAGGAGGCCATAGCCCAGCATGTGTTCCTTGCCGCCCTGAACGCGGGCGCCGACGCCATATTGACGAAGATTCCTGACCTGACTCATGACGGGCAGGAACCGCCTGTCTCAGTGGCGAGGCTGATGAAGGATATGGACGTCATCATTATAATGACGGAAAAGACTATGTCGCACACTGTCGCCAGAAGAAGAGCCACCAGGGCGGGCGCGAGGGTCGCCACGCTGCCGGGGATAACGGTCCAGATGATGGACGAGGGCGGCATGACCGCGGATTTCAGGGAGATAAGGCGGAGCATCTTCAGAGTGGCCAGGAAGCTGCGCAGGAGCAGGGCGCTCAGGATAGTCACCGAGATAGGCACGGACCTCCGGATGGGCATTCAGGGAAGGGACTGGATAACGGACGACTCGGGCATATGCCACAGGAGGGGGGAATTCACCAACCTTCCAGCGGGCGAACTTTTCATCTGCCCGGTGGAGGGCACGGCCGAAGGAACGCTCGTCGTGGATGGCAGCTTCATTGAAACTGTCCAGACGCCAATCAAGGTCTCGGTGAAGGACGGCATTGCCGACCGCATCACGGGCGCGCACGATGTCGTGAAGGAGCTGAACAGGGGCGGTCGGGACGCCCGCAACATAGCGAAGTTCGGCATGGGGCTGAACCCGAAGGCCAGGCTAATAGGCAGCGTGCTGGAGGACTCCAAGGTCCTGGGCACGGTGAACATCGGCTTCGGAGACAACTCCATATTCGGCGGGAGCGTGAAGAGCCCTGTGCACATCCTTGGCATTATCAAGAAGCCGACGGTGACTATCGACAATGTCCTGATAATGAGGGACGGAGAATTAAAAGCGTAACCTACCGGCCACTATAACAATTGTTGATAACTGGCCGGAAGGCTACGAGTCTAGGCCATGCACCTGATTATCAAAGCAAACTTGCTTTGATTTCACATGCAAACATATGCACGGTGCATGGCGGCATACCTTTTACCATGATTCGAGTCCGTTACCTGGTGGTGACTGTGCAGCCCTTCTCCGTGATTATGACTGTGTGTTCGGACTGGGACACCATGCCACCCTTCACATCGCTCAGTATCGGGTAAATGGCTATGGCCCCGCGCCTCAGCAGCCTTTTCAGGATTCTCTCGGACTTCGGCTCCCTCTTCGCGACCCAGCGCTCGGAGAAGGGCAGGAAACGGAACTCGTCATGAATCTGCCTGACCATGTCGTCAAGGTCTTTGTCCCCTGTCTCCCTGAGCCTCAGCAGCTTGTAGATGTTGCCAGCCTTCCGCCCCGCCACCCTGCCCGCGCCGTCGGTCGCGAAGGGCTCGATGGCCACGGCCATTCCCGGCCTCAGGTCCGCGCCCGAGTCGTCCTGTATGTTCGGGACGCTCACACCGGCGTGAAGGTTGAACCTCTCCAGGCTGTGCCCGGTGAGATTGCTCACCGGCTCGAAGCCCCTGGATTTTATCGTCCGTTCCACCATGCCGCCGATGGACCTGACTAAAATCCCCGGGGCGATTGATTCCAGCACGATTTCAAGCGCGTCGTTTGCCGCATTGACAAGCTGTTCCCACTTCCTGGTGGACACCTCAACGGTGACTGCTGTGTCGGCTATGTAGCCGCCCACATGGACGCCGAGGTCCAGTTTCACTAGCTGGCCCGGCCGGAACCTGAGGGCGTCGGCCGAGTGAGGCGTGTAATGGGCTGCGATGCTGTCTATGGCCAGATTCGTGGGGAAGGCGGATTTCCCTCCGAGCCTTGATGTTTCGGACTCCACGAATTCTGCCACATCCAGAAGCAGGGCTCCGGCCTTAATCATGCCCGCGGCTTCGGTCCTCACCGAGGACGCTATCTGCCCGGCCTTGACATAGCTGTCGCGGACATCATCGTTCATAAGTTCTCTCCATCTCTTCCCTGGACAATGCCCCCTCCCTCAGTATTTTCGGGTGTCTGCGCGTGAAGTCTATCAGAGTGGTCGGAAGTCCGTCCAGCCTGCCCGAATCTATGTAAACGCGCACGCCTTTGCCGAAAAGCCCGACTATCGATCCGATGTCCGGAAGCGGTGGCTTCCCGTGGGGATTGGCGGATGTCGAGGTAATCGGGCCGATCGCATCCACCAGGGAGGAAGTGAGTTCGGAACAGGGCAGTCTCACTGCAAGCGTGCCTTTGTGGACAAGGCGCTTCGGAGCCGCCCTGAGAGCCGGAAGAACAGCTGTGACCCTGTTGTCATGGGCCTTCATGTAAGGCTCGAAAGCCGGGGGTACGGCGCAGAATGATTTCAGCTGCATGGGCGAGGCCATGACAGTGAGTGGCATTCCCTTTGGCCTGGATTTCAGGGCCAGGACACTCTTGATCCCGCGCTTCGACAGGATGCTGGCGCCCAGCCCGTAAAGGGTGCTCGTGGGATAAACCAAAATTCCGCCGGACTCGGCTATCGGCCTCATCTCGGCCAGGAATTCCTCAGGCAGCGGTTTGTGCGTTGGCCACTTGAACACTCTCATGTTTATCCGTATCTCCCGATGAGCCTCAGCTGCCTGAGGCTCAGGTCAATGTGTTTCCCTGCATCGCCTTCCACGCATGGCCCGTGGCCCGGGTAGATATTGTCCATCTCGAGCCCGGAGAGCTTCTCGACCGAGGCAAGGAGCTGGTCGTAATCCCCAGTCTCAAGGTCCCACCTTCCCACGCCCCCGTCCGCGAAGACCGTGTCCCCGGAAAAGAGGCTGTCGCCGGATATCAGGCACATGCTGCCGACCGTATGGCCGGGCGTGTGCAGTACCCTGAGGGAGTCGCCGCCGCCGATGTCGATTTTTTGGCCGTCAGTGAGCTTGGCGACCGGCATGGGCAGGATCCTGCCACCGAATAAAGTGGCTCCGGTGGATTCCTGGTCCCCGGATATCAGCGCATCCGCGTCGTCCTCATGCGCCAGGATGTCCCCGCCGAACTCGCCGTAGAAGGACATGGCTCCGCCCACATGGTCAATGTGCCTGTGCGTGAGTATCACATGCTCCAGCCTTCTCCCGCGCAGCAGATGCTGGACCTCCTCTGAGCAGTAGGCGATGTCCGGCTCCCACCCTGTGTCCACCAGGCAGGGCTTCTCCGCGTCCAGGAGGTATATGTTGCCGCTGAACCCGAAACCCTCTATGGCGTAAACCTTCACGGAGGGGGAAATGCCGCGATGTGTATAATAAATCATAACTCCGGCGCATTGATAATTTTAAATTCGGCAATGCCTTGCATCCTGCCATGTGCCCCGAACTATACCTGAGGGCGGCGAGCGCCCCGGAGGGATTGGAAACCGGCATGAAGGCGATAGGCGTCTGCCAGGAAGGGATCGACATCATGGTCCCCAAGATGCGGCATTTTGTATTCATGGCGAGGGACCTCGACCCCAGGGGAGCGAACATTCTGAAGCAGGAGATGCTGGCCGTGGGCGGGGAGGCGGCCATTTCCTATCATGCGATATCCGACATCTCGAAGCCCACGGACTGCCTGCTCTCCGGCACTGAAAGGCAGTTCAGCATAGCCATGCGCAAGCTGGAAGCCCAGCCTTTCGGTCTGAAGCCTTTGGCAGCGGAACTGGACCGCGCCGTGCGGAACATCATATGCCCCAAGTCAATGAGCTTCGGTCCCCTGAAACTGGACAGGACCAGGGTGATGGGCATAGTCAATATCACCCCTGATTCGTTCTCGGGCGACGGAATGAAGGACACTGGCACCGCCATAGAGAGGGCGCTTGCCATGGAAAAGGACGGCGCCGACATCATAGACATAGGCGGCGAATCCACCAGGCCCGGGGCCGACCCGGTGAGCCCTAAAGAGGAGACGGCCAGGGTCATCCCGGTGATAAAGGCATTGTCAGGTAAATTGAAAATACCGATTTCCATAGACACGAGGAAGCCTGAGGTGGCGGAGGCTGCGCTGAAAGCGGGCGCGTCCATAGTCAACCTTGTCGGCGGCATAAGGGACAAAAAAATGTCCAGATTGCTTGCCAAGAAGGGCGCCCCAGTCATACTGATGCACATGCAGGGCGAGCCGTCCGACATGCAGGATTCCCCGCAGTACAGGGACGTGATGGACGACATAGTGTCCGAGCTCAGGGCCCAGGTGAAGCTCGCAGTCGAGGCAGGAATTGACCCCCGCAAAATCGCCGTAGACCCGGGCATCGGTTTCGGAAAGACAGCCGGGCACAACCTGGACATAGTCAGGCGCTTGGGCGAGCTCAGGATAATGGGCATGCCGATACTGATCGGCCTGTCAAGGAAATCCTTCATCGGGAAGGTGCTAGACTCCGAACCGGACGACAGGTTGGAGGGCAGCCTGGCCGGTGCGGTGCTGGCAGCGGCGAACGGAGCCGACATTTTAAGGGCGCACGATGTTGCCGAGACAGTCAGGGCAGCCAGGGTGGCCGATGCCGTCCTGGAGCAAAGAGGCCTTTAACATATTCGTGGCGAGGCCTGATTTCCCGATAGTTATATCTATCCGAACTTCCTATTTATCATCATTCGCTAGTAATTCAAAAATGTGGGCTACAAACCATTTTTGGCTCTGAACGAAAAAGCGGAAGAAGTTTGGAGGAGACGCATATCATCATGGCCGGGAAACAGAAAAGAATTGCATTATGCTGGATATTGGCTTTCTCGCTTATGATCCCGTCATTTTTTATAAGCGTCGCTGGAGGAGGGGACGCCGGAGAAGGTGTCCAAGCAACCACTGGAAATACGATACATCTCAAATATGCAGAATTCGATCCACTCGTCAGCCTTCCAACAATCCCCGATGGACTGAAGAGCCAACCGCCGATAATACCGGACACGAAGATGCCTTACATCGTCCAGACGAACGGCCCTATAACCGAGGACTGGAGAAATGAGCTAGCCAATAACGGCGTGGAGATTGTTTCATACATCCCGGACAATGCCTACCTGGTGCGCCTGAGCGAAGACCAGGCGGAGAAGGTCAGATGTCTGGGCAGCGTCAGATGGCTCGGCGAATATCACCCGGCATACAAGATGGAAACCACATTGAGCCAGACCACCGGCATGGTGGACCTTACAGTCACGCTGTTTCCGGGCGCGACGAACACCTATGTGGTCAAACTCCTGAAGCTGGTCGGCGGAGAGGTCCTAGGCGTGGCGCACAACGATAAAGTCAACGTTGTAAAACTGAAGATAGACTCGTCCTACATTGACATACTGGCGTCCATGCCCGAGGTCAGATTCATTTCCAAAGTCGAACTCAACAGACCCATGAACGACACCTCTATACCATTCGTGCAGAACAGGGGTTCGACCCCCATATTCACACACGGCATTGCAGGTCAGCAGGAAGTCATCACCATGCAGGACACCGAGATCAACCCGTCTCACCCTAACTTCAACGGCAACTCATACGGGGTTAACGGCACGGGCCCGAAGGTCCTTGCCAGATATGTTCCCGGGGACTCTGCAGGAGTGGTCGGTGCGGGCGATCCCCACGGCGGCTTTATGACTGGCATCGCGGCGGGCGACGGTTCAACACGCAATTCATGGGACGCTTCCACATATGACGGCATGGCAGTCGGCGCGCAGATTATCTTCCAGGATGTCGGGAACGCCACAGCGGCTGCTGTTTATCCGCCGACCGACTACTATCACGATTCATACGAATATTCTGAGGCGAACTACGGCTCCAAGATACACTCCAACAGCTGGGGCGGTGCGGGTCCATACAGCGATACAGAAGCTATGATTGATCAATATATTTGGGACAGCCAGGATTTCCTCATCTTCTTCCCCGCAGGAGCCAATTATGGCTCAGGCAATATCGATGCCCAGGCCTCTGCCAAGAACATAGTGACGGTCGGTGCGACAAACGACGCAGGCACGGCGTTCGCGAGTTACTCGAGCGCGGGTCCTGCTTCGGACGGCAGGCTGAAACCCGACGTGGTGTGCCCGGGCGGGGACTTCTCTCCGGGCATTCATTCTGTAAACAACGCAGGCGGATACACAACCATGTCAGGGACGAGCTGTTCTTGTTCTTTGGCGGCTGGTAGCGCAGCGCTGGTCAGGCAGTACTACCGCGAGGGATGGTATCCGATAGGGACCAAGATAGCGGCCAACGGCTGGAGCCCCTCGGCGGCATTGATCAAGGCCACGCTCATCAACGGCGCTATAGCTACGGGCGCGACCGCAATACCGAACTACAGGGAGGGCTGGGGCCAGCTGCACCTGGAGAACAGCCTTTACTTCTCGGGCGATGCGAGAAAGACCGCGGTCGTGGACAATGTCAACGGCCTCCTGACCAACGATTATGTCGAGTACCAGTACAGCGTGAACACCGGCCAGAGACTGAAGATATCGCTGGTCTGGACTGACTACCCCGGAGACCCGACCGCATCCAAGATGCTGGTCAATGACCTGAACCTACTTGTCACTGTTCCGGGTGGGACACAGTACAAGGGCAATGTGTTCAGCGGAGGATGGTCGGCCGCTGGAGGCTCCAACGACACGCTCAACAACGTTGAATGCGTCAACATCCAGACGCCGGTCGCAGGCGTGTACACCATCAGGGTGACGGGCGCGGCAGTCGCCCTGGGGCCTCAGAACTTCGCGCTGGTTGTCTCGGGCACCCTGGCAGACGGATACGGAAATGTGTTCCTAGACAGGACTGTCTACGATGACTCGGACACAATAACTGTTAGCGCCGAGGACACGAACAACACGGCCGCGAGCATCGACGTCATCCTGACGACAAGCAGCGGCGACAGCGAAACAGTATCGGTCCCGGCCACGGCAACCAATTCCAGTGTTTACAAGTACGGAACTATAAACACTGGCATCGGAATGATTCACACAGGCGACGGCATTCTTGAGGTGTTCCACGGGGATGTCATTACCGCGACATACGCAGATTCCAGCCCGGCCCATGATTCCCATGCCTATGCCAACGTGGACTTCAGGGGACCCGTCATCACGAACGTGCATGCGGACGGCATCCTTCCGACAGCGGCAATCATCCACTGGGACACCAGCGAGAACGCGAATTCCACGGTCTATTACGGACCGACAACCTCGCTGGGCACGACCTCATATATCAATGCCCTCGCGATTAACCACAAGGTTATCTTGAAGGATTTGACTCCAAACACGATATACTACTATGATGTCCAATCGACAGACTGCAGGGGTCGTTCTACACGTGACAACAATGGGAACACTCACTACATGTTCTCCACCGGCAGCCCCGGGACGGGAGGCAACCTTATCCTGCTGGTCGATGACGATGACGGCACTGTCTCGCCGAATTCAGGGACGCCGTATGAGCTGGACTGGGAGAACAATCTGAACGCCTATGGCTGGACCTTCACCCACTATGACTATAAGGTCCGCGGGACACCCACGCTCACTGACATGAACTCGCACACCATGGTCGTGTGGTTCGTGGCCGAGGGTTACCCGCAGATCGGAGCTGCAGACAGGGCTGTCATCAAGCAATACCTCGACCAAACTGTCACACCGATGGGCACGCCCCCGATGCTTTTCCTGTCTGGACAGGACATAGGATGGGACATGTGCGACCCAGCTGGAACAGACAGAGATGTGGCATGGTATCAGAACTATCTCAAGGCCACGTACTATGGGGACGACGCGGACGGAGGAGGAGGCTATGAGGTCGGCAACTTCCAGGTCCTGGACGTCGGACATTCGTTAAACGACATCTACAACTTCAACAACATCGACCTCGAGGGCGATGTCTATGGACCAGGACCGACGTTCTGGCCGGATGATATCTCCCCCCGTACGGGCGGCTCAGCCGATTGGGGCTACAGCGCCCATGCCCATGGGGGAACCTGTGGGGGTGTCGCTCAGACGGTTGGTGGTTCAGGCACCCATGCGAGGGTGATTTACGACGCCTACAGCCATGATATGATCGAAGAGGATAACGACGGCTCCAACGACCCGCCGCCGCCAGCCATCGATTTCGAAAGGGCAGGCATCCTGGACGAGACCATACAGTGGTTGCTCGGAGGCACCCACCCGACCATAGAACTGACTTACCCGACAGGCGGGCAAACCATATCGGGCACCGTGTCCGTCACATGGTTGGTCACCGGAGCGGATTACATCGATTTATATTACAGCGTCAACGGCGGACAGGCATGGTTTCCCCTGGCAACGGGTCTTGCAGGCACATCAACCAGTTATGCCTGGAACACGGCCGGTCTGCTCACTGGAAACCAATACAAGGTCAAGGTGGTGGCGTCCAATGTGGCCACATATGCGACACTCACTGATTACAGCCAATCCAACACGTTCACTATAATCGGAGTAGACAATATGGGGCCGAAGTGCATCGCAGGCAGCGTAACTGCAGACAGGCTGCCAACGGTACAGGGCGATACAATGTGGTTCAATGCCACGCTCACGGACGACGGCAGGGGCCAGTCCAACATAGCGCAGGTCGAGTACTTCATCGACTTAACAGGCTCCAACGACTCTGGCATGGACATGAACCCTGCAGACGGCAATTTCAACAGCATTACCGAGGGAGCAACCAAAACATTCGCTGGCTCAGGCAGTCTGCCCATAGGCATGCACAAGCTCTACGTGCACGGTAGGGATGCCAGTAACAACTGGGGACCATTCGCGAACACAACATTCCACATAATAGCCACGACGCCCTACGCGACCGCTACAGGACCCATCAGCGGCCTGACAAATGTCGCAGCCGTGACCATCACATACCTCTATTACAACAGCCCGACATCGGTAAGCCTCTATTACACGACCAATGGCGGAACATTATGGACGCTCGCAGGCACCGACACATCAGTCAACGGCAACTATGCCTGGACATGCCCGGCATCCGGAACATATGGCTGGATAGCAGTCGGCCTGGGCACAGGCGGTGAGACCCCCCCATCCGGAAGCGCTCTTCCGGAGGCTGAGTCTTACCTGTTGGACATAACACTGCCATCTGCGCCAACACTGAACACTGTTGAGAACTGGGGTCCATCAATAGCATACGGCACACCCACAACCGAGACACGATACCTCAGAGGTGTTGTAAACGAAGCGAACGTGAATGGCCTTACCTGTTACTCTATGGGGACAACAAACTCAGCCACAGCAGGCGATTGGGGACCTGGTAATAATTTGAACATCTTCCTCGGCATAAGAGTGTACACGCGCTCGACTGGAGGAACCGAAACCGAAATTAGCGGAGGCAGTCTCGTGGCGACTGTCAGCAGGACAGCCACAGGTAATGGGTTCCAGACAGCAACATGGACACCACCGGTAACCACCCTGAATACAGGCGACTCAATCGTAGTCAAGGTGTACGGAGACACTACAGCCAACCCAACAACGCTCAGAGCGACCTTCACAACAGAAGTGCTCGGCCCGATAAGGCTTGAGGCAAACCAGTGGACAGTCCAATACTGGACAAGGTTTGCCGGTGCAGCACAAGGCGGGTCAGACTGGTACTGGGGGACCGCAGCCTATGACAACCATATCACCGGGTTCCAGTACACATCTATAACTTTCAGGGACCCATATCAGGACAACACACTGAACTGGACAGCAAGCGCGAGTGCCGATGTCGACCACTACAATATCTACAGATCTGCCACTCAGGGCGGAACCTACACACTGATAGACAATGTTCCGTTCGGCACCGACACCTACGTTGACACAGGCCATGGTGCTATGCCCGATGGAGACAGTACGCTCTGGTGGTACAGGGTGAGGGCTGTTGATGTGGCAGGCAACGAAGAACAGAACGACAACGCAGTGCCGGAACCCTTACCCCTATCGCCCTATGACATCGACATGACAGGGATACCCGCAAACAGCTGGATGTTCTCCTCGTTCCCGATAGATATATCTGGAAACATACAGATAATACTAAACGATACAACTCTCGGAGACGGCGGAACAACCTGGTCTGTTGCCAAGTGGTTCGACCCACAGGACAAGGCTGACCCGTGGAAGACATACAGGGTAGGGGGAACTGTCAACGACCTGGCCACGATTAACAACCAGATGGGTATTTGGCTCTGGATAACCGCGAATGGCGGGGACTTCATGTTGACCACGGGTCTTGGCGGTTACGTTCCGGGTGAGCCGGTGAGCATCAATCTCTACGCGGGCTGGAACATGGTCGGTTATCCGTCCCTGACCGAGCAGACAGTCGCCAACGCCCTGGGGGGAACGGGAGCCGACATGGTGGAAGCGTTCCAATCGGAATCCCCCTTCATCATGGAGGTCGGGCCTACTTACATCATGAAACCGGGCGAAGCATACTGGGTGAGGGTGCCCGCAGACACGGTTTGGGTGGTGGATTGGTAAATCTGTGTGCGAAGTATTAAGTAAATAATGAATTATATTAATATCAATGAAAGGCAGCGCTGTGTGTCTGTTATCGTTGATGTTGATTCTCTCTAGTCTTGGGTTTAATGCAGCCTCGCCTTCGGACACAGGATTCGCCGAACCGCTGGCCTCCCCCACACCCAAGGAAGGCTTGGTAGCCATCGACGGGGACTGGAACGTCACAGGCCATGAGGTGTTCCATAATGCAACAATATACCTCACCGGGAACCTGACAGTGAAGAGCACCGGAATCCTGGAGTTCGTGAACACGACTCTCTGCATGAACCTGACCGCCAACGGCCAATATAGGATCTCTGTGGAGGGAAAATTCTCAATCGACGACCTGGACCGAAACCCCCAGACCGGCCAGGATGCAAGCCGCATCGTGTCTAACAATTCGGCGCTCAGGTACACCATGGCTGCCCAAACCACGTCCAGGATATATTTCAACAACAGCGTCGTGATGCATTGCGGCTACAGCGGCCTCAATTCAGGGCTGAATGTATTGACTGCGACCGCGGCATTCGAGGGCATGACGTTCCAGAACGATTACCACGGCCTGATGCTCCGGTCGAGCGGGGCCAAGGTCAACAACTGCCGGTTCGAGAGCTGCCTGTACGGAATTTATGTGTATTACTGCAATCCGAGGCTGACCAACCTGGCGATTTTCAATTCCACCACGAGGGGCATTTTCCTGTACTATTCAACGCCAGTGCTTTCCGGATGCCAGCTCAGCGGCAACAAGGTCGGCATCTATGCGCAGAACTCCAACCCCAACATCGTCGGCTGCTCTGTCACAAACTCGGTCAATGCCGGGGTCGTGACCTGGTATGCTTCGCCTCTGCTCGAGAACTGCCAGCTCTCGAACGCCCTGGACATGGACGTGCAGATGGGCTCGTTTCCTAGGCTTCTCAACACAACAGTCAACAAATCAGCCGTGAAGGTCGGCCTCGGGCTGTATGTTTCAGTGGGCCAGCATATGAGCGTCGAGATCGTGAACCAGACGGGGGAACCGCTCGAAAGCATATACGTGGCAGTGCTGGACTCGGAGGGGAACCCGGCGTCCAGCGGCATGACCGACTGGTCGGGCACGGCATCGAATCTAGCTTACAGAGAATGCTTCATCACTCGCGAGGGCCTTGTCAACATGGACAGCCACAGGATACTGGCGTTCTCAACGGCTGACGGGAATGTCACGTTCGGCGAGAATCTCACGGCTCTCGGATCCGATGCGGTTGCAAGAGTCGTCTGTGTCCCGAACCCCGAGGGCATCGAGATATGGAACGGCGGGGAGACAATCACAGATGCCAGATATGTCTCCGATACGTCGGTGATAGTTTTGGGCGACCTGAATGTGCTCGCGGGGGGAAGCCTCGAACTGGAGAACAGCACGCTCATGGTGTACTCCCAGGCGAAAAAAGATATCCAGTGCATCTCGGGGATACTCGCATTCCGCCAGTCGGATTTCGCATCCATCGGAACATCCGCAAGGCTGACTCCGACGCTCACCGGGGTCACTGTCGATGCTGCCAGCTCTCTTACACTGGAAGATTCAGAGTTCAGGTGGCTCACAGAGTTCATCGCGCGCAGCCTTGATGCTAATGTACACAATCTTTCCGTGGAATACGCATCAACAGCTGGATTCAGGATAGAGGGCTGTTCGCCGTCTGTGGACGGACTCAGCATCAGATGGGCGCCCGTCGGGCTGAAACTGATCAATGACCAGGCTGCAGTTGCCAACCTCACCGTCAGCAGGTCAAGGGAATACGCTGTATATGCCAGCCAATCATCCGCCGAAATAGATTCAGCATTCCTGGACAACTCCAGCAAGGGCCTTTTTTCGTATTGGGGCACAGTACGTTTGGCTGAAATGCATACGGCTGACTGCGAATACGGTATACTCAGTTCTTACACGAACCTGATGATTGCAGACTCGTCATTCACCCAGTCTGCCGGTGCCGGTCTGTACCTGACAGGGGGAACCGTCACGTTGGACTGCGTCCGGGTCGCAGACTCGGCGATAGGAATCCATGCAGATTATGTCACCCTGTGGGCAGAGGAGACTGACATTGCCGGCAACGGGCTGGGTGTCGAGGCTGTCAACTGCGCGCCTGTTTTGCTGAATTCCTCGCTCTCGAATTCCGTGGATGTGGACGTCGGAAGAGGGGCATCGGCGTCGGTGGTGAACTGCACCCTGGACAGAGCCAGGACCTCAGTGGCAAGGTCAGGATGGATAGACATAGGCAACTGGACGGATGTGCAGGTGATTGACTGGTTTGACCAGCCTGTGCCAGGCTGTAACGTGTCAATAAGGGATTCGCTTGACAGGGTCTCCGCTTCGGGCCTGACTGACATCTCTGGAAAGGCAAGGAACCTGGCTTACAGGGAGACGAGGATGCTCTGGAACGGGACAGAGGAACTTGACTCGCACACAATCCTCGCGTTCGGCGGGGCCAACGGCTCACAGGTGGGCACCAATGTCACGCAGCTCTCCCCGGGCGGCTCGGCCACTGCCGAGATTAACGAGAGCACCAACGATTGGATTATCTGGCCGTCATACAAGACCGTGACTGCAAGCATAGAATATTCGGGACTGAACATAATAGCGCACAGCGGTGTGAGCGTAAACAACGATGCAGAGCTCGGGCTGGGGAACTGCACCCTGTGGTTCTTCAACAAGCCTAAATCAACCATCGCAATGGACATCCATGCGGGAAGGTTCGACATGGAGAGAAGCGTACTCATGCCGCTGAGTGCGGCAGCCCCTCTCCAGCCGACCAGAATGTGGCTGACATACTGGCAGGGCTCCGCGGGCGACATCGATTCTTCGCGGATAAGCGGCATCAAGCAGATAACGACTTACGTCGACGGACTTGCCATATGCAACAGCACAGTATCGGATTTGGCCGGGACAGGCCTTCAGGCGCAGGGCTGCTCCCCGACAGTGGCCGGCACCGTGTTCAGCCAATGCTGCGACGGCATATGGTCGGATGCGGGCTCGCCCAATATCGATGGATGCAGAGTGCTCGAGTGCGTCGAAAACGGGCTGTATCTAGGCGGCAGCAACCCTGTCCTCACGAACGTCAGTTCCCGGTTCAGCCTGAACGGCTTCAGCCTGGCTGACAACACAACTGCGGAACTGGACAGATGCTCGGCCTCGGACAATGACTGCGGGTTCTATATTGACGGGGCATCGCCCATCTTGCTGAACTGCACATCCATGAACAACACGGGCCCAGGGGTTCAGATGCAGGATTCGCAGGCTGTCCTGGAAGGATTGGTTTCGGAGGGCAACGATGCAGGAATCAATTTGTACAAATCTTGGCCGCTGGTCCTCAACTCGACCATGCGCGGCAATGCGAACGGCATCTATGCCCGCGAGTCCGGCCCGTTCGTTGACAACTGCACGATCGACTCGAACGATGTGGGCCTGAACATCATGGGGGACGCGAAGGATGCCCAGGCAACGGCATTCTCCTCGGGAAGGGCAGTCGAGGAATCGAATTTCGTGGGCGGCGGCACCACGGAGCACATATCGCTCACGCTGCCCGCGAGGGCGGTGGTCACCCAGGCGCAACTGGACATAACCGGGTCCGAGATAGGGAACGATGCGGTGCTCACTGACAAATATTGGCAGTACTGTCCCGCCATCTGGGGCGGCATGGTGGTCTGGCAGGATAACAGGGACGGGAACTGGGAGATATATGCCTACAACCTCAGCGTCGACTCGGACGGGGACGGCATACCCAATTACCTGGAGACGCCGCCCCTGGTTTATGACGAGGCGCTGACTAGGATTACGGACAACCAAGCCCTTCAGGGAGACCCGGACGTATTCGGCGGCACGATTGTCTGGACTGACGAGAGGAACGGGAATGCAGACATCTATGCCTACACTTTTTCCAACTCGACAGAGTGGGCCGTATGCCTGAATCCGGCAGCGCAGGTCAAACCCTCTATAGACGGGGACAGAATAGTATGGCAGGATTACAGGAACGGCAATTATGACATTTACATGCTCAATATATCCACTGGGGAGGAGGCGAGGCTCAGCTACAGCCAGGACGATGACATGTCTGCGAAGATACAGGGGAACTACGCTGTCTGGTACTCCTGGCACGGCTCGCCCCCGTCATACGATTATTCTGACATCTTCCTGTTCGATTTCAGGTCCTGGGAAGCCACCAACGTGAACAATGACGATCCGGTGCAGTACGACCCGGACATCTGGGGGGACACCATAGTCTGGCATGACGACCGGAACGGAAACTGGGAGATATACTCCTGCGACGTCAAGACGCTTGTCCCGCAGAGGCTGACATATGACCCGGACAAGGAGCAGAACTTCATGCCCAGGATTTACGGGGACAGAATCGTCTATTACTTCCACCATCGCATCACCGAGGTCTGGAGCGTCAGGATGTACAATATGACCACTGGCGTCCAGACGATCCTTGAATATCAAACTGACGGAGATTCGTGCCCGGTGATTTACGGCGGCAGGATAGCCTGGGTGAACAAATCAGGCAATCTGATGGACATTTATGTCCTCGACCTCGGCCTGGGCGGTTATCCTGAGGATGTCGCCGTGGACATCAACATGGACGGCTCGGCCGAATTCGGGCAAGCTGGAGCATTCAGCGGCACGGCAATACTCAACGGCACAGGCCTGGCAAATGCCCTGAACAAAGAGCTGGACAGGGTAGACAGGGCAAACGCAGTAATACCGATATCCGTGAGAGCGAATGCAACCGGGCAGGTGACGCTCGGCCCAGTATCGGTCATGTACGATGTTCCGACATACATCACATCGACCGAGATAACCAACTCGGCATTGTCCGGAGCATACTGTTACAATTCCGCGCCGGCCTTCATCAACTCGTCGTTTGCGAATAACACCTTGGATTTCAAGCTGGACTCCGAGGCCAGGCCAAGGGCATTGAACTCGACGTTCTCAGAAACGGCCCTGCAGTTCATGGACTCGCTGTCCAACCTTAGCGTGCAGAATTACCTCCACATCCGTGTTCAGAACCTGACCGGACAGCCCCTCGATGCCGGGGTGACAGCCCTTGACAACGGGCACCTGGCCGTAAACGCCAGCACAGGCGAGGACGGCGAGCTCATGTGGAGCGTGCTCATGGATGCCACATACAACCTGACAGGCAGATGGGAGAACGTCACAACCTTGACCGTAACTATGGGCACCAATCTCTTTGCAGACAACCCTCGGGGCGTGAACATGAACGTCTCCCACTGGGAAGTGTTCACTACGGATTCAGTGGGCCCTGCGGCCGATTCCCTGTACCCCCAACCGGGCTGGACATTCTCCGGGCTCAGGCCGGAAATATCAGTCGTCATCACTGACAATCTGGGAATAGATTATTCCTCCATCAGGCTTTATGTCCAGGGTTTCATGGTCTTCTATTCCAGCGAGCCTGTTCCGGGAGGATACAATATCTCGTACCTGCACCCGATTGACTTTTCCGAGGGCGAAGCCGTGACGTGCAGGATATGCTGCCGGGACATTCACGGCAATGTCCTTGACTTCTCATGGAATTTCAGGATTGACACGGGCGCTGGGTATTTAGTCATTGAACTTCAGCCGGGCTGGAACCTCGTCTCGGTGCCGATGGACTCATACGACACATCCGTCGAAAGCGTGCTCTGGTCCATATCGGGCAGCTACGATTCGGTCAAAACCTATTCTGGAAATCCGGAGAAACCATGGCTGAGCTACAGGCCGGGCGCGGAGCCCGGACTCAACACCCTCGGCAGCATTGACAGGACAAGGGGGTACTGGGTACATGTCACGGAACCCTGCGTCCTGCAGGTCTCGGGCGTTCGGTCGGAGAGCACTTCCATCGCTTTAAACGCAGGCTGGAACCTTGTCGGATACCCGACTCTCAACGGGTCGGTGACTATCTCGGGCGCCCTCTGGGGCACGGGCGCCGACATGGCGGAGGGCTTCGACTCAACAAGCCCATACATCAAGATGCTGGACCCGTCCTACATAATGAAACCGGGAGAGGGATATTGGGTACATGTTCCATCAGATACTGTTTGGGTCATCAATTGGTAATTAACCGTCCCGACCAGCAAACGAATGGCTGGTCGGAGGGCGGAGGAACGAGAACATAAACCTTATTACCGGGCTTTCGCACCACTTGGGAGACGAATGAATAATAACAAAAGTTTCTGTACCCCTCCGTTTTCAACAATCAATTCAAAAATTATTAATAATATGCTTTACATAGTGTCATTAGCTGTACTAAGAGGAAAGAGATGAAGCGAATTACTACAATATGGATTTGCATGATTTTATTATTCAGCTCAACATCGGTTTACATCGGTGCGAGCAACGACCTAGAGGACATTCTTGGATCAGCGTCAGTAGTCACTCCTCTGTCACCAGGACCAGGACCCACACCAGGAGCGCAAGTGTACTACACTGACCGACCTACATTCGACGCTGACACAGGCCCTCTGCCGTTCTTCGAAAACTTCGAGGAAGCATACGATAATGTATCTGCCCAGGGTGGTGGTAGCTTTGATGCACCGTTGGATGAAAACACGAATAACGAATGGTTCGAACCGGGCGACATAGAGCCAGGCATTCAGTTTTGGGATAATCCCGTCACCTTTCCAGGATTATATGTTAGTGGTCCCCCTACGATTCCATCAGTAACCGTTTTAACCCCCATTTTCGCAGACTCTATGGACATCGTTTTCTATAACAATGATACTTGGGACGTTGGTATGGATTTGCAGAGCTACTTTAGTCCAACCACTTTCACCATAACCATTTACGGAGTTGGAGGTGTGATACTCGACGTTGTCCAAGCTCCGGCCAACAACGCGGGCATATTCTGGGGAGTAATTTCGGACGAGCTCATAACCCGTATCAACCTCTATTCGGCGACTACTACTGACGGTGCTGACAACATCGCATTCGGAGCACCCCCAGTAATGATCGATCATATTGATGTGACACCAAATCCCGCTATTGTTACTGTGGGAGAATCACAACAGTTTACAGCAATTGCTTATGACGAGTACAACAATGTGATTCCCGGCGTACTTTTTTTCTGGAATACCAATGTCGGTTCTGTCAATGCGACAGGATTCTTCACAGCGCGCTCAACTCCTGCAACAGGTACTGTAACAGCATCAAATTTTCCTGTTTGGGGGAGTGCAAATGTCACGATTGAAGAAGCTATCTTCAACATTAATCTCAGTCTTGGCTGGAACCTCATCTCCATCCCTCTCGAATTGGTCGATTCTTCGATTGCGAGCGTGTTGGCCTCTATCAATGGCCAGTGGAACGTCGTGAAATATTATAATAATTTAGATACAGCCGATCACTGGAAAACTTATCGCCCAGGAAGTTCACTGAACGACCTAGCCAATATAGACAATACCATGGGATTCTGGATTTACATTACACAACCCAATATAACATTGACAGTTAGCGGATTAATACCCACATCGACAACTATTTCTCTGTATGCTGGCTGGAACCTTGTTGGTTATCCAAGTCAGACCATGGATACCGTTGCCAATGTGCTATGGGGAACGGGGGCGGACAGGGTGGAGGTATTTGACCCAGTATCGCCTTATATTAAAGAGGCGGGGCCGACATATATAATGAAACCGGGAGAGGGATATTGGGTACACGTTCCAGCTGACACGATATGGACAATTAATTGGTAAAATCATTTTTATACAAGGATTCTCTGCCTTGGCCTCGGCCAATTGCCTGTTTGTCCCAGCCAGCCGCCCAAAATACCTCCTCCATCCAACCCGTTCATACCCCGCCTGTATGAGGATTGTAGCTCAATAGCAATTTATAACATCAATCCGAGCAAGCCGAATTGCGTGCAATTCGGCGCTGAGGGCGGGGTTGTGGCCCGGGTTCCGGACCCGGGCTGGTGATGATTGAGTTCATCCTTAGGAAGCCTCGTGTGTTTTTATCGGTATCCAAAGTCCTGAAGGACATTTGGACAATATTATGGCACCCAGCTAACCACATAGATTTTCGAGCAGGCGAACCCGAGTTTTCTTATTTACTGAATATTTTTCTTTTGGAGGGTGAGCAAGCGCAGAAAATCTTTAAAAGAAAAATACTCGCTCGAAGTCGATTTTTTAGGTTTTCTTTGGACGGACATTGGCGAAAGTATCAAATAGTAATTACAATATGTATGTACTTAGGGTGCCTACACGGAATACCTTTGGAGAGGCCAGGAACTCAAACTATCCAACGCTGCGTACCGGGAATTGTTCAAGTATGACATGGACCTGTTCGATGTTATGGACATCCTGGAGACAGGCTATGATTGCGAACGCTCCAGGCGCAAGAAAGGGACATACGAGCGATGCAAGAAATCCGGCAACAAGACCTGGAAGGTGGTGGTCGTGGAAAGCATCCAGAAATGGAACGATACCCCGGTATGGCTGATAATCCATGTGGGAGTGATGAAATGAAAAGGAATTTAAGCAAGGAGAAAATCAAGTGCCAATGCGGCAAATGGACCCAACCGAAAGAGTTCAATGTTGACGGCTTCAAGATGCGTGGGTCGGAATGTCCAGCTTGCGGTGAAGCCTACTTCAACCCGGAGGATGCGAACCAGGCTCTCATCTACAATAAAATCAAACATGAGGTCCTTACTGGGAAAGTGGCGAAATCCGGAAACTCCATCGTCGTTCGTCTGCCAAAGAGACTGGTTGAAGCGCTGAACCTGACAGCTGGCGAAACAGTCACCATATCTTTAGAAAATCCGAAGACCGTAAAGCTCGTTTGTAGCTGAATATTTACAGGCGCCCCGAGCAATCGAGCGGGTGACGAGCAACGCAAGTTGCGAGCAAATTCGGACAAATGAGCGGTGCGAATTCGTTGGAAGCGGAGAAAATTCTAAAGAAAAAAACTCGGGCACGGGATACATGTGCCAGCGGATTCAACCTGGACTGTCAATTGGTGATGCTCACGGCTCTGATAGTATCCTCTCGACAGCCTTTTCCAGCCCGCGGTCGCCCTCAGCCAGTATGAACCTAAGGCCCATCTTCTTAGCCACTTCCCTGTCGCTCTCGAAATCGCCCACGAACCAGGATTTATTGTAATCTACCGAGTAATCCCGGTCAGCCCACTCGAACAGGCCTGTCTCCGGTTTCCGGCATTTGCATTTCTCGTCCGGCCTATGGGGGCAATGATAGATTCTCTCAATCTTGCCGCCCGCAGCCTCGATTTCATACAGCATGTTGTTGTGTATGACCTCAAGCCCAGCTTCTGTCAGCAGACCGCGGTTTATCGCGGACTGGTTCGTGATGATGAATACAATGTATCCGGATCCTGAGAGCCTGGCAATGGCCTCCTTCGCGCCTTCGAGGAACACGAACTTGTCCCAGGATGTGATATAACTTCCGGCATTGAGGCGGTTTATCACGCCGTCCCTGTCCAGAAAAACGGCCTTAACCAAGCCTGGCCATCTCCTCTTCCTTCATCATCAGGGTGGTGAGGTGGTCTATCAGCATGTGCACGTCCTCCGTTTTCTGCATGTTGTGCACCGGAACGACCAGGCAGAGGTCCACCATGTTTTTTATCTTCCCTCCGTCGAAGCCAGTTATGCCCACGGTCACGCCGTCGTTCTCTCGGGCGAACCTTATGGCCCTGAGCACGTTCTCGGAATTGCCGCTGCCGGAAATGCCGACAACGACATCTCCCGGCTCGAACAGGTTCTTGAGCTGCTCGACGAATATGTCCTCGTAACAGGAATCGTTGCCCCAGGCCAGCATCTGCGGTATGTTGTCCGCAAGTGAAAGCACTTTGAAGCGCGGCCTGCCCTCGACTATCGTGCCCTTCGCCAGGTCGCTGGTGAAATGCGATGCTGTCGACGCGCTGCCGCCATTTCCACAGAAGAATATCTTGCGGTTGTTCTCCCTGGCCTCGAAGAATATCGTGGCCAGCTTGTCGAAGAAGTCTGCGTTGTTCTTCTTTATCTCTCCGAGGACGCGAATCATGTCCTCCAGGTACTCGCCGATGAATTTCTTCCTGAACTCGTTCATTGTCTCACTACCCGTTGATTATGGATGCTCCCTTCTTATCGAAATGGAAGTCGAGCGGGCTCAGCCCCTCGGCCACCATGGCCTTGGTAAGGGGTCTCTGGTTGGCCTTCTCGCAGAACAGCATCATGTACCCGCCGCCGCCAGCCCCGGTGAGCTTGCCGCCCAGAGCGCCGTTCTTCTTGGCTATGTCCATGAGCCTGTCTATCCTCGGGTTGGTGATGCCCTGCGCGAGGTTCTTCTTCGTCTGCCAGGAGTGGTCCAGAAGCCTTCCGAACTCCACCAGGTCGCCCGACTCAATGGCCTTCTTTACGTCGAAAGCCACCTGCTTTATGGCGTGGAGGGACTGGACGACTCTGCCTGACTTGTCCTTCGTGGACCTGTCCTGCGACCTGAGAATCTTGGATGACTCTCGGGTTCGGCCGGTGAAGAACAGCATCACGTCCGTTTCAAGCCGCAGCCGCACCTCCCTCGGTATCTTAAGAGGCTCCACCTCTGTAGTCCCGTTTTTATTGAATTTGATGAAATTGATTCCGCCGAACGCACTTGCGTATTCGTCCTGTTTGCCTATGGGCATCCCCAGGTCGTGGAATTCTATCTTGTATGCGAGTTCGGCCATCTCCTTCTTGCCCAGTTTCAGCCTCTCAAGCTGGTTGATGGTGTTGATCATATTGACCGTGACCGCGCCCGAGGAGCCGAGCCCCGTGCCGGGAGGTATCTCCGAGGCCATGAAGATGTTCAGGCCCCTCTGCACGTTGAAGTGCTTCAGCACGGCCACCGGGATGTCCAGGCCTTCGCCGTACTTGAGATGGTAGGCGTCCGAGACAGTCTGGTTGAGCTGCAAATCGGAGGAAATAATTTGAATGCGGTCGTCCAACCGCATCTCGAGAATCGTGTAAATATACTTGTTTATGGACGCGCTGACCACAACGCCCCCGTATTTCTCATAGTAAGATGCGAGGTCAGTTCCGCCTCCTCCAAAGCTGATTCTGACTGGTGAGCGGCTAATCAGTGTCATTCAGTTCCCTTTTCGCGCGTTCCAGGCCCTCCGGTGTGCCGATGTCATAGAATCTCCTGGACGTTAAAAATCCAAAGAGGCGGCCCCTATTTATTAGTTGCGGCAGAATCGCCTCCTCCAGGGAGAATTTCCTGCCCGGGGCGAGGTCCAGCACCTCTCTTTCAAAGGCGGAGAGTCCGGCCTCGAGGCAGTTCATGGACCCGGGGGGATTCCTCTTCACGTATTCCAGCACCCTCCCGCCCCTGCCCAGCCTGACATTGTTGGGGGCAATCCTGTCAGCGTTCTCATAGACGGTGATGACGCCCCCGGCGCTGTTCCTTTCCATGCAAGCTGACAGTTCCCTCACGTCAAGCGGGAGGTAGCTGTCCCCGTAGGCCAGGAAGAATGATTTGTCCAGCAGATGCCTTGCATTCAGCATTGCGCCGCCCGTGCCCAGCGGCTCGGGCTCCTCCGAATAAACTATCTCGATGCCGAACTTGGCCCCGTCGTTGAAATAAGCCTCGATGTTCCCGTGGAGATGACCGGTGCAGAACACGAACCTCTCTATGCCCGAGTTCCTGAAATGCTCCAATATGAACTGCAGGAACGGCTTCCCGTGGACCGGCACCATGGGCTTCGGTATGTCAAAAGTGAGCGGTTGCAGCCTCGTGCCCAAGCCGCCGCAGATGATGACTGCCTGCCTGATTTTCATACTCTACCCCTTGTACACGTAAGGATTTGCCAGGAGCCAGCGCACTGTCCTTCGCACCGTATCCTCGATGCTCAGGTTCGGCTTCCAGCCCAGTGCGCGAATTCTGGATGTGTCCAGGTGCACGAGCGGGGAATCGCCGACCCAGCCCTTCTGTCCACCTGTGAATCCGTACCCGACGCCTTTCAGGCCCATCTCGTCGGTTATTATGTCGGCCACCTTCCTGACATTGATTATATCCTGATGGCCCAGGTTGAAGATATTGACCCTGGCCTTTGCCTTCTCGAATCCGAGGAAGAAGCCATCCACGCAGTCGTTTATGTAAAGGTATGATTTGCGCGCGGTTCCGTCGCCCAGTATCTCCAGTTTCCTAGGGTCATGTTTCAGTTTCTTCACGAAATCGTATGTCACGCCGTGGGGGTGCCTCTCCCCCTGTATGGAAACGAAGCGGTACATCCAGGCCTGCATCCCGTATGCTTCGCAGAAGGCCTCGATAAGGCCTTCGCAGGCCATCTTCGACGCGCCATAGAACGATGTCTGGCATGGATGGTATGTCTCGGGAGTGGGAAATTTCTCGGGCTCGCCATATACTGCTGCGGTGGATGAGAAGATGATTCTCTTGATGTCGTTCTTCCGCATTCCTTCAAGAATGTTGTACGTGACCACCAGGTTCCTGTCAATGTCCCGGAAGTTGTCCTCCAGCCCGTGGCGAACGTCAGCATTGGCGGCAAGGTGGAAAACTGCATCCGCGCCCCTCATGGCCTTGGCGGTTTTCTTAAGGTCGCCCAGGTCGAATTTCTGGAGCTCGGCCTTCTTGGATTGGACATGGCCGGCTATGTTCTCGGCGAAGCCGGTGCTCATGTTGTCGATGACGGTAACATCATGACCCTGACTCACCAGCCTGTCCACGACATGGCTGGCGATGAAACCGCATCCTCCTGTCACAATGGATTTCATATTATCGGCAGGCAATAATCAAATAGGTTAATAAATGATTTCCAGCCTGAATGCCACAGCAGCTTGAATGTTGAATGCGTTTTGCACCAAACAGATGTACAGCATTCGACAATGGCCTGTCTCTCACATTATAGCTAGATCAAGGCCATGAATTGCCATCGTCTGATAACAAACGGTGAATGCGGGAACTGAATCCTGCAATCAAGAGCGTTCGCCATGAATCTGAATTGTTGATGCGTGTTGATTCATTGAGTTGGGCGGTAATCGGCAATCAATAAACAATGAGATTACCGCTATCAACCCGCATCCTCCGGTTACGATGGCATTCATTGCTTCCCGTATCCCATTCCTTTATTATTGGTTTCGCTGCTCACTAAACATGCCTCGCCTGGATGCTGCTGCTTTCAGGCCTACCTGGAAGCAGAGCGACCTTCAGGTCTGCAGATGAAAGGCGATTAATACCGGTTTAAAGCCATACTTAAGGCGAGGATTGTTTAGTAAAAGGCTCCCCCTCATTATCATCATGTTTGTGACAAACATGAAGTAAGCTGGATGACCTATTCTAACCAATCCCGGTATGTCATTCAGCATGAAACGATTGAGGATGCCCCCAGCTTTAGCTGTGGGGAGCCTCACTCTGATGCAAGTTTCCTCAGTTTCTTTATGCTGGCAACCGAAACAATATCCACGCCTATTCCGGTGAGCGTCTCCCTCGCCCCCTCCTCCCGGTCCACTATCACGATGGCCTTCTCCACAATCCCGCGATGTTCGCGGACTGCATTGATGGCCTTGACAAGGCTTCCGGCTGTTGTCACCGTATCCTCCACAAAGACTACTTTGTCGCCGGCAATCAAAGTCCCCTCCACCAAATTTCCCGTACCGTGGCCCTTTCTCTGCTTCCGCACCATGAGGAACGGTATGCCTGTTTCCAGCGACAGGGCTGCGGCTATCGGCACCGCGCCCAATTCGACGCCTGCGATTTTGTCGCACGCCCCGACATGTGGAACCATGGCCTGCGCGACCTTTCTCAGAAGCTCCGGTTTTGTCGTAACAGACCTCAGGTCAACATAATAATCGCTCTTCCTGCCGGAGGCCAGCGTGAATTCGCCAAGCTTGAAGGCTCCGGCTCTGACTATTTCCTCTTCGAGCATGTAAACTACCAGTTCCCAAAAGTGATGACGCTATAATAAACTAGTGATAAAATTCAACGGAACTGTATGTGTATAGGAGTTAGCCATGCACCTAAAATATCAAAGCCTATCGCTTTGATTGATTATGAGTAAATAAGCACGGTGCATGGCGGTCTTTTCCCTCTACCAGGGAACATCCTTTTTGCCCATCTTAAACCCTATGATGTTCATGGCCCTGTGCATGAAGGGGATGAGGACTATGAGGCCTATGAAGCCCACCAGATATATCCCGTCAAGCATGTTCTCGTGGAACCATTCCCATTCGATTGGAATTATCAGAATCAATGTGCCGAACAGGAAATCGTACTGGTCCAGTATGGGGGCTTTGGCTCCGCGCTTTATCTTCATCCTGCGCTTGACGAAGCTGCCCAGCATGTCCCCGAACATCGAGCCGAAGGCAAGGAGGAAAAGGATGAACACCGTGCAAATGATGCAAGGGTCGTATGTCCACTCGGGAATGTCCAGGGCGGTCATTAAACCGACCTGGATGAGGCCAACCACCATCCCGCTGAGCGTGCCTCCCGCCAGGCCGCGCCAGGTCTTGCCGTCCCCCAGGTACCTTGTGCCGTCCTTCATTTTCTTCCCGAAGTCGACGGGAGTCCCGCCGCCGAAAAGCACCGCCGCGGAATTGGGAATGAGCATCGGGACCATGAGCCAGAGAACCCGCATTATCGCCAGAACCGCATCGACGATATCGGCCATCGGAGGATGATGGCCGAGCGGATTAATAATGATGTTGGATACATTCAAATATTGCCGGGGCTTTCCCAACATGGTGATACAATGGACTGGGGCATGAAGAACCGCTTGTCGAGGATAATAAAGCCGAAGGACGGCAAAACCGTAATGCTGGCCGTGGACCACGGCTATTTCATGGGCCCGACGACCGGCCTTGAGCAGCTGGACAAGATGGTCGTGCCATTGCTGCCGCATGCCGACACGCTGATGCTCACGCGCGGCGCACTGCGGAATTACATTCCCCCGGAAACAGACATACCCATTGTCCTTCGCGTTTCCGGAGGCACCAGCATCCTGAGCGAGGAATTGCTTCACGAGGGCGTCACAGTGTCAATGGAGGACGCTGTCCGGCTGAATGTTTCGGGCGTGGCTTTCTCGATAATGGTAGGCGCGAAGTTCGAGAGAGACACGCTGCTGGCTTTCACTGAGATCGTGGACGAGTGCGAGTCCCTCGGTATCCCGGTGATTGCGGTGACGGCGGTCGGCAAGGAGATGACCAGGGACGCCAAATACATGGCCCTAGCTTCGCGCATCGCGGCTGAGCTGGGTGCCCACGTAGTCAAGACCTATTATGTCGAGGGATTCGAGAAAGTGGTGGAGTCATGCCCTGTGCCTGTGGTCATAGCCGGCGGCAAGAAGACGGACGAGATAACGGCTCTCCAGACTGCCTATAACGCCATCCAGGCCGGCGCAGTGGGCGTGGATATGGGCAGGAACATCTTCCAGGCGCACGACCCTGTCGCGATGATCCAGGCCATCAACGCCATAGTCCACGGGAACAAGACGCCCGACGAGGCATACCAGCTCCTGGCGAGGAGCAAGTCAGGAAGGTACTCGAGGCACTGATTACCCGAACGCCATCAGGGAACCGAGCGAGGCCGCGCAGAATATCATGGCCGAGAGAGGCAGGGCGGTCGCAACATCCCTTCTCCAGTGCCCCCGGCCGCGTTCGATGCCCGAGCAGAAGTACATTATGGTCGCGACAGTGGCCAGGAGATATATCCCGATTATGATTATGAAATACGGGGCAGGCATGGCTGCCGAGCCGTTCATTCCGGAGAATGTTTCAGACAGAAGCCCGTAAAGGCCGACCGTCACGCCCATTATCACCGGCCCGAACAATATAGCCGTGTTCTTCATGCTGTCCACTGTGGAGCGGAGCTTAATCCGCATCTCCCTGTCCGAGCTGGCCAGCTCTCTCATGTGATTCGACATCGTGATGAGCATTCCTGCGGCAATCTCCGGGTCCTTGCCCGCAGCCTCGACTGTGAGCCGCAGCGCAGCCCTCAACTTCATTGACGGGTGGACTGTGACCGTGCCTTCATCCGAGAAAAGCACGTCTCCCAGGCTGTTCCCGCTTCTCCTCATCCTCGCCAGCACATCGGCCAGGAAATTACCTATCTCGGTGCCGGACAGTGTCTCTGCGACATCCTCCATCGCCCTTTCCAATGCTTGGCCTTCTCCGAGCCTCGAACCCATCTGGAACAGCATGTCCGGAATCTGCTCTTCCAGTTTTTCAACCTTCCTGACATCAGTCGGGGATTTCCCCGGAATCAGGGCATGGCGTATGCCGATGGCCAGGCCCGAGAGCAGCAGCAGTGCGGCCACAGACCATTCGAGGCCCCAGAAATTCAGGTACCGACCTGTTAGATAAGCCAGGAGCGCGAATATCCCGATGATAGCGGCTGCCTTCATTGTTCCGGAGCCTTTGCCAGCTCCGGCCAGCTCGGAAACAGTGTGAATTCCCGGTCTCCTGGAGAGTATCGAACCTGCGTAAGCAAAAGCCGCCAGCGGAAATGCCAGGTTCATGAGCAGGATGCTGAGCACCAGGGTCGGAACCCAGCTGCCTTCTGGCGCCTGCTGTTCCTGAATCCCCGTGTCGAACCCGCCCATTGACAGCATCGGAAGCATGGACCCGATTATCATGGGCAGCAGTATCCCCAGGGAGAACAGCACCGTTGCCGGAGTCCCGAGGGATGCGGCGAAGCCCTCCACGCGCTGCCTGGTGCCTGTGAGCACTGTATCGCAAGCACGCCTGAGCCCTGACCTGGCCTTCTCGCGCTCCCTGTCCTTGGCCGCGCTCAGAATGCTGTACACGGCAGAGGCCAGCTCTTCATTGGTTTCGCCGAGCTCGTCCGCATAGGATATGAGGGCTTCCTCGGTGGTGGCGAATTTCCTTGCCTTGACATTCCAGACAATGGACCTGAGTTCGGCCGCCATGGGCCCCTCGGCATTGGCCGCGGCGAACTCCACGGCCCTGTCCAGAGACGGGGACAGTTCCATTGACATGACCATGTAGTTTATGACCTCCGGGGCGGCTCCGAAAGCTTCAGTCTCCAGGCTTTTGGCCAGTCTTTCGGGGTAAGTGACAAGCAGGATGAATACAGCAAGGCCGAACCCGATTGAGGTTCCGGCGCATGCGGCCATGGCTATGAACGGCCCAAGGCCCAGCAGCAGCGAAATGCAGACAGCGGCAGGCAGGGCTGCCAGCACGGCAATTGCAGCCATGGTTGAGGAGAACCTCACGACCTCTTCGACCCTCAGGCCCATCCCGGTTATCCTCATGGCCCGCCTGAAGTCCTTCTGCTCGTGAATCCTCACCAGCCTGGCCAGTTTCTTCTGCTTGTTCTCAAGTTCTGTCGAAGTTGTCTGGTCCATGAAATCGGGATCGGCAATTCTGCTTGAACTGACCTTGGCTTCCAGCTCGCGAATCTCTGCGGAAAGCCGTTTCATGTCCATCGCAAGCTTCCTCTCCCGCTCTGTGTCGTAAGGGACCTTCCCCAGGCGCCTGCAGGCCTTCAGATACAGCATGCCCGGTCCGTCGTGTTCAGACATAGGGGGCGCTCCGCCTGAACCACTGAATCCACTCGTCCATCAGGCTTTCGGGCTGGCCCGAGCCTAGCTTGTCTACAAGCACCCAGTACTGCGTGTTGGCCTTGACCACGGCATTCGGCCCAAGATGGGCCTGGTTGCTTGCTGACTCGCCAACCATCATCTCGCGCATCCTCGCCCTGGCCCGTATGTTGGCCAGCGCCGTGTCCGCGCCGATGCCCCACTGAGCCGCTATCGCCTTCACCCTGGGCGAGTTTTTCAGGTTCTCGGTTTCGACGAGCGAGTCTGTTTTGTCGTCGTACACCATGAGGTCTGCGAACTGGCCTAGCTCTCCGTCCTTCACCAGCTCGGATATCGCGGTCACGCGCCTGACTTGCTTCTGCCTTCCCCCTGGCCTCACAAGGCCGCATACGACAACTATATCTGTCGCGGAGAATGCCTCGGGATGGATGTCCAGGTCATAGACTATCCTCTCGAAAACCGATTTCGGCGAGTTGCCGTGGATAGTCCCCAGCACGGCGCTTCCGGCGCTGCCGGACCGCATGGCCTCGTAAAGCGTCTTGGCCTCCCTGCCCCTCACTTCCCCCAGCACTATGGCGGATTCGCCAAGCCTCAGAGACACCCTGAGCGCGTCGTCCGCGGTCCTGTCCCCGGTTCCGCCCACAGCCGAACGCACGAAAAGGCTCTGGACCTTGTATCCCAGCTCCTGCATCTTCGCGCCCGGAAGCTCGAGCGTGTCCTCTATCGTGAGTATGCGCTGGCTCAGCGGGAATTCCAGCATCAGTGCCCCGAGCAACGAGGATTTGCCCGCGCCCCGGCTTCCTGCCACCAGGACTGTTGAACGACCATCTATCAGGAATGACAGCAGCCCCGCGCCCATCGGGCTGATGCTCTTCCGCGCTATCAGCTTCGGAAGCGTCCAGGGCTCGACCGAATGCCTTCTCAGGGCTATTGCCACGCCGTCCGGGCTGAGCGGCTTCCCCACGACCGTGACCCTGGTGTCGAAGTCTGCGAGGTCCGTCTCCAGCATCGGCATGGCCTCGGAGAACGGACGGCCGGATTCGTACCTGAACCTGGAGACCAGCGCCTGGACCTCCCTCTCGCTGAGCAGTACGTTTGTAAGGCATTTCCCGCTGATGCCCTCAACGCCCACATCGCCTATCACCACATGGACGGGATTATCGTCCGCAGGCGCATCTATGTAAATGTCCTGGACATTTTCGTCCTCGAGCAGATACTCGAGCATGCCCAGACCGACAGTGTGCCTCAGCAGCGCGTCCGTCAGGAAGTCCATCCCGCCCATCTGCTCTATCTCGCCCGGGCTCACCCTGATCGAACGGGCCACGGAGGAGATTATCTCGCTCACCTCCTTCCTGCACCTGTTCCTGAGGCTGCCTGTTCCGCGCGGATTGCGGCCTTCTCTGGAATTGTCAACGAACTCCGTCCTAGCCAGCCACAGCAGCCTTGAGCCAGCGCCTGGGAGCGTGTATTCCCTCGGCGTGATCCTGTACAATGTCTCCGAACCGGAGCAGATCTCGACCTTGGCAGTGCCCACATAATACCTGGCGAGCCTCGAGCCTTCAGCTACCGGCGAATCCCCCACCCATGCCTCGGCAAAACCCGGTCTGAGACGCGAATCAGCCCTGAGAAGGTTCCTCAGCCCCAGGTCCAGGCTGCTGCCTGATTTGGCAGGCCTCAGAGGGGGAGCATCCGGTTCGGTCGGTTGAACCACCCTTGGAGGTTTTCCCGGCTTCAGGACTATTCCCTCGGACATTCTCAGCCCTCCACGATGCCGAACGCATTCCTCAGAATGGCCTTCTCCAGGTCCCCGGCCGAGCTCCCTATGTCCTTGAGCTGCACCGCCGTCATCCCTTTGCAGTCATCGCAACCCGGCAAACCGGAGCCGAAACCCTGACTTCCGAGCGCATGGGCGGAGTTCAGCGCGCCGGCCATGTCCATGGAGCGCAGGCAGTGGGCCAGGGCAGCCAGCCTGGCCGAGGCGGGTCCAGCGCATTGCCTGCAGTTGCTGTCCCTAGCAGATGTCTGCGCCAGCTGCCTCTGGAGATTTTGAACGCGGTTCAGGATGCCGGTCATCCTGCCCATTGTCCCGGAGGCAACTGCGCCGTACCGCTTCTCGATGTGCGAGCGCATGGTGATGGCAAGGGGCATTCCCTCCCGCTGCATGACGTCCAGCACATTCCTGAAGCATTTCGGGTTCTCCAGACCGGGTTCTGAACCACATCCACCGCATTCCATCACAAGCTCGAATCCGCCACGCCGCTTCTTGATATTAAAATCACAGCTTCCAGTGGATGCGGACCGCGCTATGCGCACGTTTCTTCCCTTCATGCTCTTCCCGGACCAGGGAACAAATAATAGCATAAATGATTTTCGAGCAGGTGAACCCGAGTTTTCTTATTTACTGAATATTTTTCTTTTGGAGGGTGTTCAGACGAGGCAATGCCTCGTCAAACTTTATAGCTCACACTGTTCGCTAAAAAGAGCCAATGCACGGAGATGCGGACAAAACACATAGATTTTTCGAGCAGGTTCACCAGAGCTTTTTCTATTAATGAATTTTTCTTTTTGGCGACGGTGAACCAGCGGAGAAAAATCTTTCAAAAAGAAAAACTCCAGCGGAGAAAATCATTAAAAGAAAAATACTCGCGTAAAGTATATCAGTGAGTCCATCATACACCCAAGCAGGTACCTATGGCTCAACGTAATAACCAACAGGGAGAGGGCGGCGCGGACGAGATAGGCCGCATGCCGATGCCCAAGGACTACAAGCGCGAGATGTTCGCGATAGCGGACCAGCTGCTGGGCGCTTCCAAGATCAGGGTCATGTGCGCTGACAGCAAGTCCAGGATCGGCCGCATACCCGGCAAGCTGAAGAAGCGCATGTGGATACGCGAGGGCGATCTCCTGATTATCAGGCCGTGGGAGTTTCAAGAGGATAAGGCGGACATACTTTTCAGGTACACGAGGACACAGGCGACCAACCTGGCCAGGCGCAGGATAATCCCTGAGGTCATCAACATCTTCTGACGGGGCTTCCCATGCGGGTGGACGATAAATTTCTCAGGGATTTGGAATCCAAGGTTCTGGCCTACAGGGCCAAGGACAAGGACTCGGACCGCCGCAAGACCTATGACGAGGTCTTCGACCGCGACACGCTCATGACCCTTTACGACCTGATGACCAACGAGGTGATAGACAATCTGGATTTCCCTATCGCTACAGGCAAAGAGGGCAATGTATTCCGCGCGACAACCCATGACAGGGGGTTCAGGGCAGTGAAAATCTACAGGATGTCAAATGCCACCTTCAACAACATCCAGAAATACATCGCCGGGGACGAGAGGTTCAGGAACCTGGGCAAGAACCGCAGGAGGACCATCCACACATGGGCCCAGAAGGAGTACCGCAACCTGGAGAGGATGCGTTCAGCTGATATCTCGGTCCCGGAGCCAATAGTGTGCACCAAGAACATCATTGTCATGGAGTTCATAGGCACAGACGGGACACCCGCCCCCCACCTTCGGGAAGTGGAAGTGGCCGAACCCGAAATTCTTTATTCAAAGCTGTACGGCAGTCTGAAAAAGATGTTCAAAGAAGCCAGCCTGGTGCATTCGGATTTCTCCGAATACAACGTGCTCATGAAGGGTTCCGAACCTGTCATAATCGACGTAGGCCAGGCTGTGCTAAAAACCCATCCCATGGCCGGGGAATTCCTTTGCAGGGACCTATCGAACCTGGCCAGGTTCTTCAGGAAGCAGGGCCTGGACCTTGACGAGAAGGAGATGCTCAGGGAAATACTGGAGGATGCATGATGCTGTACGTGAAGATGACCAAGGAACGTATGGGCGTGCTCATCGGGGAGGACGGGAAGGTGAAGCGTCAGATAGAGAAGGCGTGCAAAGTGAGGTTAGAGGTGGACTCCGGAACCGGGGACGTGACTGTCATACCCACTGACGAAGGGGCCAAGGACGGGCTGGTGGGTCTCAATGCCAGGGACATTGTCAAGGCCATAGACAGGGGTTTCTCCTCGGACAGGGCAATGAAGCTCGCTAGCGAGGACATGTACCTCGAGGTGTTCGACATCAGGGATTTCGCGGGCAAGGACAGGAAGCATGTCGCCAGGGTGAAGGCCAGGATCATAGGGACAAATGGGAAAACAAGAACCACAATCGAGGATTTCTCGGGTGCCGAGCTCTCCATCTACGAGAACACGATAGCCATAATCGGCGATTTGTTGTCCATGGACGCGGCCAGGGGAGCTGTGGAGATGCTGCTCGAGGGCAGCGAGCACTCGGCCGTTTACAGGTTCCTGGAGAACAAGAGAAGGTACATGAAATTCAGGGAGATGGCGATGGAGTGACCCCGCAAAATTACAATATATGCTTTCGAATTTTGCGGAACCTCTGATTGCGCTTTCAAATGCATGGGCAATCATGGCGAACGCCTTTTTCTTGCTGGGATTTAGCTCCGGCATTCACCGCCTGCTTGCATATTGTTGGGAATCCATGGCCCTGATTCAGATTTCACATCGGATGCCGGGCCATCGTCGAATGCGTTTTTCTGGCCTCCAAAGCCTTCGGCATTTGGAATTGTGAATTGCATTCAACTTATAATTGATATTTTTCAACTATAATAGTGTCTCCGTCGACCGCCCCATCGTCGTCTGTAACTGTTAGGGGGATCGTATATGAACCAGACGCAGAGTAGGTGTGCTCCGCCAAAATGCCATCGGTTGTAGTATTATCACCGAAGTCCCACTCATAGGATGCAATTTCACCGTCGAGGTCATAGCAACCAGAAGCATCGAACCAATAAGAAGGATTATTCGCAACAACATTATCCAGATATGATGTCGGCACCGAAATAATTTGTTCGATTTAAGGATTCATACGAATGCCAGGATAAAATAAAGGAAGCCATATTGTTATTTTCATCAATATTAATATCATTGGGATAATCATTGTGGCTCATTGACCTGGTGGAAGATAATGAAGGGCTAGTCCAGAGAGTCATATACAAAAGGCATTGATCAACCGGATATCTTCTATCCTCACCAATTACCGCCAAAGTCCCTTGCGTTCGAAGTGTAATTCTAAAGTTTCTTAATTCCGAGGGCATGTTGTCAATCATTTTAAATTTGAAATTGACAACATTACTTCCCTTGGAAAAATTAAGCACACTGACAAATGAACAATCAATTGGCTCTAGACAATTCATTATAAAAACATTATCTGAAGTAAGAAATAGTGTTGAATCAACCATTGGGATGTCACAAATGGAATCAACTGTGACATTGAGCCAGACAATATCGCCTATATCGAAGATAAAGGAGGGGTCCGGGCCAGTATAATTTTGCGTTGATTTATAACCTGAGAATTCGTAGGAAGCATTCATTGCCCTTTCTGGTTCTATAATATATCCCGTATTCTCATCGACGTGCAAACCTAATAAATAGGTTGCATAGTATAATCCATGTCCGGCCGAGACTTCATAATAATTTAAGGAAACATTCTGCATCAATGATTCATTGGCATAACTGCACAACCCAAATTTGAGGTAAAATTCTCCAATCTGATTTGGCTCTATTGTCCAGGTGAAATCTATTGAATCTCCTTGATTGATAACAATCCTATCTACTCCCTCAACTAGCTGAATTTCATCGGGCAATATCAATTGTAACATTTCGGGGTTAGGGGCTAAATAAGGTGCGCTGGTATCTTCATAGGACGATTTCCAATGAATTGTTGTTTCCTTGTCCAGTTTTGGTTTATGAGAGAGTGATAATTCAAACGTGATATTTGAATCACTAGCATCTAATCCGCTTACGAAAAATGGTCTAGTTTCGGTATAGTTGACGTATAAAAAGGTACTGGTTACAAATGAAATAAAAATTATGGCGATTATCGCCAATGCCAAAGGCTTTGTCCCTTTCATCTTCCCTTTGTCATCGACATCTTGATTCATCTTCTCTACCTCTCAAGTCCTTAATAGATTAGTATTAGTAATTAATTAAGCCCTATAAATTAATTACTGGACTCCACCCTCGGTTGATTGCCAGGAAATTGAATAATTACAAACGTATCTGCTTTATCCAATGCATTGCGGAAGAACCGCGCTTATTAAAGCCGGGTCACTGGCGCGGAAGAAAGTCGCGCTTGAGCCGTCCGTGACCAGTCCGGAATATCCGTTGGTGAACACATCCCTCTCCTCGGGCGTCATATCGGTGACCATTGTGTTGAAAGCGACGGCGAACTCCTGGCAATCAGCTTCGGTGTCCCACGCGATTTTCCAGACGCAGAGGAAATCCTCGCCGCCTTGGTAGTAGTGGAACCTGTCCCCGCCCCAGCCCTCCGCTGCGCTCGCCACAGATTCCTCAGGCAGATGAAATCCGAGCATTGTGAAGACCATGAACTCGCCCAAAGTCTCGTTCACACAGAGGGTCATTCCGGGCATCTGAACGCTTAGCTGGACATCCAAGGCCATCTCCCCGGCCAAGTATTTTTCGGGGTGCATGATGTGCTCTGTCGTCGATGGCGGGTCGGAGTAAGCCTCGTTAACTTTACCCCACCCACTGACATAGTGGAGTGTGTCGGCGAATGCATATCCATTGATATAGGGGAATGCTTGCATTTGTTCCACAGCGTAGTTGGTCTCACTGGGTTCCGGGCTGAGAGCATAATCGAATACAGCATATTGTTCGTCGGATGGCATCCTCTGGAAAAACTCTAATTCCAACAATGTCGCGTCACCCTCAACCAGGGACATGCGAGCCAAGCTCTGGTCCCAGCCATACCCGTCCGTGAAGTTTGTACCGATGTCAAAATGCTGGTCCTGCAATGCATGCGTATACTCATGGGCCAGAGTGAGCTTCTCCATTGCTTCCGGCACCTCCTGCCTCTCGATAATGACCATCTCATCTTCTTCGGGGTTATAATATCCGGAAATATCGGCAGTCATGATTGACTTGTATATCTCCGACAGATCCTCATCCGGGCCGAGGAGAAAGAGGGAATATAAAATGCGGGTTTCGTTAAGCATATCCCAGTCTGCCGCACTCTCGTTCAGCATCCCGGCGAGTTCTTCCTCGCTCATATATCTACATGGTGGTTCTGAGAGGACTTCGAGCCCTCTTAAATCGGAGATTTCCTGAATGGAGACAGGGAGGGTGTCGGGTTGTTGTATAGCGAAGTAGGCCAGAGACAAGGATATCAATAGAATGACGATGGCGATAGCCACAACCTTCTTTGAAGGAAATTTCTGCTCTGGCGGAGACTGTCTGTCTTGCTCTATGGTGTGCTCTCCCGCAATCTGTTGCGGGGCATACGCCATGTGCTGGCCATATTTAGTGAAATCCACGAATGTGTCGTTGCACGTCAGGCAGTACCCAGAACCGTCCCCATATATTTTGAAGTCAGTGCCTCCGCACTTGCGGCATTTGGTCGCCTCCGGCCTAGATTCGGTCATGTTTCTCCATGTTATATGCTAAGTATAATATCAGGTAATTTCCTCTTTCTGAATGCTGTAATACGTGATTGTCCGTATATATAATTTTCTTGTTATCATAAATTAACACAGTAAAATAGAATATAGTTAGAATATAGTCAGAGGTTTGTAATATTGTTGGGCAATAACGAATAATGTTATCCATACATGGCGCTATTATCCTCGTCCGGCGTCCTGAACTTTTTCCGTTTCTCCAATTTTTCGCGGACCTTCTTCAACTGCTCCGTCTCCCTGCCCCTGAACTGGAAATCCCCGTTGGCAATGCTCACGAATGTCGTGTCCGGGAGAGGCTCGAGCCTGACAAGGCCTTTCTTGACAAGACCCTTGAGGCAGGCCTCCACCTTTCTCTCCGAGGTTCCGAGATACTCGGCAATCTCCTTCATTGTAATGGGATAAACCTCGACCAGGAGAAGGAGAACCTTTGCCTCCAGGGTGGAGGTATCGAAAACGTGTGCCATGTCAGCCGAACATGGTCCCTGCATCTGCGGTCTTCTTCTCTTCCTTTCCAACGGCCTCGATTATGTCTATGGACACGATTGCATGGGTGGGTATGACTCTGACCTTGCCGACCTTGTCCTCGTGCATGCTGTCAAGCTCGATGCACATGCCCTCGTCATGCCCGATGGCCGTGTACCCGAGGAATATGCCGCTGGTGACCAGGGGCTTGTCCCTCGCCTCCAGGGATTTTACCCTGTATCTGGACCCGACGCTCAGAACTATCGCTTCCTTCTCCTTTTCAGCCATGATTCAACCTCCTGTTCCTTTCAGGATCATTTCCTCTTCTTCTCCTGTTCTGCCAGCTTCTGAATGTGATCCACCGACTTCCTGTAATTGGCCATCGAAACATTGATGTTCTCTTCCACGAAATGCCATGCATCCGAGAGGCTGGAATACCTGAGCTTGTAACCCTTCTTCTGTCTGCCGTCCTCCTCGACCGCTGTCTCCTCTATCAGGGCCATGGCCCTCAGGTTGTTCACGTATTTCCCCATGGTGGGCTGCGTGGTCTTCAGCTCATGGGCCAGCTCCTTTATCTGCCAGACCTTGTCCCGCCTCTTCAGGAAACAATCGACAAACAGCCTGAACGGGATGCTCTCCCTGACATTGCTGCCTTTGGTCTTGGGCCCGAAATAGCCGATGTGGGTGAGGAAGATCTCGCACGCTTCTTCCAGGTCTTCCACGCTGGTCAGGGGCGTGTGCTTGCGCAGGGTTATCTCGAAATCCATGTCCATGCAGACCCCAATGCATCAGCCACATAAAAATGCTTGTGCTTTAAACGGTTTAATATTAAACTAAGCACAAGCCTGGGCGATGTTGATGCAGCATGCCCTGACGAGGCAAAGCCTCGTCTGTGACGCAACTGCGGTTGCTTACCCCGCCTGTTTTTAGCGGTATCCAATTTATTCTCCATCCGAACTCCTACGGGAGATTCGGAACCACGTGCAATCAGAGAACATTTGGAGCGGAAGGCCGGGGATCCGAATTCCGAGCTCTAGCACGGCTCACAAGAATCCGTCTCTCTCAAACTTTGCCCTGCGGTATGTTGGGTGGCCTCGCTATGAACTCGTTCCAGCGCTTGGCGAACATTTCCGGCATCCTAGGTTTATTGGGCATGGGCGCGCCTCCTCCTGCGGAATACTATCACGGACATGCCGAAGGGGATGAAGATGGCCACGAGCTCGGCAGAGAACTCGGGAATGATGGTGAGAATCTGGGCCCAACCTGTGCCGTCCGCGGTTGTGGTGGGCCCTTTCTCGGGCGCACCGACAATCACATCGTTGTAGCCGTCGCCGTCCAGGTCCCCGGCCTTGCACACTGACCAGCCGAAATGCTCGCCCGCTTGGGTGCCGTTCTTCACATAATCCGCATTGGCCGCGCTGATGGAACTGGCCATGGTGGCGGAGCCGTTGAATATGTAGATTGTGCCAGTCCCGCTGTTGCGATATGGCGCGCCGATGATTATGTCGTCGATGGTGTCCCCAGAGCCTCCGATTTTTCCGGCACCGGCGACAGACCAGCCGAAGCGGTCGCCGGGGGATTGGCCGGTGAGGGTGATGGAGGGCGGGTTGCAATAGAGATAATAAAGGTTCACATCGTACAATATAGGTGTGTCCCCGGCATGAGTTGAGGACATCCTAACCTTGTAACGTAGATCCTTTCCAACGACCTCTGTCGGGAACATGTACCAGATGCCATTTTGTATAGCTGATTGATTCCATGTCGTTCCACCATCCCTCGAAATCGCTATCCAGCACACTGTGTGTGACGAGATTGTGGTGTTCCAGTATGGCTTCACTGCTGTAATATAATAAGAGGTGGTAGTCGTTGCTGAGGTGTAATCTCCTGGAGAAGTTATCGTGTATAATAGAATGTCATCAATGTACCCCAACGCCTGACCGTTATCTGCTGTTCCAAAACTCCAGGGCTGAGATGTTAATTCGATGTTGTTGATGCTAGCCACCGCAGTAGTGAATCCTAAATCAGCACCGATTAAGGTGCCATCAATATAATAATCGAACAGGTCGGTGCCACAATCAAAAATTACCTTGAAGTGATACCATTGTCCCGGAGTGTACGCTGCGTGCCCGTATACTGTAGTCCCAGTTTGGTGTGCAAAAGATCCATCCCAGAAGCCGACTTCAATCGCGTCCGTCGCTGTGCTTCTCAAGATAATCGCGAATTGCTCCTCTGTTGTCCCTTGGTCATTGCAACGAGCCCAGAATTCAAAGGCCCCTACGGTAACAGCAGTGAACGTATCACGAGTAACAGCGCAACCAGCGTCGTTTACAGACGTGTCATCGTCCAGCATCAACGATTGCGAGCCGCTGTGCGCGACGGAACCGCTTATCGCTACGTTGCTGTTTGCACTCTCAGTCGGGACTCCCCATGGTGGATCGTCTGGATTTGCATCTGGGATATCATTTTCGAAATCGTCCTGAACCAACACTGTGCCTGTTAAGTTCAACTCCCCAGTTGTTGTTGCGTATATGCCACCACTAGGATTGCTGGTTTCGAGACTGCTCCCTGTAGCCCTGAAATTGGCTTGGGTGGTGTCGATCCTTGAGGATGATGTCTCAAAGCTCCCATCCATGTAGATATAAGCACGACCTGCATTGGCGTTGGGCGCCCCGATGATGACATCGCCTCGGTTGCTTCCGTCCCCATTGACATTTCCAGCGTCTGAAACAACCCATCCAAATTTTGGCTGTAGGACAGATGTAACTCTAGCGTACATATGGTCAACATAAATTGTATCAAGATTGGAGTCGATGGCCGAAGCATCTATGACGCCGATATACAGGGTGCCGGTAAAAGCGTCCAATGTAGCATCAGAATATGTTTGGTCAGCATTATTGTCACTAGTTTTTATTACATCCAGCATTTTAGTCCAGGTACTGACGCTTCCGCTCCCTGTAGTCGAGTAATAGAATCCCATGTTTTCCGCATCGAGGTTGGTCCTGTACGCCTCTAGGTAAAATGAAGTATCTATTCCGGCCGTGCTGACAGATATCGTCCATTTATGTTCTAATCTTACCATTGTGGGTGTGACCGTTGTGTACACTCTCATGAAATCGACATTAAGTGTGTCCTGCACATCGCTGGAACTTACTGTATCGATAACGCCCACATAGAATGCGCCACCGGTATATCCCATTGCATCGAGGTCGAATGTCCAAGTATCAAGGGTTTGCGTATTATCAATAAACATTGATGTCCAAGCAGCTCCGCCTACAGGGTCCGTACCAGTTGTGGAATAGTAGTAATGGAAATTATCATCGCCGCCGGAAGCCCAACCAACATGGGCTTGGAATTCGTACTGGGCTGCGGAAGATGGGATTGTGGTGAATTGCCATTTTTGCTCCAGAGAATAGTAATTCGGTGAAGTATAATAAACCCTTACACGGATACAATCTACATATTCTCTTCCATTGCCAGGTCTATCACATTGTAATCTCACTCTAAAGTTAGTAGTACTCGTTAATTCTGTTTTTGTCCATGAAGAAGATCCCCATAAATCTGAACTACTTCCAAGTGTGGTCGTAGTCAGCGTCGTGGTGTATGGCCCTCCTTGATAGCTTGTACTTGACCAAGATGTCCCACCATCCTTTGTTAAATGCACTGTAATCCACATATTTCCATTACCATTTGCATTTGTGTAGACGTCCATTAAAATTACCTCGATTCCATTAATTGTAGAGCCATCCGGTATCCCAGATAAATCGTAACCATGCCAATGATGTTGAGCTCCACCGCTATTGGAATTGGCATAAGCAGCATTGTCCGTATATCCATCCGTAGGGTTACTCCATGCCGTTGGCCCTGCTGTATTTAAAGTTGGATCTGCTAAAATATTAGAAGACCCTCCAGATATAGCAAGTTCAAGAATATTTTCAGTTGTTGTATCTTGCGTTTGTGTATCTAGATATGATCCTGTGTGTGATGCCGATTGGGTGAATGTTTCCGATGCAGCATAATCGGAGTCATAGGTCGCTGCCACATTCACCTCAGTGATGCTTTCGTAAACATCATTGGATGATTCCGTGTTTGCGTATGTGCCAGATACCGTGCCCACAACAGCGCTGTCTGCACCAGCAAGATAATCCGTTTGTGTCGTCACCCTTTCGCCAATCAACTCTTTAAAGGAGATTGCCCGGACATACATATGGTCAACTGAGAGGATGTCCAGCTGTATTCGCGTGGATGTTCTATCCTTGTCGATGACGCCGATGTATAGCGTTCCGAAGAAGTCGTTCAGCGTTGAATCGGAATACATTTGGTATCCATCATTGTCAGCGGTTTTGGTTATGGTGACCATCAAAGTCCAGCCAGTTGTGCCCACTGTCCCGGTTCCAACCTTAGAGTAATAGAAGTCGAAATCGTCTCCCTCAGTGTTCGAGGTGTGGTTCGCTTCTACTGCGAAAGTGCAATTAGCCCTGGAAGGGACATCGAATGTCCATTTGTGTTCAAGAGAAGACGAATATCGTAAACCGAAGTTCATGTAGGAGTAGTAAGTGTAAGCTCCCTCTGCTGTCCCATCATTATTGTTGTCAATCGCTAATCTCGCGCCGGTCGATGTTTGATACCAGGATGCTATGCTTGCTCCGGAGGTGAATCCAGACCATTCGATATCGACCAAAACACTGCCGGCACCATCGTAGTTGAAATCGGAATATCCCACATCCGAACCAATGTTGAACTTTATCCCCCATCCATTAGTAATGCCTTGGACGTTGACATTGCTTGAGTCAAAGACTAAAGCGCGGTTGGCAATCAAACCATTGTAGTTACCCGTGTTCGTCATATCGGTTGTGAGTACTGTCAGTGCACCGACATCGCACAACCAAATCCTAAAGTAAGAGGACCCGAAAATCCCCGAGCTGCTGCTTGAACTTCGCATTTGGAGCTCTTCGAAATACCCGGCTGTAAGTTCAGCTTGAAGGTATATGCACTGCCACTTGTACCCAGTTGTTGTGGAGATGAACGGATCGATAAATGCGCTTGTTTGTGCCCCAACTGAGAAGAAGTTACCGCCCACGTATGTTTCTTTGATGTGCTCATGTGTGTCGCTCTGAGTTTGAGTGTTGGTGTATGTGTTTGTCACCAGAGCATTGACCGGGATATCTGAATCAGCAGTTTCCTCAGTGGGAGTATAATATACATAGCTTCTGTCCTTCCCAGGTTCCCCCACGAGGATTTCACTGCCATCAGATCCATCGGTATTACCGCTTCCGGAAACTGAGGTTCCAATGTTCCCTCCAGAATGCCGCCCAGCCAGGATGACGTCCGCGTTGACTGCTCCTTTAAACACTGCTGTGTCATCGCCATAGAACACATAAGCACGCCCTTCGTTGTTTGATCCGTAGTCTGGCGCTCCGACTATCACATCGTCGTGGCTGGAGGTGCTGTTGTACTTCCCGGCTCCGCTCACGCTCGCTCCGAAATGGTCACCGGCTGCTTCGCCGATCAACGTCACATCCGCGTTCGTTGAGTAAAGGTCTATGGTCTTGGGGGTTCCGGATGTTAGTGTCGTTGAGTAGAATATGTAGGCAATGCCACAATCATTGTCGGGCGCAAAATCTGCATATGGGGCTCCGATGATGATGTCCGGCCCTCCGCCGTTAACATCGCCCGCGTCGCTGACGCTCCAGCCGAATTCGTCTCCTGCGGCAGCTCCGAGAATCGTCACGTCAGCGCTCGCCGGATTGAGGTAGTTTGAGTTGGCGGATGTGAATCCGTCGTATCCGAAGAACAAGTATGCAGCGCCCTCACCGCTGTTCGTGCCAGGCGCCCCAACGATGACATCGCCGAAGCCGTCGGCATTGATGTCCCCGGCGTACGAAACATTCCACCCGAATTTGTCCCCGGTATTTCCCCCGTAACCGGACGTAACCTCGGCCATCGTTATCATGTCCTGGTCCATCGGTTCATCTGTGGATCCAGATCTCGTCCCCGCCGCCTCCGTGGCAATCTGGTTGTCCATGGCATCGTCCCCGTCCCCGTTCCAGGCCTCTGTCTCGAACCATGCAGTGGCGTTCGGGTCCAGCTGGGCCGCGATGTAGGTCTCCAGCTCCCTGGAGTCCTTCATGTAGTTCGGATGGCTGACCAGGCTCCAGGACCAGGCTCCCTGGCTGGCTCCTGAGAAAATGCTGTGGTCAGAGGTTTTCACGGTTCCGTGCTTCCCAGTGAACTCGACCATCCTGTCCGCGCCCATTCCCCCGATGGAGTATCCGGTCGAGGGGTTCGCGTCTGTGTCGAGGTATATCCTGGCCGTGTCGTCGCCCGTGACTGCCGGTCTCTCAACCCTTCCGATGAAGACATTGGCCATGACGGTGCCGCCCTGCGTCCAGATAAGGTTTTCGTCGGTTCCATAGGGGTAGTCTGCCACGCCATCGGCGTCAGCGTCCCTGTGGCCGTTGACCAGGCTCTGGGCGTCCGGTATGCCGTCGTTGTTGAAGTCCAATTCATAACCGGCCTGTTCCTGGTCGTCGGGTATGCCGTCCCTATCCGAATCCGCCGGAGGCGCTGGCTGTGTCGGCCCAGGCGCGCGGGCAGTGCTGTCCAGCGGCACAGGGCAGCCTGACATGAACTCTCCCACTGTGGATATGTGGAGGTAAGCGCCCGCACCGTCGCTCACTGCTCCGAACCCATGGATGTCCGCATTTGTCTTGTGGCCGGTGGAGGCCTCGTTCATCTGGTCTATGGACTCCCTTGTTGCCCAGTCGGAGAATCCCCCGTCCACCACCAGTGTCTGGGGAACCGAAGTTATGTAGGCCATCTCGTTGGGTCCTTGGGCAGTCTCCAGCATTACCATCGCGTTGGAAATGGAAATATCCCCGGGCTCGGCAATCCTCAGGCCCAGGGTTCCGGTGCTTGCCGCAGAGGGCGAGACATCCGCCTGGACCGTGAGGTTCAGCCTCTCGCCCGACGAAATGGCGCGGCCGACTGACAATGTCATAGTATTAACCGGGGCCGCGGTATCCAGTTCATTGCCGTCCGTGTCCATGAGCCTCACTGCGCTGAGCGCAGACGGACCGGAGATGCCGTCAAGTGTGACTGTGATGCTGTCCACTGTCGCATTGCCGCTTCTTCCTTCGAAAAGCAGGGACAGGATGTTCTGGCCGCTTCCGGATATCGTCTCGGGCGCCATGGCGAACTGGTTCACCCGGACAGAGCCCAGGACATTGCTGACCATGCAGTCGGCGTAATCGTTGTATCCGTCCCAGGACTGGGAATGCGCGAGCACCGAAACCGGGCTGCCCTGGGCTATCTGCAGCCTGGACCATGGGACCTGCGTCTCCAGCATGCTGCCTGCTGCAACAGCCCTTCCGGAGCCTGTGCTCTCGAAGCCGTTCCAGTCATCCTGGCCGCGTTCCGCGTTGAATATGCTGTGGGTCGTGCGGACGACCGCACCGTTCCAGCCTGCAATCTCAATCATGAAGTCCGCGCCCATGCCCTTGATGCAATAGCCCGTGGCCGGGTCCGAATCAGAGTCGATGAGTATGTGGAACAGGTCCATTATGCCCTCGCTGGCAACGGGTTCGCCTTCGAGAATGTCGCCTTCGACTTCTATGCAGAATGAGACATATGTTTCCGCATTCTCCGCGACGCGGCAGCCGACGATGTCCACGCTGTCCGGGACGCCGGTGGGCGCGGAGCTTATCCCTGTGAAGTCGGTCCAGTCGCTGAAGTCGCCGTCGATGTTGATGGGATACTGGACACTTTCATTCGAGCTGGGGTACATGACTGGTATTATCAGAAGCAGGGCCAGGACAAGCGCACCGTAGAGCACCCATCTGCTGCGCTGTGCTCTTTTCCGGATGGTGGCGCGTCTCCTGGAGATGCCGTCTTCCCCGCCCAGGCCGTTCGTCAGGCCGTTTGTCATTCCGTTGGTCCGGCCTAGACCATTCGTGAGGCCGTTGGTGCGCCCCAAACCGTTGGTGAGGCCGTTCGTCCTGCCGAGGCCATTCGTCAGACCGTTGGTGCGCCCCAATCCGTTGGTCAGGCCATTGGTCTTTCCAAGGCCGTTCGTGAGACCGTTGGTGCGGCCAAGGCCATTCGTCCTGCCGAGACCGTTGGTCCTGCCAAGGCCGTTCGTCCTGCCCAGGCCGTTGGTCATGCCCTTGCCTCTTGCAAGGCCGTTTGTGAGGCCTGTGGCCTTTCCCGGAGCGGACGAGGGCTTCTCCTTCTTGATGCCCTTCTTGGCCTCGGGCTCGGCAAGCTCCTCCAGCTCCTCCAGCCCGGCGAGTTCCCCGCCCTCAAGTTTCTGAATATCGCCCTGCTCTAGAGCGTCCCCCAGGGATGTCAGTTCAGCCAGGAGCTCGTCCTTGAACTGGATTTCTTTGTCTGTGGATGTGAAATCCTTCGTCGGAGTCTCCTTCAGGCGGCTCCTATCCATGGCTGATTTTACTTCCTTTGTGAAGTCGGCCACGCTGATGCCTGTGCTTATCAGCAGTTCCAGCTTCGCTCTGTCATCCTCGAGTACCTTGGCGGTCTTGAGCATCCTGTTGCATCTGTCCAGCCTCTCGATTTCCTCGGGCGTGAGCTTGGGAGTTTCCAGCGTGCCGATTTCCTGCAGCAGTTTGTCCTCTTCCTGCTGGGTCTTCTTTTTTTCTGCCCCAATATCGAGAGTCTCGTCAGCCGACCAGAGCTCTTCCTCAAGCGCTTTCTCATCTACGCCCAGGTCTGTCATGATAGAGGACAGCGCTTCGTCCTCCATGTCCTTGGTCTTGCGCGGCAGTTTTTCCGCCAGCTTGGCTATCTTGGGGCTCGGTTTGTCGTCAACCACAATCTTCGCGAGTTCCTTGGCCAGGTCATCCTCGGCCGGAGGCTTAGGTTGCGCCGGGGTTTCGGCAGCCCGCCTGTAGCAGTTCGCGGCTTTCTGGTGCTCCCCCATCTTGATGAAGATTTCTGCTTTTTCTGCCCATACGCCTGGGTAATCCAGGTTGAGCCTGGTGACCTCGTTCAGCGATTTCATGGCCAAATCCAGGTGACCCAGTTTGGATTGGGTCGAGCCAAGAGCGAACCAGCTGTCTATGTCCTTGGGGTTCGCCCTCACCCTTTCCTCGTATCTGCCCAATAACCGGTTCAGTTCCTGCTCGGCCTGAACCTCCTCCTCCTCCTTGAGAATCATACCGCATTCGTAGCACACCCTCTCCGCAGCGCTCAGGATCGTGCCGCAGAGCGGGCACTGGACCTCCTCGCCCTCCTTTGTCTGTGCAGGAACGTTCAGCCGCTCGTGCGCCTTGCTCTCCAATCTGTCTTGGAAGGTGAGGATTATCTTGATCTTCTGCGCAGATTTTAACCCTATTCCCTGGACCTGGGCAAGCTCGTTCACGTGGGCTTCTTTCAGGTCCTCGATATTCCTGAATCCTGCCTCGTACAGGGTGACTGCCTTGAGGTCGCCGATGCCCGGCACCTCCATGAGCTGGGCCAGTGCCTTAGCCTTTAGCTGCTGTTCCGGTTTGATGAAGCCCTCCCTGACAATGTCCTCGGCTATGTCCTCGAGCGTAACCTGAGCCGTCAGTATCTCGAGGTAGGGGTCCTTGGTCTCGGTGCAGACCGCCTTGACTGCCATGAAGAATTTCCCGGCCGCTTCCTGCAACTTGCCTTTCATGGTGTGGCTGAGCGCCAGTGCCAGATGAAGCGCCGGCCATTTTGCGCCGAGTGATTCCGCCCTTGAAAACGATGCCCAGGCCTCGTCGGAGTTGCCCAGAGCCAGATGAACCTGGCCGTATTCGAACCACAGCTGGGCATTGCTGGGGTCCCTCTGAAGGAGCTTCCTGAGCCTGGTGAGCTCTGTCTTGCCGTTACTCTGGTCGTCGGATTCTGACACCCTGCTCCATTTGGCGGCAAAGTCTTCCGTGAAGCGTTTCTCAGCCATGTTCCGCCTTCACCAAGATAGTGTCCCAAGGACAGCGCTGGGGATATAATAATCTTCTATGCATGAATTAAATGCATCTATTCATTCAATGACATAGTATTGTACAATAATTTGTGAAGTATATATGCATCAAAGCATGGACAGGGCTCGCTGCGGTATCTCCAATGTTTCTTCCTTTCCCATGATGTTCAGTACGATGACGGCGTTGTCGCGCTTCATGTCCTTTATCTCGGGCCTGAGATGCTCGTCAGCCAGCTTTCTCATGAGCCTGCGTATCAAATGCTTCGACCTTGCCCTCAGTTCAGATAACAGGTCCTCATATCTCTCAGTGGGAAAATACCTGGCATGGCGCCCGTCCATGACACGGATGACAAGCCCGGCCAGGGCCAGTTCCTTCACACGGCCCCTCACCTGACCGGCTGGGAGGCCAAGACCCTCCGCAAGCAGTTTGATGTCCGATCCCGGGTTGCTGAGGACTGAACTGAACACACTCATGCAGTTCCTTTTCGCCAGGGCCGAGAACAGCCTGACGCTGCCAGGCTGGACAAAACCGGCCGGCCCATAAACTATGGACTTGTCCTGAAACCTTTCCGCGTATCCGGAATCCATGAGATGGCCGAGATGCCACAGAACCGACGACCTGGAAAGACCGGTTCCCGATGCAATCGCTTCGACCCCGGAACAGGGATGGAGGCAGATGTACTGGAACACCTTTCTGCGGTTGGGATTCATCAGGGGGCTCGAGGGTCTGGATCTCGTTCTGTCCGCGGTTCCGGCGAGGGATTCCAGCTCCACCACGCTTTTCAGTGCACGGCCAATCTTCGGCATGTTTATCCTAACCGTCCATCAGGCCGTACTCGAGCAGTATCTGTTTGATGACATAGTCCGGATCGAGCGTACCCATGTCCTCCATGGAAAGCAGGCTGACTGTCCAGTAAATGCTGTGGCTGACCTTCGGAGTGAGTTTCTTCTTTCTCGATGCCGGTATCTTCGCCAGGGCCTTCTCCAGCCTTGAGTTCAGGTCCACAACATTCGGCGGGTTCTCGCCCGAGAGGGACGCATCCTGGACGATGATGCCGCTTCCCTTGACTATCTTGTACATGTGCCAGGAATGGCTGTGCCTGCTGCTCCTGCATTTGATTATTTTCATGTCCCTGCGCTCGGGATTCTCATGGCTCTTGTACCTCAGGTGGATGACATTGTCGGCAAGGTACATCGGAATTATCAGGTCCTGGCCTGACAGGTCTCCCATGACGCTGTGCTCCTCCAGGGTGCATATGACTGTTCCGATTTTCCTCGTCTCCCTCAGCAGGAGAGACACCAGGTCCCTCTGCTCGTACCGATGGTGCACGGACCACAGGACAGGCGTGAGCGGGTCAATGACTATCCTGGCATTGTAGCCCTTCCATTCCTCGACGAAGTCCACCAGCTCAGTTTTGATGAAATCGGTGAACTGCTTGCCGCCCGCGTCCACAAAAACCATCGAGCCCTCGTCGATGTAGTCCTCGATATTCTCCCAGCCCATCTCCACAACTTCGTTGATTATCTGTTTCGGCTCCTCGTCCAGTGTGATGAATATCGCGTCCTCGCCCTGCTCAAGGCCACGTTTCAGGAAATAGGTGGCAAATGTGGTCTTCCCGGCGCCGGACGAGCCGATGACGGCCGTGATTGTGTTCTGGTTGATCCCGCCGTCCAAGAGCCTGTTCAGCCCGTAAACGCCGCTCCTGACCTTATTCATGGCCTCAGCGCCTCAGCATCTCCAGCTTCCTGTCATCCTTTGTGGCCTTCTTGAACTCGCGGTAATGCTCCCTGCAGAGCCCGATATTCCTGTCCCCGCCTTTGAGGTCCCATTCCATTGCCTCCTTGACGTTTTTCCTGGACATGGACCTTTCGGATTCGGCATTGCAGCCCGCGACCTCGCACATCTGCTTGGGTTTTTCGCCCCGGGTTTTCCTCATTGTATCACAATATGATATCTGGATAGTCATATTAAAGGCTAACGTAAGTGGATAAATACTCCGTGAACTTTACAGGGCCTGAAACAATGGATTTGTACTATATCGGGGCGCTCGCCGCATTGCTGACATCGGCCCTGTGGACGGTCAACGCCGTCCTCTTCACATCCGCCGGAAAGAAGATAGGCGCGGTCAGCGTCAATGCCTGGCGCATCCTTTTCGCCCTCGCGCTGCTTTGGTCGACTCACTTCCTCATCACGGGGCGACTGTACCCCCAGGGAAACGAGGAGCAATATTTCTGGATCGGATTGAGCGGGATGGTCGGCCTGGGCATAGGGGATTTCGGGCTGTTCTCGTCATTCGTTGTCCTCGGCACGAGGAGGGCCGTGCTCATAATGTCCCTGGCAGCCATTTTCGCGACAATTGCCGCCTTCTTCCTCTTTGAGGAGGTTCTGACGACTGTCGCCTTCATGGGCGTGGCCATAACCCTCACGGGCGTGTGCGTTGTGCTCATGGAGTCGGAGGACAAGTCCCACGAGAAGAGACTGACTGGGGAGCAGAAAATCAAGGGCATATCGCTTGCGCTCGTCGGAGCCATCGGCCAGGGTCTGGGCATCGCCTTCCTGAAGAAGGGCATGCTCCTGTACCCGGAGGCGAGTGACCTTGTTGACGTGACGGAGCTGGCTATTGCCTCGACACTCATCCGCATGATGCTGGGCGCTTTCTTTGTGTGGACAGTCATAATCTTCTGGGGCAGGTTCGGGGAGCTGCGCAGGGCATGGAAGAGCCCGCGCAGCATGAAGCTGGTCACTGCCGGCGCTGTCATCGGCCCTTTCGTGGGCGTGACCCTGTCCACCTTGGCCGCCTACACCACTGAGGTCGGCGTGGCGCAGACGCTGATGTCCCTGATGCCGGTCTTCATCATACCGGTGGTCTGGTTCCTGTACAAGCAGAGGACGAGCTGGGTAGGGATTGCCGGGGCCTGCGTGGCTGTGGTGGGTGTGGGTGTCCTGTTCTTGGTTTAATCGGCATCCAAACCCTTCGGGATTTGGAACGCATCCAGCATTATGAAGAACACCGCTATACAAGTGAAGCTGTGAATCAGGGGAACTTCTCCGACGCCGGAACTCCTCCGAGCCCCCAGTTCTCCTTCGGGACCTCGACTATGATGACCTCGACTGCCTGGCTCGGAATCCCGCTGTCCTCGAAGACCTTGGTGATTCCCTTGATTATGTTCTTCTTGAACTTCGCGTCGCGGCCCGGCCACAGATACACTTTGACTGACGGCAATGCAATTCCTCCTGGCCCAAAACGGGCGGCGATAGATGGCGGTCGCGGATTTAAGGGCTTGCCCACGAAAGGCTTTTATGCGGGCGGGCGCATTTAGTTGGGTGAGGAACGGTTAATAACGGATGTTGAAAAATATGGCGGATGAAAACGAGAGCGATTTTGAACCTAAACCACTAATACCAGTTTTAGGGAATACTGGCAATTTTCCTGTATACTATGCAAATAAAAACGAAGTAAAAGTTGATTATTCACGCAATGTCAGAATTGCAGGTGTCATAATTGTAGCGCTCATTGTATTGGCGCTTGCCGTGATTTACCTAATGATGGCTGGTTTACTCTAATTCTATTGTCGGTTAACCTGTAAATAGATGAAGGATGAGAGAGACGACTCCATGCTAGAGCTGATAATCGCCAAACAGACTCTGATTGGATGTTGCTTCTAGGCGCTAGTTTGGCGACTGCGACGAACACTTTGTTGAGAGAACATCAGAAACGTGTTCGTCTTGCCCACTTTTATTGCAGGTATCAGCTCTAATACAGTGGCCCGACCGGATCGAGGTCTTCATTATCCGCAATAATTGGCAATAGACCGAGAGAGGCCGAAACCGCGAATATCGGCTAATAATCAATAAGCGGATTCGACCGGATCGCCGTCTTCACTATTGGCTAATGAAAGCAATAGACGGCGAGAGGTCGGGCCCACGACTATCAGTTCATAGAAAAAAAGTGGGCCCGACCGAGTTTGAAATCGGACCATCTGGCTACTTTTTAGTTCACTCGTGAATTAAAATCTTGGAACGCGGGGAAAAATCATCCCTCTTTTTTCTTTATTTTAACTAAAAGTGTGATACTTCCTTTGTAAAATAGGAGGATGTATTTAAGTGGATTTTCTGTTTGTCTGCCATAACCCTTTAAACACCAATATAAGCATATCGTCCAAGTTCTCCACCACACATCATGGGAACCTTAATATGTGTATACTTTATATTTGAATTGGAGAAGAAAAATGCCATCACATCCCTCACCAAATATTGTTAGTTGGTTCATATCCCTTTTGAAAGAAAGAAAATGGTATCGCTGGGGCGTTGTTTTCTCAAGTATAATCCTAATTATCTCTTTAATCTTCCCAACTTACGGAGTGGATAATAATGTAGTCCAATGGTATTCAGTTTGGGCTGTTATCTATTTTCTTATTGAATGGGCACAATGGGGTCCTTCTGAATCAGGATTTACTCGGAGTGACCATGCAGGGTTTTTAACGTTGAAGATTATTATTTTCATGGGATTTTCATATCCTTTTTGGTCACCCTGGGTTAGATTAATAAACCAGTCTGATATCATTACATCAGCTGGACTATTTGCGCTGATATTCTTTATGTCCGTATCTATTTCTCTTGGAGTAAGTATTAACTGGGCCACCCTTTATTCGATGGCAGGTTCCAAATTTTTTAAACATCATCAAAGAGCATGGATAATAATTTCATTTGCTGTCTCGTTTCCTGTATTTTTTATTGGAATGGCAATGTGGTATGGAGCATGCCCATTTAACTTTATTACACTGTGTGTTACCTTCTTTTTAATTGGAGTATTTGGTTCATCAATTATTCAATTGGGATTTGTAAATTAAGTATGGATTACTTACTTATTCATTTATTGTAATCTCGTTAGATATTTTAGGCTCTCTTTTCTCCCAATTATCCCCCGTTCAGGGTAAAAACGAGCATGTTTTGGAGAATAACGCTATTGCTACTCGTTGCAGGAAAACTGCAGGAGCAAAAAGCCATGAAGGAAACGAAAACCATAACCCTAATAATCGTGGGAACGGGAAACCCCAAGGCCGAAGATGTGAGCATAGTGAAGGGAACGACAGTCGAGGACCTGAAGAGGGCGTCTCCGAGCCTCAAGAAGAGGGCGGAGTACACCTTCGTGAGGAAGGCGACCGGAGAGGCGCTCAACAAGGGCGTGGACCTCTTCGAGATCCTCGAAGACCACGAGAAGGTGGATGCAAGCCCCAGCGCAGAGCTGGGCGGAATGCGGGAATCAATCTCCCGCTTCTTTTCTTCTTTCCATGCGAAACAGGAGCCCATAGTCCCGGTTGCATATCCTTCCTATGAACCTCCCTCATACGGACCTCCGATTGTCATGGCAACACCGATAGAGCAATTGGGAATCGATGCCCAATTGGAAGAGCTCGGGTGGATGGTGCATGGAAACGGTTACGAAGGCCAGATTTATGGCCTCGGGAATTATTATCCAGGGAATCTCATCAAGTCCTGGTCCGGATACAAACTTTACATTTTCAACCCACCGGCCTGCGTGTTCTATGGCAGGCACATGTACTGCTTCATGCCCCAGGGGGACGGCTGGTACTTCGTGCACTTCGTGAACGGGGAGGATAGTCCAATCTCAATGATCCGGGGAACGGAAAGATACATCGCAGAATCGGGGGGCGCATTCTGATGTTCTGGAAAAGGAAGCCGGATAGCCCTGAGCCAGAAGCCGACCTGCCGGACCTGAAGGCTGAAACGGAAAGGCGCATAGAGTCCGCCACCCAGATGCACGAGTCCATGTGCCTCAAGAGCAATAAAAATGCCGCGAACTGGTATCATTCATTGCTGTTCTACCTATATTCGGTTCAAAAAATACTGGAGCAGAAATCATACCAGGTTTCTCTGGTGCCCAGATATGTGTTCTCCTCGATGCTCGTAGCGGAGATATTCGACTATCTCGACGACGGAACGCCGGATGAGAAATTCTGTTATTGCACCGGCATCATCGACAAGCGGACAAACACAATCATGCCGGCCAAGCTCCTCGGACCGGACATGAGCGTCAGGAATCCGGGATATGTGAAAGGCGACTGGAGCTCGATACATACGGTTCTCTCCGAACTTGACGAGTGGCATCATGCCATGCTGGTCCAGTGCCACATGCATCCCGGAGCAGGTGCGGACTCGACACACCCGTCAGGCATCGACATGAGAAACCACCAGGGCCTCGAAGCAAACTATCCGGTGATAGGCGCGATATTCGTGAGGGATGGCCACATACGATTCTTCAGTGCGGAGAAGGAATTCGAAGTCGAAATATACGGCAAGGGGGTGAGGAAGATTGCTGACAAACTGTACCTCATTGAGAACAATCACTAGAACGACTGGCATCAGGCCCACCGAACTAGGAGAACATGAAGTGCACGACCGACAGAAGCGCCTGCCGTTCTGGGACCAAGATAAAATCAGCAATGCCAGCATCGGCGTGGTGGGCTGCGGCGGTCTCGGTGCAGAATATCTTCAGAAGCTGGCCAGGATGGGTGTCGGTCGCCTGGTCTTCTGCGACTCGGATATCATCCAACTCAGCAATCTCAACAGGCAGCCCTTTTTCGAATTCCAGAAGGGCGAGAACAAGGCCCTGGCAACCCTGGAGAACCTGAAAGGAATTTGCACTGCGGAAACAATGCTGGAGGCTTACGCTCTGGATTTTCAGGACCTGGACAATCTCTACCCGGACGCATTTACTAGCGTGGACCTAATCGCCTGCCTCGTGGACAACGAGCAGACCAGGCATGATGTTTCGGCCTTCGGGCTGAAGCACAATATTCCGGTCATCTTCTCTGCTGTCTCGGAAACCTCCCTGAATGGCTATGTTTCTGTCCAGATTGGTAATGGTCCTTGCTATAACTGCTCAAGTCCGGTTGCGGAACTCGACTCGAATAAGAAACAATGTGTCGACCCATCGGTCATCTACATCCATACCGTCGTAATCGGCGTTGCGGTCTTTGCCACAGCCTGGCTTTTACTGGGTAAGGAACTGCCCTGGAACTTCTACCCGCTCAACCTTGATGCCGAGTCAACGCCCTACTTGAGAAAGAAAAGGACCGGGTGCGAGAAGTGCGGAGGAATCGCATGAGCAGGATTCTGTCGATATTGAACTGGATATACAGGGCCTTCGCCCGTATCGGGGAAAGCGTCATTAAGTGCCCTAATAAGGCGTTCTACCTCGTGATAGTGATTCTCTGCATCCTAGCCCCGATAGTCGCCGTAATCGCTGTTATAGCCCTTCTCTGCGGGGTTTACAGGAGGCGGGCGCTTGAACTTTGAGGAGCATGTCCGGATTCTGATTTTCTTCCTGATAGCGCTGATCATCCTGTTCATCATCGCATTTACACTCGACATCCCGAAACTCTGGCTCTCTGTTCTCGTGTCGGTGGGCATCATCGGCTGCATCATCATAGTACTTGCGAGGTCCAAAGATGAGATTGGCCAGACAGATTAGGCTTGTCGCGCTCTCACTGCCGAAACAAGGCTTTTTCCTGAAGTCACTTGCGTTCCCGGTGACTTTTACAATCGACCTGGACAGGTTTGCGAAACTCTATGCCACCATGTATTCGGATTCCGCGTTCAGGTCTTCGGCAGAGAAAAAATTGCAGGACAACATGCAGGTGTTTCTCCAGTCGTTCTCGGCGGAATATGATTTTCATGCTCTGGAAGAGGACATAGCCCCGTTCAACCCACCGTACCTTTACACCTGCACCTACAATGATGCCAATCTGCGCGGATTCATCGATTCCTTGCTGTTGAACGCAATAAGGGCAAGAATCCTGATTGTCCTGATTCCCCATTCAAAACAGTGGCTCCTGAGCTTCCTTGTAGCTTCAGATGTCGAGATCAAGCACGTCCTGACACCGTTTTTCTCGAAGATACGCGAACTCAATCCCCGTGCATATGAGAAAGCACTCTCCGGCAAACTCATCAACCCCAAGCTTCTGACAAAGCTGACCCTGCCCATAGTTCCGGGCATTGATGAAATATCAGGCCAGATACTTCAGGTCCCATCCAAATACACTGTCGTCCAGGCAGATGCAATAGAGATAGGCAAAATTGTGCATCCGTTGACAGGAAATGCCATCGTAGATGCGCTTCTCCCCATACAAAGAATCAACCAGCATGTCGGGATACTCGCTACAACAGGGGCTGGAAAAACGAACCTCTGCTACCAGATAGTGATTCAGCTTCACGAAAACAATATCCCGGTGCTGATATTCGACTGGAAGCGCGATTACAGGAGTTTAAAGAAACTGATCAACGCAGAGGTCTATGATTTCGTTGGCAACAACCTGTTCACATTCAATCCCCTGAAGCCTTCGGGTGATCCTTCGCAATGGGTCAAAGAAATAGCGAACATCATGGCCGAGGTCATCAGCGGGGGAATATACGCCTCCGGCGCCTTCAGCGTTTACGTGGACATTCTGGACCAACTCTACAGGACCAATGGGGTTTACGATGGCTCTACTGCATATCCGACCATCTTCGAAGTAATGGAAACCCTGGAAACGTACTCCCGCAAGTCGGACCTATCTGATAGGCAAAGGAACTGGGTCGCATCCGCGTCCAAGCTGTTCAAATCTTTGGCCGTGGGAAAGACCAGGGAGGCGTTCTCTGTCCGGGAGGGAATAAGCCTCGACGAGATACTGTCAAAAGCGGTCGTAATCGAACTTGACGGCCTGGGCGACCAGAAGGCGAAAGCGTTCTTCATCTCGGTGCTGCTCCAAAAGATAAGAAACCATCGCATGCAAAAGAGAGACAGAGACACATTAAAACACGTGATAGTCATTGAAGAAGCCCAGAACTGTCTGGCCGCGAAAGAGGAAGCTTCTACCACCATAACCACCACCTACCGCGAGATACGAAGCCTGTGCGAGGGCATAATCTCCATAACCCAGATGCCCTCTGAACTGAGCAAGGACGCTATTGCCAACACCAACACGTTCTTCGTGCTGAAACTCGTCCACAGGGACGACAAACTCGCAGCCTGCAACCTGCTCGGCATCAATCCCAAGGACATGACCGTGATCGAGGGGCTGGAAGTCGGGACATGCCTGATGAAGACGGACGACCTCTGCCTGGTGAAAATACCCTGGGTGGAGAAGCCGATAGTCAACGATTCCGACATCGAACGGGAAGTGCCAGAGCGAGAAGAGGTCTCTGCCGATTTCGCCAGGCGCACAGATGTAGAAAACAGGGCAGACGACCTGAACGAAAGGGAATGGCTTGTCCTCGACGCGATAGCCGAGTCCACCGCCTACAACAACACCACGCTGATGAATGTGCTCAAATATTCCAATACAGATGTAAATAAAATCATTTTCACGCTGATAAACAAGGGCTTCGTCAGGTACAGGATGGCCAAGAAAAAGGGTCCTGGCAGGAAGCAGAAAATCTATTTCCTGTTCCCATACGGTGAAGAAGCCTACAGGCAGAAACACGGCGTTTACCCGGACGTGGCAAGGATAGGCATGGTCGATTGCCCACACACTCACACAGACATGAAGGAAATGCTCGTAGATCGGATCGGCAAGCCAACCATGCCGCATAACCGCTTTGACATAATTATCAGAAGTGATAATTGGGAATACCCGATAGAGATCGAGACCGGCTCGAACCGGAACCAGCAGATAAGCATCAACATCGAGAAGTCAATAGAGGAGTTCGGCGAAGCGTATTTCATAGTCTCTGACCGGAGAATGTACCACGCAGTTCTCCAGCTCTGCGCGAACTATCATTTCACCAAGAAAAAGGATTTCAGCCTGGGCATCGCCCGGTTCGATGATTTCATGGAAACAGGCGAATGGGACAGATTCGAGTATTCCTGAAATCCTCTACTTCTTTATAATTAATTCTCTTCTTCTCTCTATCGTTTTTCTCTCGTTTTTTCATTCCAACGGTCGTTTTTCCATCGTTTTTCACGGTCGGGCGGCATGCTCAACTTGCCCGACATTCTTCATCAATCAAGGTTTCAACATGGGTTTTCCTGATTGGCTTGGTCTTTCCTATCTCACGTCTTAACCTATCTCACGCCTCAAACAAGCTCGAATTTCCCAGGCAGAATCGGTTTGGCTTGACAGGGTAACTGTGTTCTGGATCAGGATCCAAAGTCAAAATGATAATTTACTTTGTAAGTTGTTCAATTTTTCTTAAATACTTCTTACCTTCGATTGTAATTCTGCATTTCTTCCACTTTTTCCTAACATTATTCACAACAAAATCTACAGGTTCTATGTGGACATAACCTTTGATTTCAAGGCTTTCAAGGGCATCTACTATCTCAACAGGGTTTGGCTTTATTCCTTTTTTCATCAACCTCATCGGGAAGTCATGCACTGATTGAATTTCATGTATCCCGTGTGGGTCTTTCCCATAAAGAACGTAATCCTGTACATCGCCATCTTTTTCTTTGAGATATTTAAGAATTTCAATCTCCAGAGTATTTATTTCCATCTGCAATCACCTACTTTATCCTGTAAACCTGATATTTCTTGTGAGCGAACATAGGAGCTTTCCTTATTCCCCATTCTCCTTTTGGACTAAGTGTCTTCAATGTCTTGATGCAACCCTTACCTTCTTCAATACTGTTGACCAATGTCATAATCTAATCTCCCGACTATAGGAATTCGCAATTCTTTATTATCTCTTTTTACTACGCCTTTCCAACTCTTCACGGGCATATTCGTTTATCTGCTGGATTATCGCGTATTTTATTGCCTCGGAAGTGTCTTTCCTATCTACTGCTTTCCTTTTCTCGACCTCTGCTGCAACCTCTATAGCCGCAGAAATTACTCCACCAAGCAATGTTCCTAACTCTTTAACTGGGTCTTCCTTTTGTGCCATTCCAAACCTCCTTTTATTATTATAGATACAATTGCGTTCTGAGAGTTTCTATCTTAGAGAACATCAATTCAGTTTATAATACATAAGCTTTGCCAGGATACTTTTTAACATGTTAAAAAGTAATAGAGAAAAAGCAAATGCAGATACATTCTCAGATTCCTACACACCCGTCAGGATGCCAATCATCTTTATCTTCAGTAATTGTGAAATTTTCTTCATATCCTACCTCTAATCAGCCGTTCATATTAATACTCAATAACCTTTTTTACGATTTCACCCTTTATCGGATCTATGATGACGAAGTTTGTCTTATTTGGATTTGGTTGTGATCTGAACGTGAATAGATAATATTTTTTACCGTGTTCAATGTAAGCATTGAGATTCATATCTCTGAAAAGTGGTGCGCTACCGTTTCGCCTATTATAATTGGTCATAACCAGTGGAATGAATTTCTTAGTCAATTCTTTTCTCTCTCTGGACCAATCCTTCAACCAGACCGGATCGACATATTCGGAAATCCGATCCACACCCGATTCTGTGAGATGCACAAACCCTTCTGTCTGGTGTCTGTCCATAATTGCGAAATGTTGATTTATATATCCCTTTTTGACCAATTTACTATGAATTTGCCAAAACTCATCGTTCTTTTCATTAGTAATTCCAAGCAGTTTCTTAAGCTCAAAAATTGAAGCTGCACCTTTTGTTTTAGTCAATATGTAACTGTAGTAAAGAAAGCTTACTTCGCCAAGTTCCTTTTTCATATGCTCCGGCAAATCCTTAATCATGCTTTCACCTCAATGTTCATAAGATTTTATCATAAATCCGACACACTGGGCAGGTCCAATTGGCATCATCTAGCTTCTCTGGATGTGTATTTCAATTTTTTCTTCCGTAAGTTCAAATGGGCCATCCATACCTAATGATGCCATTTACTCCTTCTCTTCTTCATCTTTGCTTTTATGATGATTTGGATTTAGCTGGTTTGACCTATTATCCTGAGCATCTTGATGTTCCCTACTGTTTGGATTTAATGCGTCAGAACGCTGGTCGTTCGAACTTCTTCCTCCTTTGCCTCCGCCTTTTCCACCTTTTCCCATTGTTATTACCTCCACGGATATGATGGATTCACGCGGATAAAAACATTATTAGCATTTTTTAACATGTTAAAAAGTAATAGAGAAAAAGCAAATGCAGATACATTCTCAGATTCCTACACACCCGTCAGGATGCCAATCATCTTTATCTTCAGTAATTGTGAAATATTCTTCCTATCCTATCTCACGTTTCAAACAAACTTGAATTTCCTGGGCAAAATAGGTTTTAGAAATTCAACGAAAGTGTATGCACATTAACTATCATTAAGCGGATATAACTTCCTTATCAAATAGTATGAGTTCAGTAAACAAAATTGTGCATGTCTGGATTTGATTTCTCTTAACTGAAACAATTTTATGATTCGCTGTTTCATTTGCTTATCAAGGTCTGTATTAAGGGGTTCTTTTATGTTAACTTCTATGCATTGTGCCGATTCCATTAATTCATTTTTATTACTATGCACATATGTATTTCTGAATTTCCTTATCACATGGGCGTTTGATGCTTCTGCTGATGAAAATAATTTCAAATCCTTTGCTTTTTCAATTAGAGCCTTATATTTACTTTTGGCATAATTTACATTTTTCTCAGATAATTTCATCTTCAATGCTAATTCTAAAGAGGCAGATGATAATATTATGCAACTCGAATTTGTTAGATATAAGAAACACTCATATCCTTCATACAACATATTTTGAATTTCTTCAGGAATCTCAGTAAGATTTCTCATATCTTCTGTTAATAATAATTTCTTTGCACGCCTCTCTAAGAAATGTCTATCCATTTTCTTTATTACATCTTTTGCATCTTCAAGCTCCATAAAATTCACTCCTCAACCATAAGCTGACTGCGGCTCTTCAACCTTTCAAACACAAATCTTCGACTTTCTATCCATTTGTTTTTTGCCTCATCTGGAACATCAACACCATAAGACTCAACATTCAGAGCACTCGACCTGGCCAAGGTATACGTCATATCGAGAGCCCATCCTTTTTCATGTTTAATCTCCTTATCCTCCTTTATTGGGATATCCCATTCAACAAGGAATCCTCTTTCAACGCCTTTCGCGATAAATTCTGTCGGAGGGGAACACACACCTGAAACCAACCGTCCACCAACCCAATCTTGTTTCTTACTCTCTTCATAGGCTCTTATTAAAGGACGACCAAGAACTAAATCATCTTCAAGTATGCATTCGCCGTATGCTATCGCACCACTTAGTGGCATCAACGCAAATCCAGCGCATAGTAAACTACATGCCCATGTGCAGAGAATTTCAAAGCATTCCCAGGAATCGTCTGTGGTCCATAAAATTATTGTATCGGAGTATGTCGTATGTTTTATGTGTTCTTTATTTATTCTTTCTGGTAATTCTGCCATTTCTACGAATATTTGCTTATATTTTATTGCTAAGCTAGGAAGACTGTACCGTTCAAAGAGTTTTTTAAATCCAAGCACATCTAAATAACAAATAAATACCTTTCTTGGAGTATATTGCTTAAGTACAAATTCCGATTGTTCACTCTGTTTTGTAGAAGGATAGACTGTTGTCATTCAACTTCATGTAATGGACTACAAGGAATTAATCTTTCTCCTCAGACTATGAAAAAGAGTCACCTCGCCCTCACCCCGGCTTCCTCACCTTCAGTTCAGGCTTGCCATCAGTTGTTCTAGCCCACTGAGCAGGTAAATCCTGTGGCTGCCTATCCACACCACCGAAGTCGAGCGCATACACTTCAATGTCACCCAGCATGCCTAAAAAGTTTTTTTTCCTTAACCGCAGCTTCTTGCCAGGCTTGTTAAGGTGCGAGCCTTTGTGGCAGTCGCTCCAGCGCGTAAGCTCTTCAGGAGTCGCCTCCTTCCAGCGTTGCAACTGGGCTAGCGACATGGTTAACGCGTAATCACGCGACTTCATGTACTCCTTGCCAGGAGTTCCGCTGATGAGCTCGCTGGTCTGTTTGCTACACTTCCAGCACTTATACAGCTTTTTCGTGTTGAATCTGCCAATGCTGCGGCCAGCCCTGCACATTTTAGGATTTCCGCATCTAGGGCATTTCATTGTGAATCACCTCCAACAAGTTTGACAATCGCCAGCTTTTCAGGGTCATATTCAATGCCTGGATGCTTCAATCTCCAGAATTCCAGCTTGTACTTCAGCATCCCGATGCTGGTCTCCTTGGGAAGCTCTTCCACAAGTTCTTTTAGCTGTGGGGATGCCTCCCCGTTCAGCTTCTTCCACAGATACTTGTCTATGGAGATTCTCAGAGCCAATAGATTGCGGGCTGAGAAATCATTCCTAGCTCGCTCCATCGCCTTGTTTATCTGCTCTGCGTATTTTTCTAAACTCATTTAAACCACCTCTTTTTATGCTTTCCCTTTTGCGAAGCGAGCCATCTGGTTTTTCGGTCGGTATTATTGCAATGCCAAATCAGACCAGAAACAAGAATGAGCGAGCTGAAGCCGGATGAGAAAAAGAGGTGAGAATCAAATGATTTATATAACTAGAGACTATTAAGGAAATGATACAAGGGATTAAAATGGTTAAACTCAAAATGTTCGGAAATGAAGAGCCAGATGATGTATTTATTCAACATATGAAAATATTCTTAAAACTTCCTATAAAGCAGCTAAAAAAAATAATATCATCTGTCGAAATTGAAAACTATTATGAACAATCATGGCATCGAAGAAATGAACTTATCAAAATAATAAAAATAGAAAAAGAAGAATTACAATCTATATTAAATCTGATTTATTTCATTGGAAAAAGGATTATAATCAATCGCAACCTTAAATCCCAAACAATACTGGCAGATGTAATTAAAATGGGATATAAGCAAAATGAAATATCAAATTTAAAATTATTACTAAATTTAATTGAAAAAAATGAATTCAGAGAAAATTTCATTATTAGTTATAAAGCCCAGAATTCACTAAAAGCGATTATTCCTACCCTGGATGGAATAAATTTTTTAATTGATTATAGACTTATTACAAAAGATAAAAAAGAGGTATCCAGAATTCCTGTTATTATATTAAAATGGAATGCAAAGAAAGAAGACGATACAAATGAAGAGTTAACATTTCAAGTATCCGTAGACAACTTTAAAAATATTATTGATAGTTTTGAAGAAATTTCAGATGAGATAAAAATTTTAGGTTTATACGATAGAAACCGTAGAAACCTTAAGAAATAAATGTATGGGTGGTATATAAATATATGGAAAACACAATTAATTTAAACGGAATAAATAGGGGCTATGGCAATCAAGATCCCTCTAGACAATTGGAGAGATATACCGAGAAACGTTCCAAAGAAGATGAATCTGGTTTGGGTAAGTATATCAGTCATTCTGATATAAAAGAAGTCACTATACCTATAACTATTGAGATAACGTATCAGGGTGATTTAATAAAAGAAAAATGCTCATCAAGAAAAAATATTTTAGAAAGAGAAATGATAGATATTTGGAAAAATATCGACCAAGGGTTTGACATCATAAATTGGGATGATAATTTTTCTAACTTGGCTTCGATGATAATTAAAAGCATAGAAAATGAAAACTACGATGATTTAAATATTATTAAGAATGTCCTTTCCGAGAAAAAGAATGAATTAGAAGAGGAGTTACCGGTTTACGAGCCACTAAAGCCAATACACACTTCCAAGGAGTTTGAAGGGCAGGTAAGCAATAGAATATTAATTGATTATCTTAAAGCATTTGAGGGGATTACTGACTCATTATTAAAGAAAGGGCATAAAATTCAATATGGAAAAGAAGAAAGGGCCAAGTTCAAACAAACCTGTGATTTGATTAAGGATAAAAAAATAACACCCACGAACTTTCCATTGATAATTTCAGATTTATATAATTTAATTGCGGCACAAGTTTATACTAGTATTGAGAATAATGATTATAGTAATTTACCTCCGACTGCAAGCCATTTATACGTTCTTGGTTCTGCAATAGAGAAAAAAGAAATGTATTTAGAATTCCTATCCAATTATGTAGATAGTATTGGCTATGCCACTATGCTTTTTGGACAATCAGTGCGTTAACAATATGATTGAACTTATGCATCCTTTCCATAGCGTCTCTCATGGATTGGGGATTTTGAGGGTATTCTCTTATATTCATAGCAACAGGTATATAATTCACGATATTCCCCCAATAACTTGGATCTATTTTCTCAATTTCCCCTTTACAAAAATCAATTATTTTCCAATAGGGCTGAATAAGGTCTGTTAAATAGCGTTTAGAAAATTTACCATCAATAATAAATTTTAAAAATATTATTTGGCTTCCATATGACATAGAATGATATACTACTTTAACTCTCGGTTCAACTCTAAAAAATCGAGGATTAATTTTTTTAATTTCATTGTCTCGAAGTCTTTGTCTAGCCAACATCAATTTTTCTATTGAAATTTTTTTAACAAGTGTTTTTATTATGAATTTATAAAACGCAATATTATAAATACAACGCCCAGTTAGAAAAATATTTTGTAAGAAATCATAATCACCCTTTAATTCATTTACAAGCTTACTGGTTGGACAACATATGACTATATCAAATGACGTGTGTTTTTGGTGTTCTTGCATCAATTTTTGAAAAATAGTAGTAGAACTATTAGCGACTTTTATCACATCAATATAAGGAGATTTATCATCGTCATAATACATATCTATCTCTAAATCAGATTTCGATTCTGCTTCGATTTTTGCGATAGAGCCAATAATTGTAAAAGTAGTATATGAAAAAAAATCTTTTTCCGGGAATTCTATCGCAATCTCCGAGAGCGCCTCATCTACTATAGTGTTAAAAAGATAAATTTTATTACAACTGTAAGTAAGCATTTCCCATGTTCTTCTTCTAATATGATTAATTTCGTCATCCTTTAGATAATTTATGACATTTGGTATGGAATTTTCGAACCACCAAATCTTCAATGCCCTAATATTATGTATCTTCGAACATCTTGGTTCAATACAATGAGCTTCCATTAATATTATTTCTTCAAGTGAAATTGATTTTTGTTTCTTCATTAAGTAGCTGATATGTTGTAGTTTTATATAAATTCAACGCAATATCAATATATACAGTTTTTTAAGAGAGAAAAAATACTCTGATTATTCGATAAAGTAGCTGTTACTTAGCTTATAAAAACGTTATTTCTCTCCCTCGCCAACACCTATCGGATCCCTTGAGATAAACTTCAACTCACCATTTTCAATTTCAAGAAAGCCAACTTTCGAACTCTATAATCGGATCTGGATAATCATCATCTAGAAACGTAATTTCAGCAAAAGCGTTAGCAGGAAGTCGTTCCAGGCGAAAGTATAGGATCCCAAGCTTATTCTTTTTAATCGTTTTAAGTTCTTTTTCATAAATTTCCTTTATTTTGTTCACGAGATCACGAATTCTATCATATGGATATGGAGCTTCAATAGGGAATTTCAAGTCATTGATAACGACTTTAACTCGTTTCTCAAGTTTTAGGCTTCTTATCCTATTTTCAAGTTCTTTCTTTAAACGCTCACGATAGTCATGAGCCATCTCAGAATCTAAAGCGTTCTGGAACAAACCCGATGGGCTGATTTTTGGATTTTCTTTCAACCATTGGAGATGCTCAGGCGGTATAGATATAGAAATTCTTGGCATAGCTAACTATAATGTACTATCGAATACATAACATTTTCTATAAAGTGATGCTAATTATATATTCTCTATAAAATGTTACGCTCTCCTAACCACAACTTCTACTAGCGTTTTGACAATAAACCACTCCGTCTCCTTCATTAATCTGTTCGCCAGATGAATCTTCTCACACTTTTTTTTACATCTTTGAGGAATGAGATTTTACAATAAGTAGTTAGTTGACCATGTACTTTTATAATTTTATCCTGGGGTATTTGAAATACTTGGATTTCCAAGCAATAAATTGGAATAAAATAATGGACATGCTAAGGAAAGGGATAAGCAAAAGCCATTTACACATTATACCAATATTTTGCTGGTCCAAGTATAAGGGTGTAATTGTAAGTATAATTGTAAGTCCAGTCATAAACGTCGATATTTTAAACAACAGATTTATTTTTGTGAAATCACGCTCTAAATGCTGATTTTCGTTATTCGTTTTCTCCTTCTGAAGCTGCTTTTTTCTTTCTTCCAGTTGTTTGATTTCCTCCCAGTATGCTTGCGCCATAGTAATGTATCCTAAAATAATAATTCCACTCACAATACTGATGGTATCTATAGTGGCCATTATTTATCCTCCCTCGCCAGCGCCTTCGGATCCCTATCCCTTGAAATGAACTTGAGTTCATTATTCATTACCGTCATGAAGCCAATATCGATAAGAAATTCGATATCGTCCTCTAGGTCCACAATCTTGTTTTTCGCATTGGAAATTGACTTGGAAACGCTTGCATCAGACACCTTATAATGTTTTCCGATGTCTTTGACTCTCTTGCCAGCTTTCAGCATCTTCATTATTTCTCGTTCTCGCTCGGTTAGAAAACCCATACAATCACAGGCGACCCGATGGAAGATTGCGTTAATTAGAGTCATTGACCACATTAATCTAATTAGATTAAATAGGTTAATTTTATATACGCCAACCTCCCTATAGCTGAGCCACGGAGGAGAAATGATGAAGAGAACTCTTGCGATAATCCTTGTGAGCCTGCTATTGACTTCAGCCAGCATTGGAACACTAATCAGCATCAAATCGGTTTCCGCGAGCCACTCCCAGCCATCGACCACGGCAACCATCTTCACCGAGGACTTTGAAGGCGATTTCCCAGGCGAATACTGGATCGTCGGCGACTGGGACACCACAAACGGAGCAGACTACTGGGACGATAACGGGAACAGGCCATATCAGGGAGACTGGAGCTGCTGGTGCGCTGACATAGGAACGCATAATCCAGATGTGTACGACAACGATATGGACGCCTTCATGTACATCCTTCAGGACCTGAGCGGGTACAGTTCCGTAACGCTGTCCTATTACTACTGGCTGCAATCAGAATCGTCGTGGGATTTCCTGAAGGTCATGTATTTTTCATCTGGCTCATGGTCTTACATTGACGCACACAGCGGGAACAGCGGCGGGTGGCAATATTCCTCGGTTTCGATACCTTCCACTGCCACTCGCGTAGGATTCTTTTTCGATTCCGACTCATCCAACTGCAACTACGAAGGCGCTTACGTGGACAGCGTATCGCTTGACGGAACTGCCGTCGAGTATTATGTCACTGTCAACACAGACCCGCCAGGCAGGACTTTTACTTCTGACGGAACACCATATTCAAATGCGGTTACCTTCATCTGGACAGCAGGAACCACTCATACGATAGCGACCACATCCCCTCAGGTAAGCGGTACAACCCGATACGTTTGGAGCAGCTGGAGCGACGGCGGTGCAATGAGCCATACTGTCATAGCCACCGGAGAGATGACATACACCGCTTACTTCGGCACAGAATATCAGCATACGGTTTCGACCAGTCCTTCCGGCAGGAGCTTCACTATAGACGGCTCGCCCTATTCGTCCAGCCAAACGCAATGGTGGGCCTCCGGCTCTTCGCATACAATCGGAACGACATCTCCGCAAACAGCAGGCACGACAAGGTATATTTATTCGTCATGGAGCGACGGCGGAGCAATATCCCATTCTGTTTCACCCACCTCCGCTGGTGATTATACTGCAACTTTCAATACAGAATATCAGCTTACAGTGACCAAGAACCCGGCACAGGCTAATGGAGACATTAAATTAGGAAGCACCTGGTACAATGGTGTGTCAACAGCATCTGCGTGGTTCAGTTCAGGCGCTTCACCTGCAATCGAAGTAACAACCCCGGATACAAGCGGCGGATCAAGATACGTGTTCGGTTCATGGTCAGGCGATAAAACAGGCTCGACAAACCCGACCACTATCGCTATGAACAGCGCCAAGTCCGTGACAGCCAACTACAATACGCAATATTATCTGACTGTCAGTTCGTCATATGGTTCTCCGACCGGCGAAGGCTGGTACAATGCCGGTTCGACTGCATCTTTCTCAGTGACAACACCAGCAAGCGGAGGCACTGGCACGCAATATCCGTTGATAGCATGGACAGGCACGGGAACAGGCTCTTACACAGGAACCAACAACCCTGGCTCGGCGACGATGAACGGTCCAGTGACAGAAACAGCCTCCTGGGGAACGCAATATTATCTTACGGTGAATTCCGCACACGGAACGCCGAGCGGAGAGGGATGGCAGGACTCCGGAAGCTCTGTCACATGCTCTGTGACACCGACAACGGTTCCTGGAGGAACTGGCACGCAGTATGTGTTCGTTCAGTGGACCGGCGATGCCTCCGGAACAGGCTCCACATCGAACCCCATTACGATGAGCGCACCGAAGACTGCTACTGCCAACTGGATCGCACAATATCAGTTGACGGTGAACTCGACTCCGATTTCCAGCGTCAATGTTTACGCTGACGGGGCGGTAAATCCGTCTGGAACGACATCGTTTCAAGCATGGTTCAACGAGAGCACCACGCATACCGTCAAGACAGAGCTTACGGTCATCGTAGGCTCGGACACATATCAATTTTCCAACTGGACCTTGCCATCGGGAACATCGACCGACAACCCGGTATCGATAATGATGGACAGTGCAAAGTCAATAAGAGCCAATTATAAGCTCCTCAGTAATGTCGGTTGGATAGCTGGCTACGTCTATGAAAGCGACGGAACCACGCCCATTGCCAGCGCCAATGTCATTATAGCGGGGGGGTCGGGAAGCGACATAACAGACGCCTCTGGCTACTACAACATCTCGATTGGCCCAGGCACATATAGTGTCACAGCCAATAAAACAGGCTATGACAATGACACAAAATCCGTAACCGTGATAACTGGCCATACATCGAGCCAGAATTTCATTTTGATAGTTCTATCCCCGCCATCGAACGAAGGCTGGCTGGAAGGATATGTTTATAAAAATGGCACGACCATAACAATAGCAAGCGCAACGATAACTGTTAACGGCAATACCACGACTACGACAGCCAATGGACATTACAACATCTCACTAGCTGCCGATTCTTACATTGCTATCGCAAGCAAGAATGGCTACAATTCAGACTCGAAATCTATATCAATCACCAAAGGGCAAGCCACTGCACAAACCTTCTACCTGAGCGAGATTCCACCGGAAAGCCAGGGCTGGGCGATAGGACATGTCTATGTTTCTAGCAGCACCACGCCCGTTTCCGGAGCCACGGTCTCAATAACAGGCGGTTCCAGCACAATCACATCCTCAGGCGGCGAATACAACCTCACGCTCGCCTTCGGCAGCTACACGATAACCGCTTCGAAAACAGGATACTACTCCGATTCCAAGATAGTGACAATAATTACGGGCCAGGAAACAATCACAGACTTCCATCTCAGGTTATCGCCCAGTTCACAGACTAACGGCACAATCGAGGGTTATGTGTACATCTCTGGCACGAGCATACCGATTAACGGCGCAACGATCCAGGTCCAGGGCGGTCCTAGTGCCACCACGGATGCGACCGGCTATTACTCGCTGAGTGTTAGCCCAGGGACATATACCCTGACAGCCAGCAAATCAGGACATGCCTCAGATACGAAATCAGTTACAGTAACAGTCAGTCAGGTCACCACGAGGGACTTCTATCTCACGCCCTCGGGACCAGATACTGACTCTGACGGACTTCCTGACGATTGGGAGCAACAATACTTTGGAAACCTGGCCCAATCTGCCAGTGGCGATCCTGATAACGACGGCCTCACAAATCTCCAAGAGTATGCAATGGACACAGAGCCTGACAATGACGACACTGATGGCGATGGGATAATAGATGGCGACGACCCCAACCCGCTCGTTGCAGAGGCTGATACCGACGAGAACATTTTGAATAACCAGTGGCTGTGGATCATATTGATTATTGTCATTTGTGCAATCATTGGTGCGGGTCTCTATCTCCGAAAGAAGAAACAACCGGAAAAGGAACAGGAGACAATTCCGCCAAGTGAGAGAGAGCAATGAACGCTGACAGCAAGAAAGATACGAGTCTGCCAGCAATGATAATCGCTATTCTGATAGGCGCATTCGTCGGCTGGATCGTGGGCCTGGTGATTTGGTTCGTGTTCACGATATTCAACCCGATTGACATGGCTCCGCCGGTCATTTATCAAGTTGCCTGGGCCGTATTCGGAGCAATAGGATTTCCGTTTCTCAAAGGGAGGTAGGTGAGGACTATGGACGAAACAATGGAGCAGGAAGAGCAGAGAATAATGTCAGAAACAGACATAAAAGCCAGCATATCGCCGACGCTGAGCGCGGGGGCGATCGCGCTCAAGTTTGTGGCTGGACAGTTCCTCGGAGTGTTCCCGAAGTACTTCGCAAACAGGGCAATCAACAGCTGGAACAACAAGGCCCTGTTCAAGACTCTTGAGGCAGGCATGGATGTCGAGGAGGGGGAAGTAAAGGACATGGTGGACAAAACCCTCAAGGTCAGGGAGATGATACTTACCGAGAAGAACCTGTTCTTCCTATATGACAAAGGTATCATCTCTAAAACAAAGAGGATGATCGCGTTACCACTCTGGCCTATCACAACTATCGCGGTAAGAGGAATGCTCGGGAAATATGTTGTCATCAGCTATAACATGCCCCAGGAGAAGAAGCCCATACGCTTTGACTTGGTCCTGCACCCGAAGGAACCGGAGGCGCTGGCAGATGCAATCAGGAAGCAGATTTCACACCCGGTTTGATGTGAATAGGTATTCCTCAATCCCCTGATTATTCTATGTACAACATACCGAGAAACTTTAATACCAGTGTCAATATTATCATTGCTGCAAAAGTGTCTGTCATGGCAAATGGATCTGTGGAAACCCTTTCTGTATTGGAATCAAAGATACTCAATCTGGGCAAGGACCAGTGTAACAATGGATATCATGGAGGCACCTTCACCCCAGGTTATATTCGAAAGGAGACTGGCCTGAGCTACCTAGCAATCAACCCAGCACTCCTCGCTCTTGTGAACTATGGATTCTTGGAGGCCAGCAAGTCCACCGCGTTTCGAAATGGTTCTACAATCGATATCGATGTTTACACGATTACTTACAAAGGCCTTCAAGCAACCGAGGAAATCAGGTTAGGTGCCATCAAAGTTGAGGAGCACGAGTTTAGCAATGGGTTGCATAGACGCAATGAGCCCATGAACAGCTTCAGACCAAGGAGAGAGTCAGGCCATGGCCCAGAATTAATCCAGTCATTCAAGAGCATGGAAACCGACCTGGCAACAATCTCTGAGAAGGTCAAAGAACTGCACACTAAGTTTGATAGAATTCTGGCGTCGTCAGTAAAACCTGAGACAACGAATTCTTCTGAACGACCAAAAGCACGAAAGCCCAGGGCTGCGAGTCGGAAATCACTTAAACATCAGACCATTATCCTAGACAGCTTGAAAGCCCTCTCTGAAAAAAGCAAGTTCGTGCTTGCAAATAATGTTTATGAAACCTATAGCCAGAAGTGCAAGGACCTGGGCATTTCTTCTAGAAATACTTCCCAGTATAGAAACATCCTTAAGCGTCTTGAGAAAGAAAATCATGTTTCGCTCAAGAGAGTTGGCTGCAAAGAACTTCGTATAAAAGGTCGTGGCTCGCGCGTAGTTGTTGAACTCACCCAAGATGGTAGTGAGTTATTGAAGAAGAACGAGGGAGTTGGGGCAGAGCTGGTGAGGTGGAATATTACATAGTCAATTAATAAGTTTAATATTACATTCATTTTTTCAAAACATAAAAGAATACAACCCTGCGAAAGTAGGGATAAAGCATGACTTGAACGACGGATGCTGTAAGGTAATTCATCAACATCCAGATAAAATCCAAACAAAGGTTTATTACCTTCATAAATATTATTGATGCTCGTGATGCGAAAAATAGAACGGGGAACAAACGAAAAGGCAGTATGCATCAGGGAACAATGCGACAATCTTTCCGAGTGCGTCGAGAGATTGACAAGCATCATTGAACACCAGCCGGGAAGAAAGGACCTGTACTTATTGAGAAATTTAATAGAAAACGCTCTGACCACTCTCCAGGGCAATTATATGAGGAAGGTCTGAATGCAAAACATCGCGTTGAGGCTGGAAGCCTGCAAAGTGACCCTGGCGTCCCATTCGACGAGTCAAGGCAGAAGATATGCCCGGTTTACAAGAAGCTGAGAGACCATCTGGAGGCCAGGGGTTGGACGAGAAAGCACTATCATGCGGAAAACGTGCACAACGGCGGCACGTGCTGTTTCAAGTACGAGGTATCGGAACATAATGAACCAGATGACATTGAAATCCTATACAAGGCCGAGGTAACGATCAGGGGCACGGAAACGACCTGCACCGTGAACATCACGGTCGATTCCTTTGACCCGAAAAACAGGATGAAATCGCTCAATCACGAATCCGAGATAGCGCTTCTCGATACCCTGGTCAGGCTCCTGAGGAAATATGGAATTCACGACGTTTGAAATCGGTTGTCCAATCGTCTGATAAAAAATAGAGGGCGGGGCTTTTGGCCATTTCTGGCTTTATTATAGGGTTGGAGAGAGAATTGCCTCCGCCCAAATTTGGGGAAGAGTTAATCCTGACGCTATCTGGGAATGTGTTAGATAATTCTCGCTTCCCGAAACCGCATGTATCGAGAGCGTGATAAATGTTTCGGAGAGGGGTACTAAAACAGGTCGGAATGCGAATGGAGTAGTGCTATGGTGCCCTTGATGAGTGCTGTAGTAATTTTTAACATTCTGATATTTAGGAAAGCAGTGCTGATTGTTTAATGGGAGTTATATTTAAATCGGAAAGGACGATAATGGGACGTTATGAATCAGAAAAACGGAAACATCGATTTTAAGAATGATCTAAATTGCCGTTTCATATATTGCTGGCGACGGTATCAACACCTTGAAAATGAGTTCATAGCTATTGCTGAGATAATTCCCTTGACAAAAGATTGGGAAGCGCCAAATTATAAGTTTGGGTCATACCCAGTAGGAGATTGCCTGATTAGAATCTGTGGTGAAATTGAAACACTCTTGAAAATTTATTGCCATTCTCCCAAGTTTGAGGGAGAGGGTGATGCCGAGAAAGCAAAAAGAGGTGAGAACATTGGTGATATGAAACCATTTTGCAAAAATGTGATTGGGCTACCATATAGAAGTGTGTATTTTAGAGACTTGGAGGATAGAGTCAACCCTTTCTTAGAATTTAATGATGGCAAACTCCCAGAGTGGTTCAAGATATATTCTAGAGATAAGCACAACAAACTGAAACTTGTTGAAAACGTTAACATGAAACATCTGCTTTATTCTCTTGCGGGTCTATACCTCTTACTTTGTTTGCATCCAGATGATTTTCCTGGATTGGCTTTCGATCACCCATCAGAGATATTCGGAGACAAGAGACAGATTGGGACAGAAGAAGTTTGGCAAAGATTTGAAGCTGGAAATCCCTGGTGATCATGATATCGGAATGAAGTAACTTTCTAGGTTCCAGGTTTTCTTTCGTTTTGTAATGTAAAATATTGGTTCTGGGTGGCCAAAAATCGTAATATGGTAATGACTAATCGAACCGTCTGGATTTTTAGTTGTTTGAGTATTGAATAGATAATCTTGAATAACAGGCATGGGAACTTTTACCAAACCCTCCTGACCCATAATAAAAATAATATGCGAAACCTTATTTTTCAGAAAATTCTCAAGGGCTTTGGGATTAATCGCATACCAGTATGTGGAGCGCTCCCCGTAATCATACGGTTTTGAAATTTTGATAATAACTTTTTCCCCAGATGTAAGCTTAAAAATGTCCATCCTGCCAACTCGATCGACCAACTTTCCCCCGCCGAGTGACTCGATGATTGCCGCATTGTTCGCTTGTGAATCTCTGACATTTTCAATAGTTGTTTCGAACGTAGTTTTTACTCCATCCGGAGACAAATATTCAACTCGACCGTTTGTCAGATATTTTTGAACCCGAAAGATTTTCACGGTTGCATTGAGTGCTTCAGCCATATCTTCCAAATCTTGGTTGGTGTCATCGATAAAAATAGCAATCTGGGGAGTATTGGATTCAATAATATTTTCAATAACTTGTATCAACTGATGTGGCAGTATCGCCCTTTTTTTGGAAATACCATCGATCAATTGATTTTCTTCCAGATAACGAATGAAACGATTGCGAATTTTACGTTGAGTTGCAGGATTTTGAGAAGCTACGATGAATCTGATTATTTGCTCGGAAATATGCTCCCATACTCCATGACGAATCAACTCGCTCTCTATGATTGTCCAAGATGAGTTGTTGAGATCCAAGATAAAACCGTCAGGTGTTCCACCCTTCTGGCGTCGAGTGCTTATTTGAAAACCTTTCAGGTAGATAACATCGCCGAAAAAATCATCGATGTGTTTCTCCACCCAGTTATGTAATTCAGGTTCGTCGTCGAATTCTTGCTTTTCGATGGTCATGATATGGCCTATTCCTGCATGATTGTTGTCTATTAATATCTTTACTAAGGTCGATTATTTTTTATTTGCTTGATTAGAAAATTTAATCGTTTTTCGCATTTCTTTTTGTTGTTAACTTCGCATTGCCAGATAGTAATAACTTGCCAACCACCTTCTTGAAGTCTGGTTTTATTCTTTTTGTCACGGTTCATATTGTCCGTTATCTTTTTCTTCCAAAACTCAGCATTAGTTTCGGGAAGTTTGAAATATTTACAATTTTTATGACCGTGCCAAAAGCATCCATTGACGAATATAATACATTTATATTTAGGTAAAACTATGTCTGGCCGACCAGGAAAACGATAATCATTTTTACGGTAACGAAATCCTTGAGAAAAAAGAAAATTCCGAACGACTTCCTCAAACGTTGTATTGATACTCTTTATTTGCGACATTATTTTACTACGTTTTGATTGAAGATAAATATCGACCATTATTGCCTCTATTCTTCATCATTTAAATGTGCGTATTCGACACCAATGCGTGAAGCATGACTAAATACTTTGTTAGCTACTCTCTGGGTGTAATTTTCTTTTTGAGTGGCCAGATATTGAAGTTGAAATCCAATATTATGATGATGAACGGAAATTATTTTAGATACGTTATTTTCTTCTTTCGGTATGTATAATGTAAATGGTGTATTGTCCCATTTAATACAGAAAGGTTGTCGATTCTTCATTAAAAAGGAGTACAAACCATTTTCTGCTTCGTGGAGTGCTTTATCCATTGAAATATTATGACCAGAAGCGAAATAAAATTTATTAAAAATATTTTCTTCAGGGAAAAGGCAATCACAATGTGGGGTTATACAAAGGACATATTCTTCATTACCTGTTTTAACATTTTTAAAAATGAATAGATCTCCAAAGCGTATACGATCGTCAGTCTTTCTAATTACCTTAAGAAAAGAATAATTATAATTTAATTTTACTAGCTCCATTTGAAACTGGTCTAATCTTTTTGCTCTAAACTCTTTCAATAATTCCCCGTATTTATTTAATTCCTTATACTCCAATAAAACAGAAAATAATTTCGGAGTCTGTGCATAATTAAAAGCCGATAGTTGATTTTTCCAGCAATTTCTAAGAAAATCATAAAATGAATCTTCGTTTGGTAATTTATTTTGATGATGAAAGAATGCAATTTCATCTATATCGGATAGTTCTTGACCTATTACATTTGAATTCTCTCTATATAAATTTTTCATTTCTAAAGCGAGTAGTGTTAAAAAATTTCTTGGTTTTTTACACAATGTTTCTGCGAAATTAGCGTAGATATTATCTGCAGATATTACTAATGGCCCTTCTGGACTACTGGCTGTTACTTTGTTATAGATAACAATTAATATGTTATTAATAAGGAATGTGTTTTCCATACCATCGGCTTGGCGAATAACATAATAATTATCTTGAGGATTTGGTAGGGCATTAGATATGTGGCATCCAATCAGTTTAAAGATATCCTCTAATTCTTGGTTAAATATCTGAGATCCAATACTATTAAATTTTTCCATGAACTGAGGAAACAATTCATTGCCGATTATTTTTCGAATGGCGTCTAAAATATTTGTTTTCAATTGCAGTTGATTAGAAAGACCCATTACGAATTCCTTTAACTCACTAGATATTTTTCTAAATAGTTCGTCTACATTTAATATTTCCGTTTCATCGCTAAGTCTATCACATAAAGTGTTGTATTTGATTGAGATTTCCATATTCTGTTTATAATATTTACTAAAATACGAATGGATATTCAGTTTGATAACTGATAAATCGGTTTGTCGTGTATATATTAATATAAACCATAAATTACGACTCTCGACGGATTCTCCAAGAATTTTCAATGCATCTTTAAACGGAGGATCTCCTCTCAATTCCCAATCCAAAATTAATAAATCATTGTTTTTCAAAATATAATCTCTGCTCTTTTCCCAATCAACAACATTAGTATATTTATAGACATTAAGATTGCATTTTTCTTTTTTAAATGACTCAAATAGCGCTTTTGGTGTTTGATAATCGTCTCCCTCTTCAACTGTAGAATATGGCTCAACAAATGCATTATCAACACATATTGCGGATTTTATCGAATTATGTACTATTTCCTTTGCTATCGTTTCAAAGCTCATTCTTTTTTTCCACTCCATTCAGTTGTTCAATAACAAAGCATGCTCCGTTCATTTTGTTTAATTTCTTGTCATTACTAACATAAATATTATATCCTATTTTATGTAAGTTTGTTTTGGCTAAATATAATCCTATTCCCCTTCCACCTGGTTTCCTAGTAAAAAATAGAGTGAATAATTTATCCATATCAGCCTCATCAATTTTTACACCTGAATTCATTATTAAAATTTTATCGTTTTCATACGTTATATGAATTTTCCTTTCAGAAGAAGGAATTAACCAGTATAGAGCATTGTTTACTATGTTAATAAAAACCGGCTTAATTACCGACTCATATGTATAGAATGTATAATCATCGAATGATGGGTCGGTTGTAAACTCGATACGATGTCTTTCAAACCGTTTCTCAAAAAATTTGTTTAGATATGCCTTCATTTCGGAACCTTTAATATTTATTTTCGATCTGCGCATTGTTCTATAAAGCGGTGTTAGCAATTGATGATTAGTTTCAAGGTGTTCAAATGAATTTCTCAATTGCCTATAATTATATTCAATTTCTGGTTTTGTATCAGATAATTTTTTAAAGAATTCAATTGCCGATGACATCTCCGAATATAGGACATTGAATTGATGGTCTATAATTTCGATTGCCATACCTAATTGTGCCAATTCATGAATTGCATCAATTTTTTCTTCGATCTTTTCATATTGTTCTTTATACCAATCCAGTAACAAATCATCATCAATGTCGAAACTTAAACCTTCAACGTGACTAATAAATGGTTCATATTTTTCTTCAAGGTCATCGACTATGGCCTCGCGAATTTGTTCTAACGCTTTAATCCTTATCTCAATTTCATCTTTTTTCTCATTTCCAGATAGAGTCAAATGACTTGTTTTTTCAGCATACACATCTGGATATTTTTGGATATCTTCTAGTATTTGTTTTTCTAACCTATCGACTGCTTCTAAAAAACGATCATCGTATTCTTTAATCAATGAGGTAACTGAATTTAACAAATCAGCATGTCTTTTATTATATTCTTCTTCTAGATTTTCACGCGTCAATATCTTTTGAACTTCTGATATGAGCGTATCATTATTGTCAATAAGTTGTTTTGTATCATCATATTTATCTCGATATTCACCATATTTATTTATCAAACTGGTAGTTAACGACGCTCGCCTTGGTTTTACGAGCTTCATCTTTCTTAATTTAATTTTCTCGTCTTCAATTTGAGTTAATATGAGTGATAAATCGTTATATATAATTGTAGCCTTCTCTTTCTCTATTCTTAACTTATCATATAACTGGTTTAAATGTATTTTTATCTCATCGATTATAATAAAATTTATATTGAGTTCTTCTTTAAATCTTTTAGCGGTCATTTTATTACGATTTTTCTCTGCTTTTAATATACGTTCATTATGCTGTCGTATTGATTCCACTTGCTGTTCACGAATCGTGAGTGCCTCACCTTTTTCCTTTTCATCTGGTGTTATTGTTCTGAAATATCTTTTAGATAAATCAATAAAGAATGAAATTAAATCTTCTTTAAATTCCCGATATGCTTTATTTTCAATAAATCCTTCTCTACCAGCCTTATCTTTCAAAGATGAATTAATTTCTCTATTGATTTCAATGTATCCGAATAATCTACGATGACTGAATTGATAGTAAGTAGCACTTAGTGAACGTCTTTCTTCAAATTTTAAAAAATCAAAATCTATTCTTCCATATGGTAAAACTCTGAATTTATCACGATATATGTATAAACCACCAAACTGATCACATTTATTAAATATTATATCCCATTTTTCTCTGGGAAGTTTACTGTTTTTTGCATCGCCCTCTATAAAACCGAACCTAATCTTAAAAGGTCCATATGGAGTAGAGCCAGGTGGTCTTATCGGGCGATATGTATGTATCAATATGGTATTGAACACCTGGAGTTCACCTGTAAAAAAACCGTTCTCATCAAAAGAGCCTTCCAGCCAGTGGTCGGCATTTAAAACATCTTCTTTGTTAAAGAAATTTTGTTTGCTAATCAAGTCATATTTCCCAGAAGAATCGTGTACCCAGAATGAAGTTTCAAATAATTTTTCATCGTTGAATGAATTATTTATGCCACTCAGTGAAGAGCGTAAATATTTTATTGCGTCAGTTTGAGGAATATCTATCTTTTCTCCCCGTGCTAATTCAAGTAATAGTTCATGTGGTTCTATAATTATGAAAATTGTTCCATGTCCCGTTTTTGATAATAAATTGACTAAAATTTTTTCTAATAACAAGTCAGGGATCGCAATATTTCCCAAATCATCAATCACTTTTTGTACCACATCATTATGTTCGTGCCAATTTCCTCTTTTAAAATTAAGTTTGAATTCATCAATTGAATCCTGAAAAATTTTGGAAGCGTTTTGTATAGATGATATTTCCTTTAATGGAATATTTACGTCGTCTAGATAAAGATTATAGTTTTCTAAAATTCGCCAATCAATAAACAGTACCTGACACTTTTCATTTTTCTTTTTTGTCAACATAAACATTACTGGACCTAAATATGCTACCGAAAGACGCCCAATTCCCTTTTCACCCATCGGAGTTCGTGGTTCTTTACTAAGTCGTTCCTCATCGGAAACCGCTTGAACTCCTCGTACTCTCGAATCTGTACCCAATACAATCCATTTGTCTTCAATATCTTCTTTAGACATGCCGGTGCCATCATCGGATAAAGTGAAAATTGGTGATTTAATTCCTTCATATCCTTTTAAATACAAATCACATGAAAGATTATCGGCATATGCATCGTATCCATTTTTCCAAAGCTCACAAATAGCTGTTGGGAGATCTGCAATTTGACCCTTTCCGAGAAGGTCTATAGCCCTAGCTTTAGCGCGAAATGTTGGCATCTCTGTAACTCCTTTTAATATTCACACCAATTTTTTTAGCAAGTTCTGGCGGTACTGCGTTCCCGATTTGCCTAGCTTTGATGGCTTCATTCCCTCTAAATTTATATGTTTTCGGGAATGTCTGCAATGTCGCACCTTCCCGTAACGATAACGCCCGATTCTCCTCTGGATGCCCGAATCTACCATTCGAAAGACTGTTGAATCTGGTGGTTATAGTCGGTGCCGGTCGGTCCCATCTCATACGCCCGTACACATCCCTGAAAATGTGGTCTTTATTTCGATATGCATCAATCTGTAAACTCGAATCACCTTTCCAAGACAGTCGCGTTCCACCGTTTTTCGGGGTTTTTTTGATTCGCTTTAGATTATTTTCCGATAACCTAGCTACCGTGTGAAGGAAATCGGTCGAATCCTTATACCCAGCGTTGACTTTTGGAAATCCGTTATGTATACCGATAAAATTTTCCACCACCAAACCAAGATTATGTTCTCCTTTTGGCAATTTTATCTTGTTTGAAAGTCGAGTCGCCACCAAAAGGTATCTGCGTCTGTTCTGCGGTACTCCGTAATGATTTGCATTTATAATCCCATGATCATATGCATATCCTTCTTCTTTTAAAAATCGGAGAAACTGAGCCAGTTCATTTTCGGTTTTATTAGTTAATAATCCGGGTACATTTTCGATAATGATAAAACCAGGTCGGAAATGTTTGACGAATCTTTGGAACTCAGTTAACAGATTCTTGCTTTTAATTGCTTTTTTCTTAGTTGTTCTTATTTTTGTCCAGTATTGACAAGGGCTGCAACCTATGAAAACAAGGGGGTCATCATTTTTCTTTATAGCGGTCAGAGATACTAGCTTCTTTAAAGATAACTTATGAATGTCGATTTCAATAAATAGCGTAGAAGGATTATTTAACGAATATGTTTCCTTACAGCTGGGATCATTGTCAATACCTGCAAGTACTTTAATGCCAGCTTGAGTCAAACCAAATGTCATTCCGCCGGCGCCACAAAAGAAATCAATGGCCTTTAATTCACCTTTTTTATTCATTTTTTAACACCTTTTTCTGAACGTTAATAAGCTCTTTTAATTCCTCAATAGAATATGGCGGTTTTTTCCTATGAATCATTGCATGGCAATTTGGACATATTGGTTTTAAATCATCTATAGGATTTATTGAATATTCTGATTGAATTTCTGAAAGTGGTTTTATATGATGAATATGTATGAATTGACTTCCGACATCACCATATTTATCTTGGAAGTCAAAACCGCAAACCTGACATGAATAACCATAATGTTCAACACATATTTTTCTTGCCAACGGATTTCTTTCGAATGTTTTTGATGTAATGTCTCGAACAGCGCCTTCAGATAATGTATTGATTTCCCTTCTCGATAATGGTATATCGTCAAAGGCATTCGCCAATTCCCAAGTGATTTCCACAGGAGATTGATCTTTATATGAAAACGATAGTCCTGTTCCTGCATATATGAACGGTTGAGAATTATCTGTTCGGAAGAAAATATATACATAGCCAGGTGGATTCAGTAACTCTTTTATTTGTTGTTGATGAATGTTTGTACCTTCTTTTGAATACCATTGCAATTTTTCACCGATGAATTTATTACCATAATCATGACCAGTTCTACCGGGTATTCCTACATTTGTAAAAATGAAGAAATCGTCTTTATATTTGTTATAACCTGTATCCCAATTTCCTCCTTTGGTATCCATAGGGATGCCTATAATCTTGTATACATCTTTTCGGGTATATCGATGGTCAACCTGAAAGGGATACATAATCTCACTTGACCTACATACAATACTGGTTATTGAAAATTTTGGTCTTCCCTTCGCTGACCCTCATATCAGGTCTCTTTCCCGGGTTCCATCTCCGCCGACAGAACTCTGTAAACCCCGCCGGGAAGCACCTCGTCGATGACTATTCTTTGTATTTGCCTGTCACTCCTGTCTCGAATTTTATTCACAACATCCAAATCTTTGCTAGTCTGCATTATATCTCATACCCCCAAGGTAATTTTCTTAATGTCAAAACTACTATTTAATTTTGCTTCATAGAAAGTAACATATTAGAAAAGATTACATAAATTATTATACATAATCAACACTGAAGAATTCAGAATGACAAAGAAAGAATTTCTTGAAGTTGTAGGCAAGTTATCCGAATACAAGTCAACTGCGGAGGGTGCGGCGAAAATAGTAAAGAACCATTATCCAAAGAAGACCTCGAAAGAATATAAAATCACAGAGAAATACTACACCGACGCAAAAACAAGCTTTAACAAAATATTGGATGAAAGTAAAGCATGCCTGGCATTAGGAAAAAAGATAGAAATATCTGAGGAAGATGATTTTCAAGTAAAAGCGGACATTAAGAAGCTTGTTGAATATTCTAACGGCGTGATTGACAGAACGCGTATACCTGTCGATATAATATTGGCATCCCTGATCACGATTTTCGGAGCGTTATGGAAATATTATCAGGAATGGAATGAGGAAAGAAGGAAGAGGCTTCTGGCCGAATTGGAAAAATCTCGTTGGAAATCTTTCGATGAAATTTAGTTGCCCCCTCGCGCCAATGCCTTCGGGTTCCTTGAGATTCTAAATCCTGCTGTTATTGTCGTAACCCCGATGATCTTTCCCCTTGCCCCCCTCCAATAACGATCAAACGCACAGGAAGGCCCTTTTTAAGGCACTATCCTTCACCTGTTGAATTGTGCGTTCTTCTTTGTTTAGTCGCAAATAGCATGGTTTTAGAGCCCTTTAGGAACGAGTTAGAGGGGCAACCTCAGAAAAGTTAGGGAGCCCATCTTGAAAATACAGATATTTTTGTGAATTTACACATCGGCGCCTCATCTCGCAAGCAATTCCTCGACCTTCTCCAGCTCCACGGCCACATCCTCCCCTTTCCCGGTGAGTTTGTACCCACCGTTCTTCAGCTCCCGCACGAGCTTTATCCCCTTCAGATGCGAAAGCGCGACATTCAACGTTGCGGGGTTCAGCCCGGCTCCCTTTGTTATCTCTCTGGCAGTTGCCTTCCCGTTCCTGTGAAGGAAAACGAGAACCTTCAACTGGCCGACCGGCTTCTGGATGGATTCTATACTCATCGGCACGTGATGGATACAGATATATTAAATATTAACATGCTGAAAAGTGATATTACCTTTATCTGTAATTCGTTTTTATCTCGTGCCCTTATTCACGTTTCGCCCTGTACCGGTCCCTCTGGTTGAAAAACGTAACATCCGCATACCCAGCATATATCCTGGCGGAATGTTTTGTTCCGCCGGGAATGAAATACCTGTCCCCTTTCGAATATGTCCGCATGACGCCATCAACGGTCAAATCTATCCTCCCCTCGATGACGATGCCCCATTGGCTCTCATGGGAATGCTCTCCCACCTCGACATCCTCGGAGAATTCCATGAAGATTATCTGATGATTTTCGGATTGAGAAAGATAGGCCTTGGCACCCTTCAATGGGATATCGGCTTCAGGCAGATTTTTTACCGGCTCGGGAAATGCTTCGGGCATATCGGTTCCTCCTTGTCAATCGATGTGTGGATGCGCACACCTGGTAATATAGCTGTGGATAAAATGCCCTGATCAAAGAAAAGAAAAAGGGGAGGTAATCGTGATAATTCATAATTCTCAGCATTACATATAAGTTATCTGTCCGGATTCTCGCTTTTGATAATGTGGCTGGCCATCATTTTATTCTATTTTGCATAGTGATTTCAATAATCTCACTTTCACTCACGCCGGTAATCGAAAGTATTTTGGTGATAAACCCTGTTTTATTTTCAATATAGCTGTCAATGTCATATTCATACTTGGCAGCCAGTTCTTTCTTCAAATTCCCGTATTCGCAGGCGGCCTCGCTGTTTTGCCTTAAATAATCTCTGAAAAGCAAATGATACTTCAGGGCCGCTGAGCCAGCAGCGCAGACATAAAGATTATGGGCAAACCGATAACTCTGATTATTATGATATGGGACTGTATCCGATTTTCTATTGAATGCCTCTCGCCCTTTGATGCCCAGGTCTCCTTGATGTGTATAACCTAATTCCTCGAGTACAACGATTACAGAGTTCAGTTTCTCGATATTATCAATAATAATATCAATATCCAGTATAGGCTTCGCAGCCAAACCGGGAACCGAGGTGCTTCCGACATGCTGGACATCTATATTCAAATGCTTCATGTGCTTTAAATATACTGCCTTTAGCACATTGAATTCATCAGCCCAATCAATATTATAATCCACAATTACGATTTTTCTCATCCTGGCTCCTTCTCAATGATTTTATAGAACATCCTGAAACGCCATTTTATCGTTGTCTTATTGTGGGCGCGCAGATGGTCGATCGCCTTCCTGCCGAAGATGAAACCGTACGTGCCAATGATTTTTTCCAATGAACCATAATCCTGAATCTGGTCAATGTCCTTGTAAGAGAATCCCGCATCGTCCACAAACGCACGGTGTTTTGCCCAAGACTCGACATCCGCATCCACATCCCCGATGATTTCAGCAAGCTCACCGCCATACCAACTAGGCGCTATATCAACGGCGAGAACCAAGCCCCCGGATTTCGTGACTCGAGACGCTTCTGCGACAAACAGGGGCACCATTTGCCTTGGCGGATACAATGTTGCTGTAAATGCGGTCACCATGTCCACACTCTTTTCATCAAGTGGAATTGCCTCTGCCCGACCTTCAATGAATTTGATATTAGAAATTCCAAGTTCCAGTGCTTTCTTCCCTGCCAGTTCTCTCATTGCCTTTTCCGGCTCGATACCGATAACCCCTTTTGCATATTTCGCAAGGGGAAACGTCGATAGCCCGGAGCCAGAGCCGATGTCTACGATTTCTTTGCCGGAAAGGTCAAACATCGCATGGATGACTTCAATCATCGGCGGGTTATAAGGAAAGCTAGCGAACTCGTCATACACTTCTGGATAATCCCGATAGAGGATGTCCCAGCGGTTTTCGATTGTTTCCGGCCTGGTTTTTTCTTTATTATTATTCATAACAATGGCCCGCATCCTTTAACTGCTATTCACTACCCACGCCAAGTGAATGCGAAAGGCCGGTAATAAGGCTTTCGTCAGCCTTTCCCCCTGGTTATTTCGCGAATATATTATCAATCATGCCAATAGTTTTACTAGAGAACTTATACCCGTTTGAACTTTCCGCAGATAATTGATATGCTTTCATGAATTTCACAGGGTTCCCCACACAATCTACAAGGCTTGCCCTCCCCAGGCAATTCTCAATCCTCTGTGCCATTACATGACCAACTGGATGAAATGCATTTTTCGTAAACAACCTGTATAATTTATTTTTATTTGGTTCCCGAGGATATGCTTTTGAGACCAGCTCGTCCATTTCCTTTAATATTTCATCAACCCGGTTATATGCTTGTGATTGCATCATCATCGTAACTATTGGTAAATCCTGGCGAGCCAGGGTAGAAGAATGAATGGAAAAAACCATATCGGCGACTCCTTCCGCTTCTAAGGTTGACAGAATGAATTTCGCTCCCGTTGACTCTGTCCAGTCGCCATATTCCTTATTCCTCGCCATGTGATGTAACTCGTGTGCAATCATCCCTTTGGTATTTTCAAGACCCAGCACATATGCAAGAGTCACATCAAAAGTTGCCTCATCGTAAAATATTCTTCCGTCTCCTGAACCGAACACAAAATAAAGTTTTGTCGAGGGGATTTGGATGTTGGAGGGTAGATAATCTCGTAACCTTTTTTCAACCCATTGTAACACTTCAAATTCTGAATTCTTAAATTCAGTGACTGACAATTCTATTTCATCAATATGGTCTGCGGCATAATGAGCAAAACCTTTCGTTCTTCCCATATTGGTGAGCCATTGAATCATACTTACCGGTTTGGGTGGTTTGCCAGTAACTCCCTGTGTAACCCATTTTATGTAATTCTTTCGGGAGATTCCCATTTCTTTCTCCATGATTTCAAAACTTCTTTTATAAGGCATGCAGCTGGATAAATTCACCCATGTGTCTGGCGCAACCTTGCCGCCACTTTTTAATGTTCTGAGAATCTTGCAGAACACATGATACCCAATAGTACCAATTTCCAATTTGCCTGTCATCGGACCAATGATTGTAAGGTTTCGGCACAATATAAAGATTGGGCATTGTTATTGCTTGGTCAGATATATAAGAACAAGATATTATTTAAGAATCGAAGGCTCGGAGAAAGCCAGGCTTTTCTTCGCAAGAGCCTTTGTTTCCTTTTTCCTCTTCTTTTCTCGCTTTCTTCAACACCTCAGCAATATAGGGTGTTTTAAGTTCTGTGTATATAGCCGTCTCAAGGTTTGATTCAATCGCCCATTTCTTCTTTAAGGCAAAATATCTATCAGCTTCATCTGAGTGCTTTCTTAGATAGTCACGAAATAGTACATGGTCAATATAATCACGACTGCCACGAAACGTTATATGATAATGCACATGCAAACTTTTTCCATGATACTGAAATGGCCCTGATATAAAGTATCTCTCAGGGAATACTCCGAACCCAGGCTCAGGATTGAATTTGTATCCATTGGATTCCAACGACTCTACTATTTTCATCATGGTCTCTTTCTTTGTAATTATAAAAATATCTAAAACTCTTTTTCCACCCAAACCTACGACGGATGTACTACCAATGTGCTCAACTTCTACTGGGAAAGGAATAATTCTACAAAGAAATTTCTTAATGTCGTTAAATTTATCTGGCGCTGTCGGATCGTATGGTAATATCTCCACCTCTTTTTTAACCTTTTGACTCGTGCCCTCAACCTTCGCCTCCAAATAGTCGCCCTCCTATGTAACGGTTCCTATGCTTATTTCACGAACTTAGACATAAAGTTGTACATTTAAAAAAACAAGGCATCCATGCCGCCTCTCGTCGATGCGATTTAGGTCACGGCGGAGTATCCGCCCTATCATGATTAAACTGATGACAAAGGAATAGATAATATTATCCAACGGACATACCGGTTGGAAATGGCCGAGATGAAGGAAAGCCTGACCTTTAAAACCCGCGCCTCTTGGCGCTCTTGGTTGGAGAAACACCACGACAAGGAACAAGAGCTCTGGCTCGTCTTCTACAAGAAAGGAAGCGGTAAGCAGGGTATCTCCTACGAGGACTCGGTGGAGGAGGCACTGTGCTTCGGCTGGATAGACGGCCAGATCAGGAGTATTGACCACGATAGGTGTGCGCGAAGGTTCACGCCCCGTCGGAAGGGGAGTGCGTGGTCAGAAAGCAACCTGAAAAGGGTGGAGAGGATGAAGAAGGAGGGAAAAATGACCAAGGCGGGCCTCGACGCATTCCTGGCATGTGCGCCCCCAAGCCAAGTTTAGGCATGCGATACTGGAAGGCTGGACAACACAACCTTTTAATGCATTCAACAATCCATCTCCGGCGAGGCATCACGAAGCCTTTCGGCAAACATATTAATGGATAGTTATCGGCCCAGCTTCGCTACGGAGTGCCTTCATTCAATTTATTTTCTTTCTTAAATGTTTAGTCTCACAATGTACGAAATCAAATGATTCAAAAATATCTATCACATGCTCATCTGGCATAGCATGAGTGATGACTTCAATAGGTTTTAGTAATTCTAAACGCCTTAAGAGTTCAGCCAGAAGTGATTTTCCGATTCCTTTCTGTTGGTATTCTGGGAGAACTGCTAACCGGTGAATAGTTGCTTGGCGTCCATCATATCCTGCAAAAACTGTTCCTACTATTTTGTCATCAGATTCAGCTATTAGAAACAATCCTGGTGAATGTTGAATAAGCCGGTTCAAAATCTCTTTTGAATCAATTAAACGAAGTTTGATAGAAAAACATTGCTTCCAGATATTAGTTACTGCTTTATAATCTGAACTAGTATATTCACGAATTCTGATACGGCACTCCTCCATTACGCCAAGCGAATGCGCAAGACCCTACATAAGACTTGTGTTCTCATTGCATTGTTACATTGAATAGAATACATGAGTCAGTAACCCAGAACGGAAAGATGCTGGCCGATTAGCGAAAGCGGCGGTCTAACAAACTCCGAAGATGCCCGGCCGTTCCAGATACCTCATTAACCCGGTCTCGGCAAACCTCATTTCCAGGAATGTGGTCATCATGGTCACGAGCCCCGAGAGGCAGGGAAGGAGAGCGAGGATGAAAACATAGAATGGCAGGGTATCGTGTATGGCTGTGTAGGATGCCGCTCTGGATTCGATGAACCTGAAGATTGCCAGCAGTGTCAGGAAACTCAAACCGAGCTGGAAGGCGAATTTTACAGGCATCCACTTCAGGTATTTGGTGGATTTCCTCATTTTTACAGGAGGCATAGTTGAACGTGATTTCCTGAATATATAATGATTCCGGGAATTGGAGGGTTGCATGTAAACTTGTTGTAAAAGCAACCGCTCTTCAGGGGAGGGATCTTTAATTTTACGATTATCGATTACAATTACTGGCGTTTTTATAATTCCTTTGAAAAGCGCTCTCCGGGCTTCTGCTTTAAGCGCCAAATCATGAATGTTGAGTTCAAAACCATATTTCTTGGACAAGGCTTCGAGAGATGTTTTAAGGCAAGAATCTTTTTCGTCCAAAGTATGCTCAGAGGATTGTGCGTCCGCATACCCAATCCCGCCTTCCGGAACCCATCCCTTCCCCCCGCCTCTGCATACCGGCTGGGTATAGTATATTGAGGTCTTGGATTTGATGTATAAGTCTATTCGCTTTGGACGCACTCCCATATTCTCTACCTGCGGAAGATATTGTTTATTGATGTATTTAAAATATCGCAGATGGATTTGGAAACAATACACGAAACGGGCACACAGCCCCAGCATCCAGGCGCTTGTTCCCTAGGTGACTGTACTTACCTGCATGTTTCACGAACTCAGACATGAAGATGTTCTTATAAAAACCAAGGTATCCACACCGCCTCTCGTCAATTACACCTGGTCATGGCGGAGGTGGCTTCAGGGTGCGCGCTTAGAGTCAGCGTTTGGCTCCTTTCGATGATAGTTCGCTTTAGATAGTCCTAAATCATATCTGTAATTCGATTTTTTACCAGTATCTTCTTTTATCTTTAAAATCCGCCTATATCCTAATTTCTGAAACATACTTAAACTTCTAATGTTATGATCTCCGATATCACATCCGAATATCATGTCTGCTCCTTGCTTTTGAAATCCAAAGTCAGTAAGAAGGCGAATTACTTCCGTTCCAATTCCTAATCCCCAGTAGTTCTTTTCACCAATCATAATATCGATTCTGCGACAATCTAACTTGGGATATTTACTGAGAATTCTATCAAGGTTCATCTTTTGAAGATAACATTCACCTACTGGAATGCCATTATTTTCAACTATAAAACAAAAAGCCTTTTGTGATACTGTACGATATATTATTTGGACCTGTTCCCGCGTATAAGCTGATACATCATCTCCTTCTGAATAGAATAATACTTCTGGGTCATTATTCCAAACAACTAAAATATCCCAATCGTCTTCCGTCATAGGGCGCAGCCTAATTATTCGATTACGCTGAACTTCGCTTTTTAAAATTACATTATGTGGTTTCAGTTTAATCATAACTCAACAACTCGTTTCGCCAAACGCCTTTGTACATGGCGCACCCTTCGCCCCTAAGTGAATGCGAAAGGCAGATAATAAGCCTTTCGTTATTGGAGATCGAATCCCTTGGAGCCCACTTCGTTTACCAATCCACTGTCCACACAGTATCCGCAGACACATGCACCCAATAGCCTTCGCCTGGTTTCATAACATAAGTTGGGCCGACCTCCTTGATGTAAGGTGAAACCGGATCAAAGACCTCAACTCTATCCGCGCCAGTACCCCATAATGCATTACCGACAGTCTCAGTTGTCTGCATCGGATAGCCAACTAAATTCCAGCCTGCGTATAATGGAATGGTTGATATTGACGGTATCAACCCGGTCACAGTTAATGTTACATTTGGTTGGTTGATGTAAATCCAGAATCCTAAAGTTTCATCAATATTTGTTAGGTCATTAACTGAGCTTCCTGGGCGGTAGGTCTTCCAGGGGTCGGCCTTGTCCAAAGTGTCGTAATATTTCACGACATCCCATTTGCCAGTAATAGAGGCCAGCACACTTGGAATTGAGGTCTCAGTCATTTCAAGAGGTATGGAGACGAGGTTCCAGCCGGGGGAGAGCAGGGTGGTGAATTCCAGAAGTGGAATGAAATGCCAAAGCGTCATTAATGGGTAATCGTCCTGAGCGAAATCAAAAGGATAAGGCGAGTCCCCAATGCCATCGGAACCGGGTTGGTTCTGGAGAGGGCCAGAGAACATGTCCACGCCAGAATAATCGGACCAATAGTTACCACCGGATGGGTAGCCATTATCCCAGATACTTTGTCCATTTCTATCTTCCGCTTGGGTTCCGCCGTGGTTATTATTGATAAAATTGTTATGATAGACTTTTGTATTTGTGACATCATATTCTAAATATACTCCGGGGAGCCCATTATCCGATATTGTGTTGTTGGTGATAATATTACCATCACAATTACCTGAAAATGCTGTTATCAAAATTCCAAGGCCAGTATTGTTTGAAATAGTATTACCATCTATGGTATTATTACTACAAAAATCGTTAAACCTCATCGCATCGCCATCATTCTTTGATATGGTATTATTGGCAATGATATTGTTATTTGTATATCCAACCGAGAAACCACCGTAGTCAAATGCGCCACCGATTACGTTATTGATGATTATATTCTCGTTTGTATGTGCAAATCCTAATCCTGCAATTTTATTGTTAGAAATAATACTATAATCACAACTAGTCCATCCAATACCACAATTGAGGGCGATGTTATCAGAAATATTACAATAATTAGAATAAACGAAAAATATGCCACCGTGATCAGTTACAGTAAATCCCGAAACATTTACCCAATCTGAAGACTCTATGGAGATACTGCTATGATTCACATCAGAATCAATTATTGTTGTATTTTTATCCTCACCCACAAGTGTTATACTTTTATAAATCACCACATTCTCATAATACGTTCCATTAGCAACCTCGATTGTGTGACCATTTAAGGTATCGGGATCGTCTATTGCGGTTTGTATCGCATTGAAATATTCGTCTGTGTCGATGTTGTGAACTGGCCCTTCAGAAACAACACCTTCGACGAATACAAAACCAACACTAAACATCAGTATCGTGGTTACCCATACTACAGCAATCCGTTTCATTTCTTCCTCCTGTTAATGACAAATAGGACAAACTACCTTATTATCTTTCTTGTTTTACTTACTACGACCGCCAAACACTACGGAATATATGCACATTAAAAACGGGCACACAGCCTTAGCCAGTAGATGCTTGCCCCAAGCAAAAGGCATGCGAGCTGGCTTAAGTCGATTCCCATAACGAGATTCTTTTTGGCGGTATGGTTCTAAGAATTTTAATTTCAAATTTTGATAATTAAAAATGATATTTGTCAACGAGTTTTTATATCGACTCAAGTAGTAGTTCATCTGCTCGATAACGAGAAATAAGAAAATATGAGGTGATGTAAATGAAAAGGATGACAATAGAAAAGAAAGGATATCTCCCGGCGTTTATCGCCCTTGCAATGGTGTTAGTAGGAATGAGCGGAATGGTGAATGCGGCAGATATAGGAACAAGCACAGATACGACTGGCTATCTACAGGTAACCGGAGTCAATGTCGCTCCCACAATAACGGATTTCGAGATCGTGGATGCGAATCAAAATACAATATTAGATGCTCAGGTTGACGTAAATACCGAAATAACAGTGAGCGTGAAAATAGGGGATACGAACGGTTGGAGCGATGTCGACACCGTTCAGGTCATGTGTTGGTTTGATGGAGGTAATGAAAATTACTACTCTCAACAAACGACAGGCCCCAACTACAGGTTCCTTCTCTACTATGACAATACAATCAGTGGAGGGGACGGCGAAACCGCGCCGACAACTGGAAACATGGATGTGAAGTACGATGCTGCAACGGATCACCCTACGATAAAGGACGGCAAACATGCGGTAAACGGGGAGGGCATAGCCACCCAGACATATATACTGACTTGGAAGTTCACCCTCGGATGCCAGGTCAAGCATGCAGACAGACCTTCATTAATTGCCAATGTCAACACATGGAAAGTAATGATCAACGCCACGGATGCTGCTACGACCACGAGCCAGAGTGGAGACGACAACGGCCCCTACGAATTCGGGATATACAAGTACACATACGTTTCCTCTGCGATGAACACATGGAATGTCGGACCTATGCCCCCGAACACCAACCGTGATGCCATAGCTGCCAGTGTTATCACTAGATCGAACGACGACATGGATCTCACCATATGGATAAATGCTGACTTGATATGCTTAGACACCGGATGCGCGATTCCCACAAGTGGCTCGCCCTTGAAGATATTGGCAGGTGCAAGTACCTCGGATGACATAAGTAGCGACCTAACCTTCACTGCAAACCTAGAGGCTGGCGAGAAAACAATTCTAGCCAATACTGGTTATGGAGACCACAGCACGTACATGGCGAGCAACAACGCACTGACAACATACGTGAACTTCAACATTGCAGTGCCCTATGGCACCATGCCAGGAGCATACAACGCTGGATTGACATTCCAGGTAACCCAGGTAGCTTAACTACCTGGCCATTTTCTTTTTTTATTTTTTTTCACTATCAGACTTGATAATGTAACCGATATTAATTACTCTTATGTAGGATTTTCACAGGACAGGTAATATTCATGAACAGAAAAACATCAAAATTAATATTGTGTGCTATCCTGCTAATCGCTCTTTCTTTGACACCATCCCAAACGAGCACGGCAACCGATAATATCGGGAATGTGCAGCTCTACATACCAGGGGAATCTGTGTCTTTCAATGATGCAAACCAAATAATGATGATAACTGGTTTCTGGCACAAATTAGAATTTAACACTCCTTCGGGAGCCAATGTATCCGTGGAACTCACGAACGGGATCGATAAATATGAATGGACATACATCGGGGGAGCATGGAGCGATGTGGAACATGGCTTGTTCATTGATGGGGCGAAGTGTTCATGCGACGGGGAAAGAATATTCTTTTGGATAGCGGTCGACCAGTCCGCTACAACTGGTGTTTGGCTACTCAGCATAACAGCGGGCGAGCAGGAAAGTGAACAGAATATTGAGTTACTGGGAAGAACAGGCGGTGTGGGATTTTCCACACCGGACTTCTTCATAAAGATGCCACCACATACCCAGGTGCAAGTGGACACCGCAGACACGGGACAATATGCAAAAATCCAGAATGACGATGCCGTGCCAGTAACTGTGGATTTTTTCATTGATGATGAGGATTTCACTGTAACTCCCAATGAACACACTATCTCTCCGTTTTCGTTGGGAGAGTACTCCCTGGTCTATTCCGGCACCTCTCACGCTTCCCAAAGACGGGAATTGGAGGGCGAGGTTCTGATTACTTACAATTATATTGGCCCATGCATCGGAACAGCTCAGTTAATTCCTTCCTTCAATTATCCATTTGATATCATCATATTTGTCGGAGATCCGGACCTCGGAATTGTGGAGAATGATGGATACACAGTACAGTATGTAACCAGCGTCCGAATGGCCTCTGACGAGACCAGAATCCTCCCATTGATAATAGACGGTCTGGGGGATGTCGACCTTGACATAGATGGGCTCGGCTGCACGGTTTCATCGATAGAATTGAACGGTGCCGAGATAGAGATGCCGATCCGCCTGGAACTGGTCGGTGACAAGGCCGAGTGCTTCAACATAACGGTTGGACCAGCAATAACCAGCGGAAACGCTTCTATCGTGTACCGGATAAACGGTGACCAGTACACCACCGTTATTGAGATTGACTCTACAGGTGAGCCACAAGAAGTGATAACGGAGAACAATGGCGGCGACCTGAACAAGGTTTTACCTATGGTGGTAATTGGGCTTATAATCGTTGCCCTCCTCACAATGCTGTACGCGAAGAAAAGGAGCGTGAAAAGGTGAGACTCCGAGCCATCGTAATTGTGTCCGTCATAATATTGTTGGCAGGTACAACCAGCGTCATCGGGGACGATGGCGGCGTGCAAGTGGAAAACGTTAATCCCATGTTCTCAAAACTGTCTGTGAGTGAATTTGACGGTAACACCTTGGTCACAATCAATGTTTCAGACTATAATTCATTTTCGGACATTGATAGAATATTCATAAACGTGACAAATGGAAAAGCAGTGGTCTTAAGCATTGTTTACTTTGCGAACATTGCCCGCGATTCGCCGAAGGGGCAGCTCAGGAACGTTATTGGAAACAATCTGGTTCCGGAACTTTCTGGAATTGAGCACAGCAATGTAAGCGAGGGATTGGACAGTTGTTACCTCTTGTTAGTTGTTTGCTTCACACCCGTTGATGGTTCATTCATAGAAGTAGTGGTGTGGGATATGAACGGGCTCTCTGCGACGTACAACGGGGAGTATATATATCCCTCACTCGCCGAAAAGGCCAACATGAACATCATAACCGGGATCATGGTGCTCTCCCTCATATTAACGGTTTCAATCCAGACCTCGTTAAAATGGAGGCGCAAAAATGAGAATGTCTGACTATTTTTCCGAGCGAAGTATTCTGATCACCGTATTACAGACATTCTGGCTATTTCTCTCAATCATTCTCCTGTGTATATTTATCCTCCTAATATTTGTTCCTGGGCTTAGTGCCCCGATTGTTCTATTGGCCATGTCCCCTAATCATGGTAGCTCAAATCAACTAGGCAGTATGTTTTTTGTTCTCTGTGTAATAACAGCTATCACAGTTCTGCACTTTTTGAACAGTGAAAAGGCAATTAAACTGTCCATCATACTATCATTTTTGATAATAATAATATTCGCATACAACCTATTCAGTACCAGCGCATCAATTCCCCTTCATCATTATGGGCTATTTTTTACTGTGGCCTTGATGATTATATTTGATGCGTATATTGAATCAAACAAGTTCGCCACACCACAGAAAATCAAAAGGAAATTTCCAGCGTCGCCCGAGTTATCCGAGCGGATCAGCGACCACCCGTACAATTAATGGACTGAATCCCACATAGTGGGCAATAAGTTAAGCAACAGTATATAGTTCCTCCTGCTGCTTGACCTTCAATTTCTGCTCGAACTCCATCGGCGACAGATATCCGAGTCCAGAATGCATTCGCTTGCTGTTGTACACGTCTTTTATGAACGCCTGGATGTTGTCCAGGCGTTCAATTCGTATCGCTCCTGCGCTGTGATTTCCGCAGATCCTCCGCGACACGTCCGTTCATTTTCTCCAAGGTTTTTTTTAGGAATTCGTTCTCCGCATACAGCTTGCCGACCATGCGCTCCAGCTCGGCAAGCCTTGCCTGGTCTTTGTAAGGTTGGCCTGTGCCGGAGAACGCCTTCTCCGGATTCTCCAAGAACTCCTTCTTCCACCTTCCCACAAGGGCCGGATGAAGGCCGTTCTCCCGCGCCACCTGGGCGAGCGGGATGCCGGTCTCAATCTGGGAGAGAATGGACAATTTGAACTCCTTTGTGTAATTAACTCGACTCTTTGTCATGCACCACCTCCAATGGTTTCATAACTATTGTAATTGTCCATCGAATGGGGTGCAGTCCAATTAGCGTGAATTCAGCGAGAATATATTTAATCATCAGGTGCTATTTTCCTTTATCGTCAAGATGATTGCTTTCGGGTCCCCCTCGCTGTTCCGAATTATCGAAGCATTCAGTTCGGCCAGGAAGCTTGAGCCATCTCTTCTCAGCGATTTGCATTTTACATCTTTTACCGTGTCCTCATATAGAATTCTGCTCATAAATTTCGTGGCTTTTCTGTAATCTTCGGGTGTAACAAAGTCAAGAATTTTTTTCCCCAGCATTTTTTTCTCGCTTGATTGCCCAAATAATTCAAGCGCCCGTTGCGACGAATATATGATTTTTCCTTCGAGGTCGGCCATAATCACGGCCTCAGGCAGGATGCTCACGAGCGCATCGAACATGACCTTCGATTCATGTAGGTCTTTGTGGACTTTCTTTTGCTGTGAGATATCTTCGATGGTTCCACAATAGAACACAATATTACCTTTACCATCCCGGACTGTCGTGGCGTTTTCACGGACATGAAGAATGGAACCATCCTTCTTGGTCCAAGAGGTTTCGAACCCGGCGACCTGTCCTTTACGTTCTATGCGTTTCTTGAAGTCAGAACGTGAAACGCTCTCGGCAAATCCCTCTTTCTCCAGGTTTCGTTTGGAGAGTTCTACCAAGGATGAGAATCCCAACATACGAACGAGCGCCGGGTTTGCCAGGAGAATTTGCCCCTCTGGAGTGGTCTGGTAAATACCGATTAACGTGTTCTTGAAAAGTTCTTTGAATCTTTCTTCCGAACTTCGTAGCGCCCTTTCTGCTTTCTTCTGCACGGTGATGTCTTGGGCGAGTATGGAGAATCCGATTATCGAACCTTCAGTATCCCTGATTGGGTCTATCCTGGCATTTATATCAAATATTTCTCCAGACTTGTGTTTGGCAATGGTGTCGAAGGCTGCAGACTTCTTACCCCGCATGGCAGTTTTTACTATGTCCTCCAAGAACTTTGAATAAAGAAAAATCGGGATGCTCTTTCCCATAACTTCAGTTACTTTGTATCCAAAAAGTTTTTTAGCAGCAGTGTTCCAAAAAAAAGTCTCTCCATCTTTATCTATGAGAATAACAGCCGTATCTGTCTGTTCTATAACGTTCTGGAAGAAGGTATACGATGAAGCAATGTCTGATTTTTTTATGATATCTTCTAAAAGCTCGAAATTTTCCTCAAGCAGTGGGGACAAGAAAAAGACCTCTCCGTAACCGCTGCTTTTTGAGGAGATAACAAAACCATTTCTCAAGAGGGTTTCCATGTGATGTTTCACTGTTCTATAGTTTAATTTCATAATCTCTGCAAGCTGATTGATATTGTATGGCCGTTCCTTAATCAGCTCAATAATTTGTATTCTTTTTTGCCCTCCCTTTTGTCCTATAAGCACATGTGAAAGTGTCTGTTTCAAAGTAAGTATATAGACCACTTTCCTAGAATTCCCCCTCTGAATATCATAGATTAATATAGGATTATCATTGTATAAATTAATTTCGGTTATTTGAATTTGCTGTGGTCGTGCAAATCAACAGAAAAGTATATATACTTTAACATTCTTATTATGATTTCCAGTGCGTGGATGCGATTATGGTAAATATGAATCTATAGTGTTTTTTACGCACAAAGGGAGGAAAGACAATGGTAAATAAAAAAGTTAATGAAAAGTCTAGGACTGACGAAAAGTACAAAGACGAGAAGAAAAACACTTCAGGGGAGAATATGGAAAGTATTATGAAAATCTGGATGGAACAGCAACTAGAGTTGTTCAATCAGATGAACAGAGCGATTGACATCCAGCAGAAACAATATAAAGACATGGGGAAAAATTGGTCCACATTCAATACAAGCGCACATGAGAACGCCAACAAGAACATTAGCGACAATGACTACCGAGAGTTAGCCAACCTCTGGAGAGAACAATATGCCAAGATCAATGCAAATCTTCTCGAAACCACTCGGAAGAGCATCAATCAGCATGCAGAACTATTTGACAAGTGGAGAGATTTCACCGATATCATGAGTAAAGTAACTAGTTCACGAGGAGAGGAGCAGAAAAAACACCTTCAAAATCTCGTTACAAAGTACCAGGATTTGTCCAAGTACACCGCAGATCTCTTCGAAAAGAATAACGCAGCGAACACACAAGAGTACAGTTCAATCCAATCCACCTGGATGGAATTCGTCAATAAGATGAATAAAATTCTGGCGAAGCAGGCGACCGACGAAATGTAGTATTGATAGGGTGAAGATAGCAATGAACGAAACATATCAATCTTTCATAGACGTTTGGGGTGAATTGCAAAAGAATATTGCGAATCAGATACAGATGGGCATAAAGAACGCAACGAAACAATACGAAGATATCTCAAAAAAATGGCTGGCGGAATCCGAACCCGTCAACAAACTTATGGTAGAAATACTCAACGAGAACAAGGAGCCCTACCTGGAAATCTACAATATCTGGAAAAACTATCAGAACAAAACAAATGCTAGGATGATAAAAATATTGGAGCAGGGAAACGCCCCATATATTGCATTGGAGAAAATGTGGACCAAGCATGCGGAAACCATCATCACCTCACTGGATTCCAAAACCGAGGGACGCAATGAATATCTCTACTCCTCCTGGTCCGGACTCACTTCGGAAATGATGCAATTGGTAAGCGATTACATTTCGGAAAGTAAGGCGGACTACCAGGCATTGAACGATATCGTATCAGAGCTGAAAGAAAAGATGGACTCAACCATTTCGAATATGGATGGCAACCTGCCCCACTTAGGAGCCATTGAAAGAAGCTTGCTGAAAATGTATTCCAATTTAGAAGATGAGCGAAATGCCAATTACGGAGATGTCTCCCGGAACGCGATCTGGGAGTTTCAGAAAAGCTGGTTCCAGACCATGGAAACAGTCAGGAAATCACTCATGGGGATAGGCCCCCAGACAGATTACGAGAAACTTTACGCTAGTTTTTTCGACGCGTCCAGGTGGACTCCCTTCAACGGTTTCACGGCTTCAACTAGCACATCAGGCCTAGAAAATGAGGTAACCCAACTTAGGGCTCAGGTAAGCGAGTTAGAAAAGAAACTCAAGAAGAAAAATAATAAGTCATAAGGAGGGCAGATCGGATGACAGAGAACAGCTCGAAAAGGAACGATAAGGTAGAGGATTTCATCGAAGTGATGCGAAAGTACCAAGAGGAATTAATCAAGAATTGGACTGAAGCCATCAAATACACTTCCCCTGTAAGCACAGTGGATTCTCCGGAATTCGCAAACATTATAAAGAAGTACTGGGAAAAAGTGAACATGGAAGTTAGCGAGGCAATGCCGCAGATAGCAAAGGGAGATGATGGCTCACTCCAGAAGCAGAGGGATTTGTTCGTTTCCGCCATGCATGCCTACTCGGACATGCTGAAGGAATTCCTTGTTTCCCCAGCATTCCTCGCTTATCTAAAGCAATCCTATAAAGACAATACCGATATGAAAATTCGGCTGGACAAGTCAAATGAGGAGAACCTCAAACTCTGTGGCATCCTTACCAGGAAAGACCTGGATGAAATTAATTTCAATTTATATAATCTAAACAAAAAGCTGGATCGCCTACAGGACTCGATATCGGAACTCAAGAGAGGAAAAAGATGAACGAGACTTTCATAAAGGAGATTATACAGGGTAATCTAAAGCTGGCCAAAGCATTTGAGCTCACAATCAATGGGCCAGGGGTAGATACCAATACGACAGAATATGAAGTTGTTTTTGAGTACAACAAAATGCGCCTCCTTAGATTCAAGCCACTGGCTGATAAGGGATTATACCCGCCACTTCTCATGGTATACGCGGTCATCAACAAACCGTATATTTTGGACCTCCAGCCAGACAGAAGTGTGGTAAAAAAATTCCTTGAGAAAGGATTCGACGTATATCTCATAGATTGGGGAATGCCTTCCGACGCGGACAAATACATCTGTTTAGATGATTATATAAATTACTATATGCGATACGCTGTGGATCACATTTGCAAAGAAAATTCCTGCACGCAGATCTCGCTTTTGGGATATTGCATCGGCGGGTACTTTGCAACGATATTCAGCTCTCTCTATCCGAAGAGAGTGAAGAACCTCATGATCATGTCTGCGCCAATCGACTTCCATGTCAAAGGGGGTCCGCTGCACGTCTGGACCCAGAAGGACATATTTGATGTGTCGAGATACACTGAGGCGTACGGCAACTGCGCACCAGATATTCTCAACAGCGGATTTCTGCTCTTGAATCCAATGGAGAACACATACCTGAAGTACCTGGACCTCGTAGAAAAGGTGGATGATAAAGACTACGTGGACAATTTCTTCAGGATGGAGAAATGGATAAACGATGGCATCTCGATACCTGCCAGGTTCTTCGTGGAGTGGATTCGGGACGGATACCAGGAGAACAAGTTGGTAAAGGGCGAACTCAAGGTGGCTGGAAAGCCAGTCAACTTGAATAAAATTACTATGCCGCTTCTTCTGATTGTGGGAAAAGCCGACAATCTGGTGCCACCTGCCTCGACTCTTGGTCTATTGCCCCACGTGAAGAGTAAGGACACAAAAGTCTTCGAGAACCCCTCGGGGCACATCGGCATATCTGTTGGGGGAAAGGCTCATAAGGTCATGTGGCCTGAAGTAATCGAGTGGCTTACTAAACACTCTGAGAAGTGATTTTATGACAGAATTCACCAATATCCTGTTAGATATCAAAGGGTCGGTCGCCACGGTCATACTCAACCGACCGCAGCGCCTCAATGTTCTCAACCAAGAGACGCTTTTAGAGCTCGACAACGCTTTCCAGATTATTGCCAAGAACGAAAACGTCAGCGTCGTCGTCTGGAGAAGCAATAGTATGAAGATGTTCACGGCTGGTGCGGACATCAGGGAGATGCGCGAAAAGACTGTGCTTGAAGCGATTGAGTTCGCGAGATTGGGGCACAAAATAGGTCATACCATTGAGCGCGACCTTCCGCCAGTAATCGCCGTCCTCAACGGATTCGTTTTTGGGGGCGGAGTAGAACTCTCCTGCGCCTGCGACCTCCGTATCGCAACTCCTGATGCTATTTTTGCCCAACCAGAAATCGACATAGGAATAATACCTGGCTGGGGTGGAACACAGAGATTATGCAGAATAGTAGGCCTAGGCAAAGCCAAAGAGATGATATACACCGGAAAGCACATAACCGCAGAGGAAGCGCTGTCCATTGGGCTCGTGAACATGATTGTACCGCATGAGCAATTGGAACTTGCCATATTGCATCTCACTGGAATTCTTAGTGCGAAGAGCAGGCCTGCACTCATCTCAGCAAAAAGGGCAATAGCCATGGCCTTGGAGGCACCGCTCAATGCAGGTCTTGCTTACGAAATTCAGGCATGGGGAGCGCTCTTCGATACATACGATGTCAAAGAAGCAATGAACGCATTTCTGGAGAAAAGAGAGCCTAAGTATAAAAACAAGTAAAGGTGACTACATGGGATTACTGGACGGAAGGAAAGCCCTCATCACGGGAGCCAGCAGGGGAATCGGGAGAGAGGTAGCCAAGGGGCTAGCGAAGGAAGGAGCGGATGTCGTGGTCAACTTCAACAAGAGCGAGAAGATGGCTGACGATATTGCCAGAGAGATTGAGAAGTTCGGCAGGAACACATGGGTATATCCAGCAAGTACGAGCAGTATCGAGGAAGTGCGAAAAATGAAAACCGCCATCGAGAAGAACTTCGGGAAGATAGATATCCTAGTGAACAACGCAGGCATCAACATCGATAGGCTCTTCGTGAAGATGAATGAGGCGGAATGGCAACAGGTAATAGACGTGAACCTGACTGGCTATTTCAATTGCTCCAAGGTATTTCTCGATCATATCACCTCATCAAAGTACGGACGAATCATCAACATCGCATCGGTAGTGGGCCAGATGGGAAACATCGGACAGGTCAACTACGCTGCTGCAAAGGCAGGAGTGATTGGCATGACAAAGGCTCTGGCCAGAGAACTGGCCAGAGGCAAAGTTACGGTTAACGCCATCGCACCCGGATTCACGAGGACTGACATGGTGGAGGGAATCCCTGATAATATCAAGGAGAAGATCCTCAAAGGCATACCACTCGGTCGATTCGGCGAACCGGAGGAAGTAGCTTACGCTTGCGTGTATCTCGCCTCAGATAAGGCGGCATACATCACGGGCCATGTCCTCGATATCAACGGTGGCATGTATATGTAAACTACTGGCCCTTGAATGGGCTGGTGTTTACCTAGGTGCAATAGGAAAGAAGTTGGAAATATTAGTTTTTCCACCACATGATAGGTTCAAATCATATTGGATTCAGCATGCCCCACCTGTGAGGGCGGGGAGGTCAACGGCACCCAGCCTAACTGACATTTTGATAACTCCCGTTCCGTCAGGCCGAGGGCTTCACACTCCCCACGACACAACGAACTACTCCAAGCTCCGGTCGTATGTCTTCTCGGCATCCTTCGGGAAACAGCATGCGGAGCGCTGGCGAATGGCGATTTACCATGCGTATCGTACATTATTAATTTTGAACGATTGTAATAAATTTGTATATTCTCTGCAAACGATGTGCAAATCCCCTGTAAGTTATATTGGAAAATATATTATAACATGGGTCATGTATTGAACATCAATGGGGGAATGTAAGTTTAGGTAAATCATCAACTCCAGAATAAAATATAGGAGGTAAAAATATGGCAACAATAGAAAAAGAGGAAAAAGCAAATACAATGGGTATCTTTGATTCGTGGATAGATTATTCCAAACTTATGGAGAATCAGATCACCAGCACTCTGGAAGAAAACCATGCCGAGTACGAAAAACTCTATAATAGTTGGGTTGATTTTTCGAAAAACCTGGAGACAAAAATAAATCCGTCATCGAATGAAGAACAAATCAATTCCAATGAACTTTTCAATGTCTGGAGGAACTACAACAATAAAATTGGCGCTAGGTTGAACAAAATTGTTTCCGAAAATTCAGTCAATGCAGAGGGAATGATGAAAATGTATAGTGAATACTCGAAGAACACAATGGAGAACATTCTGAAAAGTGGTAAACCGGAAAAGGATACAGTAACGGATCTTCACACTGCCTGGTTCGATTTTGCGAACGATATGAACGCTAATATGACCAAATTGATGGCAAAAGGTCAAGATGACCATCAAAAAATGATTGACCTGTGGGGCGATTTCATCGAGAAGATGAACAGTCTTATAGTCCCTTTGACCAGTCAAAACGGAATCGGACTCAACGTATTCTCCACAGACTGGTCATCCATGTCCGAAAAGTTCGGAGAAACCATGACAAGTTTCTTCAAGGACGACAAAACGCATTACAAGGACATCTATGCAACATGGATAAACGAAACCAAGAAGATGAACGGATGGTTTGCAAGTTTGGCAAAGGATTTCGGTACCGATATTGAAAGCCTTTATAACATATATTTCGAAAGGACGGTGGCCCTCCAGAAAAATCTCATGGTGTTCCAGTTCCCGAATGCTTACGCATTGCACAATGAGATCTCGGAACTGAAGAAAAGATTAGTGGATTTGGAGAAAAAGTTGAATTGAACAATAAGGAGAGGATGAACATGACAAAAAAGAAGAGCAAGAAAGAGACGAAAAAGAGCGAAGAGGGTAATCCAAAAGTGGAGAAAACTTCGGGAGACCGGTTCGAGGAGGGCAATCCAAAGATGGAGGAAACCTCGGAGGGTCGCATGCGGGAGATAATGAACCTGTGCACTGAACAGCAATTCGACCTGCTGAATCGCATTAATGATGTGATAAGTGAGCAGCAGAAATTCAATACGAACATCTGGGAGATGTGGTCGAAGTTCAATGATAGCCTATGCGAAAGCATCCTACCGGATTTCGGGAAGGAACAATACAAACAAATCTCCGGCGTCTGGAACGAGCACTACGGGAAGATGAATGCTTCCCTTTTCGAGAATACACAAAAGAGCGCCAGTAAGTATACGGAGTTATTCGGAAAATGGAGGACAATTCCAGAACTCATTAGCAGAATTGCATCATCCAGTAGTAAAGAGCAAGTTGAACTCATCGAGAATCTCAAAAATAAATATGAGGAAGTGTCCAGATACACCGCTGCGTTCTTCGCTGAGAACAACGAGGTAAGGATTGGTGAATACAAGGAGGTACAATCCTCGTGGCTTGATTTCACCAACCGGATGAACACACTGCTGACGGAAATAACAACGGACGAGAATGCATATAAAATGATGGCGGAAGGCGGAATGCATCAGAGGTTCGTGCCGGGTAAAACTGAAGAGGTGCTGGTGAACTGGAGCAAAATATCTTCCGAAATCAATAGCGAGATTGCAGGACTTGTTTCAGAAGCTGCTGAGAAGTTCAGAGATTCGCAAGAAGCCTGGAACGAGTTTCTCCAGAAGGTTATGAGGGTCGTAGCTGAGGAGCACGAGAAGTAAACTACCAGCCCATAAACTATCAGTCCCTTAACTGGGTGGCGTTTATTGCGGAGTTGGAAGTTTTCGTGTGTAGGACAGTGGATAATTTCCAAGAGAAATCGATGATGTCCGCTCAGGTTAAAGAATACTGAGGGGCTACGCTCTGTGGTAATGGAGAGCCCTCGCTGAAGGATAGTAATTTTTGCCATGCTAATTTTTATTATACAGAGGAATGATACACCCCCCACCTAAGAAGGGATCAAATGGCTATCAACGAGAAGGACATTTCGGCTTTGCGCGAATACATAATGGATATTCACAATTTCACAAACGTGGAAAAGCATATGCTGGTCGATGCAATTACTGTGGCCATATTGTGCCATCAACAAAAAGAGAGAACCAATTCGAAATGAAATTCAAATAACTATATTTACCAGGTCCAACCTGCTTTTTCCAGACCAGCAATCTTCCACATCATTTCAGTAACTTATCCACCGAGTCCAGGTGATATGCAATTCCCATTCCCTGTCAATCAAGTCGGTATTGTAGTTTTCTCATTCCTGCTGGATTGGATTCTAAAGAAATGATATGGCCAGGTTTCTTCATGGTGTCTTATATTATTTAAAACTAACGAAAGCTTGCTTATGATAGTTCAAAATGCTATGTTAAAAATTAGCATCCGCCCAAATTGGGTTGGTGAAGAAAATGAAATCAAGGCAAATTATATGTTTTGCATTGGCTATGTCAATGCTGATTGTGAGCGGAGCTGGAGTGAAAGCTTATGACGGGCATGCGCCAATTAGGATAAATTCAAATGGCGACTTCGACGCCAATCACGGCGTCATAGACGGCGACGGCTCTGCAGACAATCCCTGGGTCATCGAGAATTATGTTATCAATGGCACAGGATATGGATATTGCATCTACATCGGAAATACGACGGACTATTTTGTAATCCAGAATTGCTATCTTCACAATGCCAGCGGGTATCAAAATTCACAGTATTATGAAAACAGCGGCGTGATTTTGTACAATGTGGAGAACGGCCTGGTGAAGGATTCGAAGATGGCCACCAATTATAACGGGATATATCTTTATGGTTCCAGCAACAATGTGATTGAGGATAATTTAGTTATCATGAATTCATATCAGGGAATTAACCTTTGGCATTCGTCAGACTGCAATCTGGTAATTAATAATACGGTGGGTTTGAACGAATGGTATGGCATATACGTTGTTGGCTTTGAGAACCAGTACAATGGTATGTCATGCGACTACAACAACATCACGCGGAACATTGCGTGGTACAACACATGCGGCGGGATGTACCTCGCCATCGCCGAGCACAATGAAATATACAGCAATGATTTTTCATTCAATGAGTTATATGGGATTGGATATAGCCAGGAGCTTGCCAGCTGGAACAATGTAACGTATAATTACATATCAGAAAATTATTATGGCATGTACATCGGGGCATCCTCGGAGAACAACATCGTCTGCCATAACCAGATACAGTCGAGTGTCGAATACGGGATATACGTCACAGAGTCAGATAACAATCTTATCCATCAGAACAATATCATCAACAATACCTACCAAGCCTACGATGATTCGGAAAATAACTGGGACAACGGATATCCGTCAGGAGGCAATTTCTGGAGCGATTACAACGGCACCGACGAGTACTCTGGACCGGGACAGAACGAGTTCGGCTCAGACGGCATAGGGGACATGTCCTATGGCCTTGAAGGAAATGGTGAGGATGCGTATCCATGGATGGGGCCTGTTGGGTCGTACGGGTTGGGAAGAAGAGTTGAACCTAGTGGTTTGGGGCGGAGAGTTGAACCTAGTTGAATGAAATTTAACCTGTCAGTGACCGAATTTCATGGTTAATTTGCCTGGATGCATCTTTATCTCCTATTTTTTTGGAGATTGTAAGTGCTTTATTCAATAAAAGTAGAGCCTCATCAGGGCATCCAGCTTTTTTACACGTTTGCCCGAATCTGAAATATGAATCCATGAGCAATGAGTTATCTTCTATCTCTTTTAGTGTAGTTTCGCACTCATTGAATAGAAAAACTGCCTTTTCTTTATCTCCTTTTAATAGGGTATTGATAGCTATGTTCATTTCTGCAGTTGCAACCATGTAATGTTCACCCAGCGTTTTGAAAATCTTAGCTGCTTCCTGAAGACATTTCATAGATTTGTCCAGTTCATCAATGTCCATATATGCTGCTCCTGCATTAGATAATGCGTATCCAAGCACCCGAACAGCACCATTATTTCTTGCCAGTGCAATAGCTTTCTCATGGGATTCAATTTCATCATTCCGTAATTCCAGTGAATCATACGTAGCTCCAAGGCCTGTTAATATCTTTGCAGCTGTATTAGTGTTATCAATTTTCATGGCAATTTCCAGAGCCCTTTTCTTGCTTTCTAATGATTTTCTGAATTCATTTTTTCGTTGATAAATTCTCCCCATACCGTAATAAGCCATTGCCAGTTGATTTCTATTATATGTTTTGAACGAGATTTTCAGTGCATTTTTAAAATAGTCGAGGGCTAGATCAATGTCTCCCAATCTCTCGTGAGTCGTTCCTAGCTGGTAACTTGCCTCCGTTTTGAGTTCCATATCTTTCTTTCTGTCCGCCCATTCCAGTATGTCCTCGAAAAGCGATTGGGCAATCGAATAATTGTTCCTCATCAGCGATATCTCGGCTATCCCGGCCTTGCTCTTCATCGCCAGTCTTTTATTCTTTGCAGCCAGCACCATCGCCCTGTTGTAGCACATTATCGCATCGTCCCATTCCCCCAGGAACGAGAGTGCGTGGCCGTGCATGAAAAGCAATCTGGCCTTGTCCTGTTTGTTCATCTCGATGTTCTTGGCCAAAAGGATGCCGAGCGCGTGCGCCAGCTCCGCCATCCTGTCGCTGTCGAGCAGTTTCTCCTCCCTGTCCAGGATGACCTTGCAGGCCTCGAGGGGCTTGCCCGCGGCCATCAGGTGGTGGAGCGCCTCCATGAGATTGTCCGTGGAATAGGATTCCAGGTAATGCTCGGCCGCCTTGGTGTGGAACCGCTCCAGTTCATTCACTGATAGGTTTCTGTAAACCGCAGTCTTAATCATGTCATGGAGCTCGAAGAAATCGCCCTCTGATTGTTTGAGTATGGACTCCCGGACAAGGCCAGCCAGAACCTTCTGGTGCGCGGTCAGCGCCCTTCTCTCGACAGCGTACCTGTGGACGGACATGTATTTCAGGGCTTCCAGTTCCTGCCCTCCCAGTGTGTTCATGAATTCGTCTTTGATGAACTTCTCGATGTCCATGTTGGTCTCCGGTGTTCCTCCCGCTGCCAGCAGTTCCACGAACAACGGGTGGCCGCGTGTGTGGGTGAATATCTCTTCAAGATACTTGTCAGGCACACCAACCTCCCCGGCCAATGCCAGAGTGCTCTCCTGGTCCAGTCCTTCAAGCGTGAATTCAAGTACCGTTTTCTGGACCGCAGCCTCCTTCCTGTCATAGAATGGATTCACGGTTCTTCCTATTACGATTAGCTTGCATTTTGTTTCCCGGATCAGGTCGTGAAGCATTTTAAAGAAGGTCTGGACCTCCTCGGATGAGTTATGGTAATCGTCATATGTCAAAATGACCCCTCCGATATCGGAAAGGGTTCTCAATATCAGGTATTCCACCTCTGATATGTCAAGGGACTTATTCTCCTCCAAGTATGCTCTCAACTCTCTCTTGCCATTGTCCTCGAAGAAGACTGACAAAGGCATTAGAAGCGCACGCAGCGAGCACCATGGCCGTATGCTGAAATAATGCACTGCATCCAGGTTCCCAGCATCTGAAAGGAATTGGGCAACAAAGCTGGTCTTCCCGATTCCGGGCATGCCCTGGACCACTAAAGTTGCTCCGGTCTGATGTTTCATCCATTCGGAAATCATCTTTCCTTCCATCTCTCGCCCGAAAAAGTGGGCCGGACGTGGAATCCCAGCAAGGCCGGAGGATGAAGAAAAGGTAGGCTTGCTCTGGTTTCTTATAAAAGCCCTGCAGTCGAAGAGTCTGGATGTATTCGCCTCCCTGACAACGTCCACGAACCTGATGTCCAAAGACGTGTTGTTCAAAAAATCATCAATGCTGGTTCTTGAACGTGTTCCTTCCCGGTCCATCATTTCGATGTTGGCCTTGCCCAGCTTTTCTTTTATTGTCTTTGCTTCCCCGTAGCCCTGGCAGGTAAGGTAATAATTAGTTCTCTTGATTTTTATGCCGGGCACATGGACCTTGTGGCATTCAACATACCCCTCAGTTATCAGCGGCCGTATAGACTGGACAACATTCCCTCGCTTGATACCAACAGCATCAGCGATTCCGATCTGGGTCAAATCCATGGTGCCGTCAATCTCTCCCTCATAGGATTTGAAATCAAGCAAGTGGAGGACTATCCTATCCATGACAGAAGCAATTTTTTTGTTTTTTGTCACGCATATAACATAGCTTACGGTATAAATAATCTTATTAGCATATTAAAAATAAGCATGCTTATAAAAACTATATAAGTACTGGAACACTGGATTGACTCATGAGCAAATTGGAAAGATTGAGCAGGATTGAGAAGCCAGTGGGGTCCATGAAGATTCTGTTGTACCTCCATCAGCATGAGAAAGCCACGATAACAAATCTTCTGAAGAGGGAGAACCTGAACCAGCGGACCACATACTCGGCACTGGGAAATCTTCAGAGGGAAGGTCTGATTTTTCAAAAAAAGACCGTGGGCTTCCCGCTGTGCAAGTATTACTTCCTCACAAACAAGGGAAAGACCCTTGCAGAGCAACTGGACCAGGTCGCAACGATTCTCGCCCACTAACCCGAATGAGTGCTCCCCAAGCTAAAGCATGGAATATCCTTTAGTTGTTGTCATCCTGAATGACGTGAATTCGAATGGTTGAACTGGTCATTCAGGTTAATTCGAAATGCTTGGAGCATGTGAATATCGTGGGGAGCACTTTAATTGAACAAGTCCTCGCAGCAGAACTGCTTGTAGCCGAACACTTTTTCCTAATACAATGCTTTTCGTATTCGTCATATAGATTCGAACCACTTAAATTATATAACACATTTCGTAACTATGAAAGCGCCCGTATCCGCAGACTTAGAGTTTAAGACGAAAATATTTATTCACAATCAAGAGTCTTGAACTATGTAAGACGGATATAACTGGGTATGCAGTTGTTTAAGTCCAGACAGTTATATCCGTTTCTTTGAAAGTCGCGGTTTGTGGACGAGGCCGCAGGTGAGAAGCTCCCCGAGGACCAAGCCGAGTCCGCGGAGCGGATTCGGCGAGGACATGTTCAATCACGGTCTGGTGCCCTTGGTCTTCAAATATGTGTAAATGAAGGTTGCATTTTCCCTGCCATTGCTCAGGCTTCCTTCCGCCCCCAAGACCTGAGTAAGATATATTCCAACAATCCACGCAACATCTGGGTCAGGGGTTTGCCTGATGATGCAGGCGCTATAGGTCTTGTTCACCAGGTGCTTTTCCGAAAGTCGCTTCCTGGGGTCGTCCGAAATGCCGACGAACCACCTGTCATAAGGACAATGGTACATGTCCATGAACTCTTTCAATTCTTGAATAGTCTTGTCAATGACATCGTCGATCGTCTCGGTGACCATGGCAGCCTGCCTTTTACCGTATATGGACGCGGAAAACTAATAATACTTCGTAGTACTTTTTAGCATGCTGGATTCAACTAGCAAATTATAAAGAGCCGTAAGACAATATTATCGCCAAGGACGGTCATCATGCTTTACAGGAACTCGAAAGAATATGAGCACACGATAACAGAGCCGGAGCTGGAGCCGCTCCGGAGCTGGCTCAGGGGGGATGTCGGCATTGAGGCGCTGAGGGAGTGGCTGAGGGGGCGGTATGAAGAAGGTGGATAGTCATTTTTAGCATGCTGGAAAATACTAATCAACCTTTTAAAGTGGGATGGGGATGCGTGGGTGCCCGAGTGGGGGATGGTTGGAGTACTGATTGCCGGGGGGTGGCGTCCAGGATATGCACTCTATCTCATTTTCACCTGAAGAGGTTAAGTCGTGCAAGCATCTCAGTCGCTCCAATTCCCATCTTGGAGAATGCGAACCATTTATACTCATGCCTCTTGAGGAATGCTGGCCTCTCCAGTGCGTTTAGGTCACAATTTGTGATGTTATAGTGTCATCTGTACCCGAGTCAATAAATTCCGACTTCAAGTTTTCTATCCCGCTATCTTACCATTCAAAACATCAATCTTTCTCCCGAACATAGAATCTGGCAATTCAGAAGATAAACACATGTCCTCTCGGATGCAGTGGACAGTCTCTTGGGAGGGGGAACCATGCATACGCAGTTGAATTCAAATATCATATTGTTAAGTGAGCTAGTATTAGAATGGAAAATATATTCTCAACATTCACTGTATATCAGAATATCGGGGAAATTATCTCTTCGGGACGGAATATGTGCCGGTCGGCCAATGTCTGCCATCCCTGCAACATCCACCCAACCCTCATACAGGCCATAGACTTTTGCGATTGCATAATTCCCAGTGATTACCATGGCAAAGAGGCACAACCAAAGCAGATCCGCGGCTGAGAAAAGAACTCCGAAATATTGGCTCTCTATCAGGGCGGTGTTCGGGATGCTGATTACACCCGAACCAAAAAACAATCCCAGTTGAATCGGATGGCCGGCGATTAAATCGAGCAGCAGATGGCCAAGCAATACTATCATCGCTCCGATGAGAAATCTTTGGTAGAATGATGAATTTGTATTATCCCGGGTTTCGGCAAGGTGGGCAAATATGAGCAGCGCTAGGGGGAGAACTCCCATGAAAAAGGTGTTGTGAAACAGCCCGAATCCATTGACCATGGGGAAGAAATGATCTATATCCGGAATCATGCCTACCATCCCCAGTAAAAAAATAGTTGTATATTTTCGGGATGATGATATCTCCAGGCAAAATGCGATGAAGATTGATATAACAAAATGAACTATGGGCGACATCGAATATCATACATGTTCTATGGCAATAAAGGCATTTAAACAATTCTCTTCCCTGATTATCACATGCGAATTTCCTTTAATAATATCATTTATGATAATCGAACAACAACCCATTAAACACTCCTGAGAAATATAGATTTGATTGACATGGCAGAAACAATGGACATTTCGAAGAAGTTCATGGAATTCTTCTACTCAGCCAAGAATGCAAGCACCCGCAAGGTTCTTGTTGTCTCGAAGTACACGGAACGAACTATGGTCAACATTTGCCTGCTGAAATTTTTCCTTCAGGAGATGAAGCAAAGGGGCATCTTCATAACCATCGATAGACCTCATCAGTATACTGCAAGCCTATTGACCCTCCATGGAATATCCCAGGAAAAACTGGTGTATATCGATGCGATCAGCCGTTTATCAGGAGAAATCGAGTCTAACATTTCCAATGTTCGATTCGTCAATGGACCCTGCGAACTGAATTTTCTGGATGACATTTCTTCCATCTCGTGTGCATTTGGCACATTCAACAGCCAGACCCTCAATCTCGAAGAAATAGATTTCGTGCTCATTGATGATATAGCAGCCTTCACGAAGTATCAAGAGGAAGACGGTGTGAAGAAAATGATTGAGTCATATATTTCATGCATAGAACGGGTGAAGAAAATAATGGCTCCAATTGTGCTTGATGTCAATCAAAATAAATTCATCTATAAAGCGATTGTTGGCAAATGCGACAGGGTCCTTTTCATCAATCTCTCAAAACTTATGTTTAAGGAGATCAACAAACAAAGAGCCCCAATGAAAATAACCATGGACACCCGACTAAGTGATGCAGTTTCTTCAAATCCGACTTCTTCGGGAGGTTATTGATATGGATAATGCAATTGAAAGATTGTGTTCCGGCGTGGACGGTGTGGATTCATTAATCGATGGGGGATATCCCTTTCCCTCAGTGATACTGGTGGCCGGTCCAGCCGGGACAGGAAAGACCACTTTCTCTCAGCAATTCCTGTTTGCAGGTGCGGACAATGGCGAAGTGGGACTGTATATCACTACGTTGAGCGAGCCCCCGCAGTGGGTGATGCATTACATGTCCTGCATCAAGCGCCTGAACAAGAACCATATCGGGAAGAATGTGAAATTCTGTGACATCGGGCAGCTTCTCCGCAAGGCGACGCCCGAGGAACTTCTCGACTTCATCGATAACGAAATCGCCAAAACGATGGCACAGAGAGTGGTAATAGATCCCATCACTGTCATCAAGGATTTTCTCGGAGTCCAATATAGGCCATTCATCTTCGACCTTGTGAATCACCTCAAGAATTGGCGGGCAATCACGATCCTGACAGGCGAGGCTGAACCGAATGTAATTTACCCTCACGAAGTAGCCTATGCCGCTGACGGCGTCGTGCTGCTTACTTATGAGGAAATTGATGGGGCAAGGAAAAAATACATGGAAATTCTGAAGATGAGGGGGACCGAGCACAGGACCGGTAAACTGACATTCACCATCACGAAAAACGATGGCTTCACAGTGCAAATCGGTTCACCCTGAAGATAAAGGAATGGGTGCAGCGATGGAAAGATTCCACAATGCAAATGTTCAGGATCAAATGAAAACGACTTCAACCAGAAGAGAAACAAGCAGTGGGCATTTCCTCGCTAAGGAATGGGCCGAATCTTTGCCTTTTATCAATGATATCTCCAGAGCATGCGTCTCGGGGGATTTGATTTTAATAGAGAGTCGCTGGGACGATTCAGCTGGACCATACTCAGGTATATTGGCAAGGTGCAACGGTCATGAATTTGGATACCGCCTTAGGCCGGGGCTGCGATCACCCTTCTTATTATCGTATGGAAGGGATTTTTAACCTTTTCCGGGGCAAGGTCAGCTCTGGGTGTTATCCTGGGCTCTGCCATGAAGAAAATTGCACTGCCCACAACCATGGAAATGCCAATGGCAAATGCTGCGCCAATCAGCAATTCAGTGGAATATAAATTGTGTTGGCTGGCACCTATCATATTTATTATCATTGCGTAACCGAGCACCAGGAAACATACCATTCCACCATCTGAGGAGCGTTTCATCACATCACCGATATGCAATAGGGCTATCATGATTAATACCACTTCCCATCGGGTTATCAATAGAGAAACTCACCGGTGAATCCCGTTCATGCACCGATTCTTCATAATGAATATGACACCTATGACATAATAAATGGAAGGATACAAATATTGGAATTGATAACAGTTCAGGAGACTCAATGGCCCGGGCAGAGGCTGCTGTTCAGGGCTATATCTGGCTGAACTCCAGGCTTTCATTGTCTTGACAAAGATGCGGACCGACCTTGATTGATTGTGGATATCTAAAATCAGCCGGTGACAAACACTTTTCCCATCTTTTCGAATCTCGAAGGCAGCAAAGAGAGCATGAACACGAATCTATTTTCCAGGATCCTTACATCCTGGATTCTGACGCCGTCAATTCGCTTGACATAGCTGGAGAACTTGTTGAACTCATCCGCATTGTCGAATTCGATCATCACGGCCTCGCTCATTGGACTTTCGGGCGTCTCCGCCACAGATCCACCGGGCACCACCCCCATGGGCATTTCTTCCCTGTAACTGTTGATGAATTCGACGCTCGAAGCGGCATTGCTCAGGCTGGCATACTTTCGCGGGGATTCAACGATTTCACATTCCTCAGCGTTGAATATCTCCTCGACTTTTAATTGCAGGGTCGTTAGCAGATTATTCTTCTTCACGAGATAGTCGGTCACACCCAGCCTGAATGCCTTGGCCGCCACCTCTTCATTGCCCTCACCGGTTATCATTATCAATGGAGTATCGAGCCTCAGCCCCTCTGTCTTCTCGAGGAACCGGAGGCCGTCCATGCCGAAGGGAAGTTTGTAATCCAGCAAAATGAGATCGAATCTCGCTTCTCTGAGCTTTTTTTCGGCAAGATGCCCGTCCCTGGCCTCTACGATCTGAAGGTCGGGCATTTTTTCTTTCAACGCTATTGTCACCATTTCCCGGAATGCGGGATTGTCGTCGATCAAGAGTATTTTCTTTTCCATTAATAGCCCCCTGGCAATTTGTTCACTATCAGCCAGTATAAAGGTATGCTCTTCACGGTTTCAACGAATGTTCCGAAGGAAACAGGTTTTACGATGTAGCTATTGGCTCCGATGGAATAGCACTCTTTGATATCGGAATCAAGCATGGAGGATGTGAGCATGACCACGGGTATTTGCTTCAAAATTGCGTCATCCTTGATTGCGGCGAGGGCCTGCTTTCCGTCCATCACCGGCATCTTGAGGTCCATGAGTATCAGGGTCGGCATGGGCCTGTTTACCTGGCCCTCCCACTTTCCCCGACCCTTGAGATAATCGAGGGCCTCGCTCCCGTTCCGCACGGTTATGATGTTGTTCACGTTATGTGCCTGCTCCAGTGCGTTGACTGTCAGTTCCGCATGCGCCTCGTTGTCTTCCACTAACATAATTATGCTGTTCTTCAGATTTCCTTTCATTCTTTCACCCCCGTTTTCGGTATCGTGAATATGAATTTCGAACCCTTGCCGAACTCGGATTCCACATGGATTTCGCCGCCATGGGTCTCCACCACCTTCTTAACGATGGACAGGCCGATGCCTGAGCCTTCCGCGCCCTGTTCGGAGGCGCGCTCGAAGATGTTGAATATCCGCTCCTGGTCCTCTTCCTTTATACCGATTCCATTGTCCTGAACCCAGAATTCGTAGTATTCTTGCGATTCCTTCCATCCGATGATGATTTGAGGATCATTCTGGTCGCCCATGTAATTCACGGCATTGCCCACAAGATTATTCACTACTTGGGTCATCCTCATACCATCGCCGTATATCTCAGGGAAATCATCTGGATAGGTGATCTTGACCCCTCTTTCGGTAATCTTGCCTTCCAGGGATTCTATCGAACCTTTTAGAATCATATTAAAATCATGCCATTCGAAAGGCCTTAATTTCCTTCCGGCCCTTGACAGTTCCAGCAAATCGGAGGTCAGCACACTCAGCCTTTCTGAGCCCTGGTTGATGCGATCGATATAATGCCGACCCTTGTTGTCCAGGCTATCGCCGTAATTCTGCGCCAAGAGGTCGGAGAAACCTTGTATGGTGACAAGCGGAGCCTTTAGGTCATGGGAGACGGTGTAGGTGTAATCTTCAAGTTCCTTGTTCTTGATAGCGAGCTTCTTCTCTGTTGACTTGAGTGTTTCCACGGTTTCATTCAGGTCTTCCATTATGTTGAGGGCTGCTCTGTCACTTCTTTCAAGTTCCCCGACTTTCGATTTGAGTGTGTCATTGAATGTCCTCAACACTTTATCGGATTCCTCCATGGAAGCCAGCATTGAATTGACCTCGGTTGCCAACGAGGAAATCTCGTCATTCCCGGCAACCGATACTCTGGCCGAACGATTCTCATCGTGTGCTATCTTATTCACATCGAAATTCAATACTGACAGCCTTCTCACAATGGTCAGATCCCATGTCAGTAAGGCAATGGAACCGATGATGGACATCACTATTAGCAAGGTCATATGGAAGAAATTGAAGTTAGCAACCACATGCTGGTTTGAGTCACGAGGCATTTCGATTTTGATTATAAGAAGGGAGGAACCATTGACATCTTTGATTATTGTGTACCCAGCAATACAATCCTTATTGAGAATCCGAATAAAGAATGGTTCGCCGCTCTCATTCAAATGTTGCTCGGCCTCATTGAAATCCGCCGGTTTGTCTTCGTTGGTCAAATAAAAAGTGAGTGAAATATGAATAACTTCCGATAGATGTTCTGTTGTACCAACATCAAAGAACCTGCCCATGAGCATTGCTCCATTGAGAGGTGAATCGCAGGCACTGTTTTGGGTGGGTCTGGACGCTATCATCATTGGCCCATAATCAGTTTGGACTAGCCCCATTGCGCTGCTTTCGGAATATGGAAGTTTAAAAATGATGCCATTGGCCAGGATTGCATCTATCAATTCTGCGGAGTATGAAAATTCAGTTCCAGTCTCAGCATCAAAGGTTTTTTCAAAAATGACGGTATTATTGAGGTCAACATAGAGTATTATGTTCAATCCCAGGTTTATGAACACCGCATCAACAATATTCGAATCCAGATATTCCTGGTTCTGATTGCCAATGAACTCATATGTATCATCCCAGGCAGCCCAATCATAAACCGACTTGTCCAATGCATCTAGCTCTCCATTCATAGCACTGACTGTTCGGTTTACATTTTGTTCTGCGTAGTTCATTTCAAGTTCCTTGAAGCCATTCAATGCTATTGATTGGGACACGAAAAACAGGCATATGAATAATGTAATTATGATTAATAGTGTTGCGAATACAGCTTTTTTACGCAGATTCATTGTTACACCCCATAGTTCTGCTCAAGCTGTTTCATTCTCTCCTTCAGTTCTATCATCTTCAGTTCACGGTCGATGGTTGCCCTTTTGTATCGCTCCAGGTCGTGAAGGTTCTCTTTCGTCTCTTCCTCCATTTTCTTGCGCTCGGTGATGTCCCTGCAACTGCCGTATATTTGGTTATTTCCCATCACGACAGCATTGAGTTCTGTTGGCACTGCGAAACCATCTTTCTTCACAAGGGTAATTTCAGTGAAAAATTCACCAGTTTCCAATAGTCGCTGAAATCCGTTTAAATGCTCTTGAATATCCTCTTTCTTTGAAATGTCAGTGATGTTCATCTTTGTAAATTCCTCTGCTGAGTATCCCAACATTTCTGTGGCCTTTGGATTCGTATAAACATAATTGCCATTCTTGTCCGCGATGAACACAGCATCGGCGGAATTGGCCATCATGGTTCTGAACTTTTTCTCGCTCTCCTTCAGAGCCTCATCGGCCTTCCTGCGCTCGGTGATGTCGCTGAGGAAATTCAACGTGGCTGGTTTGCCTTCCCAATCAATCTTGGCGGCGCTTATCTCCACCCATTTGACCGCCCCAGCACGGGCAATCACCCTGAACGCGTACTTGCCCTGCGCCCCCTCGCCCTTTATCCGGCGCTTGTAATTTTCGACGACCATCTGCCTGTCGTCCGGGTGTATGAACTCGGGAAATGGCGTGTTGGCGATTTCCTGCTCAGAATAGCCATCCAGCAACTCGATCGCCTTGCGATTGACGAACTTCATCATGCCGTCCTGCGCCACGACGATCGCCTCGTTGGCGGTGTCCACCAGCAAACGGTATTTCTGCTCGCTTTTCTGGAGCGCTTCCTCCGCTCTCTTGCGCTCGGTGACATCCCTGCTCGAACCGATTATACTGGTTGGCCGTCCGTTTTCGTCCCTGAGAAATTTGACATTGGCTTCGATGAAGACGGTCGTGCCATCCTTGCATATCTCTTCGAGTTGGAGAATGTGCATACGGTCAGGGTCGATGCCCGGCACGCTCTCCTCGGCCAGCCCTTTTTTGAGTTCGTTCATGGCGTTTTTGTACGACTCGGAAGTCATAGACTTTCCCTGAGGGAGAGCGAGCGCTTCCTCAGGTGTGTAGCCTAGAAGCTTCTGTACTGACGGGCTGAAAAAGGTGAATTTGCGAGTGTTGAGGTCCAAGGTCCAGACGACATCAGCGGAATTCTCTGACAGCAGTCTGTACTTCCTCTCGCTTTCCCGCAGAGCTTCCTCGGTCTTCTTGCGCTCGGTGATGTCTGTGAGGATGTAAAGGATATTTGTGATATTACCGTCCGTCTTGATTGGCGAACTTTGCACAGAAACAGTTGTTTTAATGCCATTCAACGTTGGAAATGTCAATTCGATATTTGAGTTCCTATCTGCCAACCTTTCTTTAAAATCTGTGCGATAATCCTCAGTAGGAAGGCCGAATGCGGCGACCAGGTCCATAAAATTTTTATCTATCAGTATTTCCGGACTGATGCCAAGCATATTTAGCAATGCTCGGTTCACTTTCCGTATAATTCCCTGAGTATCAACAAGGGCAAGCCCCGAGGGTGATTCCTCGAAAAGCTGTTTGAATGTTTCTTCGCTCTCCCGCATGGCGTCCTGGGTGGCCTTGTGTTCTGTGATATCAATAAAACTGCCCGTATTCAAAACCATTGATTTCGGTTCTAAGGATTTCATACTGCTCATCAATTCACCATGCACTCAAATCCTCGGGGAAGTATATTAAAAAGAAGACATGATTATCAGAAACGAGAATCACTGGGAATGAGGAAAATTGATTGTATTATCAAAAAGTGGAATCCTGAGGTATAATCTATATACCCGGCAGACAATTTCGAATTATCATGATTCAACCCCTCTTTTTTTTCTTTTTATATTATGAAAGATAAATTCACTCGAAGTACAGTTTGAAGAGGCATATCTTGTCCCCGCCCATTATCGAATTTTCATGTTCGAGGTTGAATTTCCTTCCGGTCTTCATTGCAAACCGGGAAATGGTGCATCTGGCGGACAGGCAGAACAACGGATTCTTACCGATGGCCTCCAACCAGGCGCATTTTGTATTGCTAACTGTGACCTTGTCACCATCAATCTCATAAGAGAATTCCATACCCATGATATTGAAGAACATGCAGAGCCAGTTGGCCAATGTTTCAATGGTCGGCGTCTCCTGGACAGGGCCGGGCAGGAATTTGTCTATGACTTCCTTCTCCAAGCGCTCGGAAATTTCATTGACATTTTTTTTATTATCGATGTTCAAACGCGTGACCAAAGCCAGGAATGATTCGCGAATCAGGCTCTTCTTCCTGTCGATGTCAGATAAAGCGACTTCTATGGAATTGAAAAGCGCGTCCATCCTGAAGGGCTTCATTATGAAACTGTGCGCGCCAAGTGTCATGGCGAACTTTGCGGCTTCGTAATCTGCAGTGACGAAAATGATACACTGGAGGGGGTTGAGTACGTGTATGCTCTTCATGGCATTGATGCCATTGCTCCTGGGCATGCGGTGGTCCATGAGGATGATGTCCGGTTTCCGGTTTAGTTGGCTGTAAGCCAGCACGGCCTCGTCGCCGTCACGGGCCTCGGCGAGTATTTCATGGTCCTTTATCTCGAGGATATTCCTGTAAACTTCGAGTATGGAAGTTTCATCGTCCACGAGCATGAGGGTGGCCATCAGTTGCCCCTCCTCAGGATGACTATGAAATTGCTTCCCCGTGTGTGGTCGCCCTTCACCCTGTCCTCGACATGGATGCACCCGCCATAGCTCTCGATTATCGTCTTGACGAGCATCAGGCCAAGCCCTGTCCCCCAAATCTCGGGATGGAGGCGCAGCGAGCGGTCGAATATCTTTTCTTTCATGCTATCCTCTATCCCGGGGCCATTGTCCGTGAATTCCAGCTTCACGAATCCTGATTCATGGCCCGAGACCTTTAGGCCAAGCTCGGCTTTCGGGCAGTGATTGAATTTTATTGCATTGGTTATCAGGTTGACGAACGCCTCCAGTAGCAGCCTGCCTCCGACCACGACAGCATCCTTGGTCTCGCTGGCAACCTCTATTTCAAAATTCCGAGTGGGGAAGAGGGCTCGTGAACTGAGAACGGCGTCTTCCAGCAGGTCGAAGACGTCGACCGTCTGAGGTACTATCTCTCCGCTCTTGATTGCCTGGAGCTTCTTCAGGTTTGATATGAGGTGGGCGCTGCTGGCTATCTGCTCGAGTGCGTTTCTCGCGTACCTCTCGCCTTTCTCCGACAGCTCGCCCGTGAGCAGGAGAAGTTCCAGGTTGGACATTGCTCCCTGGTTGAAGTTGTTGATGTCGTGGCTCATCAGGTCATTGTAGAATTCGGCGCGCTCGTACTCCGCCTCCAGATTGATTTCCATTTCCTTCGATTTAGTGATGTCGCGGATTATACCCTGGTACCCCAGGACCTCCCCGGACCCTGACCGCTTTATCATCGATGTGACCATGCAGATAACGCGGGTGCCGTCCCTCTTTTTCAAAATGAGCTCGAAATCCTTTATTCGGTCATGGATTTTGAGCGCCTGGACAATGCGTTTCCTTTCCTCCTTGTTGACAAACGTCAATTCCACATCCTGGCCTATCAGGTCTTCCTTCAGATAGCCCAGAAGTTCGCATCCTGCCCGGTTCAGGTCGACGATTATGCCTTCCCGGTCCGTGATGAACATGGCATCCAGCGATTCCTCGAAAAGCGATTTATAGCGATTATCGGCATCGGGAGTCTTATGGCCAACTTTTACAGTATTCCTCTTGCTGCCGGATGCGGACCTCTTCCCGCCTTTCTTCTGGCCAGCCATCAACTTGACCTCCCGATAATTGGTAGCGTGATTATGAACTCGCTGCCTTCCCCTTCCTTGCTCTGGACATGTATTTCGCCGCCGTGGTCTGCCACGAGCGTTTTCACAATCACCAGCCCGAGTCCGAAACCAGTGGTCCGGGTGGAAAACAGCGGCTCGAATATTTGGGACTGAATTTCATCGCTCATGCCATGGCCTGTGTCCTTGACGGATAGTTCCACCATTTCCTTGTCTCCAGCCCTGGTGGAGACCGTTAGAAGGCCACCATCCGGCATTGCCTGGCATGCATTAGAAACAAGATTGTCCAGCACCTGTCTGAGTTTTTCAGAGTCCGCGCTGATTTTAGAAACTGCATCTGACAATTCGAGTTTCACAGTGATATCTCCAGGTGTCGCGTCCGATGTCGAGAAAAATGAATGGACCAAATCATTCAGGTCCGTGTCTTTGTGCACGTTCGGTTTCTGCCTGCTGAAGCTCAGCATGTTGCCAATGATCCTGTCCGAGCGGTCCACTTCTTTCTCAAGGAGGTCCAGCATCTTGAGAGTCTTTTCGTCAACATCCGGGAATTTCGTCCTGAGGTAATACGCGACATTGTTTATCACACTGAGCGGATTTCTCAGCTCGTGGCTGAGGCTGGCAGCCATTTGCCCGAGGATCGCAAGCCGTTCCTGTTTTATCATGCGTGCATGGGTTTCTTCGAGCTCTTTTGTTGTTTCTTTGACCATGTTTTGAAGATTTTCCGAATAATCATTGAGTTCCATTTCCATTTGCTTCCGCTCGGTGATGTCGCTGATGAAATTTAGCGTGGCGGGGGAACCTTCCCAATCAAACATGACACTGCTAAGCTCCACCCACTTGACTGCACCAGCACGTGTGATTGTCCTGAACGTATACTTTTTCGGTACTTCCTCGCCTTTTATCCGACGCCTGTAATTTTCAGCGACAATCTCCCTGTCGTCCGGGTGTATGAACTCTGAAAATGGTAATGTGAGGATTTCTTGTTCGGTATAATCCCCCAGCAGTTTGACGGCCATGCGATTGACGAATTTCAGCAGGCCGTTCTGCGCGACTAGAATTGCCTCGTTAGCTGTATCCACCAGCAATCGATATTTTAAATCGCTCTCGCGCAGGGCCTTGCTCACCAGCTCCCGCTCGGTGATATCCAGAGCGGATTCCAGGAGGCATTGCTTTCCCGATATATGAACCAGATCGCCAGACCATAACAGGTCGCGCACTTCTCCCGTTTGCGTCCTGATTTGTAAATCAATACCATTTATCCTGCCATATTTACGGATGAGATTCAACAATTTATCGCGCATCTTTGGATCGAGCCAGGTCCCGAGCTCGGAGGATGTTCGACCGATTATTTCCTCCCTCGGCAATCCGTAGGTGCGTGCCATCGTATCATTCACGTCGATGATTGTACCGCTCTCCACTTCCGAGATGGTCTTCAGTATAGGACTGGAATGGAAAGCCTTGGAGAATCTCTCGTTGGATTGCAGCAGTTCTTCTTTCACCTTCTTGCTGTCAGTAATATCCTGGTAGGTCCCCATCAACTTCGCAACTGTACCGTCGACTTTTACCGCGCGTCCTATGGCACGTACCCAGATGTGCCTGCCCTTGGCGCTGGTAAATGGGAGTTCAAGATCGAACGATTCTCCACTTTCCATACAGCGCTGCATGGCCGATTCCAGGGTGGACCGGGCCGGAAGATCATAGAAGAGGACAGCTTTTGACAGGTCGAATTTCTGATCTTCGGAAATATCATGAATTTTATAGGTCTCTTTTGTCCAGTGCACAGCTTTTGTTCTGAGGTCGAGTTCCCAGCCACCTATATGGGCCATCTCGCCAACATCATTGAGAAGGAATGTAGCATCATTGATTATCTCCTCGGCCTTCTTGCGTTCTGTGATATCCTCCGCGACATTGATGAATCGAACAACCTCGCCCTTCTCGTCCTTCAATGGCAACGCCCTTTCGTGAATCCATTTGATATTGCCGTCGTAGAGAATTCGGTATTCCATCTCCAGGGATTCACCCTTCGCGGCATGGCTCTGGAACTCGGTTTCCGCGCGTTTCAGGTCGTCCGGATGGATTGCCTTCTTCCAGCCGGTCCTGTCCGCGTAGGCGCTCTCCACAGTCATCCCGAAGACCTTTTCGTAGGCATTGTTGACATAGAGCAGTTTCTTTTCCACCCAGTCAGTTAGCCAGAAGACAATGTCGATGTTCTCGGCGAGCTGGCGAAATTTTTGCTCGCTTTCGACAATTATCGTATCGACAAGCTTGTGTTCTGTGATGTCCCTGATGTTTGCCACGAGCCCCTCAACTGAAGGAGTTTCGAAGTGATTCTTATCTATGGCAACGAGGTAGTGCCATGTGCCGTCAATATGCTTGAACCTGAACTCCATGCTGCTTTCGGCCCCTGGCATTGCAAGGCATTCTTGAAACTCCTGCATCATTTTACCCAGGTCGTCCGGGTGGACGTATTTGGTCATGAACTCGACGAGACTCGTCTGAAGCAACTCTGTTGGTTCCATCCCGAATGTCTTGTTGAATGACTGGCTGACATAGGAGACCTTCGAATCACGGCTAATGACGAGGATGACATCGGAGCTCTTCTCGATGAGTGAGCGGAAGCGCTCCTCATTTTGGGCCAGGGTAATCTCCGCCTTCCTCCGCGCAAGCACGTTTGCCGTCGCGCTGGCATATGCAAGGAATTCCTCATCCCCGGGTTCTGCAGCCCCTTTTTTGCCTGCAATGAGGATGGTTCCAACAAGCTGCTCGTTGCGTGTTAACGCCAGCCCCACGAACCAGCCGAAACCGAACATTTTCTCGATCATCTTGCCAACAGGTTTGGAGATGGCTCCGAAGGAGGCATCGTGAAGGGATTTGACGCGTCCGATGGTCGAGGTTGTTATCTCCTGGTACATATCTTTGCTGACAGGGGACTTGAAACCGTTCAATTTACTGCCGATAATATTCATTATCTTGGTATTGCCATCATCAGAGAGCGTGGATTGACGCAATACGAGTTCGGATTTTCCATCGTCATAATCGTTGATCAAAACCTCTGCCGCGCCAGTGATCTCCTTCAGCTTGGTCACGATTGTAGCGTACAATTGGTCGGGATGGGTAAAGGCTATTGCCTGGGTATAATCGGCGATGGATGTTAACATTTGGTTTTTAAGTGTTATCATATCTTCCGCTAGTTTCTGGTCGGTGATGTCCTTGACGTTCACGACCAGTCCGTTTGCTGAAGGTATTTCCCGATAGTTTTTTCCAGTTGCGACAAGGTAGTGCCATGTGCCGTCCGCATGCTTGAATTTGAATTCTACCTGACATTCTTTTTCAGGTTCTTCCAGGCATTTCTCGAAAGTGGTCAATGTTGTTTCAAGATTGTCTGGATGAATGTAGTCGCTTAAAAGAACATCTATCCGTGACTCCTGAAATTCCGAAGGTTCTTTCCCGAATAAATCATGAAATGATGGGCTCGCATAGGATAACTTCAATTCATGGTCTAATACAAGAACAACATCAGAACTCTTTTCCATCAAGGCGTGGAACCATTCATCTTCATTAATAGAGTGGTCGTTAGATTTTTTATCTAATCTCTCCTCCTTTTTTCTAACCATTTCCCTCTCCATTGGAGATTCACAAGGAAAAACCACTCATGTATTTGTACGGGATTTTCAAGGAACCTCTTTATATATAATATAAGACTTGATTAATTATAAGAATAAATAGTTATCGGAGAAATTATCAAATGCGAATATTGTATTTGATGCACATAATTGACTATAAATTAACGTGTTTTCCCCGAAGCCAATAGTAATTAAAAAGAGCAGCGCACCAATCCAGAAATTCCGGTTCGGAAGAATGAAATGCCATCGAATAATCAACCTTGCCAGCTATTGATTTGAAACAAATCAAGGATTCGGTTTCACTTGCGAACAAGAAAAAGGGAATTTCTCCCATCGCTTTCACGTTTATCGCCATCATCCGGCTATCCATATACTCGGTTGGGACCCTTTTACCTCCCGACAGGATTATATGTATTTCGATGCCATTTCGCAATTTTTCAGCCTGAACAGCCACCAAGGAATCATTGAACTCATCGAGAACACAACTGAGAACGAGCTTGGATCCTGCGTTTATCCGAAGTATTGCATTCACCACTTTCATGGTTCCTTCAATTTTGTCACTTTTCATGAGCATTTCAAAGACATCGAAACCAAAAGGGATAGAGGCAAAGTCATGCCGCTCGACATACGATGAATGGCTGGAAATAAAATCAAATATGTTCAACCGCTCGGCAACCACTTTCCCAAAATTTGTAATATCGAAAAATCCATCACGATTTTTGACCAGAACACCACTGCCTATCAGCCGCCGAACATGCCGCGTTGCCTCGGACGGGGCCAGACCGGAACCCTGCAGCACATCCCTATGGCGAATCGGTTTGGTCAGGGCAAGCCTCAAAATGCCTATTCTGGCAGGATGGGATAGTTCGAACATCAGGTCTTTTTTTTGCACATTTCCACCTAACAATTCACCCAAGCAGCATGAGAACACTGACATATAATAATTTCTATTGATAGAAACTATTTCTATTAAACTTAACGAAAGCTTATAAACTAATGAATGATTATGAGTTGCACGGGGGATAAAAACGGTACAAAAACAAACAGGCCTTGACGTAATCGATATGTTGCAGGTGCTGAGTGATGAACATTCCAGAAGGATTCTGATAGCTACACATCAAAAATCCAGAACAGCCATGGAGATTGCAGAAGTCCACGGAATACCAATTGCTGCGTGTTACAGAAGAATCAAGGTCCTTGAGGACATGGCATTCATTCAAAAAGACGAGCAAATACTTACACAGAAGGGAAAACGCAGATGGACCTACATCTCGAACATCCACAAGATAGAATTGTATTACAAGGATGGTCAGGTGGCGGCAAGATGCGAGCTGAGGAATGGTTTCATTGAACAGAATTGAGGGATGATTGTATGGAAGATATGGACAATAACATGAACATCGAAAGACTCTCTTCCGGTGTGGATGAACTTGACAAGTTGATTGATGGTGGCTACCCCAGGGAAAGGACCGTGCTTCTTTCTGGCGGTCCAGGTGTGGGAAAAACTATCATCGCCCTGCAATTCATTGACAGTTCCTGCAAGAAAGGCCTTAAATGCCTCTATCTCGCAACCGAGGAAACACCGGACGAATTGAGGATACAAGCCACCCAATTGAAATTTCCCATTGTAGAATACGAAAAGAAAGGCCTTCTTAATATCGTACCCGCACTTGCGGAAAGAATGGACGATGTGCATTGGCAGCGCGGCATTAATATCGGAACATCGTTATTCAAGAGTCCATTGTTGGCAATCAATTCCTCCAATGCCGATGTAATAGTTCTTGACAATATCGGTTCATACACCCTGGACACAACCATAGGTGCATTCAGGGAACAGATGGATTTTCTAGTCAACACAATAAGGGTGAAAAAGATGACTGGTATAATAATTTCCGACGACGTATTAAGCGAGAGATACAACAATGTGGCCCAGTATTCTGTCCATGGTGTTATTCACATGTTCAAGCGCGAGAGCCCTTTTACAGGAGCAGTCGAGCGCCTGATGAATGTCGTGAAGATGAGAGGTACATCCACTCCTCTTGGCTACGTGAAATACACCATTGATCAGAATGGGATAAATGTCCTTGTTCAAAAATGATGTTTCCACTTCTGGACAAAAAATTCAGTATACAACCAGCAGAATAATACAAAGCAAAGCCATATAATACCAACATGCCTCTCCGGTTATGGTGGGTTCACTGATGTGGCCTTGTTTAGGGGGATCGTACAAATGTCTCAACACCTTCAACCTTGACCAAAGGTCATGGTTTGAGGTCTCGTAAATACGAACCAAACCTCCTAATATAGACTTCTTGCCCATAGAGGTTCCTTTTCCTATGTTTCACAAATTTCACAGAACCTCACTTTATTGCCTATAATGGCCTAGTTTATAACATAGGCCTGAAACCATATGCATTATTCCCATGCCCAGTTGGCGCAAAAACGTATATCGGGCTGTAAGGTTTTTCTCCGTAGAACAGGACATTCAACCCTTGGTTTCGAACTTTTATCAATCGATTGCTCATACCGAAGTCAACATTTACCGAATTGCTTGATGGCCAGGAAAATCCAATGCATGTGCCATTGTTGCTTACTAGATTCGCGATATGATTCTCGACATCATTCTTTGCCTCTAGACCGTAATGAGAAAGGATATGATTTGCATCCATCAGTAACACTGGTGGCTGTCTAGATTCTGGAAATATTTTTTTCACAGTATTCCAGTCAAAATCCTCTAAAAACGATTTTCCTGCAACCTGGACCGTAAACACATCTTCAGATTCCTTTTGAAGCAGAGACAAAGGGCTGATGAATCTTATTGTATTTTGGTAATCCTTAACATGGGTTTCCAGCAATGTGGAGGGTGCTCGACCGAACAATCTGGTTGACATGGTGGTGTAAACCCCTCTTGGAACAATGGACGCTTGCTTCACAATTTCTCTGGATAAGCTCTGAATGACTTTCATAGGAACAGTCCCTTCAAATTCGAAGAGATTATACTGTCCCGGTTCGATAATCCCTTGCAGAAATCCGTCCATATTTATTATATCAATATGATTATCATGAATGCTGGGGTCCAGAAATTCTATAAAACTGTCAAAATGACCGCTAGCCAATGAAAATAAAATAATAGGATTCCATATGGTCTGACCTCGTAATTTTTCCAGTTTCATTAATCTCAACCTGCGCCCGCCAATGTCCGCCATCTCCAGGGATACGACGCCATCGCCCATGAATTCGAGAGTGTTGCTGACACTGGTTTCCAGAACAAAAATAACATTGAAATTGCTGCGCTCCACCAGGTCCTTCTGGATTGTATGCATGAGCCGTCTGGGGGCGATCCCATATCTTTCAGCAAGTGAATCGACACTGTCAATTGCTATAATGGCCCTTCCAGATTGGGTGATTTCGAGTTTCTCATAAAGCTTGTCTATCTCCGGAAGCAGATTGGTCACATCAATCGTCCATGTATCGTTCTGGACCTTGCCGGAGCCCGGTTCAGGGTCGGAATCACCCTCCAGGGTCTCGTCACCATCCTCGATACGGGATTCCAGCCTGTCCAGTTCTTTCCTGCTCAGCATGCCTTTTCTGGCCAGCTGAGAACCATAGTCTTTCCCTTTGGATAAAAGCACGTTGAAATCTATCCAGTTCAGATGTCTCTTGAGGACCTGTTCATCAATTCGACCGGAAATGAAGTACGCGTCATGGCTTGACTTGAAGAAAGTAAGCAATTCCAGGGCCAATGTCGTCTTTCCAGTGCCTGGTGCGCCCCTCAATATCAGAGAGTGTCCGTCTGCTGAAAAGAAATTTTTCAATTCCCGGGGAATGATACCTCTGGTGTCGGGACCAATATCAACTTTACTCTTATTCATATATATATAAACAGATTATTGGTTAATAAAATATGCAGATAACATTATCATTTTTGATATTGAGTAAAGGCACGAATCTCTCAAATGATAATCATACATGATATTCGCGAAGAAACCTTATAATCAATCATGCAGGATAATCCAATCAGGTGATTGAAAAATGTACCTGACAAAAAATATGAAAATATTTGGAAGCATCCTGCTTGCCATTGTGATTGTGGGAATGCCATTGTACCAGATGACCGTTTCGGTCTTCGGGTCGAATGAACAAAACGAGGCATTGCCCTCGACAGTTGATCCAATAGTCCCCCCGCCCATCCACGAGCCGCCTGTCTGCGTGATAGACTATAGCACCATGATCCATATGACAACAAGGACAACCTTCTATCTAGGCCAAGACATTGATTTGGACAAATATTTCATGGATCCGGACACGAAGGACCTTGATTACTCGGTTGTTTTCCGGGATACTGTTGCCAATGTTATTCTGAATGACCATTATCTCGAATCTGTAACTACATATGATGAACCGAGCTATAGTTATATCACGGTTTATGCCAGTGACGGTTGGAGCATGGCGTCTTATGATTTCATCCTCGTAGTGAGTGACAGGGAAATCATCGGCCTCGATGAGGACACAGCTGTCACAATCGATGTTCGCCAATATGTGCCCTTCATGTTTGAAGAATACTCTATCGAATGTTCGGGAGACATCAGTGCAACTCTCGACTACGATTATTATCTCTATATAAATATGGACATTGCGCCCTTTGAGAATTGGTGGGGTAATGGAATGGTGACCCTTTCTATATATGATGAGCCCAACTTCTTCCCAATACCACCTTTCCCAACACCACCTTGCCCAATACCGCCCTTCGATGAAAGTGGCTTATCAAGCCTAGTGTCCACCCATACATACGGCTGTTTCGAATTTGATGTCGGCGTTAATTCTGTCAATGACCCGCCCATAGCGCTGAACGAACTGACATATCAACTCCTGGTCACCGAGAACACTGCGGCCGACCTTCCCAACCCCGTGCCGCTTGACGAGATGTTCGAGGATGTGGACAGCCAGCTTGAATATTCCTGGATATCGACCAACGAACTCGGTTCGATCGGTATCAAGGACTCCAAAATAGCCTCCATCTCAGGCGGGCCCATTACCGGAGACGACACCATCACACTTGTGGCCTTTGATGAGGAATATATGGCGACGTTCGAGATTGCAATGACCGTCGTCCCCAGGACCATGGTCGAGATGTCCGAAGACACCACGTGCCTCCTAAACCTGCAAAACTACGTTGTCATGACAACGCAAGATTACCTCGCAGAGAGTTCGGGCAATGTGGTTGTGGGGGCAATATCAACACACACACCGTCCATATCCCTCGATCCTAAGCAGGATTGGTTTGGCGACGAGACTGTCTCGATCGCGGCTTTTCCAAAGACCTTTAGTATAAACCCACCGTATGGCCCGATAATCATTGACTGCGTTCCACCGGGTCCGAGCATTCCGCCAATGCCTGCCGATAAGGTATATGGCATGTACGAGTTCGACATCAATGTTGCCGGAGTCAACGATCCGCCTTATATCGCTATCGAGCCGACCGTCACAATCCTGGAGGATTGCAATGCGGTTGATGCATTCAACCTGGAGGAATGCTTCGGAGATGTGGACAGCCAACTGCTGTATTCTCTTGAGGTGTCAGAAGGCCAGATGACTGCCTATGCTGGATTGGGTGGCGGTGTGAGCTTGTTTCCGGCGTCCAATTGGTTCGGAACAGGCACGGTCACGATTGCGGCCAGCGATGGTGAGTTCGCAGCCTCTCAGGGAGTCCCTGTCCAGGTTCTTCCGGTGAATGACATACCCTTCGCAACCGATGCAGATTGCCTCTTCACAATGGACGAGGACACAAACATATCAATTAGCTTGGATGAACTGATTTCGGATGTCGACGATGCACTGTGGTTCAGCTATGTAACCAGCAACGCAAATTCGACCGTCCAACTGAATGAGACGACATGGGACCTAATGGTCGTGCCGGACGAGAATTGGAACGGCATCATCAGCATGATAGTCTACGGTTCGGATGGCGAGAGCCAACTTGCACGCAATCTAGTCCTGAATGTGACTCCAGTGAATGACCAGCCCGAGATAATCTCCACGGATGGCATGACAATGACTGAGGACACGCCCGTTGACATCGACCTGTCTACATACATTACGGATGTGGACAACCAACTTGAGTACTCGGTATTTTCATCTCAAGGCCGATTTCTGTGCGAAAGAGTCCAGGGCTCAATATGGTCGCTAAGCACGTCTGTCGAACAATGGAACGGCTGCGAAACGATAAGTGTGGTGGCATATGACGGCGAGTTCATGCTCATTCAAAATATTGATGTTGCGGTCCAAGCCGTCAACGACATGCCGGTATCTGTCACGACCATCACCAACGTAACGATGGCCGAGGACACAGTGTGCTCCTTCGCTGTCCGCGACATGTTCGAGGACGTGGATGGCGACGAGCTGACTTACACCTTCGAAACCGATGCTGCCCTGCAATATGAATTCGTCAGCGAAACAGGGACACTTACCGTTATACCCAATGAAAACTGGAACGGAAATACGGAGGTCAGAATATTCGCATCCGACGGCTCGCTCCAGACCGGAATAGAGATACCGGTCAGCGTTTCGCCTATAAACGACCCACCTTATCTGATAAACGGAATCCAGTCGATCGCACTGGTCGCTGGAAATTCCACGAACATATCCCTTTCGGGTCTCTTCGGTGACATAGATTCCCATGTTCTGACCATCGAGGTCCTTGGCACCAAGAATCTTGAGGTGACCACCATGGACGCGTACGGAGTGTTCAATATCCGATCCCTCGATTCCTGGGAAGGTTCCCAGACACTGTTAGTGCGTGTATCCGATGGTGAGGATGTGACAGAAACGATGATGACCGTCTCCACCTATATCCCAGATGTGACCATGGAGGCTGCGGTTCCAGGGAGCGGTTTCGTGGACAATGTTTACTGGATGATGTTCGGAATGGCAATGGCGGTGGTCATATTCGTCGCCTACACCGCAACTGAGACCAGAAAAATGAATTCAAGGACAGAAGCCCACAAGGGTGGCATCCTGTGAACAGAAATGTCGCGGTCGGTTAGTGCTGACCGCGACCCTTTTAACAATTATTGAAGGTGATATAAATGAAAAATCAAGGGATTGAAATGATAGATGCAACCGAACTCCTGATGGATGCAGATATGGAAAAAATCCTTCTCGCGACATACAATGTACCTAGGAGTGCGTCCGAAATCAGCGAGAAGTACGGAATGCCTATTGCCATTTGCTTTCGAAAGATCAAGATACTTAAACTCAGGGGCCTACTCAATGTTGTTGAGAAAGTAAAGACCAGCAAGGGAAAGACAGTCGAATACTTATCCGCAAACCTGGAAAATGCATATGTTTACTATGATTCGGGCCGTGTGAAGGTCAGATTCACTGTCGTGCTGCAAATGGTGGAGGACTTCAGAATACGGTATGAAAGAGCTTCAAGTATCTATAAAAATGCCGAGAGAATCGCCGTGGAGAGCAATCAATACTGATAATCTGGCCAGGAGATATATATATGAAAGCCGACATCACTATATTAATATCGGAAAAGTGCTGAAATGGACGCGATCGAAGCTTCGAAGATAATAGCGGACGAATATGCCGCAAAGATCCTTGCCGCCACCTACACGATCCCGAAGAGCGCGATAAGGCTCAGCTATGATCTCGGAATTCCCATAGCCGCATGCTACAGAAGGATCCGAATGCTGGAGAAGGCGAACCTCATCAGATGCGAGGAAAGGATCCTCACGCAGAAAGGCAAGAGGATGAGCGTTTATGTTTCCGTTCTGAAGAACGCGTTCATCTTCCTCGAGAACGGGAAACTCAGAGTAAGGTTCGAGATGAAATCCGGTTGCGTGGATGATTACGAGAGCAGCACCGAGGCCATCGGTTCACCGACTGGGGCCGAGATTTAGAATGATTCCCTCCTTTTGGGCCAAAGGCATTCCAGCTTTTGGTCCTCTCTTTTTTTCAAACCTGCTATCTTCGAGACGAACTCTTTTGAAGGATATCCAACATTAAAGTGGTTACCCTCTTCATCGAAGTACTGAGTGAGGGTTCTCAAACGTTAAAGCTGGAGGAGAGCACACCAATGTAGAACGATTGGCAACGACTAGTTTCTCGGGATTATTCAGGCTCACTACGATGGATGTTTCTTTCATTCATTCATTCACGCATCCTCTGTATGAACAACCAGGGCCAAACCCCTGAGCTTGAGATATTTATATTTCCTACACGAGCATGAAGAGTCCATCAGGAATGCGTCCCAGAATCGAGGGTTGTCGGGTTCATCCCTCGGTCTTACAGCCGGGATCCCACTATCGAAACGGTCAGAATTCGATTATTTGACCAGTTATCGAAACTATGTCCTGGAAAAACCTGGGCCATGTAATGTCAAAATTAATATATGCTTTCATAAACTAACAAAAAAAATAGGCGGGATTTTTTTAGCCATAGGCCCGAGGTTGGAGAGAGAATAACCCCGCCGATTGGGGAAGAGATCATTGGTATCCGTATTAAAGGCAAATGGTGGTGTGTTTCGTCGTTCCATTCACCTTATACATACAATATTCAATGACTTATATGAACTTGTGGTCCACATTATCAATATTGAAAATAAAAAAAAAGAAAAAATAGAGGAGATGGTTAATGTGATTTCCTGCGGTTCACCGGTGAAGAATTATCTCGCTCCATTCCTTGCTCAGTTCCTCGACCGGCTTGTCCAGCCTGATTTCCTGACCTACTTCATCCACGCGGTCGATCTTTATCCTGACCCAGTCAACTTTTTCCAACGAGCTCCGCTTCTTGATGTCCTGGTTCAGCTCTACCAGAATCGTGGAAAATTCCCCGCTGTCTGAGGAAGTCCTGAGGTCCTTTGCGATACCGATGGGTGTTTTGCTCCTATCAGTCACGGATTTATCGATGAAATCGCGCTGGCTGTGTTGCGCTTTTTTCACAGATATCTTGTGCGTGAACTGGCTGTTGAGGCTCTCAATGGTCTTGCACAGCCGGGCTGAGTCCTTGTCCATGACCAGGTCGCTTGTGTTCAACGGAAGGTGATGCCAACCGCTCAGTTCTGCGTTGTTCTGAGTGTTGCGCGCATCCACTTCCACATGGAGGGTGCTGTACCTGCCTGTCCTCATCTCCTGTTCCACTTCTCGGATACGGCCGATTTCCTGACCGTTGCTGTCCAATACATGCCTGTCTTTCAAGTTTTCAAGTTCATTCTTCATGTTTATCCCCCTTTGGGTGTGTGTATCCATAGTTGCTATGGACAGAAGAACAAATGTCGGAGTGAATACATATAAACTCACTCGTGATTATCAGAATTGAGAATGCGATAGAGTGGAGATTGAGATTACATTTCAGCGGTAGAACAATAACCCGATAAATCATCATAGTGGCAGGGTCTGAACTAGATTCAGGCCAGATGTCCAAGTTTCGAGCCCTTCAGCCCATCTTTTCACATAAGATATTTTAAATTCCCAGCTTCGGCACGCACTCCAGGTACGCTGCCTTCAGCTCCTCCATGTCTATATGGTCGTAGATATCGATAGTCTCGCCCCGCGTATCCCCCCGCAACTCCTTGATGTACTCCCTGGGCATCCCGCCCTTCCGCATGTGGGTAGTGAACCAGTGGCGGCAGCAGTGGGGAGTGAAACGCTTGCTCAAATCCCCGGACTTCTCGTCATGGAGGCCGATGCGGGCTGCATTCCTTTCGATTATGCGGGTAACGAACGAATGATTGATTCTGTGGCAGTTAACGGGTATTACGAACAATGCTTGCATCTTGCCCTTGACAAGGGCGTTTCGCGAGCTAATCCATCGTTTAAGCACCTTTCCGCACTCGTTATCGAAGAATACGGTGAGGTTGCTGCGCTTGCCGTTAGGCTTCAGCTTGATGGAGAGATTGGCCCAATCGATGTCCTCCAGGTCGATTGCTATGAGCTCCCCGGCCCTGATGCCCGTCTTCGCCAGAAGGCAGATGACTGCCTTTTCCTGCGAATCCACGGTGGTGGATACAAGCTCGCTCATCTGCCGGACAGTGATTATCTGCCTGGGCACGTCTCCGTTCTTGCCTGAACTCAGGGGCTGGACATAGCGCTGCCTGAACTTCGGTACGGGCGATTTCACCACACGGTCCTCGAACTCCAGGTACTCGTAGAACGATGCCAGGTTATCGATGTTCTTCTTGATGGTCGCATAGCTAGGCTTCGTCCTTCCCATCCTTCCCGGGCGGCTCTGGAGGTATATGAGGTACTTCCTGAGGTCGTCCATGTCCACGTCTATACAGTTCTTGCCAATCTGTTTGAAAAAGATCTTTAGTGTGTATTCGCTGGACTTGATGGCCCACTGGGACCAGCCCCTGATGCGGGCGTCCTGGAGAAACTCGTCCAGCAACTCGGCATTGGACTTCACCGCACCCATTTCCAACCCCTCCCGGTGATCATGACCAGTTTGTACTCAACTAATGCCTCCAGCTGCGCAGTCAGTGATTTAATCGCCTCGGAATCTGTGTACACGATGTTCAGCGCGGCCATTATCTGGTCCTGATTGAACCCCCTGTCCCTGCTCTGAAGGAAACTGACGAGTTGTTTGTCGAAGGACCGCACACCCGAGAACGAAGGCTCAAGGAACGCCCTGTTTCGGAGGTCTGCCAGCTCCTCCTCCTGTATAGATAATAGCTTGTTCAACCGTAGAATCTCGTTCTTCAGGGTCTTGTTCTCCACTTCCAATTCTATGGATTTGAGCTTGATGTCAGTTACAGCTTGGGTCTGCGTGATCTTGGGGCCGTCAATGGCCTCCTCGATGAGAGACTGCAGATACTTTGAAAGCGACATTACATTGTCGTTTGCAGCCCGCTCCCAATTTTCCTTCTGTTTCTCGGTTTTTGCGTAGATTACGACCCTTTTCTTCAAAGAGGGGTTTTCCATCTCATCACGACACTGGAATAAATTCAGAGTATAAAATAATATCGCTAGATTTTAGTTATCACTTCAGTGGCTCTTTGATTTATATATAATCATCCGGAGACACTGAAGCTCTTCAGTGGCGCATTTTATAAGCAAACGCTGAATTAGAATTTCTAGCACTTAAGCGTTTCTCTTATCCTTCACATTGCTTGATACAAGAAAAAGATTTACCTCTCCCATCATCTTTAAATCCCCGTGTAACTTGCAGGGATTCCCCCGACGGGAACAAGGAAACAGTGACGAACATGGCCGACCAGCGGAACAAGGTCAACGAACTTATACGGAAAAGGAAGATAAAGTGGGTTGTCCTGAACTTCCTGGACATCCAGGGCGAGCAGAGATGCATGTCGGTGCCGTCGGCGTCTTTCACGCAGGGCAAGGCCTGGGAGGGGATGGACTGTGACGGCTCTTCGCTGGGGTTCATGGGCCATGAGAAGAGCGATATGCTGCTGGTGCCAGATCCAGATTCCTGCTGGGTGGACCCGTTTTTCACTGACCCGACACTGAACATCCATGCCAACACTTCCACTCACAGCCATGAAGCCATAGGGCCGAGGGGATGCCTGGGTAGGCTACTTACCGCATACAAGAAGGCCAAGCTCGAACCGATGCTGTCGCCGGAAATGGAATTCAGCCTCTACGAGAGTATCCAGCAGGCGATACTTGACAATGACATCATGGGCGTGGATATGGACTGGGCGGGTAAGAACGTTCTGCACACGTTCTTCGGTTACTACGACCAGCCCAGCCACCCGCTGAGACCAAAGAATGGCTATCTCAGCAGCAATGTCAACGAGGACCACAAGGATTACAGGAACTGCCTTTCCAACCTGCTCACCGACATAGGCTACGACATCAGGTACCACCACCACGAGGGCGGCAAACGGCAGCTCGAGATCGAGACTGGATATTATCCCGCCATGAAGGCTGCGGATTTCATCGCTGACTTCAAATACCTGGCAAGAGGTCTTGGCCGCCAGCAGGGAGTCATTCCCACATTCATGGCCAAACCCTCGGCCCATGATGCGGGAAACGGCATGCACTTCCACATACGTCTGATGCGGGGCAGAGAGAATGCCTTCAGCGACAAAAACGGGAATCTGAGCCGAACTGCCATGCAGTTCATAGCCGGCCTAATGAAGCACGCTCCGGCCATATGCAGTTTCACGAATCCGACAATCAACTCCTACAGGAGGCTGATGCCGGGTTTCCACGCACCGACAGCCATATCCTGGAGCCGAAGCAACAGGACTGCCCTTATACGCATCCCGGCGAGCGCGAAAGGCCCATCCAACAACATCGAGATCCGCAACCCAGATCCCAGCGCCAATCCATACCTGGCCTCGGTGGCAATACTGGCTGCGGGTTTCGACGGCATAAAGAAAGAAATGGCCCCGCCCAAAGAGTCAAAGGGCAATCTCTACAAGGAAAGCGGCCTTGAGAATCTGCCTTCCTCCCTGGAGGAGGCACTCGAATTGACAGCCAAAGATAGGGTCATCAGAGAGGCGGTCGGCGATGCCCTTTTTGATAATTTCAGAGAGGCAAAACTGGCCGAAATATGCAGTTACCGGAAGCATGTGCCCATATGGGATTTCAACATGTACTTCAACGTCTAGGTAAATTTATTATCCCATGCATCAATCTCCGGCCATGAAGTCCCAGATGACGAGCTTTGACATTGCCGCAATCGTGGGCGAGCTTCAGCGATGCGTCGGCCTCAGGGCGGAGAAATTCTTCCTCCTCGGGCACAGGGACATGTTCTTCAGGCTGACTGGGGAGGGGATGAAGAAGTCCATAACAATCAATCTGAACCATGGGCTGTGGATTGAAGATGGGTTCCGAACAACCGCGGATTCAGAGCCTCCGACATTCGCCATGCTCTTGCGCAAGTATTTGTCCGGCGCAGAACTCGCGGGAGTTTGGCAGCACGGTTTCGACAGGATTGTGGCGTTCGAGTTCGGCAGGGAGGTGCCTGTCCAGCTGGTCGCCGAGCTTTTCGGTTCTGGTAATATCATACTTGTCCGGGAAGGCAGGATAATACAGCCGCTCACATCCAAGTCATGGAAGGCAAGGGATGTGAAGGCTGGTCGCCCGTATTCATTTCCCCCGGAAAGTGCCGACCCGTTAAGCCTGGACCTTGATGCCCTGGCCAAAATGCTCAGGAAATCGACAAAGGACCTGGTCAGATGCCTGGCCACGGAGGTCAACCTTGGCGGCGTCTATGCGGAGGACGCCTGCCTCCAGCTTGGCCTGGACAAGTCCATGATGGCAGGGTCGCTGTCGGATACGGAAGTTGAAGGGCTGATGAGTGTTATTGCAGGGTACAGATCAAAGCTCGAGAATCCGTCCCCAGGCATTGTGATTGGCCAGGATGGCGTGCAGGCTGACCTGCTGCCGTTCCCGCTGTCAATATACGGAGGTTCGGAGATGAAGCCCTTTGAGAACCTCAGCCTTGCAGCTAATGAGTACTTTGCTAATCTGCCCGAGAAGGCGCTGACCGCTTTAAAGAGCCCAAGACAGGAGCAGCTCGAGAGGCAGCTGGAGATGCAGACCGAGGCCCTTAAGGGTCTTGAAGCCCAGGCCGAAGAATACCAGCGGCTCGGGGATGCTGTATATGCGGACTATGCAAGGCTCGACGCCAAGCTCAGCAAGCTGCACAATATACTTGTTTCGGGTAACTGGCAGTCTGTGGGGAGGGAGGTAATGGCAATCGAAGGTGTCACGAAATTTGACCCTGCGGGAGGCACAGTGACGGTGAAACTGCCGGACGACATGGAAGCTAAACTGGATGTGAGGCTTGACCTTAACGGGAATGCGGCAGCGATGTACGAGTTGGGCAAGAGGGCCCGCCAGAAGGCCGAAGGCGCGGCATCGGCAATACTGGAGACAGAGAAACTGCTGGCCCAGAACCGAAAGGCCGGAAGCGGGGCCCAAGTAATAACCGACAGGAAACCCACAAAAAAATTCTGGTTCGACAGGTACAGGTGGTTCATGTCCAGCGAGGGCTTCCTCGTTGTGGGCGGAAGGGACACGCGTAGCAACGACCAGGTCGTGAAAAAGCATCTCCAGGACGGGGACCTTTATGCACATGCGGATGTCAACGGGGCACCCAGCGTGGTAATCAAGGATGGCAGGAAGGCAGGGGAGGCCACCATTGAAGAGGCCTGCGTGTTTGCAGTGTCCTTTTCCAGGGCTTGGAAGTCAAAACTGGCTTCCGGAAATGCCTATTGGGTGAAGCCTGACCAAGTCTCCAAGACGCCAGAACCCGGCGAGTTCGTCCCCAAGGGCGCCTTTATCATTCGCGGCAAGCGCAATTACTCGAGGAAGCTGGAAATAAGGCTTGCAGTGGGCCTGGTGAAGATAGAGGGCCATGACAAGGTTATGTGCGGCCCAGTAGCTGCAGTGAGAACGCTCACGGCCGAGCATTACGTTCTGACGCCCGGCGGCAGGAAGCGGTCAGACTTTGCCAAGATACTTTCGGAAAAGTACAGGATTCCCATAGAAGAGGTCGACAGGGTGCTGCCCCCTGGGGATTTGGTTGTGAATGAAATCACTTAGCAATGGTTTCCACTATCGCCAGGCATTTCTTCATTTCCTCGACTGAACCGACAATATTGCCCGTTTCGAGGCTTTCCTTTGATTTATTAAGCATGTCAGCGCATTTGATGACGTTCTTCCCCGAGGCCTTCAGGTCTCTCAGCACGCCTGCCAGGTTCTCGATGTCCTCGTTCATCCTCTTCCTGAATTCGTTCTCCGCGAACTCTATGCCCTCGTCCATCAGCTGGACCGCAACCTTGAGCTCGTTCTGCTTGCTCTCGGTCACGGCTCGGCTGATTAAACGCTTTGCATGGTTGATGTCCACGCCAATATCCTTGGCCAGAGCGAGATAGGGCTTGACCTGCGAGGCCCTTTTGGAAAGCTCATTCTTCAGTTCTGCCTCAGGCATGGATTCGTAATCCGGTTTCTTGGCCTTTGCTTTCGTGTAGTCCATTTCGATTTCGGCGAAATCAGACGAACCTGGCCTGACTATGTCTGGCTCCTGCGTTTCTGGAGGCTGGGTAAAATCGGGCTCGGCCATCTTGATGCCCCTGGTCGTTCCGGTCGCCTTCTGAGCCGGCACAGGTTCCTGCTTCGACGGGGGTTCAAGTGCCAGGTCAGCCCCCAATGCATCTGGTCCTTCGGGCGGGAAATCCTCGCCCGCGCCGGGTATCTGCCCCCCGGACGTGCTCATAATTATGTGGCTGTAGCATTCTGCGGCCTTCACGGATTCGCCGAGCTTATTGAAGACATCCGCCTTGGACATCCATGCGGCCTGGAATGAGGCGTCAATCTCTATGGCCCGGTTGAAAGAGCTTATCGCATGCTCGAACTCGCCCATTTTCACCAGCGTCGCGCCCCTGGCATACCAGAGGTCCTTGTTGTCCGGCGTCCTTAAGAGCTTGCTGTCGTAATAGGACAGAGCCAGCCTGTCCGAGTCGGAGGCGTCCGTTTCGTCCTTCTTGAAGATGCAGCCGCACTCATAGCACGATGTCTCGTAGGCGCTCACTATGGTCCCGCAAAGCTGGCATTGGTATTCCGAGCCAACCGTTTCCTCTGTGAGCTCCTTCTGTCTTATCTCATCGAGGCTGTGATCCCTCAGCGCTGTCTTTATCTCGCCGGCGGCCTTCCTGCCGATGCCCCTGATGTTCATCAATTCCACGACACTAGCTTGTTTAAGCTTCCTAAGGTCCGTGTAGCCTGCTTCGTAAAGTATCTTCGCCCGCAACGGCCCTATGGCCTCGAGCTTTACAAGTTCCTCCAGTTCAACATCCACAAACACGGACTTTGCAATTTCCTCGGCTGCGCCCTCCTCGGACTTGGAGGTGCTGGCGACCTCGGCATCCTCCGAACTCAGTTCCTCTATCCGGCCTTCCTGCCTGGGTTTCATGTGAACCAGGTCTGTGCCGCAGTGATTGCAAATCTGGTCGGTTTCAGTGACTGGTGAATCGCAGACCGGACACAACAGGTTTTTAGCATTGAATTCGGTGCCGCATACGACGCATGCTTTGGCATCCTGCTCCATCATGCTGCCGCAGACTGGGCATTTGTCATTGTTGTCCACGATGTACCTTAATGACCTGGCTTCTTAAATAGTTTACCGAAGAGGCCCAAGCCTGGATTTTATCGCCCAATGGGGCAGGAACATTCATCCCAAACTTATTAAAGCCCGGCGCATTCGGGAAATATGTCAGTGCCCGGATGGGGTAGCTTGGATATCCTAAAAGCCTGCGGAGCTTTAGACCCGAGTTCGAACCGAGGCCAGCGTCTGTACTTAATCGCTGGCTAAGCTTGCCGAGGCGCGGACGAGAAACGGTTCACAGCAACAAGATAAAATTCTCGTCCAGCGCCCGAGACGAGCTTGCTCGTCGAGATAATGGTAAGGCATCTCGTTGAAAATCTCGGTCCGGGCGTGCTTTCTTTTTCGGTTCAATAATAAAACACTCGGAGAAAAAGAAAGTCCGACGAGCACGAATCCTCGCACTCTCCAACCAGAGTGCTCGTCTGGATCGCCAAACTAGCGATTATTAGCATTTTCCTATTATAGTCTGTTTGGCGACTGATAGCTCTTGCATGGAATCGTTTCTATCATCCTTCAACCGTCGTATTCGTCTTCCCTCGGCCTATCGCAGAGAATATGCCAACAATGAAGGCCTCGGGTCCTTTGATGCATCTGGAAGCACTGGAATGTTTCCCTCAACCAAAGCTTGAAAAATCGTTTCTATGCAAGAGTTCAGAACATGCCTCCCCGGGTTCGCACCCGGGGAATGCCGCCATCCAAATGTTTTTATAATAATACATATATATAGGTACTCGGATGGGAAGCCGTGCGTCCGGATGGGTAAGCATGGAAGACAATGCATTGGAGCATGACAGGAAGATTGCCGCCGTGAAGTATCTGGCCCTAGGATTGTGCCTCGCCATTTTCCTTCTGTACGGAATATTGGTGGGCTGACAATAAAACCTAATATCCGAATGGCTTGTTCGGCCCGGTGCTAGGGCTTGAAGATTGCGCGCAGGGATGCCAGGACAGGCGAGATACGCCTGAGGGTCCAGAACATGGACGACCTCTGGCATCTGTATAATGTTGTCGAACCAGGCGACCTAGTGTTTGCGCTCACCGCAAGGAGGGACGAGGCCAGGGCGGATGCGATTCGTTCGGAGAGGGCCGAGAAGAGGAAGATGTGGCTGGGCATACGCGTGGAGAAACTGGAGTTTCACGAATTTGCAGAATGGCTGAGAATTCACGGCATCATAGAGGAAGGGCCTCAGGACATCGGAGCATATCACACGCTGAACATCACTAAAGACGAAGAACTGGCTGTCAGGAAAACCTGGACCCGAAGCCAGCTGGATGTGCTTGACCGTGCCGAGAGGGACACAGAGAAACCTCTGGTGACGCTCCTGGCCATTGACGACGATGAGGCGGTGATAGCTCAGCTCAGGCAGTACGGCGTGAAGAAGCTGGGAATTGTGCAGTCAGGCCGCTCCGGCAAGTACTTCTCCCAGAAGGCGGAGAAGTCCGACTCATATTTCGACGAGATACTTGGAATCATGACATCGGCAGGCAGCCAGGGTCCGCTTGTGATTATCGGACCGGGTTTCGCCAAGGAGAGTTTCTCCGCTTATGGCCGGCAGAAGCAGCCGGGGCTGTTCGCGGAATGCCAGATGGTTTCGAGCGGTCAGAGCGGCTCCGCAGCCATCCAGGAGATTCTGAAGAAGGGGATAGGCTCGAATGTCCTTGAGGATTCCAGGGTGGGGCAGGAGACGAGGCTTGTGGAGAGACTGCTGGCTGAAATCGGGAAGGAAGGGATGTACGCCTATGGCGGGAAAGAGGTCCAGAGCGCTCTTAAGGCTGGAGCGGTCGAAACCCTGATGGTCACGAGCTCCGAAGTGCGCAGCGGGAAGCTGGAAGGCATGATGGACCTTGCCAGAGACTCAGGGGCAGACATTGTCATCGTAAGCGAGCACCATGATGCCGGCAAGAAGCTGGAATCTCTAGGCGGCATAGGCGCGATACTCAGGTACAAAATTCGCTGAGAGGCAAAATTCATAACCCCCCCGGACAATACATGTATCATGCCTCCGAGGAAG